>BNJS01001496.1_pt1 | contig 169643 bp, 221 predicted proteins | sample 8540461 | NCBI WGS metagenome assembly BNJS01 (sample SAMD00202454, study PRJDB9452) | human saliva metagenome | isolation source: human saliva | place: Japan
CGGTTACCGCCGTGAAAGGGCGATGTCCCTAACCGCTAGACGATGGGCGCGGAGATTTTCTATGGCGCACCCGGAGCGATTCGAACGCCCGACCCTCTGGTTCGTAGCCAGATACTCTATCCAACTGAGCTACGGGTGCATCAAGAAAGATTTGAATTATAAAGAGAGGGCTATTTACTGTCAAGCGTTTTATTTGGAAAACTTGCAGACAGCGTGTAAAATGCGCATTTGCTATTGAATTTACAGAGAATAAAATGTCAGATTTCGCACGCTGGCCGCTCTTATCCGAAGCATTTTCCCGTTTGGGACGGCCTGTGGTCGTGGTGGATTTGGAGACGACCGGTGGAAATTTCTATCAAGACAGGATAACGGAAGTCGCCCTTATTCGTTTTGAGCAAGGACTCGCCACACATTACGAACAATTGGTCAATCCTTGCCGCAGCATTCCCGAATTTGTTGCCAGACTGACCGGAATTCATGATGAAACTGTGAAAAACGCGCCTGTCTTTGCCGATATTGCAGCCGATTTGTTGCCGCTATTGCAAGGTGCAGTGGTTGTTGCCCACAACAGCCGCTTTGACTACACCTTCCTGCGCCACGAGTTTGCCCGTATCCATACTGACTTTGCCGCACCCTCGCTCTGTACGGTGCAGCTGTCTCGCCGTCTCTATCCTGAGTTTTACAAACACAGCCTCGACAGTATTATCGAACGCACCGGCATTCAGACGGCCAACCGCCACCGCGCCATGACCGATGTTGCCGCATTGTGTGATTATCTCGAATTAAGTCTGGCAGAAAAAAATCATCAACAATGGGACGAACACGTCCGTGTATTGATGAATCCGAAAATGTTGCCCACTTGGCTGCCTGATTCGCTTGCCCAACAGCTCTACGCCCTGCCCGACAGTTACGGCGTATTGGTTTGGCTTGACCATTTCGGCAAAGCCCAAGCCATTGAAGCACACGAACGCGCATACAGTGAAACCGCCACCCTGCTGCACAGCAAAAAACTACTGCCGCACATCAAAGCCGCAGCCTCCATCCGTTTTATTCCGGCAGTCGGACAGCTCCATACATTATGGCTCAAAGCCCAGACCATGCAGGAATACCAACTGATGCCGTCTGAAAAGTCCACATCGTTTTCTACCGTCCGCTTTATCGCTGACGAACACGGCAGCCTTCAAGCACGCATCGTCTTATTAAACAGCGGCACCAGAAATTGGCGCCCTTACGGTTTGTTTGCCCACAAAAAAGCAGCCAAACGCGCTTTGACGCAATGGTCGCAAGAACACAGACTCTGCCCAGATTCGCTCAACATTTTGCCGACCAGCTACGCAAAAGGCGAACCCTGCCCTGTCGAGGCCGTTGGAAAATGCAATGGTAACTGCCGCCAGCCAAACGGCATCAAACATCAAAACCAACGCATTACCGAGCTTGCCGCCCTACTCCCCGTAACCGATTGGGGCAAAGCGCACGAAATTGAAATTACCGAAACCGACCCCCTGACCGGAAACAGCATTACCCTGCTCTGTGCCGGCGGCGCGTTGGCATTGCCTGATGGAAGCTGGTATTTCGACAGCAGCCTGCCTCTCGTGATCAAAAACAAATTCAGGCAAGACAAAGAAAATATCCGTTTGATTGCTTAAAACAAGGCCGTCTGAAAACCAAATTTTCAGACGGCCTATTGTGAATAACTTTCCGCTTTATTCTCAAAATAAAAACTGCCTAAATTTTAATCAGAACTTATTTTCATAATAGCAATCAAATACTAAACCAATTTATACACAAGCTGTTCACACAATTTTCAATGAAAGCTGTGTATACCCAGCCCAACGAGTAAACCATGAACAACCCTGAAATCATCTTCTTTGACATCGACGACACCCTCTACCGCAAATACACAGATACCCTGCGTCCCTCGGTTGCCCAAGCCATGCGCGAATTGAAAGCCAAAGGCATTTTGACTGCCATTGCCACCGGTCGTCCGGAAGCCGCCATGCCCGCCAAAGTCAAAGCCTTGATTCAAGAATGCGGTATCGACATGCTCGTTACCATCAACGGCCAATATATTTCCTTTCGCGGCGAACCCCTGCAAAGCTATCCCTTGGACATTACCGACATCGAAACTGCCATCAACCTGCTTGAACAACACAAAATAGACTACGCATTCGTCAACAACCAAGAAATTGCCGTTTCCTCCCATTCTCCGCGCGTTGTTGAAGGCTTATCGCATATCCTGCCCAACTTCCTGACAGACAAAGAATATTTCCGCAAACAGCCTGTTTATCAAATGTTGGTCTTTGTGGACAAGGAAGAAGAAAAAATCCTGCAACCGCTGACCCGGCAACACGGCTTCAAAACCGTCCGCTGGCATGAAATATGCCGTGGACCTGCTGCGCAAAGAAGGTTCAAAAGCACGCGGCATCGCCCACGCAGTGGAAAAACTGGGCATTGATATGAGCAAAGTGATGGCATTCGGCGACAGCTTCAACGACTTGGAAATGCTGTCAACCGTCGGCTTTGGCATTGCCATGGGCAATGGCGAAGAAGCTGCCAAAGCGGCCGCACAATTCGTCTGCCCAAGTGTTGATGAAGACGGCGTATTGCGCGGTTTGCAAGAATTGGGCGTCATTTAAAACATCAAATCAAAGGCCGTCTGAACATTTTTTCAGACGGCCTTGTTCTATCTATAAACTTTCTGCTTACTTTGGCAATACCAAAAAGCTAATCAGCAACTCTTTAAATACGAATCCAAACACACCCAAGCCCAAAACCAAGAAGAGCATGGCAATGCCGAATTTGCCGGCTTTGGATTCTTTACCCAAGTTCCAAACGATAAAGCCCAAAAAGATAATCAGGCCGGTGAGGAGGATTTTCATTGCCCACGAGGCGAATTCTGCTTCAGACATTATTTTTTCCTTTTATTCTTAAGACGTGTGTTTAATTGCTTTCAGACGGCCTATTAAAATTTAAGGCCGTCTGAAATTTGTTTTTAGATTATTTGTTCAATGCTTGTTGCAAATCTTCAATCAAATCGTCAACGTATTCCAAGCCGACAGACAGGCGCACCAAGCCCGGACGGATATTGGCGGCAAGTTTTTCTTCAGGCTGCATACGGCCGTGGGTCGTTGTCCACGGGTGGGTGATGGTTGAGCGCACGTCGCCGAGGTTGGCAGTACGGGAAAAGAGCTCTACACCGTCCACGATTTTCCATGCAGCTTCCTGATCGGCGACTTCAAAACCGATGACGATGCCGCCGCCGTTTTGCTGTTTGCGGATCAGTTCGGCTTGCAGATGGTCGGACAAACCGGTGTAGTACACGGCTTGGACTTGCGGCTGTTGTTGCAGCCATTTGGCGATTTTTAACGCATTATCAAACTGTTTTTCCATACGCAGCGACAAGGTTTCCACGCCGCTCAACAGCTGCCATGCGTTAAACGGAGACATCGCCAAACCGCAAGAGTTGCAATACATGGCAACTTGCGTCATCAATTCTTCCGAACCGGCCAACACACCGCCCATCACGCGGCCGTGACCGTCAATCGCTTTGGTTGCAGAAGACACGGAAATATCCGCACCGTGTTTCAAAGGCTGCGAACCGGCTGGCGACAAAAGGCTGTTGTCCACCACCAAAAGCGCGCCGATGCTGTGTGCCAGTTCGGCCAACGCTTCCAAGTCAGCAACTTCGCCCAAAGGGTTGGACGGGGTTTCCAAGAAAAACAGTTTGGTATTGGGCTTGATTGCCGCTTTCCATTCATCTACATCAACCGGCGATACATGGCTGACCTCGATGCCGAACTTAGTTACGATGTTATTGATAAAACCGACAGTCGTACCAAACAGACTGCGGCTGGAAATAACATGATCACCGGCTTTCAAGAAGGTAAAAAACGCTGCTTGAATCGCGGACATACCGGTCGAAGTGGCCACCGCGCGCTCTGCGCCCTCCAATGCGGCAATGCGTTTTTCAAAGGCGGCAGTAGTCGGATTGGCCGTACGGGTATAAGTAAAACCCTTGATTTTTTTAGAAAACAAATCAGCCGCATGTTGGGCGTTTTCCCACATGAAGCTGCTGGTCAAAAACAGAGCCTGATTGTGTTCATAATATTCGGTTTGCTCTTTGCCACTGCGGATGGCAAGCGTTTGAGGATGAAGTTTTTTGCTCATTTGTTTTTCAATCTACTGTATGTTGCGAAGGGCGCAGTAAACAATACGCCTGTTTAATTTGTTAACATTTTGCGCTTATTCCTGTCATCTTTCAAGCAGGAGGCCGTCTGAACGGTTATTGATAAACCTGTCCGCCGTGCTTCAGCCAACCGTCTTCATGACGGCCTGCCGGGTCATGGTGCGTCCAATGGATAACGCCGCCCTGCTCCGACCATTCATATTCGCCGTAAAACGCTACTTTATCACCTTTTTTCAAGCCTTTGATTTTATCGGCTAAATCGATATTATGCGCCACCAAAAGCGTTTGACCGCTGGAAAGCTTCAAGATAAAGCGTTGATGGCGCGTGCCTTTGTTGTCATCCGGCAGGGTTTTCCATACCGTGCCCTCGCCCTCAACCTGAATATCGCTTTGCTCGTTTTCAAACGCCTGTTTCAAAACCGCTTCGGCTGATTCTTTGCCCGAACCGATTTGCTGCTGAGCCGTATCGGCATTCTTTTTGCCCGCATTATTTTGTTTTTGAACAGCTTCTATTTTCTGCTGATTCTGTGATTGTACCGGCTGCTTGTTTTGCATTTTGTTATAGGCAAATACGGCAACCAAAGCAATCAGCAATACAATGATTTTATTTTTATTCATAACAATCTCAAAAAAAATGCCCGATTCTGCATCGGGCATATCAACTATTTAGAAAGGATATTTATCACGAAAACGTGAGCCGCTATTATACACGCTTCGTAAAATTTTAAGGGAAATTTACGCCAAAGGCCGTCTGAAATTTTTCAGACGGCCTGGATACTCAACGGCGGTATTTCATTTCAGTCTTCATATCGTCCAAAATACGTTTGACGTTGTGTTCCAACACATCCTCCACCAAGCCCGGCGCCTGCTCGTTCAGCATTTGCTGCAACTGATAAGTGAACAAGGCCATTTGTTTTTGCACGGCAATCCGAATCATGCCGTTGACTGCATCGGCCACATGGGGACGCAAACGCTTAATCAGGCGCTCGGTCAACTCTTTTTCAGAAACGCAGAATACTTCCCGACGACCGATCGCTTGCGGGTTCAATACATTGATATGGACATTGATGGCCGGTTCTTGTTCAAGGCCGTCTGAAACCGCCGCTTCAGTCGCTTCTACATCATCATTTTCCAGTTTTTCAGTTTCTTCCACTTCAGGCACATCAAAATCTACGGCACCTGATTTTGGATTCAGTCTGACGGTACGCGTCGATTCAATGTGACGCTCTGAAGCCGCGGCCTGCAATGCCGATTGCGCGCTCAACCAGTTGTCCTGCAAAACCACCATCGCATCGGTTTCCACTGCTTCGCCTCGTCAGCCAAAGCAGTATTGTGTTCCAACTGCCAACGGTACAAATATTCTTCCAATACTTTTTCACGATTGTCAGCATCCAACTTATATTCTTTTTTAGGTGCGGTTTTGGGCGCAGCTTCGACAGCTTCGTCCGATTTTTTGACCAATGGCGCATGAGTCGGCACAGTATTGAATTGTCGTGCCTGACGCAATCTTTCCAGGCGTTTTTCCCAATTCAGGTCTTCTTCCTCGAGGGCTGTGGGGTCAAGACGGTTGTTTTCCATAATAATCTCGTTTTTTCATTTTTATTGTGAACCGCATTCAAACCTAAAATCACTTGAAATACGGCCGATGGTTGGACATATCCGGCAAGCCGGCGCAAGCGTCACATTTTAATATTAATTCGCTATATAATCACTATTTTATTTAATACCCAAGGATACATCATGAGCAGCATCGAACAACGCCTCGAATATCTGGAAGAGGCAAACGACGCTTTGCGTATGCAAAACCACGTCCTCGCTACCGCACTCAAAGGCCTTATCCGCTCCCTGCCCTCCGACATGGCCAACGATGCCGTAGAATCCATCCAGCTTGCCTTTGAAGACGCGTTGGCGGAATTAAGCTATGAAGACAGTCCGCATACCGACCTCTTCCATGACGTAACCTACGCATTTTTCCGAGAAAAAGACCACTAATTTCAGCTAGTTTGTTCACAAAATTATGCTAAACTAAGATTTTATCCGTTAACATTTTATTAAGAAAGCACATATCATGAACATGAAAAAATGGCTGGCCACTGCCCTCGCTTGTTCCGCCCTTGCCCTGACTGCCTGCGGCGGTCAAAGCAACAATGCCTCTGCTCCTGCCGATAAAGTGTACCGTGTCGGCTCTAACGCCGAGTTTGCCCCATTTGAATCTTTGGATTCTGCAGGCAAAGTGGAAGGTTTTGATGTTGACTTGATGAACGCCATGGCTAAAGCCGGCAACTTCAAAGTCGAATTCAAACACCAGCCATGGGAAAGCCTCTTCCCTTCTCTGAACAACGGTGACGTGGACATCGTTATGTCCGGCGTAACCATCACTGACGACCGCAAACAAAGCATGCTCTTCAGTGATCCATACTTTGAAATCACCCAAGTTGTCCTCGTTCCAAAAGGCAAAAAAGTGGCCTCTTCCGAAGACCTGAAAAACATGGCCAAAGTCGGCGTGGTAACCGGCTACACCGGCGACTTCTCCGTTTCCAAACTCTTGGGCAACGACAATCCGAAAATCGCCCGCTTTGAAAGCGTTCCCCTGATTATTAAAGAATTGGAAAACGGCGGTCTGGATTCCGTAGTCAGCGACAGTGCAGTCATTGCCAACTATGTGAAAAACAACCCGACTAAAGGCTTGGATTTCATCTCCCTGCCTGACTTCACCATCGAAAACTACGGCATCGCTGCACGCAAAGGCGACGAAGCAACCATCAAAATGTTGAACGATGCGCTGAAAAAAGTACGCGAAAGTGGCGAATACGACAAAATTTACGCCAAATACTTTGCTAAAGAAGGCGAAAAAGGCGAAAAAGCCGAAGCAGCCAAATAATTCCGGTATGACTTCTTAAACTTAAGGCCGTCTGAAAACTTTTCAGACGGCCTTTAATCTGTTTAACTCAATTAAACGCAAGCGTCCCCTATAATCCGCTTGTTTTTTCCCTTCAAATGAAAGACACGCCATGATCAAACCCGTTATCCTAAGCCTCACTGCCGCAACTGCTTTGGCCGCCTGCTCCGCTTCTGAAAAACAAGAATCTCCTAACGTCGGCGTGGCCAATCCGGCTTCCGAATTCTGCCTCAAACAAGGCGGCAAATCCGAAATCAAAAAAGACAAAGGTGGTGGAGAATACGGCGTGTGCCACTTGCCTGACGGTACCGTTGTCGAAGAATGGGAATATTTCCGTCAGCACAACAAATAATTGCTCAATCATAGAAAAGGCCGTCTGAACCCAAGTTTCAGACGGCCTTTCCTTTTAAACAACGATTATTTTACTTCCAGTTTGGTCACACCGCCCATATACGGTTGCAACGCAGCAGGAACATTAATGCTGCCGTCGGCATTTTGATGGTTTTCCAAAACCGCCACCAAAGTACGGCCGACAGCCAAGCCTGAGCCGTTCAAAGTATGCACCAAACGGTTTTTACCGTTTTCATCTTTGAAACGCGCTTTCATGCGGCGAGCTTGGAAATCTTCGCAGTTGGAGCAGCTGGAAATTTCGCGGTAGGTGTTTTGCGCAGGAACCCAAACTTCCAAGTCGTAGGTTTTGGTTGCACCGAAACCCATGTCGCCGGTACACAAAGTAATCACGCGGTATGGCAGTTCCAACGCTTTCAAAATATTTTCAGCATGGCCGACCATTTCTTCCAGTGCTTCGTATGATTTTTCCGGATGAACGATTTGCACCATTTCCACTTTGTCGAATTGGTGCTGGCGAATCAAACCGCGCACGTCTTTGCCGTATGCGCCCGCTTCGGAGCGGAAACATGGGGAATGCGCAGTCAATTTCAATGGCAAATCGCTACCAGCCACAATGCTGTCGGCAACAGTATTGGTCAGCGTCACTTCGGCGGTCGGAATCAGGTATTGCGTTTTCTTACTCTCATCACCGCCGCGGGTAACGTGGAACAAATCTTCTGCAAATTTAGGCAGTTGGCCTGTGCCTTGCAGGGTCAGGTCGTCCACAATGTAAGGCGTGTAATGTTCGGTATAGCCGTGTTTCAGCGTGTGCGTGTCCAGCATGAACTGAGCCAAAGCGCGATGCAGACGGGCGATTTGGCCTTTCATCACAGTAAAGCGCGCGCCGGACAGCTTCGCACCGCCTTCAAAATCCAAGCCCAAAGGCTCGCCCAAATCAACATGGTCTTTGATTTCAAAGTCAAATTCACGTGGCGTGCCGACTTTGCGGACTTCAACGTTTTCCGTTTCATCTTTACCGGCAGGTACGCTTTCGTGCGGCAGGTTCGGAATGGTCAGCAGCCAAGCGTCCAATTCTTTCTGAACAGCATCCAAATCAGCGGCAGCCTGCTCCAAATCCACTTTGATTTGAGCAACCTGATCCATTGCAGCTTGAGCCTCTTCGTGTTTGCCTTGGCCTTTCAACGCACCGATTTGTTTGGAAATACTGTTGCGTGAAGCCTGCAACTCTTCTGTTTTCACTTGAACGGCTTTGCGTTGTTCTTCCAAAGCGTTGAAACGCGCGGTATCAAACTCGTAACCGCGGGCGGCCAAACGTTCGGCGACTGCGGCGGTATTGCTGCGGAGCAATTGGATGTCTAACATTGTTTTCTCTCGTTAAGATTCAGAATGGCATTATTGTAAACCAATTTAAAGATATTTTCACAGCGACAGGCCGTCTGAAAACAAAAAACGCCCCTGCAAAAGCAGGAGCGTTTTTTAAGAATTTTGGCACGCCCACGGGGATTCGAACCCCGGTTGCCGCCGTGAAAGGGCAGTGTCCTAGGCCTCTAGACGATGGGCGCGTAACCGAAGCGCGAACTATACAGAAACCCTTTTCTTCTGTCAACGCCTTTACTGCATTTTTAAAGATGCTGCCGATTTCCGTATGTTATTTTCCCTGTATAATGCCGGTTTTAATAAAAAGGAAAACTCGCCATGTGGTTTAAGCAAATCAGTTTTTATCCGCTCAACAAAGACAAATTGCCCGAATTGGAAGTCCTTGCCGACAAATTAGCGCAATCCGAATTTGCCCATTGTCAGGGTTTGGACTGGTTTAGCGAAGGCTTTGCCACGCCGGTTTCCTTTTCGCCCGAACTGGTTTTCCCTGCCGATTACACTTGGCGCGTTGCTCTGAAAAAAGAAGAAAAAGTCCTGCCTGCCGGCGTCATCCGCGATATTTTGGATGAAAAGGTTTTGGAAATCCAAAACAACGAAGCACGCAATGTCGGCCGCAAGGAAAAACAAGAGCTGAAAGAACAGATTACTGACGACCTGCTGCCCCGTGCCTTTACGCGCAGCAGCCGCACACAGGCGATTTTCGACACGCGCCACGGGTATCTTTTGGTCAACAATGCCGCATCTGCCAAAGCGGAAAATATCCTGACCAAACTGCGCGAAGCCTTGAGCGGTCTTGAAGCAGCCCTGCCCAACACCAAACAATCGCCCTCCTCCCTGATGACCAGCTGGCTGCTGCAAGGCCACTGCGAAGGTGGTTTTGAATTGGACAGCGATTGCGAACTCAAAGGCGTAGGCGATGTTGTTCCAGTCGTCAAAGTTTCCAAACAAGACCTGACCGCCGATGAAGTGGTACAACACGTCAAAAACGGCAAAACCGTTACCCAACTGGGCTTGGTATGGCGCGAACAAATCGCGTTTATCCTCACCCAAGACTTTACGCTCAAACGCATCCAGTATCTGGACGTTTTGCAAGAAGAAGCCGAAAGCAACGGCGACGATGCCGCCAGCCTCGCCTTTGCCTCGCAAATCCTGATGACCGAAGCCATCAGCACCATGTTAGAAGAACTGGTTTCTTATTTGGGCGGCTGGCAAGAATAATTTTTCAGACGGCCTTTTGATTGGGAAATATCAAAGGCCGTCTGAAATATAAATAGAAGTATCAGAAAGGATGTCATGATGTTGGGCGCAGTCATTGGCGATATTGCCGGATCAAGATTCGAGTTTGACAACTACCGTCATACCGATTTTGACATTTTCAACCGCTACAGCGACTTTACCGACGACACGATTTGCACTGTTGCCATTGCCGATTGGGTTTTACAAGGTTGTAACGATAATTTGGCCTCTATTTTGCAAGTCTGGTGTAGGGCATATCCCTGTCCGAAAGGCGCATATGGCGGCCGCTTCTCACAATGGATAGAATGGAAAGATCCAGAACCTTATAATAGCTGGGGCAACGGCTCGGCCATGCGAGTTTCTGCCGTTGGCTGGGCATTTGCCACATTGGAAGAAACCCTGCATTTTGCCGAACAATCCGCCATCGTAACGCACAACCACCCGGAAGGCATTAAAGGTGCACAAGCCGTAGCCGCCGCCATCTTTTGGGCGCGGACCGGCATGGGCAAAGCGCAAATCAAAGAAAACATTACACGACAATTCGGCTATGACTTAAGCCAAAGTTGTGACCAAATCCGCCCGCATTATCATTTCAACGAAAGCTGTCAGGAAACCGTACCTCAAGCGATTACCGCCTTTCTTGAAAGCGATGATTTTGAACACGCCATCCGACTGGCAGTTTCCCTGGGCGGCGACAGCGATACCTTGGCAGCCATTACCGGCAGTATTGCCGAAGCCTGCTACGGTATCCCTACGTCCATGCGTGAACACGCTTTAGCCATATTGCCACGCCGTATTGCTGAAACCCTGCTGACTTTTGAATCCCAATATCAGGCCGTCTGAAACTGCCTGCAAAAAGGAATGAATGATGAAATACCTCGCCCTACTCCCTATCGCCTTCATGCTGGGTACGCCTGCCATTGCCGAAACCATCAATCCTTATCAGGAAAAAGGTTGCGCTTATGATGGCGATGTCGGCAAAGACGGCAAACCGTCCGGCAAAGGCACATGGAAATGCCAAGACGGCCGCAGCTATGTCGGCACATTTAAAAACGGCAAATTTGACGGCAAAGGCGCATATACCGTTTCCGGCAACGGCGAAACCTTTATCGAACCTTTCTCCTCCAATAGCGCCAAATTACGCAATATGACGCTGGAAGGCATGTTCAAAAAAGGCAAGGCGCACGGAAACTTTACCGCCTCTCAAAACGGCACACCCGTCTTCATCATGAAATGCGAAGACGGTATGATTAAAGAAGTCAAACTGCCTAAGAAATCTGCTTCCAAAACCAAATAAACAGCCTTTCAGACGGCCTCATCCATATTTCAGACCGTCTGAAACATCAATTAACAAGCCTGCCTAAAGGCTGTTGTGTTGATTTTAAAGAATTTCCAAACAACCCTTACCCCAGGACAACCACCATGAGCATTAAATCCGACAAATGGATACGCCGCATGGCCGAAGAACACGGCATGATTGAGCCGTTCGAGCCCAACCAAATCAAAGAGGCCAACGGCCAGCGCATCATTTCCTACGGCACATCCAGCTACGGCTACGACATCCGTTGCGCCAATGAATTTAAAATCTTCACCAATATCAACAGCACCATCGTCGACCCGAAAAACTTCGATCCGAAAAACTTCGTTACAGTCGAAGATGACTGCTGCATCATTCCGCCCAACTCCTTTGCACTGGCGCGCACAGTCGAATATTTCCGCATCCCGCGCAACGTTCTGACCGTCTGCCTGGGCAAGTCCACTTATGCTCGCTGCGGCATTATCGTCAACGTTACCCCATTTGAGCCTGAGTGGGAAGGCTACGTTACGCTTGAGTTTTCCAACACCACCCCCCTGCCTGCCAAAATCTATGCCGGCGAAGGCGTGGCTCAAGTCTTGTTCTTTGAAAGCGATGAAGTCTGCGAAACTTCATACAAAGACCGCAACGGCAAATACATGGGACAAACCGGTGTTACCCTGCCTAGACTTAATATACAAAATAAAAAAGGCCGTCTGAAGTTTCAGACGGCCTTTTATCATTTCATTTAGAAACGGCGTTTCAGCTTACAAGCCTGCAAGATATGAACGGCGAGTTCTTCCACTGATTTATCCGTTGTATTGGTAAACGGCACTCCGTGTCGTTTGAACATATTTTGCGCATCGGCAATCTCGCTGCGGCAAGTATCGATTTTGGCATAGGTCGAATTAGGACGGCGTTCCTGACGGATAGCCTGCAGACGCTCAGGCTGAATAGTTAAGCCGAACAGCTTGTCTTTATAAGGTTTGACCATACGCGGCAAATCGGTCGATTCCAAGTCATCGGGAATCAATGGATAGTTTGCGGCGCGGATACCGTATTGCAGAGCCAAATAAAGACAAGTCGGCGTTTTGCCCGAACGGGATACGCCCATCAAAATCACATCCGCTTCCTGCAGGTTTTTATCGCTGACGCCGTCATCATGGTTGAGCGAGAAGTTCACTGCTTCCATACGCGCATCATAACGCTTGGTATTACCGATACTATGATGGCCTCGCTCGGCAATCGTTGCTTCAACATTCAATTCTTTTTCCAGCAAACCCAAGAACGTTTCAAAGAAATCAATATGGAATGCATTGGATTTTTTGATGATTTCACGGATTGCATCATTTACCACGCTGACAAAAGCAATCGGACGATCTCCAAACTGTTCGGCTGTCTTATTGACCTCATCCACTACAGCCAACGCTTTTTCAGGCGTATCGATAAATGGATAAACATGGCGCTTGAACTCGACATTGCCGAATTGGTTCAACAGGGCTTCACCGATATTTTCAGCGGTCAGACCAGTGCGGTCGGAAATATAGAAGACTTGGCGTGGAGCAGTCATAATGAATCCTTCAGAGGGTAACGTTTCAGACGGCAATCATAGCAGTTACAGCCTTTGCAATAAAGCGATTCCCGGTGGATTACACAGGATTACAACAAATTTGAACAAATTTTAAATTGGAATAAAATTTTATTTTTCCAAATTTATTGGAATTTTATTCTAAATTTGTAAAGTAAATTTCGATTCTTAAATTTATTAACTTATTTTGTTTTCCATATTTAACAAGAAGATAACACGTAAAAACATGAATCTGATATTCATATTTCAGAAGGCTACACGCCTGAAAAGCACAATATCACAGACGAATTTGTGATTTTTTAAAAAGATAAAACACATGACAGCCATCAAACGAATGGCTACAATAAGCAGGCGGATTTGTTTCTTTTTTTAACATTTTTTTGGATTGGATTGGACACACAAATGGCCGAAAAACTACGTTATTTGGTTTGAAAACCTGCGTATGACTGACGTTGAGCGAGTGGGCGGTAAAAATGCCTCTTTGGGCGAAATGATCAGCCAACTGACTGAAAAAGGCGTGCGCGTTCCCGGCGGTTTTGCAACCACAGCCGAAGCTTATCGTGCTTTCCTGGCTCACAATGGTCTGAGCGAGCGTATTTCCGAAGCCCTAAAACAACTGGATGTTGAAGACGTTGCCGAATTGGCACGCGTGGGTAAAGAAATCCGTCAATGGATTTTGGATACCCCGTTCCCTGAGCAGCTGGATGCTGAAATCGAAACAGCTTGGAACAAAATGGTTGCCGATGCCGGCGGTGCGGATATCTCCGTTGCCGTACGTTCTTCCGCAACAGCAGAAGACTTGCCGGACGCTTCTTTTGCCGGCCAACAAGAAACCTTCCTGAACATCAACGGCTTGGATAACGTTAAAGAAGCAATGCGCCATGTATTCGCTTCCCTGTACAACGACCGTGCCATTTCTTACCGTGTCCACAAAGGCTTCGAACACGACATCGTTGCCCTTTCTGCCGGCGTACAACGCATGGTGCGCTCTGACAGCGGTGCCTCCGGTGTGATGTTTCACCATCGATACCGAATCCGGTTACGACCAAGTCGTTTTCGTTACCTCTTCTTACGGTCTGGGCGAAAACGTCGTACAAGGCGCGGTAAACCCTGACGAATTCTATGTATTCAAACCTACTTTGAAAGCAGGCAAACCGGCTATCCTGCGCAAAACCATGGGTTCGAAACAAATCAAAATGATCTTTACCGATAAAGCCGAAGCCGGTAAATCTGTAACCAACGTTGATGTACCTGCAGAAGACCGTCAACGCTTCTCCATTACCGACGCCGAAGTAACCGAGTTGGCTCATTACGCGCTGACCATCGAAAAACACTACGGCCGCCCAATGGACATCGAATGGGGCCGCGACGGTTTGGACGGCAAACTCTACATCCTGCAAGCCCGTCCTGAGACCGTTAAATCCCAAGAAGACAGCAGCCGCAACCTGCGCCGCTTCTCTATCAACGGCGAAAAAGTTGTCTTGTGCGAAGGCCGTGCCATCGGTCAAAAAGTCGGCCAAGGCAAAGTACGCCTGGTGAAAGATGCTTCCGAGATGGATTCCGTTGAAGCAGGCGACGTACTCGTTACCGACATGACCGACCCGGATTGGGAACCGGTGATGAAACGTGCTTCTGCCATCGTGACCAACCGTGGCGGCCGTACCTGCCACGCAGCGATTATCGCGCGTGAATTGGGTATTCCGGCTGTTGTAGGTTGTGGCGATGCTACCGATCTGCTGTCTGAAGGCCAAGAAGTTACCGTATCTTGTGCCGAAGGCGATACCGGCTTCATCTACTCCGGCTTGCTGGACGTACAAATTACCGATGTTGCTTTGGACAACATGCCTAAAGCCCCTGTCAAAGTGATGATGAACGTTGGTAACCCTGAATTGGCATTCAGCTTCGCCAACCTGCCTAGCGAAGGTATCGGCTTGGCGCGTATGGAATTCATCATCAACCGTCAAATCGGTATCCACCCTAAAGCCTTGTTGGAATTTGACAAACAAGACGACGAGTTGAAAGCTGAAATTACCCGCCGCATCGCCGGCTACGCTTCTCCTGTTGACTTCTATGTCGATAAATCGCGGAAGGTGTGGCAACTTTGGCTGCTTCGGTTTATCCACGCAAAACCATCGTTCGTATGTCTGACTTCAAATCCAACGAGTACGCTAACTTGGTGGGTGGCAGCATCTACGAACCTCACGAAGAAAACCCAATGTTGGGCTTCCGTGGTGCAGCGCGTTATGTAGCCGATAACTTTAAAGACTGCTTCGCACTCGAGTGTAAAGCCTTGAAACGCGTTCGCGATGAAATGGGTTTGACCAACGTCGAAATCATGATTCCATTCGTTCGTACTTTGGGTGAAGCAGAAGCTGTTGTTAAAGCCCTGAAAGAAAACGGTTTGGAACGCGGCAAAAACGGTCTGCGCCTGATCATGATGTGCGAATTGCCGAGCAACGCGGTATTGGCAGAACAATTCCTGCAATACTTCGACGGCTTCTCCATCGGCTCCAACGACATGACCCAACTGACCCTCGGCCTCGACCGTGACAGCGGTTTGGTATCCGACTCATTCGACGAGCGTAATCCTGCCGTTAAAGTGATGTTGCACTTGGCAATCTCTGCCTGCCGCAAACAAAACAAATACGTCGGCATTTGCGGTCAAGGCCCGTCAGACCATCCGGACTTTGCCAAATGGCTGGTTCAAGAAGGTATCGAGAGCGTATCGCTCAACCCTGATACCGTGATTGAAACTTGGCTGTATCTGGCTAACGAATTGAACAAATAAGTTCGATAAGACAAAAATCCCCTGCCCGTCTATCTCGGCAGGGGATTTTTATTGCCTTATTCAATGCCGTCTGAAAGAACTTTCACGTTTCTTTTTACCTTATCAAAAAAAGTCCCTTTGTCATCAAAAATGATATAAAAAAATATTCAGCCATATCCCACAAATTTCTCAATGGTACTATACCGCCTTTCTGTATTTTATCCCATGCCTTTTGAGTGAACCTTTTTCCACTCTTCCTATCTATCATACATAGCATAACGATATATTTTGAAATATCCCATGAATACAAACTTTATTTCCACCTTTCAGACGGCCTTGAAACGTCTGGCACTCATCAGCACCATTGCCGTCTTAGCAGCCTGCGCCGGCAACAACACTTCTTCCAACCGCTCCGTACCCGACGGCTACTACAAAGTCCGCCCTGGCGATACCCTGACCCAAATCGCCAAACGCTACGGACAAAACGTCAATACACTGGTTGCATGGAATAACCTTCCCAACGCCTCACAAATCGAAGTTGGCCAAGTATTGCGCGTCCGCCGCCATGTTGCCTCCCGCAATACTGCTACGCAGCAACGCCAAGCAACCGCCGTTACCCCGATCAACCGGTTAAGCTTGCAATGGCCAACCGATAACGCCTCATCCTCCATTATCCAACGCTACAACGGCACAACCAGCAAAGGCATAGATATTGCGGGCACACAAGGCCAACAAATCCGTTCCGCCGCAGCCGGTACCGTCATCTATGTTGGCGAAGAAGTCCGCGGCTACGGCAAGCTGATTTTGATCAGCCACAACGACTACACCATTACCGCCTATGCCCACAACGACACGCTTTTAGTACAAAAAGATCAAAAAGTCCAAGCCGGCCAAGTTATCGCCACCATGGGCAGCAGCGATACAGATAGCGTCAAGCTTCATTTTGAAGTTCGTCTAAACGGCAAAGCAGTCGATCCCCTGCCTTATTTGACCAGAACAAATTAATGTCCCAATCAAAAGGCCGTCTGAAATAACTTTATTTCAGACGGCCTTTTGATTATCTTGCTATAACAGCTATTTCAACAAAATCTTTTCCTATTTAACTTATGTTGATTGAGTGTAAATGCCGTTATACAATAACAACTCTTTTTAACATTCCATTTCAGGTACCCTACCATGTCTCCTAACCGTATCCTTACAAAACCGCATTCTTGATTTTGCATCTAGCAAATTTGAAACCAGTGCTAGTATGTCCATATTGCATTATTAAAGCATCCCTGTACCGTTTAGCAAAGAAAGCAAATCGATACACGTAAAATTCGTTTCTGAGTGTTTAAAAGTAGGGCAGCATCATGTCCAAATCTTTGCAAGAAACTGCAGCCAAATAGCGATGATAACTGATTGTCCGTGACGGTAAAAAAATACAAGGCACATTCAGCAGATATCGTCTATAAATGGACTTCCGCCATAAGCGCAGGCAAATGTCTTTCTATTGGTATCCCACGCAACTAATTTAGTAAAAAAAATACGGAAAAAAAGATCGGGGACGTTATTTCGAGATACCTATCGTAGATAACTGTACTGACTGGCAAACCCATAGTTTTAGATAAAAAGCCTCATCTATTACCTCGAATACTATCCGGATTGAATGCCGTATTGCGACTGCTTTTATCCCCAAAAGCAGGTAAATATGTGAAACACGTCTATGTAAACTCGCTACATCATGCAAAGTATTGAGGTATCAGATATTCTTGCTCAATGAGATGATATAAACTCTAACAAAAAAATATCTCCGAATATTGTACAAAACCAAAAACTGCTCAAAATCTGATAAAAAGGCCGTCTGAAAAACCGTATTTCAGACGGCCTTTATATTTTCTATTCTCTAGAAAACAAAGAAATAAATTATCCCATTAATCATTGTCAGAAATAGAGAATTTTATTTCCAACGCCCTTGATTTTTAGAATATCCACCCTCAATTATTAAAACTATAAGAATTTTTGTATATGAGCAGTCAAAGGAATAACATGGCAGAAAAAAACTATTATGAAATACTGGGCGTTGCCAAAAGATGCGGATGAGGCCGAAATCAAAAAAAGCCTACCGAAAAACTGGTGCGCAAATACCACCCCGATGTCAGCAAAGAACCTGACGCAGCCGAACGTACGGTAGAAATTCAACCGTGCCTACGAAACGCTTTCCGATAAAGAAAAGCGGGCCGAATACGATGAAATGTTGGCTAATCCTTACGGACGCAGCGCCGGAGGCAATCCGTTCGGTCAAGGCGGCAATCCGTTTGGCAATGGATTTAACGGCGGCGGCTTCCGCTATGAACGTCATGAAGGCGAACCGTTCGGAGCGGGAGACTTCAATTTTGAAGATCTGTTTCATCATTCCGTCAATCCCACACTCGTTCCGAGCAACCCCGCAGCCCAATAAAAGGCGAGGATCAACATGCTGAATTGAGTATTGATATTTACGCAGCGTATGTTGGCGCAGAACGTAGCATGACTTTGAATGTGCCGACTCTAGACGAATACGGACGTGCGGTTTATCAAAATAAAACCCTCAACGTCAAAATCCCCAAAGGCATTGCAGAAGGCCAACAAATCCGTTTGGCCGGTCAAGGTTTGCCGGGATATAACGGCGGTGAAAACGGTGACTTGTACTTAAAAATCAAGTTCCACGACCAACCTGATTTATACGTCAAAAACAGGAAAGACGTATATCAAACAATAGATGTCAAACCTTGGGAAGCCGTATTGGGCGGCAAAATCATCGTCCCTACCGCCTCAGGCCGCTTGCAGGTCAATTTGCCTGCCAACAGCCAAAGCGGTAAAAGCATCCGCCTCAAAGGCAAAGGTATTCCTGCAAAAGAAGCCGGAGACCTTTATCTCAATATCCGCATTAATGTTCCGCCAGTAGAGAGCGAAGCCGACCGTGCCGCATGGGAAAAATTGGCCGAACACTTTGCCGCGAAACAAGCATAAGAGAAAGGATAAATTATGATTCAGTCCTCCGATGTTACCCTTACTTTTGAAGAAATCGTTGCCGCCAGCCGCTGCCGTCGCGATTGGCTGTTGGAACTTATAGCAGAAGACATCATCAGCATCGATGGTGCGCCCGAAAAAAGCACCTTCAGTGGTTTTCATCTTGCCCGCATCCGTCGCGCACAACGCTTAAGCCGTGATTTTGAGGCCGGCATTCCTGCATTGGGGCTGATTATGCGGCTCTTGGATGAGGTGGAAGAACTCAGAAAAATACAGCGTCCGCTGGTACTGCTCGAAGATGAGTAAATATTAGCAAGTTGTTCGATTAAATATTGATGACAAGAAAAAGTTTTTGATGTTTATTGATATTCCATAATAAAAGGCCGTCTGAAAATATTTTCAGACGGCCTTTTTATGCCTTCATTAACAACAGCGTCCACCGTTGCTGCCGCAACGGCGTTTGCGGCAGTAGTCTTGGAATTGTAGCTCGGTCATGACCGGTGCGTCGGGATTATGTCTGCGTTGACGGGCAACGTAATTTTCATAATCTGGGACACCCGCCATCAAGTTCGCTGTCAACTTGATGGTTTTCCACCAAGAGGCAAGCTTATGCTTCACTTTGAGCCTCCGGCTGTTTACCGTCACGGTACACTGCTGGAATTTCTTTAGCAGTTGGCCAACCGACTTTACGGGCTTTCATGGCGGTACGGAAACCGTACACGGCGACAATCACGACAACTGCCAGGAACAAAGCGGTCAGACCGGCATTGATTTGGTCGTTGAAGATGATTTGTGACATTTCGCCAATGTCTTTAGCTGGGGCAAGGACTTCGCCTGAGGCCAAGGCATCGCGGTATTTGCCTGCATGAGCCAAGAAGCTGACGCGTGGGTCGCTGTGGAACAGTTTTTTTGCAAACCGGCATAGCAGGTCACAAACAATACGCCGACAGCAGGAACCAAGGTTACCCAAACATAGCGGTCGCGTTTCATTTTTCACCAATACAACGGTACACATAATCAACGCTACGCCTGCAAGCATTTGGTTGGCGATACCGAACAACGGCCAGAGCGAGTTGATACCACCCAGAGGGTCGGTTACGCCGGTATAGAGGAAGTAACCCCACAATGCCACGGCCAAGAAATGTTGCAACCAAGTTGGCAGGGATAGAGTCGGTGTTACCGAATGGTTTGTAGAAGATACTGCCCAAGTCTTGAATCATGAAACGGGCAACGCGTGTACCGGCGTCAACCGCAGTCAAGATGAACAAGGCTTCAAACAGCAAGGCAAAGTGATACCAGAACGCCATCATGGCTTCACCCGGAATCAGACGGCTCATGATGTGTGCCATACCGACTGCGAGGGTTGGCGCACCGCCTGCACGAGACAGAATGGTGTTTTTCGCCCACTTCTTTAGCAGTGTGCAACAGGGTTGCGGCATCAACAGGGAAGTTCAGTTTAGTGGTGATGACTTCAGCAGCAGTGTTGGCATCTGTACCAATCAGCGCGGCCGGGCTGTTCATCGCGAAGTACACGCCTGGATCAAGCGAAGCGGCGGCAGCCAGAGCCATAATGGCCACAAAGCTTTCCATAATCATGCCACCGTAACCGATCATACGGACGTGGGTTTCGTTTTCCACCATTTTTGGCGTGGTACCTGAAGAAATCAGCGCATGGAAGCCTGAAACCGCACCACAAGCAATGGTAATGAACAAGAATGGGAACAATGCACCTGAGAATACCGGGCCTGAACCATCGATAAAGTGGGTAACTGCAGGCATTTGCAGAGTTGGGTTAACAATAACGATACCCAAAGCCAAAGCTGCAATCGTACCGATTTTCAGGAAGGTAGACAGATAGTCGCGCGGAGTCAGCAAGAGCCAAACCGGCAATACGGAAGCCACAAAACCGTAAATCATAATCGCCCAAGTCAGCTGAATGCCGTCAAGGTCAAACCAGTGACCAAAGGAGCTATGGGCAACATCTTCACCGTAAATCACCGCCAGCATCAACAATATAAAGCCAACGATGGAAATCTCGCCAATTTTGCCCGGACGGATATAACGGGTGTAGATACCCATAAACAGGGCAATCGGCATGGTTGCTGCGATGGTGAACGTACCCCAAGGGCTGTGAACCAATGCTTTCACCACAATCAGCGCCAACACCGCCATAATGATGACCATAATCATCAAAATACCGATGGAGGCAATCACGCCTGGGACGGTACCGAGTTCTTGTTTCACGATATCGCCCAAAGACTTACCGTCACGGCGCATAGAAACAAACAGTACCATCATATCCTGTACGGCACCGGCAAATACCACGCCGAAGATAATCCACAAAGTACCGGGCAGATAACCCATTTGCGCTGCCAATACAGGACCAACCAAAGGGCCTGCGCCGGCAATCGCGGCAAAGTGGTGACCGAACAGTACGCCTTTATGTGTGGGTACATAGTCCAAGCCGTCATTGTGGCGTTCTGCCGGAGTCAGACGGTTAGGATCAAGCTGCATCACACGGTTGGCAATGTAAAGACTGTAAAAACGGTAGGCAATGCAGTATACCGAAATGGCGGCCGTAACCATCCAAATCGCACTGACCTGCTCGCCACGGCTGAGAGCTAAAGTGGTAAAGGAGGCCAAGCCCACCAAAACCACGATGCCCCAGATCAAAAATGATTTGAGCGATTTCATTAATTTATCCTTAAAACGTGATGCACAAAGGCTTGCTTTAGCGGCAAACTGCCTTAATGCGCTTCAGAACGACTAATCATTATAGTCTTCATGATTTTATGAGTAAAATGTCATTTCAACCAAAATTCGACTGAAAACAAAATGATTAGTTCGTTCGTAAGGTTAACACAAACAGACAATACACCCTTTAGTTTTTACTTTAAAAACTAAAAATTTCTTAGCATATCGCAAATGAAAGGCCGTCTGAAAACCCAAATCTTCAGTTTTCAGACGGCCTGACAAACGGGCAATGCTATAATCCGACATTCCCATTTCTCTATATTGCCATACCATGCAAAACAACGATTCCGAAACCATGCGCCTCTCCAAACGCATGGCGCAATTAGGCTTATGCTCGCGCCGCGAGGCAGACAGCTACATCGAGCAAGGCTGGGTCAAAGTCAACGGCCAAACCGCCGTACTCGGTCAAAAAGTCACCGAGCGCGACCGTATCGACCTCAACAAACAAGCCCATGAAAAACAAGCCGCGCGCGTAACCATCCTGCTGAACAAACCCGTCGGCTACGTCAGCGCGCAGGCAGAAAAAGGCTATAAGTCCGCCGCCGAACTCATTACCGCCGAAAACCATTGGGAAGGCGACGACAGCCGCATCCCTTTCAGCGAAAAACACAAATTCGGCTTGGCCCCTGCCGGCCGCTTGGACATTGACTCCGTCGGATTGTTGGTACTCACCCAGGACGGCCGCATCGCCAAACAACTGATTGGCGAAAACAGCAGCAGCGAAAAAGAATACCTCGTCCGCGTCCGCGGCAAGCTGGACGACAAAGGCCTTGCCCTGCTCAACCACGGCTTGAGTTTGGACGGAGAAAAATTGCACCCCGCCAAAGTCGAATGGCAAAACGAAGACCAGTTGCGCTTTATTTTGCGACAAGGCAAAAAACGCCAAATCCGCCGTATGTGCGAACTGGTCGGCCTGCGCGTCGTCGGTTTGAAACGCATCCGCATGGGCAAGGTTAAACTCGGCAGACTGCCGCCGGGCAAATGGCGTTATTTACGCACTGACGAATCGTTTTAATTGCAGATAACAAAAAGGCCGTCTGAAAACACATTTCAGACGGCCTGATCTTTTACTGCTTACTCGATATAAGTAAACTTCGCACGTTTGATATTGCAGAGGATTTCGTACGGAATCATACCGGCAACTTCAGAAACTTCATTAATATTAATCACATCGCCCCAAAGCTCGACTTCCGCGCCCAAGCCTTCTTTCGAGGCTTCCAGCTCAACCGTAATCATATCCATAGATACCCTGCCGATAATACGGCTGCGTTTGCCATCCACCGCCACAGGGGAATTAGTGGAAGCACGACGCGGATAACCGTCGGCATAGCCGCAGGCAATCAAACCGACACGGGTAGATTTGCTGGTGTAGAACGTTGCGCCGTAGCCAATCGGAGAATGCGGCTGCAACACGCGCTCGCCGAAAACGCGGGAAGTCAGGCGCATAACCGGTTTCAAACGCTCATCCACGCCGCCGAAAGGCGAAATACCATATAAGGCCAGACCGGCACGTCCCCAATCGCGTCGCGCTTCAGGCACATTCAAAATCGCGGCGGAATTGGCCAAACTCTCTCGCCTTCCAAACCCTTCACACGCCAAATCAAACGCTTCAAGCTGCATTTCGGTCATGCCGTTTTCCGGCTCGTCCGCGCAGGCAAAATGGCTGAATTTCACAATGTTTTCAACTGATTCAGATTGTTTCAATGCAGTATAGGCCGCGGCATAGTTATGCGGAAAGAAACCGGCACGGTGCATACCTGAGTCCATTTTCAGCCATACAGTTGTCGGATGTTGCCACTCATGATGCACAAACGCCTCCAGCTGCCATTGACTGCCGATTGCCGGCCACAAATCATAACGGTCAACATCCGCATACTCCGCAGCCTCAAATACGCCTTCCAACAAAACAATCGGATTTTTAATGCCGTTTTGACGCAATTCCACGCCTTCATCTACCGTTGCCACCGCAAAGCCGTCGGCAATATCCGCCAACGCGTGTGCACATCTGACCGCACCATGCCCGTAAGCATCGGCCTTAATCACAGCCAACAATTTATTGCCGTGCAACTCTTTGAGAAAACGATAATTTTGACGTAAATTATCCAAACGGATTTGCGCATTGAGCGGACGCATAATGTATTCCTCTTATCGGCATTCCGTTTCAGACGGCCTGCCCTATTACTTTGAAGTAAATATTATAGGTCAAAAACTACACAGGATTCCATGAAATACACAAGAATAATCTATTCATAATTTAGACCTCATGCGCGCCTTTAGGCATTTATGCTTCTTCTCAGCCTGTTTTAAGGTTATGATTCAATCCAAATGAAAACGACAGACATCAAGGCCATGAAAGAACTCGACAAAACCGACTTAAAAATTCTCAAACTCCTACAACAAAACGCACGTATCCCCATGACCGAATTGGCTGAAAAAGTCGGCCTCTCCACCACGCCGGTAACCGAACGCGTCCGCCGCTTTGGAACGCGACAACCTTATTACCGGCTATCACGCCCATCTGAATCCCTCATGCTTTAGGTCAAAGCCTCTTGGTCTTTGTCGAACTGAAACTGCGCTCCAAATCCGGCAATATTTTTGAAGACTTCAAACGCGAAGTGCTGAAGATTCCGCAAATTCTCGAATGTCACTTAGTCTCCGGCGAATACGACTACCTTATCAAAGTCCGCCTGCCCAATATGTCCGCCTATCGCGATATGCTCGGCAATATCCTGCTGCAACTGCCGGCTGCGTCCGAAAGCCGCAGCTATGTTGTTATGGAAGAAGTCAAAGAAGAAGTGGTATTAGACATCTAATTCTATTCAACCAACAAAGGCCGTCTGAAAGATTACAACATTCAGACGGCCTTTATTTTAAATAGGCAAAAAAAAATGCACACATCCGACAGAATGTGTGCCAAGTCTACAAAGGAGAAATAGAGGAGAAACTATTAACTGACTACTCGAACCAGCTAACGAAACGAATTATGCAACAAGAGATTCAACCGTGCAAGTATTTTTCTTGTAAAATTTCTTAATTATTCGATTTACAAATTTTAAATGTAATCATATTTCAATGCGGATAAAAAAATGCGCATACCGTTTTGATATGCGCCAAGTCTACAAAGGAGAAATAGAGGAGAAAAATCAAGCTGCATCAAGCAACTCAACGGCGCGAATTATCCTAGCCTTCTACCCTCCTGTCAACTGTTTTCCTATCTATTTTCAAGTATTTTGCTAAAAAACAACAAAGTCGCTATTCCCCTCTTTTTCTAGCTATTTTCGCCCATATATAAAAAATTTAAGGCCGTCTGAAACATATATTGCCACTAAAGATAAACCGCCCCATACTCACACATTCATAGTCCATATCAACCCAACTCAAAGACCATGACCACCCCACTTTCCCTTGCCGTCGTCGGCCATACCAACACAGGCAAAACCTCGCTCTTACGTACGCTTTTGCGCGACAGTACCTTCGGCGAAGTGAAAAACGCGCCATCCACCACGCGCCATGTCGAAGAAGCCCTCATCAACGATGGCGACGACAGCTTGGTTTACCTCTACGACACACCCGGCCTTGAAGATGCCGGCGGCGTGTTGGACTGGCTGGAAACCCACACATCTGCACGCGATGACGGTATCGAGCGCATCCAGCAATTCCTCAGCAACCATGAAGCGCATCACGAGTTCAACCAAGAGGCCAAAGTGCTGCGCCAAGTCATGCAAAAGCGATATGGCCATGTACGTCATCGATGCGCAGGGAACCCGTCCTCGACAAATACAAAGACGAGCTGACCATTTTTGTCTTGGTGCGCCAAGCCCATCATGCCCGTGTTCAACTTCACCCAAAAATCAAGACCTGACCGCTTGGACTAATATGCTCGCCCGTCAGAAACCCCTGCATGTTTACGCCGGTTTTGATACCGTTGCGTTCGACTTTGAAGGCGAAATCCGATTGTGGGACAACCTTGCCACCATGTTACCTAAGCGCGACATCCTCGACCGCCTCATCAATATGCGCCGTCGCGAGTGGCAACGGCTGGATATGGAAGCGCGCCGTGAAATTGCCGATTTTCTGCTGGATGCCGCCGCATTTACCCAAGAAATTGCCGAAAACGACGACCCTGCCCCGACTTTGGAAGTCATGCAATCGGAAATCCGCCAACTTGAGCGGCAAATGCAACAACGCCTGTTCACACTTTACCGCTTCTATCACGACAAGGTCAGCAGCGACAGTACATGGATGCCCAAAGCCTTCAAACAAGATCCGTTTGACAGCGAATTGCTCAAACATTACGGCATCCGTACCGGTACCGGCGCAACCGCAGGCGCACTCATCGGTTTAGGCTTGGATATTGCCACGCTTGGCGGCTCGCTTGGTTTGGGTACCGCCATCGGCGGACTGTTGGGCGGCATTTTGCCCAATGCCCAAGACATCACCGACAAAATCAACGGCCGACAAACCCTGCACACCGATCCGGAAACCCTTACCCTGCTCGCCGCACGCGCACTGGATTTGTTGCACGTCTTGCAAACGCGCGGCCATGCGGCTCAATCTCATATCGAGCTAAAAGAACGCAAAGCGCCATGGAATGCAGCCAAACTGCCAAGCGAACTCAACAAAGCGCGCAGCAACCGCAAATGGTCTTCGCTCAATACACACCAGCCCGAAGCCAGCCGTAACGAACGCGCAGCCTATGTCGCCACTTTAAGCGAGAAATTAAAAGCTTAGAATTGCCGCATAACAAAAAGGCCGTCTGAAACCCAAATGTTTCAGACGGCCTTTTAAGCTTAGCAGGCAAATATTTATTCAGAAGCTTTGGTTTCGCGTTTCAAACCGCCGCCAAGTGCTTTATACAAGTCGGCAAGGTTTTCCAAACGGGTCAGCTGATTAGCCAAAAGAGCAGTTTCTGCGCTGTAACTGCTGCGCTCGGCATCCAGCAAATCCAATGCGCTGGATACGCCATGTTTGTAGCGCAGGCTGATGAGGCGCAGGCTGTCGTTGTAGGCGCGGCTTTGTTTGCTCAAAGCGTCATAGCTTTTATCCAGCTGTTCGCGTGCAACCAACGCATTGGAAACGTCTTTGAATGCGGATTGAACAGCGGCTTCATAAGCAACGATTTGTGCCTGTTGGCGCAGTTTGGCTACGTCAAGATTGGCTTTGTTTGTGCCCCAATCAAAGATAGGCAGGGTGATGGATGGTGCAAAAGCCCAAATACCTGTGCCGCTCTTAAACAGGCCGCTCAACTCGCCGGAAGCGGTACCGACAGAACCGGTCAGGCTGATGCGCGGGAAAAACGCCGCACGTGCCGCACCGATATTGGCATTGGCTTGTTTGAGCGCGTGTTCGGCCGCACGGATATCCGGACGGTTGAGCAACAGGTCCGAACTCAAACCGGCAGGCAGTTTGGTCATTTTGAACTGTTTGTTCAAAGGCAAACCGGCAGGCAAGTCTTCAGGCAAAGGTTGATTAATCAACATAGCCAAGGAATTTCGCGCTTGCTCGCGGTTTTTTACCGCAGATGCGTAATCGGCTTTGGCCGATTCAATCAGCGCTTCCTGTTGGCGCAAATCAACGGCGGAAATCACGCCGGCCTTATGGCGTAATTGCGAGAGCTTGTAAGTCGCTTCACGGGTTTGTAATACGCGTTGTGCCAATGCCATGGTTTCTTCCGCGTAGCGTTCGTTAAAGTAGGCTTTGGCAACGGTAGAAATCAGGGTCAGATGGGCGGCATCGCGGTTGGCGGCCACATTGAAATAACCTTGTAACGCGGCTTCGCTGGTACTGCGGACACGGCCGAAAAGGTCAAGTTCATAAGAGGCTGCGCCCAAACCCACGCTGTATTGGCTGCTAACGCTGCCGCCACTCAAACTGCCTTGACGCGAACTGTACCGCTGGCATTGACGGTTGGCAACAAATTATTACGCGCAATCATGTATTGCTTGCGGTAGATTTCCGCATTCAGCGCGGCTGTACGCAAATCGGTATTGCGTTCCAATGCGATGTCGATCAGGCGGTGAAGGCGAGGATCGGCAAAGTAATCTTGCCAACCCAATTCGGCTGCACGGATACCGTCGTCAACAGTGTCGTATTTAAACGTATCGGCCACGGCAACTTGAGGCTGCTCATATTTCGGCATCATGGTACAGGCCGACAAAGCCACGGCGGCGGCAACGGCGGTCAGTACAGGTTTGAATGTAATCTTCTTCATTTTAGAATCCTTTAGCATTTTGAGGCCGTCTGAAAATTTTTCAGACGGCCTTTGCTTTAGTGCTTGTCTGAATCTTGTTTACCGTCTTCAATCATGCCGGCTTCAGCGGCGTGTTTGGCGGCCATCTCATGCTCGTGTGCGGTTTCTTTAAAGAATTTGCGCACAACCACATAGAACAAAGGCACAAGGAACACAGACAGAATCGTACCGATCAACATACCCCAGACCACGGTCGTACCAATCGCACGTTGGCTGGCGGAGCTGGCACCGCTGGCAACATAAAGCGGTACCACGCCCAAGATGAAGGCAAACGAAGTCATGATAATCGGACGGAAACGCAAGTGTGCGGCGGCAAGCGCAGCTTCAAGCGCGCTCTTGCCTTGCGCTTGCAGGTCTTTGGCAAACTCGATAATCAAAATCGCGTTTTTCGCACTCAAACCCATCACCGTAACGAAACCGACTTGGAAGTAGATATCGTTGGCGTATGCCGGAATACTGCCCAGTAATGCTTCAAACATGTTGCGGCCGGTCACACCCAATGCCGCGCCAATCAAGCCCAACGGAATCACAAGGATAACCGCCAACGGGATAGACCAGCTTTCGTACAAAGCAGCCAATACCAAGAATACAGCGGCAGCGGCCAATGCGTACAATACGACAGTTTGCGAGCCGCCTTTAGCCTCTTCACGAGACTGGCCTCCCCATTCCAGACTGTAACCGCCGCCCATGTCATCAACCATTTGCTGTACCGCAGTCATGGCCTGACCGGAAGATACGCCATTAACAGGCGAGCCGGAAAGCTCCATTGCCGGATAACCATTGAAGCGGACGCTTTGTTCCATACCGTTTTCCCAAGAAACAGTAGCAATGGTAGAAAGCGGTACGGCCACGCCGGATTTGTTCGGTACGGTCAGGTTCAGAATATCGGCAGGCTGCATACGGGCACTCGCATCAGCTTGTACCATCACGCGTTGCAGACGTCCTTGATTTGGGAAGTCGTTGACATAAGACGAACCCAAAGAAGAAGCCAAAGCAGTACGGATATCAGAGAACGAAATACCTTGTGCGGCTGCTGCAGAGCGGTTGATGTCGATTTTCAACTGAGGCGCATCTTCCAAACCGCTCGCACGAACGGTACTTGGGTTAAACAAACCGCTTTTGCGCATTTTGTCAATCAACTCATTGCGCTTGGCCAATAATGCGGCATGGCCGCTGTTGTTACGGTCTTGCAGGTAAATCGTCAAGCCGGAGCCTGTACCCAATTCCATAATGGCAGGAGGCACAATCGCCAAACCGAAACCGTCTTTCAGCGTGCCCATCATCATGCCGGTCAACTTACCGGAAATAGAAGTCGCATCGCTGCCCGGAGCAGTACGTTCGCTCCAGTCTTTCAGAATGACAAAGCCCAAAGCCATGTTTTGGCCGGAACCGCTAAAACTGAAGCCGGAAACGGTAATGATGTTCTCAATCTCAGGTATAGATTTTGCCAGCTGAGTGATTTGAGCCAAAGTTGCATCGGTACGCTCTTTGGTCGCGCCGGCAGGCAGCTGTACGCTCAACATCAAGTTACCTTGGTCTTCAGTCGGCAAGAAGGAAGTCGGCAGACGCATAAACAGGAATACGCCCACAACAGTCAAACCAATATAGACAACCATCATGCGCAAAGTCTTGCGCAAGACTTTGGCAACCCAACCTTCGTAGCCATGTGTCCAGTTGTCGAATTTCTTGTTAAACCAACCGAAGAAGCCTTTTTTCTCTTCGTGATGACCCTTCTGAATCGGTTTGAGCATGGTGGCACACAATGCCGGAGTCAGCGTCAAGGCAAGGAATGCGGAGAAGCCGATCGATGCCGCCATAGTCAGGGCAAACTGTTTGTAAATATTACCGGTTGCACCGCTAAACATTGCCAGCGGCACAAATACGGACATCAACACAGCAGTAATACCGATCACCGCGCCGGAAATCTGACCCATCGCTTTTTTGGTTGCAGCCTTAGGCGACAGACCTTCGCTCGCCATAATACGCTCAACGTTTTCAACGACCACAATCGCGTCATCGACTACAATACCGATCACCAATACCATCGCAAACATGGTCAATACGTTAATCGACATACCCATGTATGAGATAAAGGCAAAACCGCCCAACAGGGAAATCGGCACAACAATGGTCGGAATCAACGTATAGCGGATGTTTTGCAGGAAGAGATACATCACCAAGAATACCAATACGATGGCTTCCAAAAGCGTATGGATCACTTTCTCAATCGAAATATCCACGAATTTGGAAGTATCGTAAGGAACTTTTCCAGCTCATGCCGTCTGGAAAATACTTCTGCAAAACCGCCATTTTTTCTTTCACGGCAGTCGCCGTTGCCAAAGCGTTACCGCTGTTGGACAGCATCACTGCCATACCGGTGGTATTCACGCCGTTCAAACGTGTGGAAGTAGAATAGTCCTGCATACCCAAGCTGACTTTGGCAACGTCTTTCAGATAGACATTAGAACCATCGGTATTGGATACCAAAATGATGTTGCCAAACTCTTCAGCAGTGCTCAGCTGACCTTGAGCCGTCACAGTTGCTGAAATGGTCTGACCTGCAGCCGCCGGCAAAGAGCCGATAGAGCCTGCAGAAATTTGGATATTTTGAGTAGCCAGTGCGTTGGTTACCGTTGCAAAAGACAGGTTGTAGTTTTGCAGTTTTTTCGGGTCAACCCAAATACGCATGGCGCGTTGCGCACCAAACAATTGTACCTGCCCTACCCCGTCGATACGCTGCAGTTCAGGAATGATATTGCGCTGGGCGTAATCGTTCATTTCCTCAATGGATTGCTTTTCAGAAGAAAGCATGACCACTTGCAAGAAGTTGGAACGCGCTTTAGATACGGTTACACCATATTGCTGTACGGTAGACGGCAATGTGGACAACACTTCCGACAATTTGTTCTGCACGTCTACCTGCGCCAAATCTTCATTGGTTTCCGGTGTAAACGTCAGACTGACGCTGCCGCTGCCGCTGGAATTGGCAGAAGTCGTCATATAGTCCAAACCTTCCACACCGTACATATTACGTTCGATAACGGCCAGTACGCTGTCTTCCATTACCTGAGCAGAAGCGCCCGGATAAGTAGCGCGCAAAGTAATGGTCGGTGCAGCAACGGACGGATATTGGGAAATCGGCAGTTTTTGAATGCCGAAAATACCCGCTGCGATGATAAAAATCGCAATAACCCATGCAAAAATGGGGCGGTCAATAAAAAACTTAGACATTCATGCGTTCCTTATTTGGCTTCAGATGCAGCTTTAGCTTCAGGCTTGGCCTCGGATGCAGCCTGGCCGTCTGAAACTGCCGGTGTTGCTGCCGCAGCGCTTGCCGGCGGCGTCCATTCTTTCGGCGTTACCTGTTTAGCACCCGACATAGCGGCAATGCTGATGCCTTCAACAATCACTTTGTCGCCGTCTTTCAGGCCGTCTGTAATCACCCAATTGGTACCTTGCTGTTGGGCAATGGTCACGACACGCGCTTCCATTTCGCTCTTGTCATTCACTACCATCACAGTATCTTGCGAACCGCGGGTAACTGCTTGTTGCGGCACTACAAATGCATTATCCACAGCCACTTGTTCCATCAACACGCGTACATACAAGCCCGGCATCAAGATATTTCTGTCGTTAGGAATGGCGGCGCGCAAGGTAATTTGACCAGTCGTTTCGTTGACAGTCGGATCTGCAAACAGCAGACGGCCTTTTTCAGGGTAAACCGTACCATCGTCAAATTTGATGTCCACTGCAATCGCGCCGTTTGCCGCCAACAATTTGCCTTCGGCAACCTGTTGACGCAGTTTCATAACCTCACTCGCAGATTGGGTAACGTTGACATACATCGGATTGGTTTGTTGGATGGTGGCCAAAACAGTGGTATCGCCGGAATTCAGCAGCGTACCTTCAGAAACTTTAGATTGACCGATAAAGCCGGAAATCGGCGCAGTAATGCGGGAGCGGTTCAGGCTGATACCGGCAGATTTGATGGCTGCTTGTGCAGATTTGACGCCTGCCTCTGCTGAACGCTTGGCCGTTACGGCCGCATCGTATTCTTGTTGGCTGATGGCATCGGCGGCAACCAACGGTTTGTAGCGGGCCAAGTCGGCATTCGCTTTGGCCAAAGTCGCTTGCGCACTCGCCAACTGGGCGCGTGCGCTTTCTAAGTTTGCTTCATAAGTTGAGCTGTCGATTTGGTACAAAGGCTGACCGGCTTGCACATAGCTGCCCTCTTGGAACAGGCGCTTTTGCAGAATACCGCCGACTTGGGCGCGAATTTCGGCAGTACGCAATGATTCCAGACGGCCCGGCAACTCGGTTGTCAATGCAACGGTTTCCGGATGCACAGTGACCACGCGGACTTCAGGCGCAGGTTGTTTTTGCTGTTGCTGACTGCCTTGCGCCTGCTGGCCGGCTGCTTTTTCATCGCCTTTGCCGCAAGCGGAAAGCGCCAACGCAGTAGCTGCTGCAATTGCCGCGACACGCATCATTTTAGAAGCATAAAGAGCCATAATTTTCCTATCTCTATGATAAATAAGGGTTTTACTAATTGAAAATTGATTACTTTAATCTCATATTTCACAAACAGAAATTGCCTGTTTTTATGAAAAACAGGCTGATTATATAGTGTTGAGAAGCACTATCAAGTACTAAATTAAATTATACATACATTCTTTCATGTTCAGAAGTAATTTTTTATAATCCGAACCATAAATTTACATTTCCTACAAAAAATCATGAGAAGAACCAAAACCGAAGCTTTAAAAACCAAAGAATATCTCATGCTTGCCGCATTAGATACGTTTTATCAGAAAGGCATTGCCCGCACTTCGCTCAACGAAATCGCCCAAGCCGCAGGCGTAACGCGCGGCGCGCTGTATTGGCATTTCAAAAACAAAGAAGATTTGTTTGACGCCTTGTTCCAACGGATTTGCGACGACATCGAAAGCTGCATAAAAGAAGACTCGAACAACAATAACGAACAGGCTTGGTCAAGCTTCCGACTAACCCTGACCCGTTTTTTCGAGCGCCTGCAACACAACGAGCTTCACTATAAATTCCACAGCATTTTGTTTTTAAAATGCGAACACACCGAGCAAAACGAGGCGGTCATTGCCATCGCTAAAAAACACCAATCACTATGGCGTGAAAAAATTGTTGCCGTCCTGACTGATGCGGTACAACAAAAAGCGTTGGCGGATAATTTGGATATCGATATGGCGGTCATCTTCATCAAGTCTTCATTAGACGGCTTGATTTGGCGCTGGCTTTCTTCAGGTCAAGGCTTCGATTTGGCGCAAACTGCCCCACGCATGATTGAAATCATCATTGATACATTGGAGAACCATCCGCAATTAAGAAAACAATCATAAACATCAAAAATAAAAGGCCGTCTGAAACATTAAAAGTTTCAGACGGCCTTTTGGTTCAAACCTAATTAACGTGTTACCGGTTTGTAACGGATACGTTTCGGTTTTGCGCCCTCTTCGCCCAAACGGCGTTTCTTATCGGCTTCGTATTCCTGATAGTTACCGTCAAAGAACACCCATTTAGAGTCGCCTTCACAAGCCAAAATATGCGTAGCGATACGGTCGAGGAACCAACGGTCGTGCGAAATCACCATCACGCTGCCGGCAAATTCCAGCAATGCGTCTTCCAACGCGCGCAGGGTTTCCACATCAAGGTCGTTGGACGGTTCGTCCAGCAGCAACACATTGCCGCCGCTCAACAAAGTTTTTGCCAAGTGCAGACGACCGCGTTCACCGCCCAGACAATTGACCCGGCGATTTTGCTTTGGTCGCTGCCTTTGAAGTTGAAGCGTCCCAAATATTGGCGGGCTGGAATTTCAAACTGACCAACCTGCAAAATGTCGCGGCCTTCGGCAATGTTGTCGAACACGGTTTTGTCGTTTTGCAAACCTTCGCGGCTTTGGTCAATCAAGCTCATTTTCACGGTTTGCCCGATTTTCACTTCGCCGGAGTCAGGCTGCTCTTTGCCCGCAATCATTTTGAACAGCGTCGATTTACCTGCGCCGTTCGGGCCGATGATGCCGACAATCGCGCCCGCAGGCACTTTGAAGCTCAAATCGTCAATCAACACTTTGTCGCCGAACGATTTGGAAACGTTCACAAATTCAATTACTTCATTTCCCAAACGCTCGGCAACGGGAATGAAGATTTCCTGCGTTTCATTGCGTTTTTGGTATTCGTAGTTGCTCATTTCTTCAAAACGCGCCAAACGCGCTTTGGACTTAGCTTGGCGGCCTTTGGCATTTTGGCGCACCCATTCTAATTCCTGCTTCATCGCCTTCACGCGCGCGGCTTCGGATTTCGCCTCGTTTTCCAAGCGTTTTTCTTTCTGCTCCAGCCAAGACGAGTAATTGCCTTTCCACGGAATGCCGTGGCCGCGGTCGAGTTCCAAAATCCATTCGGCGGCGTTGTCGAGGAAGTAGCGGTCGTGCGTTACCGCAACCACGGTACCTGGAAAGCGTACCAAGAATTGCTCCAGCCATTCGACAGATTCCGCGTCCAAGTGGTTGGTCGGCTCGTCAAGCAAAAGCATATCGGGCTTGCTCAACAAGAGTTTGCACAAGGCAACGCGACGTTTTTCACCGCCGGACAAATTGCCGATTTTGGCATCCCAATCAGGCAGGCGCAGCGCATCGGCAGCGATTTCCAATTCATGCTCTGCACCGCCGCCGGTAGACGAACCCGCCGCAATAATCGCTTCCAAACGGCCTTGTTCTTCCGCCAACGCGTCAAAATCCGCATCAGGATTGGCGTACTCGGCATACACTTCTTCCAAGCGTTTCTGCGCGGCAGCCACTTCGCCCAAGCCGCTTTCCACTTCCTCGCGCACGGTTTTTTCAGGATCAAGCTCAGGTTCTTGCGGCAGGTAACCGATTTTAATGCCGCCCATCGGCACGGCTTCGCCCTCAAATTCTTTATCCACGCCCGCCATAATCCGCAGTACAGTAGATTTACCCGCACCGTTCAAACCGAGCAAACCGATTTTTGCACCGGGGAAAAATGAAAGGGAAATATCTTTAATAATGGTTTTTTGCGGCGGCACAACCTTGCTCACGCGCAGCATAGAATAGACGTATTGTTGGGACATAGTTTTCTCGTTTCCGTCAAACAAATTTCAGACGGCCCATTTTAACCTATTGCCCAAATACTTGCTTGTTCAAATGCCGTCTGAAAATAGAAATAAGCATCAACATATACACCGAGCCGAACCGATACCCTCATTGCCCTACGGTATCAATGTCAAACCGCAGAAAATTTGATTTAAGCCAGTTTATCCTTGAACTGGCATTGCCAATATCCGGCGCACTTCATAAAATGCACCCATATCCTTGAAAGTACGCACACAAACAATAACGACAGAGAACACCACACCAAGGAACATTTCAGATTTCTCAATAAAAATACTTTTTAAAAAAAGGATTTACCTCATGTCGGAACATACGCAAAAAACAGCAAAACAAGGTTTGCCGTCACTGGCAAAAAGTACGATTTGGATGCTGAGCTTCGGCTATCTTGGCGTTCAGACGGCCTTTACCCTGCAAAGCTCACAAATGAGCCGAATTTTTCAAACTTTAGGCGCTGACCCGCACAATTTGGGCTGGTTTTTCATTCTGCCGCCTCTGGCCGGTATGTTGGTTCAGCCGATTGTGGGCTACTACTCAGACCGAACTTGGATGCCGCGCTTGGGCGGCCGCCGTCTGCCCTATCTGCTTTACGGTACGCTGATTGCGGTTATCGTCATGATTCTGATGCCGAACTCCGGGCAGCTTCGGTTTTGGCTACGCTTCTTTGGCGGCTTTGTCATTTGGCGCGCTGATGATTGCGCTGTTGGACGTGTCCTCCAATATGGCAATGCAGCCGTTTAAGATGATGGTCGGCGACATGGTCAACGAAGAGCAAAAAGGCTACGCCTACGGCATTCAAAGTTTCTTAGCCAATACAGGCGCAGTCGTTGCCGCCATCCTGCCATTCGTCTTTGCCTATATCGGCTTAGAAAACACGGCAGAAAAAGGCGTCGTGCCGCAGACCGTGGTCGTGGCTTTCTATGTGGGCGCGGCGTTGCTGATGATTACCAGTGCGTTCACCATCTTCAAAGTCAAAGAGTATGATCCGGAAACCTACGCCCGCTACCACGGCATCGACGTAGCCGCGAAATCAGGAAAAAGCCAACTGGTTCGAACTCTTAAAAACCGCACCTAAAGCGTTTTGGACGGTCACTTTGGTGCAATTCTTCTGCTGGTTCGCCTTCCAATATATGTGGACTTACTCGGCAGGCGCGATTGCAGAAAACGTTTGGCAGACAACCGATGCCTCTTCCGTAGGCTATCAGGAAGCGGGCAACTGGTATGGCGTTTTGGCGGCAGTACAATCCATTGCTGCCGTTATCTGCTCGTTTATTCTGGCAAAAGTACCGAATCAATACCATAAAGTCGGTTATTTCGGTTGTCTGGCTCTGGGCGCACTCGGTTTCTTCTCTATCTTCTTCATCCACAATCAATACGCATTGATCCTGTCTTATACCTTAATCGGCATCGCGTGGGCAGGCATCATTACCTATCCTTTAACGATTGTAACCAATGCCCTCTCCGGCAAACACATGGGTACTTATTTGGGTCTGTTTAACGGCTCTATCTGTATGCCTCAAATCGTCGCCTCCCTGCTGAGCTTTATCCTCTTCCCTATGCTGGGCAGCCATCAGGCAACCATGTTCTTGGTTGCAGGCGCGGTCTTGCTGCTGGGAGCCTTCTCAGTATGTCTGATTAAAGAGACCCACGGCGAATAATCCATCCATACCATCGGCAAAGGCCGTCTGAAACCTTTGCCGAACTTACGATTTTAATAACAGGAGCTTCATAAATGTACACAAGAATCATGGAAATCAGCCCTTGGACACTGCGTTCGGCAAAACTGGAAAAAGAACACAAACGGCTGCAAGAGAGCCTGACCAGTTTGGGCAACGGCTATATGGGCATGCGCGGCAACTTTGAAGAAACCTACTCCGCCGACAGCCACTTGGGCACCTACATCGCCGGCGTGTGGTTCCCCGACAAAACCCGCGTCGGCTGGTGGAAAAACGGCTATCCTAAATATTTCGGCAAAGCCATCAACGCGCTCAATTTCAGTAAAGTAAAAATCTTTGTCGACGGACAGGAGGTGGACTTGGCGAAAAACGACGTTGCCGGCTTCTCCGTCGAACTCGATATGCAGCACGGCGTGTTGCGCCGCTCGTTCACCGTATTCGGCGTGCGTTTCGATGTGTGCAAATTCCTGTCCGTCGCGCAAAAAGAGCTGGCGGTTATCCGCTGGGAAGCCGTATCCATCGACGGCAAAACCCACCAAGTCCGCATCGATTCCATCATCGACGCCGACGTGAAAAACGAAGACTCCAACTACGAAGAAAAATTCTGGCAGGTATTGGACAAGGGCGTTTCAGACGACCGCTCCTACATTGCCACCCAAACCTTCGCCAATCCCTTCGGCGTGGAACAATTCATCGTCAACGCCGAGCAAACCTTCGCCGGCAGTTTCAAAGCCCTCGGCGGCAGCCAAACCGACTGGCAGGTCTCCAATTCTTTCGAAGCCGAAGTCGGCGGCACGCCCGAAACCTTTGAAAAACGCGTGATTATTACCACCAGCCGCGATTATCAAGGCTTGGAAGCAGTGAAAGCCGCAGGCCGCGCCTTGTCGGAAAAAATCGCAGGCGTTGCGTTTGAAACCTTGCTGGACGCACACAAAGCAGGCTGGCTGCACCGTTGGGAAATCGCCGACGTGGTCATCGAAGGCAGCGACGAAGCGCAGCAAGGCATCCGCTTCAACCTGTTCCAACTGTTCTCCACCTACTACGGCGAAGACGCGCGCCTGAACATCGGCCCGAAAGGCTTTACCGGCGAAAAATACGGCGGCGCGACCTATTGGGATACCGAAGCCTACGCCGTGCCGCTCTACCTCGCACTGGCGGAACCCGAAGTTACCCGCAACCTGCTGCAATACCGCCGCAACCAACTGCCGCAGGCGCAACACAACGCGCGCGAACAGGGCTTGGCAGGCGCACTCTATCCGATGGTGACGTTTACGGGCATCGAGTGCCACAACGAATGGGAAATCACCTTCGAGGAAATCCACCGCAACGGCGCGATTCCTTACGCCATCTACAACTACACCAACTACACCGGCGACGAAAGCTATCTTGCCAAAGAAGGCTTGGAAGTCTTGGTCGAAGTGTCCCGCTTCTGGGCAGACCGCGTCCACTTTTCCAAACGCAACGGCAAATACATGATTCACGGTGTAACCGGCCCGAACGAATACGAAAACAACATCAACAACAACTGGTACACCAACACCCTCGCCGCATGGGTATTGGATTACACCCGCGAAGCCCTGGCGAAATACCCGCGTCCGGATTTGAACGTGAGTGCCGCCGAGTTGGAAAAATGGGCAGACATCAGCGCGAATATGTACCGTCCGCATGACGAAGAACTCGGCGTATTCGTCCAACACGACGGCTTCCTCGACAAAGACATCCGCCCCGTGTCCGCGCTTTCGCCCGACGATTTGCCGCTCAACCAGAAATGGTCGTGGGACAAAATTCTGCGTTCGCCTTTCATCAAACAGGCGGACGTCTTGCAAGGCATCTACTTCTTCGGCGACCGTTTCAATATCGACGAAAAACGCCGCAACTTCGACTTCTACGAACCGATGACCGTGCACGAAAGCTCGCTGTCGCCTTGTATCCACTCCATCCTCGCCGCCGAACTGGGCAAAGAAGAAAAAGCCGTGGAAATGTACCAGCGCACCGCCCGCCTGGACTTGGACAACTACAACAATGATACCGAAGACGGCCTGCACATCACCTCCATGACCGGCTCGTGGCTCGCCATCGTCCAAGGTTTCGCCCAAATGAAAACCTGGGGTGGCAAACTCAGCTTCGCCCCGTTCCTGCCAAGTGCGTGGACAGGCTACGCCTTCCACATCAACTACCGCGGCCGTCTGATTAAAGTCGCCGTCGGCAAAGAAAACGTCGTCTTCACCCTGCTCAAAGGCGAGCCGCTCGAATTGCAGGTGTACGGCAAAGACATCACGCTCAACGGCAGCCACACCGTTGCGTTGGAAAAATAAGGAGGGCGCAAAATGACTTTTACCGCAGTCCTATTTGACCTCGACGGTGTCATCACCGACACCGCCGAATACCACTACCGCGCATGGAAAAAGCTCGCCGAAGAACTGGGCATCAGCATCGACCGCAAGTTTAACGAGCAGCTCAAAGGCGTGTCGCGCGACGATTCGCTCAAACGCATCCTCGCGCACGGCGGCAAAACCGTCAGCGAAGCCGAGTTCGCCGAACTGACCCGCCGCAAAAACGACAACTACGTCGAGATGATTCAGGCAGTCAAACCCGAAGACGTGTATCCCCGGTATTTTGCCCCTGCTGGAAGCATTGAGAGCAAACGGCAAAAAAATCGCCCTCGCGTCCGCCAGCAAAAACGGGCCGTTCCTGCTGGAACGCATGGGGCTGACCCACTTCTTCGACGCCATTGCCGACCCTGCCGCCGTCGCACATTCCAAACCCGCCCCCGACATCTTCCTCGCAGCAGCCGAGGGCGTGGGCGCGGACATCCGCCACTGCATCGGCATCGAAGACGCCGCCGCCGGCGTCGCTGCCATCAAAGCCGCCGGTGCCTTGCCCATCGGCGTGGGCAAAGCTGAAGACTTGGGCAGCGACATCGCACTGGTGTCCGACACCGCCGAGCTGACCTACGCCTACCTGCAAAACGTGTGGGCGCAGTCGGGCAGGTAAAATACTAAGGAAGTAAAAAGGCCGTCTGAAAACCTGAATCAGGTTTTCAGACGGCCTAAGATCTTTCTAAAATTCCCTAAACTTCTACCAAGATATTTAGAGCTCTTGTCGGTATTTCTAAAATGCAAGTTCCCACAGAGAACGGGCTAACAAAAACACAGATAAGCCCAGTGTAATACTATTAAAGCGAGTTGTTCTCATATTGCAACAAATTAATAGTATACAAACCAAACAACCAATTTGTATAAACGGTATCAACAGTACACTGCCTGCTAACATAAACGCGGATATGATCGCCAATGGCAACAATACCCACCAGGCAGGGATATCGTACCATCGTACTTTCTTGCTTAGCGATTGAAACCGAAAATCCTGTACAACCAAAGAAACTAAAGCCAAACCTGAATAATTGACGGATGCCATCCACCAAAATACATTTTTATCTGCTAAAGCCCATCAATATAAAATAGGCGATAAGACTGTCAAAATCAGGAACACGCGCCTTGGAGATTGCAAGTAAAGTTTCCATGCCATAGCGGCATACACTGCTATCGCTGAGAAAACTGCACCTATGCCTGCTGAAATTAAAAGTTCCAAAGGCATGTTTGTAATATCATAATTAATACGAGCACTGTAAAATTCGCTACGACTCCCCTCAGAGTAAAATGCCTCTGATACTGCGCTTGAAAAATCAATGAAGAAAACCATGCAGACAATATACAGTAGGATTAACTGCAGTATTGAGCCTGTATATTGCCGTGGACCACGCCCAAACTGTAACGCGTTGACAACAATCAAACAGGCAACTGTCCATGCAGTAAATGGGATAGTTGCAAAGGAATACAGTAATTGAGGAGTTTCTCCATTATCGAGTAGCACTCCCAAACCCAATACCAACCATCCTATCGCAAACCCCACCCATGCCAAAATGGGAGCAGCCAAAACTCGTGAATAAGCCATTTGCCATGCCGATAAAGAAGACATTCGTAACTGGTCAAATGTATTGGAAGATATATCTTGTTTAAAACTCCTTTCTATCAAAATATAACCGGCCAAAGCTGACAGAGCCAAACCAAACATACTCGTCATAATTACATACTCTGACCATTCAGTACCTTCTCGTTTGGTTATAGCAAACAGTCCATACAAAATAAATATACCGACAGCCATACCCCAGTTTAAATTCAACCATAGCAACCGTTGAAACTCTGCGTTTACTATGATTTTTGGCGGTTTGATACGATTCATGCAGCCTCTCCCTGTTTTTTGACCTGCAAACTGTTTTGATAACTTTGCAGCAAAGTAGTTTTCACAATATCTGCCCCACTCAACGCCAAATCCCTCAACACAACATCACGGATAAGCCGTACACGTGCCTCATCGCCTGAATCAATTAATACCAACAATGCAGAATCATCTACTTTTACATCATAAACGTAATCCAATCCTTGCAATACATCTGCCACAACACTGATTTCCTCAGTTACAAAACACAGGCGTACAGTTTGACGATCAGTATTTTCATCCTGCAGCGCCTGGAACGCCTGAATTCTGCCTTGTTTAATAACAAGCATATGGCTGCAATATTCGTCCAATTCAGACAAAATGTGGCTGGATACCAATATCGTCATACCTTCCTTCTGCAATTTAAGCAGCAATAACGACAACTCATGCCGTGCTTCAGGATCCAGGCCGCTAGCAGGTTCATCCAACAATAAAAATTTCGGCTTGTGAATAATGACCTGCCCAATACCTACGCGTTGCTTTTGCCCTCGCGAAAGTTCACTGATAAAACTACCGAGCTTATCTTCCAAACCCAAAAGTTGAACAGTTTCACTCAGAATTTCAGGCAAATTTTTCTCAGGAACCCCGCGCGAACTGGCTGCATAAGTCAAACATTCCAAAACAGTAAGATCCTGCGGCAATCCAAAAATATCAGGCAAATAGCCTAATTTGGCATAACTCTCCCGAGGATTATCTAAAACAGGCTGCCCATCTAAAAGAACCTTTCCACTACTCGGATTCTCCAAACCAGCCATACATCGCATCAGCGTCGATTTGCCCGCGCCATTCGGCCCAATCAGCCCTGTAATACTGCCTTGAGGAAGCTGTACCGAGATATCATGCAGCACTTGCCGTTCATCGTAATGAAAATACAGATTTTCAATTTTTATCATCAGTTGTCTTTATATTTCAGACGGCCTTATCGCCGCTGACATATTCGATAATGCATTATCATAACATTGAATGCCACCAAAAATATTTTCTAGATAGCATCAAAATTATAAAAAGGCCGGCGGATTCGCATTTGAAGTGCAACTTTCCCTAACAGAAAAAGGCCAGTATGCGGTAGCATACGGCCTTTCCTGCAAGAAAGATTGCCATGAGCTACACACAACTGACCCAAGACGAACGATACCACATCCAATACCTATCCCGCCACTGCACCCTCACCGAAATCGCCAAACAGCTTAACCGCCACAAAAGCACCATCAGCCGAGAAATCAAGCGGCACTGCTTACAAGGGCAACAATACAGTGCCGAAAAAGCCCAGCGGCAAAGCCGGACTATCAAACAGCGTAAGCGACAACCCTATAAGCTCGATTCGCAGCTGATTCAACACATCGACACCCTTATCCGCCGCAAACTTAGTCCCGAACAAGTATGCGCCTACCTGCACAAACACCACCAAATCACGCTCCACCATAGCACCATTTACCGCTACCTTCACCAAGATAAAAGCAACGGCGGCACTTTGTGGCAACATCTCAGAATATGCAGCAAACCCTACCGCAAACGCTACGGCAGCACATGGACCAGAGGCAAAGTACCCAACCGTGTCGGCATAGAAAACCGACCCGCCGTCGTCGACCAAAAATCCCGTATCGGCGATTGGGAGGCCGACACCATCGTCGGCAAAGGCCAGAAAAGCGCATTATTGACCTTGGTCGAACGCGTTACCCGCTACACCATCATCTGCAAATTGGATAGCCTCAAAGCCGAAGACACTGCCCGGGCAGCTGTCAGGGCATTAAAGGCACATAAAGACAGGGTGCACACCATCACCATGGATAACGGCAAAGAGTTCTACCAACACACCAAAATAACCAAAGCATTGAAAGCGGAGACTTATTTTTGCCGCCCTTACCATTCTTGGGAGAAAGGGCTGAATGAGAACACCAACGGACTCATCCGGCAATACTTCCCCAAACAAACCGATTTCCGCAACATCAGTGATCGGGAGATACGCAGGGTTCAAGATGAGTTGAACCACCGACCAAGAAAAACACTTGGCTACGAAACGCCAAGTGTTTTATTCTTGAATCTGTTCCAACCACTGATACACTAGTGTTGCACTTGAAATCCGAATCCAAGGCCGTCTGAAAAAACATGGTATTTTCAGACGGCCTTCCTTATCAAATTTACTTAATTGGTTTTAAAGTTGGCAATACGGTGTCCCAGATAGCGAGGATTTCGGCTTCGCTGCGCTTCGTTCCGTCTTTCTTCTCGGTACCAAACTGCATCATGATGCGCGGATTGCCGCCGTCTCGCTCCCAAATCAACATATATTTGTTACCATCCCACTTGATCAGTTTTTCCGTACCCGACATGCCGTTAATGGTACGCTGGCCTTGACGGATGGTGCGGTAGCCTGTAATTTTAAAGATTTTTGCCAATGCGCTTTTTTCCGGAGCGATATCCCGTTGCAGCAGCGTCGGCTCGCCTTTCTTAAGCTCGTCACCATGCATGATTTCCAAACTCATATCGTGTTGCTTGGCAAATTCAACAGTAGTATGCGCTGTAAACGGCTTTTTACCGTCATCCGCAATAAAACCGCCTATCAGGCAGATACCATGCCGATTCGGCACTTCAAATTCTTGACGCACACGTAAGTTATTCAGAAAATCTTGGCGGAATTTTTCTCCATGCCATCTATCAATTCTTTCTCTTTGGCTTTCCAGTTGGCAGGGGCTTTGCCGTTTTCAGCAGGAATATAGAAAAAACTGCGTACGATATAGGCATCGTTAGTATCCAGCTTAAAATACAAATCTGCTTCGTAAGGCATACCGTCATCTCCAACAAGGTCTTCCCAACCAAATCCTTTCCGTGTTACCTGCATCATCGCTTGCCCCGGAATTAGAGTGTGGGTGTCAACAACAATTTTTGTTCCTGCTCTACCATTTTGTTTAAACTCGTTGATATTCCTAACATTTCTATTCCAGTCGTTAAACATAACCATCACGCTCCAGCCGTTGTAATCAAGGTGTGTACTGCCGTGACGACGCTTGGACGGCAAGCGCAATTGATAGCGGCCGCTGCAATAGGGCTGTTCGGTCCAGTAGGCGGTATCGATAGATGAAGAAGCAGTAGTCATGGAGGGATTCCTTTCTGTAAGTGGTGAAACGGCAGGGGCGCATGCAGCAAGCAGGGAAACTGTCAGCAATACATTAGCAATCGGTTTCATCATAAGTTCCTTTCAGGGATTAATCTTCTTGTCCGCGTAAAGCGACAGATTCTAAAACAGCAAACAAAGCATCATGACGGGTTTCATCAAGATTATATGAAGAACCATGCTCATAGCCGCCTACATTTTTATCTCCGGTTACCAATACATCTTTTCTATCAAAAAAGCCCTGGGTAATTGGCGCTTCTCCCGAAGCAGTAGGGACGGTACCATCTCCTCGGTCTGTCCTCTTTTTTTCAGTAAGGTGAAGAAAGTAATCTTCACCCCTCAATTTTATTTTTACCGTTCCCCTAGGCCCTGAATCTTTAGGTTTAGTCAATACCGCCTCGATCAACTCTTGCTTAGTCAAGTCTCCAGGGAAATTCCTATCACTCACCCATTTAATGGTATCCCAGGTGAGATGATCTTTACTGTCACAAAAACTGATTCGGGTTTTATTATCATCAGTTAAATAATAAGTAGCATGTCCTCTTTGAAACACCTTTACCACACCAAAATTATCATTAAAAATCTGCGCATCTGTCCTAACTTTTTGAAAGATGGTCTTTGTACCATTCGGATTAAAATTGATGCGGTCTATTTGCTCTTCTTGTTGTCCATTATTAAGATTTTTGGGCTTGGTCGGCCACAAACCAAACCATTTATCATAATTTTGATAAAGCTCCTCAGTATTGAAACTGAAGCGTATATTTTTACCCTTATCATCTGCCACATGAAGCCAAGCATTGGGATCACTTACATTATCTCCACTAAAGCGGCGTGGAGTATAGTTTGGCCAAGGGGTCAGTTGCATGGCACCAGGCGAATTGAGCAAAATAGGGGAAGTTGCGCGCGAAGTAAAACCCATCACTCCTGCAAAACCTGCATCTTGCAATGCACTTAACCATAAAGTCGGCATGAAATATTCATAAAGATGACGTGGTGGCGGTTCATTGCTAAATCCTGCCCTTAACCGTTTATAAAAAGCAGGTGAGCCCGTAGCAGGCATAACATTATGAAAAATACCGCAGATTTTATCAGCGTTTTTAATACCAGCTGGATCATCACTGGTTGCCTTTTTTGCATATGCACGCGTTACCAAACCGCCCATAGAATGGGTAAGAATCAAAAATTGCTCACTATTGCATTCTTCCAATGCACGCTGAATACGGCTATTCAAATCACTGCGACCAAAGGGGAAATTAGTACCATCCTCTTTTTCTGACTCCAAAAATTCTAGAGAATTAGGATCATACCCAGTCCCCGACTCGGCATTATCACGCAACCAGTTGTAGCCACATATATAGACAGGAAACTGATAATTCACTACTTTTTTTAGCCATTCCGCCAATATTTTCTGCGCTTCAACGCTAGACTCTTGTTCAGACAAAGGCTTTTCCAATTTTGGCTGCTCTTTGTCGCGATTGATGATATATCGATCTATCCTTGCCAATACGGCTTTCCAAGGCTGCGTATCTTTTTCTGAGTAACAAAATTTTCATAATCACTATCACTCAAGCAATGCGCTCCATTTTGATTTCCATTGCTGGTTTTAGCACTATCTCGAATATCTTGGGCTAAATTATTCAGATTATTTTCTAAGAAAACCGTGAACTTTTGGTAAGAATCGGCATGAACCGTTCCCCAGCCTCGAAAACGCAATTCTTCTTCTGTCAACTCGTTTTGATGAGGTTCCCCATTTTCCCATCTCTCTTTCCATTCTTCATATTTATTTTGCTCATTGCTAATTTTCCAAGAATCAGAAGAGTGACTTTTTTGCAGTTGTGCCATTTTTAGATTGTGTCGCTGCTCACCGGCCTTTAAAATCTTATCTTTCAATCGTTTTGTATTGATTATTATAGGATTTTTAGGAACATGTGTTATCGGCCCTCGCCAATCGACGGCAGTCAATTCTTGATGAATTTCACGATGACGTGCTTTTACCCTACGAAACAGTCCATCCTTAAACGCTGCACCTATTCCTTTCATTATACCGTTTGGCGGCATCCATGACTTTTCTACTTTCTTCGTCTTGAGTTCCTCCCAGTCCTTGTCCTGATTCCCCTCTCCGTTTTCAACGTCTTTTGCTGGTTCTCCCGATTCAGATTTTTTACTGGGCTTTACCCAACCGTTTCGATATTGCAGATTGGATCCCATAATGCCGGGGAGAAGCATAATCGGCATATAGCGGGCAATCTCCATCTGACATTTTTGCTGATCTTCCGTAGATGTCATCCTCACTTGCGCAGTTGGATTGCCGTTTTTATCCAATGTCGGATTTAATTTAATATTTGGTTCACTCATTTCTTCTTGTCCTTAGGCAAAAGAGTCAAGGTAAATTTTTCCATAGTAGAATCATTGCGCTGAATACCGGTACTGCCATTTGCATCCGTAGTCCCCCGTATTTTGGTACCGTCAGCACGTGTTAAAACAAATCGGCGGTTTGCAATCGGGCTTCCATTTGGAGTGGTAACGATTACTTCCTGATCAAATTTGGATTTAGGCATATTATTAAACATGTGGCTCAAGCTCTGCGGCCCATTCACCACCAACGGTGCCCTCACCCGCACTACCTTCGGACTCCCGATCTCGACCTCCCCGTTGCTCAACTTGATATACGCCCCCTTGCAGGTAATCAGTATCTCTTCCTTCGCCGCTATGGTGATTTTCCCCGCACTGCTGGTCAGAGTGGCGTCTTTTAAGGCGTTCAGCTGCAACTCGTCATTCTGTGCCTGTACTTCTACTTTACCCCGGTTTGCCTGCATCTTGATGCCGCTGCTTTGCGCAAACAGGTTGAGGCTCTCTGCCGCATGGGCGGTCAGGCTTTGGCCGGCGGTAATGTCGGTATGGTTGCCGCTGATCAGGTGGATGTTTTCATTGGCGGTGTGTAGTTGGCTTTGCTCGGTTGCGGTGGCAATACCGGCAGGTGCGGTTTGGATCAAACCGGCTTCTTTCAGGTCTTTAAGGGCGTCTTTCAGACGGCCTCTTTGGGTTTCTTCATCGGTATTGTGGTTGTTGGCGGTTTGGGCGGCTTTGTTCAGGCTTTTGGCCAGGGAGAGTGCTTGTTCGAGTTGGGCGATGGCATCGTCCATATCCAACACTTTGCCGTTGGCATCCTGGTTTTGTGCGCTGACGAGTATGCCCTTACCTGCCCGTACGGCGCCCCAGCCATCGGTTCTGAGTTCGAAGCCCTCACCGTTCTTACCACGTTTTTCTCGATTTGAGTCGACGATATGGCCCAAATTAAGTTGTGACTTCTGATAGTCAGTACTCAACTTAATATGTTCCTGACCTTTTTGGTCTTCCATCCGCAGTTTGTTGTTCGCCCAGGTGCGGATGACGTTTCTTGTGTTCCAATCGGCAGGAATGTGGTCGGTATGGGCGCTGTCGTGCATGACGCCGGAGATATACGGACGGTCGGGATTACCCTGGACGAAGGAGAGCATCACTTCGGTGCCTTCGTGTAAGGGGAAGTGAATGCCGTATTCGGGACCTGCATAGGGTTTGGCCAGTCGGACGGGACGGCTTTCCCCGCCCGGACTCCATTCGTCCAGATCAAATGGTAACTTGACGCGGTAGCGGCCCATATCGTCGATATAGGCGTAGGTGCAGTTTTCCGCCGCAGTCACCCGTGCCGGTAAGGTACCGTCGATATGCGGACGCGGTGTGGTGCGTTCGGGACGGTAGGCGAATTGGGCGGGTATGGCGGTAAAGGTATGGCTGTAGGCGCTATCGCGGCTGCCGCTGTGTTCCATGGAAAGTACCAGCCAGCCGTTGGGTGCTTCGGGAAAGGAGACATCGGTTTGAAACACCTTCATCGGCGTCATGGAGACGACGTTGCCACTGCCGGCAGCGACGGTTTGACGGCAGAGGTTGGCTTCATTCAACAGGGTCGTCTGAACTTGGGCTTCGTCGGTTGTTTTGGGATGAAGGCCCCAGTGCTGTTGTCTGCCCAATAAAACGGTATTGTCGGCAGATTCCTCGGACTGTTTGTTGTCGGTTTCGGCAAAGAGGTCGGTATCGGCACTGCGGTAGTTATAGTCGGCCGTGCGTATGCCTTCGACGATGGGGTTGTGGCGGATGCTTAAGTTGAAGAGTGCTTCGGTACCGACACTCTCCAATCCTGCATGGGGGCGGTAGGAAACGGGTAAACCTTGGCTGCGCCAATAGTGTTCGGGACTGTCGCCGAAGACGACTACGTCGCCATGTTGTTCATGCTGTTCGAAGGCATACCAGATACCCTCTTCTTCACACAGACGGTTGATAAAGTCGAAGTCGCTTTCGAGATACTGGGTGACATACTCGCGTACGCTGTAACTGCGGCTCTTTTGGAAACGGTAGTCGACACCGGAGAAGCCGTGGTGTTTGAAGACGGCGGCAACGATGTCGGGGACGGTTTGGTGTTGGAACAGCCGGGAGGTTTGGAAATGTTTTTAAAGCCGCGAAAGCGCGGCTTTAAAAACAAAAGCGGTAAACGGTTTCATCCTTGAAACCGACAACTTCTCGCATGAGGTGATAATGCCCTGCCATTGCTTCGCCGGAGGGTCGTCTGAAGCAGACCCGAATGCACCGACCACTTCCGACAGTAAGCCTTCCTGCGGACGAATCTCAAACGCTGCGCGCTGATTGAGGTAGGAAGACAGCGGCAGCGAGGAATCGGTTGAGGTGGCGGTAATTTCGACATGGTAAGCGGCATTGACTGCTTCGGATGCGCTGAAGGAGCGGACGGAAAGTGAGGGAGAGAAACGGGCGAAGGTAAGGTGGTAGGATTGGCGGACGGTCATGACGAGACAATTTTAGAATGACAATGAATTTGACATATTAACTTGGATTATGCCGATGGTAAAGCACATGGGATAAATGGAAAAAAGGCCGTCTGAAAGGTAATAAATCCAGTTGATTTCAATCCCCTTACCAACAAACTTTAAAACTCTCTACGATTAAATTTTTAAGAAATTTGCGTGAATCAGCTTCCAAAGCTAACTGTTTTTTAATAACTATACCACCTTCTCATTTCTAATGAAAAAAGTACAAATTTAATAGAAAATACTCACCTTCAAACTTAATCGCCTTTAAAAAACGAATGCGCTCCTTTTTCCACATCCTCAAAAAAATCGGCAAAATAGCGCTGATCATCCCTATTTTTGCCCTATTGTATTTTTTATCTGCTTGGATGATGGCTTCATTGCCGCTTAATGAAGATCAGCCCAAAGGGGAAATTACTTTATTTTTAGTCAGTAACGGCGTGCATACTGATGTAGTCATGCCGCTAAAGAATGATATTTTTGATTGGACGGATGTCGTCAATCCAAAAGACACGCTCTCTGCTGATCCTCAAATAACGCATATCGGTTTAGGCTGGGGGGAACGCAATTTTTATTTATACACGCCTGAGTGGAAAGATTTGACGTTCTCCAATGCCTTAGGGGCATTAAGTGGGCTGAACCGTACGCTGATTCATGTTACTTATTATCCTTTTGAACCACGAGAAAATAGCCACGTCGTCAAATTTATGGTCACGCCTGAGCAATACAGGAATTTAACCAAATCGCTCTTGGCCGGTTTTCAACAAGAAAATGGGCAACCCATCTTGCTAAAAGGAGTTCATCATCAATCTAACGATGCTTTTTACGAAGCCAAAGGGCGCTATCATTTATTCAATACTTGTAACACTTGGCTGAATGATAAATTGGTGAAAAGCGGCCTGAAAGGCGTTTATTGGACTCCTTTTTCTTCGCCTTTGCTGGAACAATACCGATAGCCTCCACGCTTCTCAATTTTTGGGTCTATGTAAAACTTCAGGCCGTCTGAACATTTTCAGACGGCCTGTATTTTGATAAAAGCTCAAAGCCCTTTATTATATAAATGAAATTTTTAATGGAATTAAATATTAACTTTTTATAAATAAAACTGATTTTTAAATTCTATAAAATAATTTAAAATAAAGAAATTTTTAGAATAAAATTGCTAAAACAAAAAAATCAAGCCTTGTTTAATTCTGCTAAAACCTGTAACCTGTATCAAAAATAAACAAGAGAGTCCATCATGTCCCAGCACCACCCTACCGACGATATTAAGATTAAAGAAGTCAAAGAGTTACTTCCTCCAATCGCACATTTGTATGAGCTGCCTGTTACGCCTCAGGTTGCCAATTTGGTTTATAAAACACGTCATGAGATTTCGGATTTGGTTCACGGTCGTGACAACCGTTTGCTGGTCATCATTGGCCCATGCTCGATTCACGATACTAAGGCGGCGGTTGAATATGCGCAAATTGCTGCCCTTGCGCAAAAAATATGAGAAAGAGCTGCTGATTGTGATGCGCGTGTATTTTGAAAAACCGCGTACAACCGTTGGCTGGAAAGGCTTGATTAACGATCCGCACTTGGACGGTACGTTTGACATCAACTACGGCCTGCGCCAAGCGCGTCAGTTGTTGCTGACTTTGAACGAAATGGGCATGCCTGCTTCGACTGAATTCTTGGACATGATTACGCCGCAATACTACGCCGACCTGATTTCTTGGGGCGCGATTGGTGCGCGTACGACTGAAAGCCAGGTACACCGCGAATTGGCCAGCGGCCTCTCCTGCCCTGTCGGTTTTAAAAACGGTACGGACGGCAATCTGAAAATCGCCATCGATGCCATCGGCGCCGCCAACCATCCGCACCACTTCTTGTCTGTAACCAAAGCCGGTCATTCCGCGATTGTCCACACCAGCGGCAACCCTGACTGCCATGCGATTTTGCGTGGCGGTAAAGAACCTAATTACAGCGCGGAGCACGTTAAAGACGCGGTTGCGCAGCTTCAAAAAGCCGGTGTAAGCAGCAAACTGATGGTGGACTGCAGCCATGCCAACAGCCGTAAAGACTTCCGAAAACAAATGGATGTGGCGCGCGATGTTGCGGCGCAGCTGAAAGCCGGTGAAGAAAACATCATGGGCGTGATGGTGGAAAGCCACTTGGTTGAAGGCCGTCAAGACAAGCCTGAAGTTTACGGTCAAAGTATTACGGATGCCTGCATCGGTTGGGATACGACTGAAGAATTGCTGGCCCTGCTTGCCGAAGCGAAAGGTTACCAAGCGTAAGTGCGAAATCATTAAAAAGACCGGATATGTTCCGGTCTTTTTTGCGTCTGTCATTTTGATTTCTTTGCTCAAGATACCGAGCAAATTTTAGTCAGGTTTGACATCAAAACAATATGAGAAAAAAATTCAGGCCGTCTGAAAACCCGATAATTTAGGTTTTCAGACGGCCTGTCCTACTTTTCTTTTCAATTAAAACGTATGTTTAATCGTTGCAGTCAAACTACGCGGCGTGCCGTAAACGTGAATATCCGGCATGGGGCGGTAGCGTTTGTTGAACACGTTTTCAAAGTCCAAACTGATGCGGGTGGATTTGCCGATTTTGTAATGCGCGGTCAAGTCCAGCGTAGCGTATGGGCGTTGGGTCAGTGCGGCAGCGGCAGCCGGATTGATATTTTCGGGATATCCATCATCCAGCGTATGAGTGAGGCTTTGCCAGTTGACGTTGGCACCTAAGTTCAAACGGTCGGTTATGTCATACGCAGTGAAGAGCTTGAACAAATGAACAGGATAAGACGCATGCAATTGGTTGCCTTCGCTGTCTTTGATTTTGGAATGTGCATAAGAAGCATTAAGCAACCATCTGTCGTTCAAGCGTCCGCCAATGGCAAGCTCGCCGCCTTTGGTCGTAGTTTTATTGACCGCGCGGAAGTATTCTTCGCCGTTCGGAAATTCTCCTGCTTTAACACCCACATGATCGCGTTTGTTCATAAAGACGGACGCGGAAGCATTCAGACGACCGTCAAACCATGAGGCTTTCAAACCGGTCTCGTAGGTTTTGCCGCGTTGCGGTTCGAGCGCCACGCCGTCTTTGGTCAGGTTGCGCACTTGTGGGCGGAAGATGGTGGTGTAGGACGCGTAGGCAGTCAGGTTGTCGTCTAGATCATAAGTTACACCCAAATAAGGAATGAAAACTTTTTGTTTGTGGCTGCTGTAAGCGAATTTGTTACGGTCAGTGCTGTAACGGTACCGCCAATCTACAAAACGTCCGCCGCCGATAAAGGCAAGCTTGTCGGTCAGTTTGAAACGGGTCGAGCCGTAAACCGACAGGTTTTTCATATCGGTAAAACCGTCGCGCAAATACGGCATATCGGGCTGCGCAACATTGCCGTCAAATTGGCGCAAATCAGGAATAATCGATTCGCCTTCCTGATAGAAAGACAGGTTTTCTCGGTTGCCCTGATAGCTGATGCCTGCATTAAATTCATGCGAACGGCCCAGCGCCGGATAATCACCGTCCAAAATCAGGGAAAAATCTTGGTCGCGGTATTTGCTGCGGTCGCGATCTGAAGTGAAAAGCGCAGAGTAGTCGGGTTTGATTACGAATGCACCGGCGATACCTGAAAGGATGTCGCTTTTACCTGTCAGATAGCTGTAATCGCCCGTCAGCCTCCAGCCGTTGGCAAACTCATGGCTGAGGGAAGTGAATACTTCGGCGCTGTTGTCTTTGCCGTATGCCCAGCGTGCAGATGAATTGTTGCGCGGTGAAGATTCAAACGGCTTGAATCCGTCTTTGCGGTTTCCTGCCACGGTCAGATAACTGAAAGGAGAGCTGCCGGTATTGCGGAAACGGTGTATTTCCGTACCAAGGCGCCATTGGGTTTGCGGCGTGATATCGTAAGACAAAGTACCGTAGAAAGTGTGATTATGGCGCGAAGTGTTCGGCAGGTAATCGCCGCCGTGGTCGCTGACCAAATAGCGCGGCCGCGCAAGGTATTGTCTGCATTCAAAGGCTGGTTGGCATCAAGGACGAAGCGGTAGTGGTTCCACGAACCGACACCGGCTTCCACGCTGATGGCAGGCTTGGCAGTCGGTTTTTTACGTTCCAAAGCAACCGTACCGCCCGGCTCGCCCATACCGCCGTTGGACAAACCGCTTGCGCCGCGCACGACGACGACTTGGTCATACAATGCGCTGTCCAGATTGTTGGTGCCGCGGCGGATGGCTTTGTAGTCGTAAAGGAATTTGGGCGCACCGTCCACGGAAATGCTGTCAACGGCCTGACTGCGTGAAATAAATTGGCTGTGGCCGGATACGTTGTTACCCATTTTGCTGTGGAACACGCCCGGTGTTTGTTTCAATACGTCCTGCAGGCTGTCCAAGCCTTGGTCTTCGATTTGTTTTGCCGTTACGACAGACAGGGACTGCGGCGTTTCTCGCTGGGTCAGGCGGATACCTGTCGCAGCGGAGGAAGTGGGAATAGTGTAGTTGGAAGTAGTCTGTTTTCCGACACCTTGGACGGTAACTGTCGGTAAATCGACACGTTCTTGCGGCTGGGTATTTTCTACTTCGGTTGCGAAAGAATACGCCGAACACAGCGCCAGACTGACGGCAAAGCTTAATTTGCCATAGGGAAATACAGGTAGTGACATAGCCTCTCCAATTAGCTTATCTTTACAATTTGGTCGCAGATTCTATCAAAAAGATGTAGTCCGATGAAACTATGTTCTAATCACTATTTCCTAAGTAGTTCGTTTAATTCAAAATATTTATTTTCAATCTAGTACCAATTAACTAAAAAGGCCGTCTGAAACCCATATCATCAGGTTTTCAGACGGCCTTAATCTTTTTATTACAAGGTAATCAGTCTGCCAATTTTCGTGCCAATTCTGCCAAACGTTTACCTTGCGCAAAGGCAATATCGTTTTCTTCGGCAGTCAATGACGGCTTGCTGTCGTGGCCGGAAACATGGCTTGCGCCGTAAGGCGTGCCGCCGCTTTGGGTATTGCTGAGCGCGGACTCGGTATATGGGATGCCGCTGATGACCATGCCGTGGTGCAGCAGGGGCAGCATCATGGTCAGCAGGGTGCTTTCTTGGCCGCCGTGCAGAGAAGATGTGCTGGTGAATACGGTGGCAGGTTTGCCGACGAGTTCTGCGCCAAGCCAAAGGGGAATGGTGCCGTCGATAAAGTATTTCATCGCGGCGGCCATATTGCCGAAACGTGTCGGGCTGCCGAGCGCAAGGCCGGCGCAGTTTTTGAGGTCGTCGGCAGTCGCGTATGGCGCGCCTTCATCGGGAACCGCTTTTTCAACGGCTTCGCAAACGGTGGAAACTTTGGGCACGGTACGCAACACGGCTTCACATCCGTCCACGCTTTCGATACCGCGTGCGATTTGGCGGGCGAGGTTGCGCGTGCTGCCGTTTTGGGAATAAAAGAGGACGAGGATTTTCAGGGGATTTGGGTTCATTTGGGGTTTCCGTTACAATGCTGTCAGGTTTCAGACGGCCTTTTAAATACTCGGGCCGTCTGAAAAGAAAAAATTTCAATTTAAAAGTGGGAAAAGGTTATGCCGTTTTCGCAATGGTGGCAAGGTTTTTTAAAGAGTAAAGGCGTGGCGTTCGCTTGGTTTGTCGTGCGCCGTTTTGATGAAGAGCGCGTGCCGCAGGTGGCGGCAAGCATGACGTTTACGACGCTTTTGGCTTTGGTGCCCGTGTTGACGGTGATGGTCGTCATCGCTTCGGCCTTCCCCGTTTTCGACCAATGGTCGGGGGAATTTATCTCTTTTATAAACCGCACCATCGTTCCGCAGGGCGCGGACATGGTGTTTGACTACATCAATGCGTTCCGCGATAAGGCTACCAAGCTGACGGCGATCGGCAGTGTGATGTTGGTCGTAACCTCGCTGATGCTGATTCGGACGATAGACAATGCGTTCAACCGGATTTGGCGCGTTAATTCGCAACGGCCTTGGATGATGCAGTTTTTGGTGTATTGGGCGTTGCTGACGTTTGGGCCTTTGTCTTTGGGCGTGGGCCTATCGGTCATAATCGGTCAGGTGCAAGTAGTGGGTGGCTCGGAATGGCTGAGGGTCATAACCGCGGTTTCATTTATTACGGTACTGCTGTGGGGCTTATACCGCTTTGTGCCCAACCGTTTCGTGCCTGCCAGCCATGCTTTGATCGGCGCGGCCGTAACGGCGTTTTGCTTGGAAACGGCACGCTTTTTGTTCACTTGGTACATGGGCAACTTTGACGGCTACAAATCGATTTACGGCGCATTTGCCGCGGTACCGTTTTTCCTGTTGTGGCTCAACCTATTATGGACGCTGGTATTGGGTGGCGCGGTTTTGACCTCGTCCCTTTCCTACTGGCGCGGCGAAGCGTTCCGCCGCAGTCTGGATGTGCGCGGCCGCTTTGACGATGTATTGAAAATCCTGCTGCTGCTCGATTCTGCCCAACAAAACGGCAAGGCATTGCCGGTGCAGGAGTTCAGACGGCATATCAATATGGGCTTTGATGAATTGGGCGAGCTTTTAGAAATACTGGCGCGACACGGCTATGTCTATTCCGGCCGTCAGGGCTGGGTCTTGAAAATGGGGGCGGAGTCCATCGACTTGGCGGAACTGTTCAAACTCTTCGTCTACCGTCCGCAAACGCTTAATAAAGATAAGGTTAATCAAACAGTTGACCACATCATGCAGCCCTGCTTGGAAACCTTAAACATGACGCTTGCCGAGTTCGGCGCCCATACGAAAAAACAATCCTCTTAAACCTGATGCCGTCTGAAACCAAAAATATCAAGTTTCAGACGGCCTTTGCTATAATCGGCACACTACTGAATATTACATTCGACCTACAAGGAAAAATAGATGAAAACACCAGCCCTACTCTCTCTGCTCGGTTTGATTCCATCTGCCGCCTTTGCCGCTCACGGCGTAGGCCTTGGCCAACCACCGAAATATCCGGCCAACTTCACCGCCTTCGAATACGTCAATCCCAACGCCCCCAAAGGCGGTACATTTACCACGCCGTTCCTCGGTGCTTTTGACACGCTCAACCCCTTTACCCTCAAAGGCAACCACGAATACGGCATCAGCATGCTGACACTCGACACCCTGACCGAGCAAAGCATGGACGAACCGTACGCCGTTTACGGCCTGATTGCCGAAGACATCGCCCTGGCTCCGGACGGCCTTTCCGTTACCTTCAAAATCAACCCCAAAGCCAAATTCCACAACGGCGACCCCTGGTTTTGGCCAAAGACGTTGCCGCTTCATTTAACATCCTGACCAAAGACAAAGCCGCCGCCCCCATGTACCACTTCTACTGGAGCGACGTAGCCAAAGTGGAAACGCCCAACGACCGCACCGTCGTGTTCCGCTTCAAGCAGCGCAACTCAGAATTGCACATGATTCTCGGCAGCCTGCCCGTCTTCTCGCATAAAAGCTATCCCAAAAGGCCTGGCCGCCGCTCCCAACAGCCTGCCGATCGGTTCCGGCCCCTACCGTTTTGCCAAAGCCGAAAATGGCCGCATCAGCGAGTTTGTCCGCGACAAAAAAACTACTGGGCGCAAAAATCTGCCCGTGCGCAAAGGCCGCTACAACTACGACCACATCCGCATCAAATACGTCAAAGACGAAGTTGTCCGCATCGAAGGGCTGAAAGGCGGCCAATATGACTTCGTACAAGAAAACGTCGCCCGCAACTGGGCGCGCGCCTACTCCGACGAAGTCCTCAAAAAACGCAATCTATCCAAACACGAATGGGTACAAAACAGCACAGCCGGCATGCAAGGCTTCGTCATCAATATGCGCCACAAGCCCTTGGACAATATTTACGTCCGCCGCGCCTTGATTGAAAGCTTCGACTACGAAAGCGTCAACAGCCGCATCTTCTACGGCGCATACCGCCGCACCGACAGCTTCTTCACCAACAGCACCATGGCCGCAACCGGCAAACCTGACAGCGCGGAAACCGCATTGCTCAAATCATTGGGCACCAAGCTGCCCGACGGCGTATTGGATCAAGACGTCCCTATGCCGCCGGTTACCGACCCCAAACTGGGCGTGCGTCCGAACCTGCTCAAAGCACGTGCCCTGCTTGAAAAAGGCGGCTATCAATACAAAAACGGCAAAGCAGTCGACAAACAAGGCAAACCGCTGACCTTTGAATTCCTCGCCCCAAGCAAAAACTACGAACGCATTACCGCCAAATGGCAGCGCGACCTCGCCAAAATCGGCATTACCATGAATGTGCGCACCGCCGATTCCGCCGTGTACCAAAAACGCATGAACGACTTCGATTTTGACGTGACCACCGGCTACTACGGCAACAGCGAAAGCCCCGGCAACGAGCAATACGACTACTTCAGCTGCGCCGCCGCCAAAACCGAAGGCAGCCGCAACCTATCCGGCGTCTGTCATCCTGCAGTTGAAAAACTGCTGACCCATTTCAACAGCTTTACCAACCGCAAAGAGCTGCAAACCACCTCGCGCGCGCTCGACCGATTGATCCGCCACCAATACACCATCGTTCCAAACTGGTTCGCCGACCGCTATCGCGTCGTGTACCGTAACGATGTCGGCATTCCGTCCAAGCTACCGAAATACTACGACCCCATTACCTTCGCCATGACCGCAGGTTGGAAGAAAAAGTAGTCGCATTTCGACAACACGTCCAAGCGTCTGACAAGCCCTTGGCGTGTTGTCCTAAGCATAGAGTCATAAAACCTAGTTGTTTGTTTAAAAACAATCAATCGACTGATTCCAAACAAACATAAAAGAAAAAACAAATTAAAGCCAAATCAAAGGCCGTCTGAAACATCCGCCAGCAAAATCATCTGTAACGGAACATTTCAGACGGCCTTTTCGTCTCTTTTCAATCTATTTTCGAAACCGAAGCAAGATATCGAAAATAAACAAAAAAATTACAAAACAATGCCCTCAAATTTTACAAAACCGTGTACACTGCAAGGTAAGAGTTTGAATTATAAGGTTAATCTTAATAAAAACTACAATCATCCAAATTTAACCCAAATCAAGCATTCATATAACAGACAAAAGGAACAATAATATGGAAATCAAGCGTCTCTCTACCATTCTCAAACTGATTGCCAACCCCGAACGCATGGCCATCCTTTTTCTGCTGCTTGACGGCGACCGCAGCATTACCGAATTGGCACAAGCGCTCGACTCCTCCCCGACCGGCATCGCCAACCACCTCGCACGCCTGCGCACCGAAGGCATCATCGATTTCACGCGCTACCACCGCATCATCGAATACCGCATCATCTCCGAAGAAGCCGCCACCATCCTCAATACCCTGCGCACGCTCAAAGACCAAGCCGAATAAACAAATTATTCCACATCACAACAACAAGGCCGTCTGAAACATCAGCTTTCAGACGGCCTGCCACTTTCAACCCATATCGAAAAATAAACCAATCCGCTATACAATACCGCCCATGCCCACAGGCGCCATCCGCCGCCTTCCCACCCAACAGCACACACGGAAACATCATGAAAATCGCCACTTGGAACGTCAATTCCCTCAACGTCCGCCTGCCCCAAGTACAAAACTGGCTGGCCGACCACCAAGCCGACATCCTCGCCTTACAAGAACTCAAACTCGACCAAGACAAATTCCCGGCCGCCGCCCTGCAAATGATGGGCTGGCATTGCGTCTGGAGCGGCCAAAAAACCTACAACGGCGTCGCCATCATCAGCCGCCACGAGCCGCAAGACGTACATTGCGGCCTGCCCACCCTCCCCGACGACCCGCAACGCCGCGTCATCGCCGCCACCATCAACGGCGTGCGCATCATCAACGTCTATTGCGTCAACGGCGAAGCCCTGGACAGCCCAAAATTCCAATACAAAGAACAATGGTTTGCCGCATTGACTGAGTTCGTCCGCGCCGAAATGGCCGCACACCCCAAACTCGTCCTGCTCGGCGACTTCAACATCGCCCCTGCCGATGCCGACTGCTACGACCCCGAAAAATGGCACGAAAAATCCATTGTTCCTCCATCGAAAGACAATGGTTTAAAAACCTGCTCGACCTCGGCCTGACCGACAGCCTGCGCAAAATCCACCCCGAAGGCGCGTTCTACACATGGTTCGACTACCGCGGCGCAATGTTCCAACGCAAACTCGGCCTGCGCATCGACCACATCCTCACCAGCCCCGAACTCGCCGCCACCCTTACCGACGTCACTGTCGACCTAGAAACCCGCGCCCAAGAACGCCCCAGCGACCATGCACCGGTGATTGCCGAGTTCGACTGTTAGATTTTAAAGCAATATAAACAATAAGGCCGTCTGAAAACTGGATTTCAGACGGCCTTTATTCTAAAAGTTTTCAGACAACATTTGAAATTGTCTGAAAGTTTGAAACAATGGTTTGAACACCAAAAAACGCGTGCGTGCATACCGCACACACCCTACACCTCGATTTTAAAGTTTGTACCGCCACAGGTAGGGTGTTTGGCGCAGCCACGCACGCGGTTGGTAGAGATGCAGGCTACGGCTTGCTAGCCACGCACGCGGTTAGTAGGAATGCAGGCTACTGCTTGCTATCCAAATCATTATATGACCGAAATCCAGTTGGGATAGCTTGGCTTCTATTATTTTCCAATTTAAGCTCTTCACATATAAACTTGTATATCTTTGGATGGATCCCACCGTTATACGTCCATGTATTAGTTCTATCTTGCATCTGAATTAAGCCCGTCAAATTTGGGAATTTATTTTTCAAATTATTATCATGAGCTATTAGATTACTTAGTTCAGCACTAGAATGAAGATTTTTTTTAGAGAAATACTCTAACAATTTTCTAAATTCATTTAATTCATCATCAGTTAAGAATTCTGAATATTTTTTTCTCAATTGTTCTCTATAATAATTTTTGAATTTTAATTCCGGAAAACGCAGAAACTTCAATTGTAAATGATTCGAAAAATAAAATTACTTTTTTTGATATTAATATCAAAAATTTGATGATACAAATTCTTGATATTTTTTTAATTCATCTAATTGTTCGCGATTTTTAACTCATCTAATTGCCTAGGTAATTGTTTGAACTTATCTAATTGTTCACGTAATTTTTTTCGTAATCGCTTTCTTTTTGAGTTATTTGATTCTTTAAATTCTCCTTTTCCTTTTGAAGTATAATTTCATTGTCTTTTTAATTTTTTTATGTATATGGCTTCTAGCTCTCGTTTAGTAACTGAGTAGATAGCATCATACAAGCTGCCCATCTTTATACTATTACTGAATTCTATTGCTGCTTTTTTCGAGGGTGATTCGTAAATTAATAAGTCATTTAAAATAACTCTAAATATTGTACCTATAAAATTATCGTTATCAAATTTTTCAAAACGTTCTATTTTAATAGACATTAAATATATCCTTCTTCACAAATATTTCTAAAAACTATATAAGGCTTAATTAAGCTATTTCACTCCGCCCCAAACAACAACCCTTCTTTAATCCCCCGAATCCTATCCCTCAACACCGCCGCTTCTTCAAACTGCAAAATCCTAGCCGCCTGCTGCATGGCTTTTTCCAGTTTGGCGATTTCTTGAATCGCGTCTTCTTCGTGATGGATTTCTCCGACTTTAACCTTGTTTTTGCCTTTCAGACGGCCTTTAATATTACCCATCAACCCAACGTTACCATCTCAATCTGCTCCATACTTCTACCCAAGAAGCGTTCGCCGATGGTGCGGAAGCGCAGTGGGATGTCGCTGACGTAGAAGCGGTAATCCGGATTGTCGTTTTCCGTGTTCAGCAAACCTGCTTGCGCCAAGGCTTTGGCGGTGGCTTCGGCGGTAGTGATGGCAGAATCGACCAAGGTGACGTTTTGCGCTTCGCGACCGATAAGCGGTTTGAGCAGTGGGAAGTGGGTACAACCCAACACCAGCGTGTCGATGTCGTCCGCCAAGAGTGGCTTCAGGTACTCGCGTACGGTCAGGCGGGTGACTTCGTGATCGAGCCAGCCCTCTTCCACCAATGGCACAAGCAGGGGCGCGGCTTGCGTGCGCACCAGCGTGTCGTTGTTTTTTGAATGGATGGCACGCGCGTAGGCATTGCTGTTGACGGTAGTGTTGGTTGCGATAATGCCGATTCGGTTGTTTTTGGTGGTTTGCAAAGCAGCTTCCGCACCGGCGGAAATCACGTCCAATACGGGCATATTGCCTGCTTTTTGACGGATTTTTTGTCCGGCAACGGCGGCAATCGTGTTGCACGCGATGACGAGTGCTTTGACATCGTTTTCCAGCAGGAAATCGACAATCTGCATGGCGAAGGTTTCTATAGTGGCGCGTGATTTGGTGCCGTAGGGAACGCGTGCGGTATCACCGAAATAGATGATGTTTTCCATCGGCAGGCGTTCCATCAGGGCGCGGACGTTGGTCAAGCCGCCGACGCCGGAATCGAATACGCCGATGGGGCGTTGTTTGCTGGTACTCATGGTTAATTTCTTCAATATAGTGTTGAGGCCGTCTGAAACCGTTTTTCAGACGGCCTGAAGGTTAAACATATTCTTTTTTATCGTTTTCCATCCAAGCCTGATGCGAGCAAATCCACAACAGCACGATACCGCATATAGTCGAGCTCAACATCATACCGGCCATCACCAAGGCGGAACCATTATGCAGCCAAGTCGTTGCCATGCCGACCGATGCGCCGATAAGGGATTGGAACACGCCTAAAACGGCATTTGCGCTGCCGCCCTCTGCGCTGAAATAGCTCATAAAGCAGGCCTGAGTGTTCGCACCGACCAAGCCTTGCGTACCGACTGAGAACATCACGCACAGCACCAAAGCCCACAAAGGCGGCAAAGACAGCGACAACACCAAAACCGTCATCAGCAGATTGGCGGCAAATTGGACGATAATGCCCCATTTGAGGATGTTTTGAGGATGCGTACCGGTTTCAAACGCCATGCGGTAATGCGGTTAAACGACATCATGGTAATGATATTGAGCGCAAATATCCAAGCATATTGGTTTGGTGAAACATGATACAGGTGTTGGTACACAAACGACGATTCGGTCAAAAAGGCAAACATCGAACCGAAACTGAAAGCTTGGAAAAACAAATAGCCCATTGCGGCGCGCGTCCTCAAAACGCGTTTAAACCTGCCGGCCACCACGCCGAACACGTCCATGCTGATTTTGCCTTTTTGGAGCGGCTTGGGCAGGAAATACCACATCAACCCCCAAAGCAGCAGCGAATAACAGGCCAGAAAGCCGAAAATCATGCGCCAGCCGCCCAAATTCTGCAAGCCTGCACCAATCATCGGCGCCATCAATGGCACAATCATCAAAATGATGCCGATTAAGGCAAACATCTGCGCGGCTTTGCGTCCGGAATAATAATCGCGCACCATCGCGCCGGAAATCACCACGGTCATCCCCGCACCAAACGCCTGCAAGGCACGCAAGTTCAGCAGCTGCTCGACACTATTTACCATCGTCAAACCGATAACGGCGGCAAAGTAAATACTCAAGCCTACTAAGGCGACAGGTTTGCGGCCTTTAATATCCGAAATCGAACCGCCGACCACCTGGCCAAACGCCACGCCAAACATAAAAAAGCTCAGGCTTTGCTCAATACGGTGGATGTCCGAACCCAGCGACTTCGCCATTTCGGGAATCGCAGGCAGATAGGCATCGACAGAAAACGGCATCAGCGCGACCAACATCGCCATCAGCACGGCCATGGTTTTTTCGCCCAAAGGGGCTTGTTGTGCAGTCATTCCGACTTTCGCTTTCGTAAAAAATATTCAAAAAACAAAGAAAACAACCGCCTTGTCAGACGGTTGCGTATTAAATGGAATTATAGCAGATTTCAACCTTGTCCAATCACTGCAAAAAAACCTTTGCAAAACTTAAGGCCGTCTGAAACTTTGCTTGGTTGAATCCCCTCGCCGCAAACGTTAAAATGCTTGTTTTTTAAGACAACACATTGTTTCACATCACGGATTCTAAGGAATAATCATGACTACATTTCAAATTGCGCGTGCCGACGGGAAAACGCTCGAAATCCAAGGCAAAATGGCCAACCGCCACGGCTTGATCGCCGGTGCGACCGGTACGGGTAAAACCGTTACCCTGCGCCGCATGGCGGAAGCCTTCAGCAGCGAAGGCGTCCCTGTATTCTTAGTCGATGTCAAAGGCGATTTGTCGGGCATCGCGCAAGCCGGTGCCAACAGCGGCAAAGTGGGCGAACGCATCGCCGAGTTTGATTTGGGCGAGCAATGGCTGCAAAATTTCCCCGTGCGCTTTTGGGATGTTTACGGCGAAACCGGTATTCCGGTGCGCGTGACTGTTTCCGAAATGGGCCCTATGCTTTTGGCCCGCCTGATGAACCTGAACGACACGCAGGAAGGCCTGCTCAACCTCGTGTTCAAAGTTGCCGACGACAGAGGCTGGCACATTCTGGACTTGAAAGACCTGCGCAGCATGTTGAAACACGTTTCCGACCACGCTTCGGAATACCGTACGCAATACGGCAACGTTTCTGCCGCCAGTATCGGCGCGATTCAACGCCAACTGCTGACTTTGGAAAACGAAGGCGCAGAAAAATTCTTCGGCGAACCTTCCCTCAACCTGCAAGACTGGATGCAAACCGACAACGGCAAAGGCATCATCAACATCCTTAATTCCGAAAAACTGATGCGCTCGCCGCGTATGTACAGCGCATTTTTGCTGTGGATGCTGGCAGAATTGTTTGAAACCCTGCCCGAAGTCGGCGATTTGGACAAACCAAAATTCGTGATGTTCTTCGATGAAGCGCATTTAATGTTCGACAATGCCGCCAATGCACTGGTCGAACAAATCGAACAAGTTGTGCGTCTGATACGTTCCAAAGGCGTGGGCGTATATTTCGTCACCCAAAACCCGCTTGACTTGCCCGATACCATCCTCGGCCAACTGGGTAACCGCGTGCAACACGCCCTGCGCGCCTTCACACCGCGCGACCAAAGCAGTCAAAGCCGCTGCCGAAACATTCCGCAGCAATCCAAATATCAAAGTTGCCGAAGCGATTGCCGAACTTGGCGTCGGCGAAGCCCTCGTTTCCTTCCTTGATGAAAAAGGTATGCCCGAGCCGGTAGAACGTGCCCTCATCCTGCCGCCGCAATCCGCCCTGACCCCGCTTGCCGCCGAAGAGCGCAACCGCTTGTTCCAAAACGACGATTTGTATCCAACCTACAAAGACATGGTGGACAACTACTCCGCTTTTGAAGCATTGGCCGAAGCAGACAGCCAAGCAGCCGCTGAAAAAGAAGCCGCAAATGCCGCCAAAGAGCAGGAAAAAGCGCAAAAAGCTGCAGAAAAAGAAGCTGCCAATGCCGATCCCGGCATCCTCGGCGGACTAATCGGCGGCTTGAGCGGCGGACGTAAAAAATCCGGCCAAGGTTTGGGCTACAACGTTGCCGACGCCATCGGCAGCCAAATCAACCGCCAAGTAACCAACGCCATTTCCCGCAGCGTGATGGGCATTATTAAAAATATGTTCAAATAATCAACCTGCAAACATAAAAAGCCGTATGAAAATCAATTTCAGACGGCCTTTTATATTCGTCAATCCAATCAGTTTTTCATCGATTGAACCGGAGCTGGGATTCTACCGCCTCGATTGACGAATACTTCGCACGAACCTTCTTTAACCGGCATTACAGGCGCGTAGCCCAACAGGCCGCCGAACTCGACGCTGTCGCCGACGGTTTTGCCGGTTACCGGAATAATGCGCACAGCGGTGGTTTTGCTGTTGATCATACCAATAGCGGCTTCGTCGGCGATGATGCCGGAAATGGTATGAGCAGGTGTATCGCCGGGGACGGCAATCATGTCCAAACCAACGGAGCAGACGGCGGTCATGGCTTCAAGTTTGTCCAGTGTCAGCACACCGGCTTCGGCAGCCGCAATCATGCCCTCGTCTTCCGAAACAGGGATAAATGCGCCACTCAAACCGCCGACCGCACTGGAAGCCATCATGCCGCCTTTTTCACGGCATCGTTCAGCAATGCCAAAGCTGCTGTCGTGCCGTGCGTACCGCAGACGCTCAAACCCATTTCTTCAAGAATGCGTGCCACCGAATCGCCAACGGCAGGGGTTGGTGCCAATGACAAGTCGAGAATACCAAACGGGATATTCAGCATTTTTGAGGCTTCGCGGCCGATGAGTTCGCCCACTCGGGTAATTTTGAAAGCCGTTTTCTTCACTACTTCCGCAACTTCGGTCAATGTCGTTGCATCTGAATTTTCCAACGCGGCTTTTACGACACCCGGGCCGGACACGCCGACATTGATAACGGCATCCGCTTCGCCCGAACCATGAAATGCGCCCGCCATAAACGGATTGTCTTCCACTGCATTACAGAACACAACGATTTTGGCGCAGCCGAAACCTTCGGGCGTGATTTCGGCCGTGCGTTTGATGGTTTCGCCTGCCAGCTTGACCGCATCCATATTGATACCGGCGCGCGTGCTGCCGATATTGATGGAGCTGCACACGATATCGGTAGTCTTCATCGCTTCGGGAATGGAACGAATCAGCACTTCGTCCGAAGGCGACATGCCTTTTTGCACCAGCGCAGAAAAGCCTCCGATAAAGGACACGCCGATGGCTTTGGCAGCCTTATCCAAAGTCTGCGCCACGCTGACATAGGAATCGGCTTTGGTTGCCGCCGCGATTTGGGCAATCGGCGTGACGGAAATACGCTGATTCACAATCGGTACGCCGTATTTGGCAGACAGATATTTTGCCGTCGCCACCAAGTCTTTGCCGACAGTGGTGATTTTATTGTAAATATTTTGGTTCAACACATTGATATCGCTGCTGATACAGTCGTGCAAATCAATGCCGATGGTAATGGTGCGCACGTCAAAATTCTGGTCGGCCACCATTTTGACGGTTTCTAAAATCTCGCCGGATTGAATACTCATGGCTCTCCCTCCGACTTAAATACGGTGCATGGCTTGGAAAATTTCTTCGTTTTGCATACGGATATCAAGCGCGAGTTTTTTGCTCTCTTCCGCAAACAAATCCAAAATTTCTTGACGCGATTTGGTGCATTTTGAAGTATCCACCAAAATAATCATGGTAAAAAAATCGTCCATCAGCTGTTGGCTGATGTTGAGAATATTGATTTGTTTTTCCGCTAAAATTTTGGAAACGTCGTACACAATGCCCACACGGTCTTTACCGATGACGGTGATGACTGAATTGTTCATAACGCTGTTTCTCCTTATAGGATATTTGAAAAGTGTTGACAATTATAACACTCAGGCCGTCTGAAAAACTGTTTCAGACGGCCTGAGTATTCAAATTTCAATTTTGATTATCGCCCTGCTTTCAAAGCCTGCCACAGGCGAACGCTGAGTTTGCTCGCATCGGTTGACTTAGGGGAGACGATGAAACTTTTTTCCATCAATTCTTTACTTGGGAAAATCGATTCGTCAGAGGTGTATTTTTCATCCATCAAATCACGCGCCGGACGACTGGCCGGAGCATAAGTCACATAGTTGCCGTTTTTGGCCGCTGTTTCCGGATTGAGCGTGTGATTGATGTATTTGTGTGCATTGGCCACATTTGCGCATCACTCGGAATCATGAGCGAATCCACCCAAATACCGACGCCGCTTTTCGGCGCCAACACTTCGACTTCGACGCCGTTTCCGGCTTCTTTGGCACGGGTTTTGGCAATATTGAGGTCGCCGCCGTAGCCTACCGATACGCAAAGATTACCGGCAGCCATATCGTCGATATAGCCGGACGAGGTAAAGCGTTTGATGTCGGGGCGCACTTTTTTCATCATATCGACAGCTGCTTTGATGTCGTCAGGGTTTTCGCTGTTCGGATCTTTGCCCAAATAATGCAAAGCCAAAGGAATCTGCTCAATGGCGCTGTCGAAATAACTGATGCCGCAGGATTTCAGTTTTTGGGTGTATTCAGGATTGAACACCAAATCCCATTCGTTTTCAGGCAGCTTGTCCGTACCCAAAGCCTTTTGAACCTGCTGCTTGTTAATCGCCAGCGTATTGATGCCCCAAAAATAAGGGACGGCATATTCGTTGCCCGGATCGACGGTTTCCATCATTTTCAACAAATCGGGATCGATATTGGCGTAATCGGGAATTTGCGATTTGTCGATTTTTTGATACGCGCCGGCTTTAATCTGACGGCCAACATTGGCAATAGACGGCGCAACCAGGTCATAACCCGACTTGCCGGTCAGCAGCTTGGCTTCCAGCGCTTCGTTGCTGTCGTAGTAATCGTAGCGGACGTTGATATTCGTATTTTTTTCAAACGCAGACAGCGTGGCAGGATCGACATAATCCGACCAGTTGTAGATATTGAGTTTATCCGTTTGAGAGGAAGAAGTTTGAGTTTGAGATGCGGAAGATTCTGCGGCGGTTTCTTTTCCACCGCTACACGCAGTCAAGACGAGGCTCAAGATTGCCGCCGCCATCAAAGATTTTTTCATGGTTTCAGACCTTTTGTTCGGGGGGTAAAAATATTGCAGCGGTGGCAGATGCCACTTACAAAAGGGAAACTGTGGGGGCGGCCGGCATGTGTCCTTTGCCCTTGATTCAGCAAGGTTTGCATTAAACGGCAAAAAGCTTTTGAATGCAAGACCTTAAAGCAGAAAAAATTTTCATTTTTCAGACGGCCTGAAGCTATGGTTTTATTCATAAACAACATTTTTTCAGAAACGGTTTCATGCCGTCTGGAAAAAACTGTGGGCTTATTCAGACGGCCTCAAGATTTGTCAAAACCGCCCAATTTGTGGGAAAATTGCACGATTGAATTTAATGAAGGGCGACACCGTGTTAGACAGAGAAGGCTATCGCCCCAATGTCGGTATTATCCTGATTAACGAACGTAACGAAGTCTTTTGGGGCAAACGCGTACGCGAACACTCATGGCAGTTTCCGCAAGGCGGCATCAAGCCGGGCGAAAGTCCTGAGACCGCCATGTACCGCGAATTGTACGAAGAAGTCGGCCTGTTACCGCAACACATCAAAATCGTTGGCCGTACGCGCGACTGGTTGCGTTATGACGTACCCAGCCATTGGGTGCGCCGTGAATGGCGCGGTTCGTATCGCGGACAAAAACAGATTTGGTATCTTTTGCGTTTGGTCGGCCGCGACAGCGACGTCAACCTCCGCGCCTGCCATCATCCTGAATTCGACGGCTGGCGCTGGCACCAATACTGGGCGCCGGTTGACGAAGTCATCGACTTCAAGCGCGGCGTGTATTTGGACGCATTGACCGAACTCTCCCGTTTCTTGCGCGGCATAGAAAGCTATGAAGACTTTATCCGTCGCAATCCAATAGAAAACCTATAACCCAAACGCTTTCAGGCCGTCTGAAAGCGTTGTTTTTCATCTTTTCAGACGGCCTTTACATTATTCCTATGGCTAAAAACAATCAATACAGCGAATCCAGCATTACCGTCCTCAAAGGCTTGGAGCCGGTCAAAGAACGTCCCGGCATGTACACCCGTACCGACAGCCCGACCCATATCTGTCAGGAAGTGATTGATAACGCGGCGGACGAGGCGTTGGGTGGTTTCGCTACTGAAATTGACGTACAAATTCATGAAGACGGTTCGCTTTCTGTTCGTGATAACGGCCGCGGTATTCCCGTCGGCCTGCACCCTGAAGAAGGCGTACCCGTAGTCGAACTTGTGTTTACCCGTCTGCACGCAGGCGGCAAGTTCAACAAAAAAGACGGCGGCAGTGCCTATGCCTTTTCAGGCGGCCTGCACGGCGTCGGCGTATCTGTTACCAACGCCCTTTCCACCCGCCTTGAAGTAACGGTCAAACGCGAAGGCAAAGTCCACCGCATCGTCTTTTCCGGTGGCGACGTCATCGAGCCTTTGACTGAAGTGGGCAAATGCGCGGTTAAAGACAGCGGTACCGAAGTGCGTGTGTGGCCGGACGGCAAATATTTTGAAAGCCCGAATTACAGCATTCCCGAACTCGAACGCCTACTGCGCGCCAAAGCCGTGCTGCTACCGGGCGTGCGCGTTTCCCTGACCCGTCCGGTCAAAGGCGAAGATGAAGCGCACACACAAACCTGGCACTATCCAGACGGCCTGAAAAGCTATCTGACCGACCTGATTGCCGACGCACAAGAAGCCGTGCCTATCTTCTCCTGCAAAAACTACATTTCAGACGGCCACAACGGCGATTTCAGCATTGGAGAAGGCGCAGCATTTGCCCTGACCTGGCTGGAAGAAGGCTCGTGCGCCAACGAAAGCTACGTCAACCTGATTCCCACTCCGCTGGGCGGTACGCACGAAGCAGGCTTGAAACAAGCTGTGTTCAACGCAGTCAACAACTTCATCAATCTACACAACCTCTTGCCGCGCGGCGTGAAAGTGCAAAGCGACGATGTGTTCGGCAAAACCGCCTTCGTCCTCTCCGCCCGTGTCCTCGACCCTCAGTTCCAAGGTCAAACCAAAGACAAGCTAACCAACCGCGATGCACTGAAACTCGTTGCTACCGTATCGGGCGACCCTTTGGAATTGTGGCTGAACCAAAACGTGGACTACGGCAAAAAAATCGCCGAACTCGCCATCCGTCAGGCACAAGCACGGATGCGTTCGGTTAAAAAGATTGAAAAGAAAAAAAGGCAGTGGCGTCGCCGTCCTGCCCGGCAAACTGACCGATTGCGAAAGCGAAGACATCCGAGAAAACGAACTCTTCCTCGTCGAAGGCGATTCCGCCGGTGGCTCTGCCAAACTTGCCCGCGACAAAGCCACACAGGCCATCCTGCCCCTGCGCGGCAAAGTCCTCAACAGCTTTGAAGTCCACCCAGACCAGCTCTTCGGCAATGCCGAAATCCATGATATTTCCGTTGCCATCGGCGTTGATCCACACGGCATCAACGATAATCCCGATTTAAGCGGCCTGCGCTACGGCAAAATCGCCATCCTGTCCGATGCCGACGTGGATGGCTCGCATATTCAAGTTTTGCTGTTAACCCTGTTCTACCGCCACTTCCCGAAACTGGTCGCCGACGGACACATCTACGTCGCCCAGCCGCCGCTGTTCCGCGTCGATGTCAACGCACAAGGCAAAAGCAAACCTGCCCGCAAATTCTACGCCCTCGACCAAAACGAACTCGACAGCATCTTGGAGCGGCTGCAAAAAGAAGGCGTCAAAGAAACCGCCTATTCCATCAGCCGTTTCAAAGGCTTGGGCGAGATGAACCCTGACCAGCTCAAAGACACCACCATGCACCCCGACACCCGCCGCCTGTTGCAGGTACAAATCCCCGAAGGCGCGGATGACGAAACACGCGATATTTTCGTCAAACTGATGGGCAAAGGCGAAGCCGCCGCCCGCCGCGCATGGATGGAAAAAGAAGGCGATATGGCAGAATTGGATATTTAATCTGTTTCAATAGACTAAAGGCCGTCTGAAACTTTAAAAGTTTCAGACGGCCTTTTTTAAAATCATCAGAATTAAGGTTAAACAGTATTTCAATATCCCTGTTACTTACCTGTTTCTATTTTTGCCACTTAATTGTATCTTTAAGACAAATAAAAAAGCACTGATATAATCAGTGCTTTTTAAATAATGGCGCGGCGGACGGGGCTCGAACCCGCGACCCCCGGCGTGACAGGCCGGTACTCTAACCAACTGAGCTACCACCGCGCATCCACTGTCAAAGACAATGAAAGGAAACTTGGTGGGTGATGACGGAGTCGAACCGCCGACATTCTGCTTGTAAGGCAGACGCTCTACCAACTGAGCTAATCACCCGATAAGCCGACATTAAATCAAAAAATCAGACCATGCGCAAGGTTTTTATTTAAATAAAAATATATCCCATTGAAAGAATATAGAATATTTTATTTAAACGCAAAAATTACCGTTATGCCTATCTATCAATCGAAAATCAAATGTCCCAATTTATCCGCTTTAGTATGCAGATAACGTTCATTTTCCACATTTTCGCCGACATGTAATGCAATCCGTTCGACCACATTAATGCCGGAATCTTTCAACGTTTGGATTTTTTCAGGATTATTGGTCAACAATCTGACTTCACGAATATGCAGATAATCATAAATCTGTTTGGCCAAAGTAAAGTCGCGCGCATCAACAGGAAGGCCGAGTGCAACATTGGCCTCAACCGTATCCAAGCCCTGATCTTGCAAACGATAAGCACGGATTTTGTTTATCAAACCAATGCCCCTGCCTTCTTGGCGCAAATATACGATAACGCCACGCCCTTCTTTCTGAACGGCCTGCATCGCTGCTTGAAGTTGAGGGCCGCAATCACATTTCACCGAAAATAAAGCATCGCCGGTCAAACACTCTGAATGGATACGCGACAACACAGGCAGGCCGTCTGAAACATCGCCCATCGTCAATGCGACATGTTCCTGACCGCCCTCTTCTTCAAAGCCGTGCATGGTAAATTCGCCCCATTCCGTAGGCAAACGGCATGACGCAACAAACTTCAAGGCGTTACTCATTTTCCGCTTCCTCGTTTTCAGCCACGCCCAACAGATTTTTCAAAGAATCCGACAGGGCCAAGGCAAGGGCAATCCAAGCCACCAATACTTCGTCAGGCGCGCCGTCCTTGACATCAAACTCGGCATGCACCACACCTAAACCGCACCGCTGGGCATACAGACAGGAACAGAAATCTGACTCAAGCCGGGATGATTGCGTTCGGCCGACAATTCACCAATTTCCTGCCAATACGCCACATTCTGACAAACATTCATCCAACCGCTTTGCGCCGTACGCACAGCCAAAAAAGCCTGTCCGGCCTGCTCGTCGATTGGAATCACATTTTCCAACGGCACGCCCCAACGGCTCAGTCGAACCAGCGACAACGCACCATCTTTCGGAAACGCTGTATAAACCGCTGCGCTTTTCAAATGCTTGGTGCGCCCGGCAACCGAATCCAAAGCCATAAAAATCTGTTTCAGCAACAATTCATGTTCGGCATCAACATAATCCGCCAACTGCCAACCGTCTTCAGACGGCCACAAAATCGAACGCTCAACCGAAGCATTGCCCATTTTAATCACAGCCTGGGCAGTCAAATAAGCCACATGTATCTCATCCGCAGGCAACTTCAAACCTTGCGTCTGCAAAAAATCTTTAATCAATAAAGCAGGCATCTGCCCTTCCTCACCAATAGTAAAGTTGAGGCCGTCTGAAAACAAACCCTGCTTTCAGACGGCCGGAATAAACCATTATATAAGGGATAAACCGAAAAATTCAAGCAAACAAGACTTTGCGCCCCCATTAATCTTGTGTATAATCCACGGTTCAAATTAGTGCGGACGTGGCGAAATTGGTAGACGCACCAGATTTAGGTTCTGGCGCCGCGAGGTGTGAGAGTTCGAGTCTCTCCGTCCGCACCATTAACAATAAATAAATCAGCGACTTATGACACACTGGGACAATTTAGGGACAAAAAAACACAGGCCATCTGCTTTGAGTAGATGGCTTTTTTATTAGGCTTAAATAACTTTAAATCAATATAAATCAGCAACTTATAAAAATATTCAAAAAAACCTCTTGCGTTACCGCATTAAAAGAGGTAATATACACACATGGACAGACAACGAGGTCTACCACCGACACCTTGACGGATTCAGGGATAAATACCGAAAGGAAAATCAAAATGTTCAAACGCGTTATCATCTTTACTTCTTTTCAACGGCTTCGCAAAAGTTTCTCAAACTGAAAAAAACGCCGCCTGGCCAACATCATCAATTCTGAAGTTTCTATCATCAACGAACACTTGGCCGCCAAAGCAACCATCGAATCACTTGACGGCCAATACCGCGCTTTCCTTTTTAACGACGAAGCCCCTGTGATGGCTGAATTTATTGAAAAACTGAAAGCCTTTGCGGAAAGCTCCGACGGCGTCTCTATCCGCGCTTTTGAAATCGACGAGAGCGAATACAACCGCCTGCCGCTGAAACAAAAAGACTTTTTGGCAGCCGCCAACGGCAATAAAAATTTTTTTGAAGCATAGCAACCTACCGCCTGAAACAGGGCGGCTTTTTCTGAAAAGGTCATCATGAGTAAAAACAACGCTTTCAATCGCTATCCTGCCGTCATCCACGGCGAGGCGAGGGCGGAGAATGACGAATTTGTCGTTTACACGCGCTATCCAAGATTTTTTTGGCGCGCAAATCTTTTTCCGATGATTATGTCGGCCTGCTCCCCAGTCACGGCGTCAGCGGCGATTTGGTGCAAGACGAGGCAACCTACTGCCTGGCCTATCGCTCGAATGTCGGCGTGTTTTTTTGTTCTGATTTTATTTTTTTCTTGATTCAAACCGCCCAGAATTGACGGCTGAATGGCAAGAAAGTCTGAAGGCCGCCTGCGAGCGCGTGGTTGCCGATGAGGTGATGTTGTCGGAAGATGTGGATTTTACATAAATTGACAAATTACCTCTTGCATTACCGCATTAAACGCGGTAATATACACACATCGGCAGACAACACAAACCGCCGAAAACATGATTAACCAACTGACCACCTACGGGCGGATAGGAGCAAAAAAATGAAAGCGAATCTTTTAAAAACCATGAGCAGCGAAGCACGCGAAGTTCTTTTTTTCCTAAATTAAATCCTGAAAATGACTACATTTGCCAAGCATTAAAAAAAAGCTCAAGACGAATTTGACGAGAAACTTAATCAAGCCGCCCAACCTAATGGATTCTTTGGCCGCGCGATGATTGACGAAAAAAATCTGTTTTTAGGTGCGGATGACTTTTTTTCAAATACCAACGCATCGGCAAAAATTCTGGCAGCGCGCGAAGAGATGCTCTCAAAAAAAGAAAAAAACCTTATTTTTAAATTTCTTGGGCTTTTTTTAATTAATTTTCAATACTGCCGCCTTCGGGCGGCAGAAAGGTCAAAAATGAAATACGCCAAATCAAAAATCTATCAGCAAAATCGGTCAATATCATCAAACTTTTTAAAAGCCTTTTGGGATAAACTCCCAAAAGAATTGATTGAGAAATCAACAGCTAAGAATCTCGCCATTATTATTGATTTGATGTATGAGCAAAAGAATATGGCCATACAGAGGCATGGCGCGAATTAACATCATAAAGTCATTGACAAGGTTGATGATTAGGCTTAAAGTCAACTTTGTTATTCAGCCCTTCGGGGCTGCGTGTTGAAACTAAAGAAGTTAAATTATCATCAATCTTTTTTTGATGTGGATTACAAAAGCCGCCTGATTTATCAAGCGGCTTTTGTTTTTGGGGGCATTATGGCAAAAGGTAGAACAAGCATTACAGAGCGGCTCAAAAAGAGCCAAAAACGAGAGGCGCGCCGCGAAATGGCGCATGATTGGGCAAATAAGTGGGAGCAGGATTATTTGAGCCTACTCTCTCAAATCAAACAGGCAATCAGCAAAGGGCATGATGACGAGCTTATCGACTTATTTGCCGATTTGCGCGCGTTGCAACAGCCTAAATTTGAGGCATTGCATCGAGTGATTGACGAGCTTATCACACCGACACGGGAGCTTATATGATTGATCTTTTTGAATTAGGCTATACGCCCAACAATCTCAAAGCCCTGCGTCTAAAACATGGGCTGACGCAGCAGAATGTTGCCGATATAACAGAATCAACGCTGAAAACCGCCCAAAAATGGGAAACAAGCCCAAGCATGAGTAGTTTCGCAAACATGCCTCACACAAAATGGCTGAAATTGTTGGAATACCTTGAATCATCAACTTAAAGTTGACAGTTGAAATGAGAAAAAGGCCGCCTGAAATCTCAGACGGCCTTTGTTTTATTGAAGAGTATCCGCTAACGCTTTATGTCTCGCCTTGCAATCGTTATAAAGATGGACGACCTGTAATGACCACGGCAGCACATCCGCGCCTGTTCCGCCCTCAAGTTTAGGCAGGTTTGGGCATGGCTGAATCAAATCGGCTGGCGGTTTAATTGCCGTCGGCAATGGCGGCGTTGATGATTGACAGCCCATCAGAATCAATACAGGTATTCCGAAACACAGGCTTTTCAACAATCTTCTGCACTTGCACATATCTCACGCGCTCCTTTTCTTCTCGCACGGCTTTTTCTGACTGATACTTTTCAGAAATAACCTGATCGGATTTAGCTTTCTCAATCGCGGCATCTTTCAGACGGCCTGAAATTTCCGCCGCCATTGAATCACGTCCGCGCCGGTATTGGGCGGCATGGTCGTATTGCCATGCGCCCACAATCAGCACAAAACCAATCACGATCAGAACCAGTTTCCAGTTTTTAAGCAGGCTGTTCATAGGTTTTCAACATCGCTTGGTAGTTTTTAATTTCGCTTTCGGCAAACTCAAACGCTTTCAGGTCTGCTTCTTCGCTCGCCTGTTTGCGCTTTTCTTCCCACTCAGCAATACGCGCTTTTAGAAATTCGACAGGATTCATGGCTGCTCCTTAGACGTGCAAGCCGGGCAAATACACGGTCTTGCCGTTCTTCTTGGTCGCTGTCAGAATCTGATTGCGCATTGGGCTGTTTCGGCGGAAACCCACATGCACCCACGCGCCATCGCCACGCTCAGGAAACTCAAGAATCAACTGGTCGAAGGTCAATTTGCCCTCGTCTCGCATTTTGATTAAGAGTTTCGCAAAAGCCAAAGAGGACAAGCCGGAAGCGTCGCAATCCGCCGCCAAGCCGAAACGATGGGCGGACGTTGGACTACCGCCGACCAACTTATTTACACGCTCGCTGCGAAAACAAGAGGTAACGATAATCGGGCGGCCTACATATTCGCGGATTTTCTCAAGCTGTTGCGCCGTGTAATAGATGTTGTCCATTTCAGCATTAGACGGCGTGTTTGGCACACCAGCACGGCGGGCGGTTTCGCTTCGTGTCAGTTCTTTTAAACTAAAGTTTTTCGTGATTTGCATTTTTACTGCTCCATTAAAAAAGGCCGTCTGAAATTCAGACGACCTGTCGTTACTCTTCGCTATCGATAAATTTATTAGCCGTTTTCTTGACCCACTTTTTCATCAGGCCAGGGGCAAGGGTTTTAACGGTATCCATCGCGTGACCTGTCAAAATGCCGACAAACGCGCCGGCAATGGCACAAGTCCAAACTTGGTTAACCATCAAAAACCGCTCCACTACCGCCGCCGCAGCCACTGCCGATACAACCGCCTCAAATGCGCTTGAAACGACCGTGTCATGGTCTTTAATACTTGACCATGCACTACCGACAACGCCGCCCCCTATGGCAAACAAGTAGCCGATTTGGAAAAAATCCATTATTCCACCTCTTGGCTTTCTTTTAATTTTTTGCTTGAAAACAAGAATTTAAGTGAGTTATTACCAGCCAAAAGGCACAGGAATGACAGAATCGGCGGAATGACCATGCCTGTATGAGCAGGCGGAAACGCGCCCCAAAACGCTTGAGCCGTCAAGTACCAAATAAAAGCCGCGACCAGCAACAGATAACCTGAAAAGACGTTGCCCTTGTAGGTCTGCCAGTACATCGCCAACAGTTGAGCCACGCCGATACCGCCGAAAACTGGAATCAGAATAGATTCAGGTATCGTCTTGAATTTGTAATAGATAGGCCAGTCGTAGATGTCCACAGGCGAAAACGCAAAGACAGCGGCATAACCAATCAACGACAGCCCACTGGCAAACTCGACAACGCGCGTCCCAGTGCCGAAAAGCCACTTTTGAAAACGTACAGGCAAAAAACGCCATTCCAAAACATACTTAACCCATTTCAATGAGTTACTCATTTTTTTCCAATCTCCAAATAAAAAGGACTTTTTTTGATAATTTTGTCAAAAAGTCCGTTTAAGAAAAAGGCCGTCCAAGCCATTCAGACGGCCTGACCGTTAAACAAATTTGAAATCACGTTTCATCTGCTTCAGAAGCTTCGCCAAATCCTTTTTGTGAATAAAGTCGCCGCCTGTTGAGTTGATGATAATCGTGCTATCGTCGCCGCCTGATTGGCCTGCCATTTCGCGGATGGTTTGGGCGTGTTCAGCCGGCAAAACCATCTCATTTTCATGCAACTGAGTGAGAGGGTTGATACCGGCCGGAATATCCCAACCGCCTGCCGCCGATGGAATCCGCGTCGTGGTCGTGGTCGTTTGAGAACCGCCGCCACCGCCCATCAATCCCATCACTGCCGCCATAATAGCGGCCATCGCAGCAACGGCAAGAATCGGGCCGACATAAGGAATAGAGGCTTGCGAAGCCGCCGCGCCTGATGCCGCCTGTGTTGCGTTGGCAGTAACAACAGATGTAGTCTCGGTCGCTTTGGTTGCAGCCGTCTTAGCCGCCGCTGCTGTTTCCAATGTATCTTTAGTGCTGAAATCATCTTGTAAATCGCTGATTCCTGAACCATGCGCTGCATCATGCCCATTAATGGCTTTGTAACCATTTCTTGAATAAAGGTTTGCCCCATACTTTTGAAAAAGTTATTCATGGCCGTGCGGAAGTTCTGCGTACGCGTGAGCATGGCTGAAAAAGCCTGTCCCATCTGCTGCTGCGCTTCTTGCCAAACGTTCTTGCCACCGTCTTGAAGCATTTCCATGACGTTCGGCGCATCTTTCTGGCGTTGGCTTTCGCGTTTGCCCTCATTCTTCGCCTGCGTCCGTTCATGGCCTTGCCCAAGTTCCGCCATTTGTGCTTTAAGCTTATCAATGGCCGTCTGACTATAAGTCGGGTCTTGTTCAGCAAGTGCGATCCGTTCTTGCAATGCGTCATAGGCAATCTGATAACGGCGGTTTTCAAACTCGATTTCCAAATCAAGACGTTCAAGTTGCGAGATACGGCCTTCAGATAGTGCCTGGTCGGCTGCATCTTTTTCTATCTCCAGCTTGTGTTTGTCCAATTTCTCCCATTCAGACACCTGATTCATTTTTGCTTCAGTTGACTGCTTCGATAACTGGTCTTCAATGGTCAGGATTTTTTCACGCAGTTTCAAGCCTGTTTTACTGCCAGCGTCAACCGTTGCCAGTTTTTCGCGCCAGTAGGCGGCCTCACGCGCTAAATCCCATTCTTGGTGCGTGAGCGTTTCGCGCTGCATTTCGCGGTGTGCAAGTTTTTGGGCTTTGATTTCCTCTTCCCAGCCTTGCATTGGGTCTTGCGCCGCTCCTGAGCCGCCTGCATGACCCTTACCACCGCCTTTACGTCCACCGCCACCTTTACGACCTGAACCGCCACCACCACCGGCAGGCGCGTGAGCTTTGGCAGAACCGCCGCCGCCACCACCGCCGCCGCGCATGGCTTTGGCTTCGTGCATGTTGGCCGCGCGTTCCTTGATGTCATTTGCCATTGCACCGGCGCGGTCTTTAGTCATGCTGTCAACGATTCGACCGCCAAGCCCGCCGTCATTCATTCGTCCCATTTGGACGTTGTTCAGCTTTTCAATGCCCGAAACGCCGACCATAGACGCGGCTTTGTTGGCAAAGTCAATCATGCTGTTAATCATGACAACTGCTTTGTTTATCATCCACTCAATCGCAGACAGAAAAGCGTTGCCGATGGCCTTGCCAAGATTAGCAAAGAATTGCGGCATATTGTTGGCGGCTTCTTTAATCAACATCCAGCCGGTTGCAAAGGTGTTGATATAGACGTTGACATACGCCCCGATGGTGCTTGAGATTAAGCTCATCACGCGCTCAAATACCGCCGACCATCCGCCGACACTCTCGTCAACCCATGCCGTCAACTCGCCAAACCATGATTTAACGGTATCGACAGCTTCGCCGATGGTTTCCGTGATGACTTGCCAGACGGCCTGTATCACGTCAGAAAGATTCGACCATCCGTCACCGAAAACGTCTATTTCATCGCCAAATTGGGCGATAAGGCCGATGACAGCGCCGATTGCAACAGCCACAATCCCAAACGGATTTGCCAGCAAAGCCACATTCAATGCCAGCGTGGGCGCAACAGCGGCCGCGACAGCAACGGCAAAACCTGCGACGATGGGGACAACTAAATTCAGGTTGTCGGCAATTAGTTTAATAACAGCAGCAATCCCCGACATTGCGCCGCTGTCGTTCAGCAGCTTGGAAACCATGCTTTGCCAGTTATTTGAAAATACCGTCAAAGCCTGACCCATCGTCATAGGCATTTTGGCCGCCTGCTCACTGAATTTTTCAGACGCGCCGGATATGGCTTTAAAAATCACATCCGCCGTCAACTGCCCTTCACTGCCAAGCTTTTTAATTTCGGCACGTGATTTGCCCATGTATTCTGCAATCGTATCAAGCAGAATCGGCGCGGCATCGGCAATGGATTTAAATTCATCGCCCTGCAATACGCCGCTGCCCAAAGCCTGCGACAACTGCATAAGCGCGGCGGCCTGTTGTTGCGCCTGTACGCCGCCGATAGCCATCGCGTTATTGGTTGCCTCGGTAAAGGTCAAAATCTCCTGTTGCGTATAGCCGTAGTCTTTCAAGGCGCGGCTCGTGGAAACGTACAGATTAGCCGTTGATTCCAGTGAGGCGCGCGTATTGTTGGCTACGTCTAATAACTGACGTTGTACTGCCAAATACTCGCTTTCAGACGACACGACCTGTCTGACTTGTGCGTTGATTGACTGCATGGCGTCGGCAGTATCAAGCATGGACTTAGCAAATGACAACGAGGCAAAACCTGCCAAAACTGACCCAATTTTACCCAGCCCACCGGCGGCCGCCGAAGCCTTGCTGTCTGTCTGCTCAAGCTCGCTGTTCAGTTGCTCAACCTTGCGCTCGTAGGTTTCTACGTCAATCGCGCCAAGATTCAGCAGTTGGTTAACTTCCGCCAGCTTCGCCTTAAACTGCTCCATCGGCGTACGCGTTTCTTCATACACTTTCCGCGCCGAAGAAGAGATTTTATTGAACATCCCTTCTTGTGCGTCGCCAAGATTTTTAAAAGTTGATGGATTGACGTGAAACGCCTGCTCCATCGACTTTTGCATATCGTCAAAATGCGTTTTCAATCGCGCCTTGACGTTACCAATGGCGTTTCAATGGCCTTTGACGCCGATTCCGCAGAGTTTGCCGCTTGGTTAAACCCTGCCGCCGTGCCGTTTTCGACGGTTATTTTGATTTTTGCTTCTAAATCGCTCATACGACCGCCCATAAAAAAGCCCGCGAATCATCACGGGCGTTGTTTCAAATTTAAATTAGGCTTCAATCAGTTCAGCACCGGAAAAGACACTTTGTTCATTTCCCTGCTCAACCGCTTTGCCGTACAACCAAGCGCGCGATACTTCCGCGCCATCAGGCAAACCATTCACTGTTACAGAATGGGAACAAAGCGGATTACGCCCTGCTTCGTATGCCTTTTTAGACACATAGCCGTTCATCGTTGCCGTAACATTGTTGTACTTGTAATCGATACTTACATATTCGATTACATGGTAATTTGCCACCGCGCCGGTGCTTTCGTCTTCAATCTCGTGCTTGATTGCAACTACTTGTTTTGCCATGACTTCCCTTTCAATAGGCATTAAAAAACCCGCAAATGCGGGTAGAAAAACCGTCTTTTCAGATGGCCTTAAATCTTCGGTTTGTCTATAACGATAATCGGGTTTCCGGTTGGGCGTCCATTGTACGCAACAACTTGATTTAAATAAGTAGGCGGAATCTGTCCGCATGAAGCAAAGGCTACTGCGTAGCCAAGTCTCCCATCTTTTAAATACGGCGCAAACCGAACGTACTCGCTCTGGAATTTATCCCAATAATCTGTCGCATGGAAAACGTGGCCGATACTTATCAACTTGTCGCTACCAACCTCTATACCACGTCCTGCTGCTTGAGTGTCTTCGATATTCACGAAAGACGGCGTAGTGCTTGATGACTTACGCCACATCGCAATACCTCTCCCCTTCTCGCCATTAGCCATAACCCTACTTATCTCATGGCGAACCTCACGGGCGCGTATTAAATTCCAATCGCTGTGATATGCGAGTGTGCCATCTTCGCGGTACACGTTTAGTCCATAATCACCGGCACTCTCTGACGTGTTCACTGTGCGGTACACATAAAAATCGGTATTTAATACTTCTGCATTCTTTGCCGCCCCATTAGGATTGAACGCCAATAAATACCAGTTCCCATTTCCAATAAAAGGGAATTATCCGTTTTCCCTGCCATAAAAACAGAGTCGGCAATACTTGGCAGTCCTGAGCCGCCAATATTAAATCCGCCTCCCGACCAGGCAAAAAACATATCGCCATCTGATTTATAATCAGCAAATACAGAATAGGTATTTTCAGCAGGGCCTAACAAAATTCGGCGGTAACAGTTGACTGCTCCGCCGTTATTGTTCCACCAAGTTTCTGTAATATCCTTTAGGGCAATTTTCCGCTCAAAAATCATGAGTTTTTCCTGACCCAAAAACAGGGGCAGCTCGTTGGAGAATACGCCATAATCACTCATTATCTAACTCCACGCCAAACCATAACAGCCTGACAAGAATCGTAAGCGAGAAAATAGTCAACCTCCATCATCTTCCAACGGAAGCCTGCGACTTTATTGTTGCGAAACACCTCGTTCATATTCAATCCGTCAATGGCCGCGCCATTTTCCAAAATTGGGAAAACTCGCACAATCTGAATATTGCCAGCCCCGTTTAGTTGCAAGGCGGTCTTCCCATACATCACAGCGGTATTAACCGTTGAGAAATAATGGAAAAACCGCCACTTCTGCTCATTTGTCATTTCAGGGAAAAAATACTCCCCCTCTTTGGCGTTTTGGCTTGTTGGTAAAGCCACCAAGTCAACAAGCATAGAAAGGCCGTCAGTAGGCGGAGAACCGTTCACATGAAGGCCATATTCAGCCATAAATCAACCTCTAATCAGTAAGCTTTCCTAAACGCACACGAAGCACACCATTTGCGTCATATACATCTATTCGCTCATTTGTGATTTTCATGCCAACATTTCCAGAAGTGGCACTCATAGATAAATGCCCATTGTTGTTGACAACAAATCTGCCATTACCAAGATTCAAGCTGCCGCCATTAATGTTGCCCATATTGGCAGAAATAGCAGACAAGTTATTCACATTCAGCTTGTCAGCCGTGATACTTCCTGCCGCCATCTCTCGCGCCGTAACGCTTCCAGCTTTCAGACGGTTTGCGTTCAGCGTGTTTGCCGTGATTTTGTCGCCGTGAATATCCCCAGCGTTCAACCTATCGACAATCGCCTTACCGTTTACCACCAGTTCGCCGTTCACGCCGACACGGTTTTGCCGTGTATCGACCGTAAATGGGAAAATATCAGCCTTGCCAGTCGAACCAACGCCGAAGCGGTCAGCATTTACAATAAACTTACTTTCAGGCGTTCCGTTTTTCGGCGTGGTTGCCAAGCCGTAGCCAGCCACCTTGCCGTTAACGTCAACTTTAACCGTGTATTGCGCCTCCAAGCCGTTGATGCTTCGGGCATGGGCTTGCACCGCTGCCGTGTTGCCGGCAGCCTTGCTTTGCACTGTCGTGACACGCTCGCCAAGAGATTTGATATCGCCTGTTGCTTTGGCTAAGGTCGTCTGAACAACCTGCACCGTACCGCGAATTTCCTGTAATCCGCTGTTATCCTCCGGCGCTGGTGTCCAGTCGGTCGCAACAGTGCCACGCTCCAGCTTAATACGGTCAATCCGTGAGGCAGTTCTACCGCTATTCGGGCCACAGTAAATCAGCAAGCGGTCGTTTGATGGGTTGTTTTTCGACCGTTGCCATATCGTAGATAGTCGATAAACTCCATCAGCCACTTTCTTCATTGCGCCTAACCAGTTCCAACCATTCGAGTTGAACGGCCAAAACGCTTCGCGGTCGCTTCCCAAATCCCCCCAAATCGTTACAGTAACCGGCTCGCCTTCTTGTAACGAATTATCCGTCATTTGATATGACTGAATTAAATAGTTGGAATTTTGAACTTGCGTTGCAGAATCTCGGATTAAGTTTCTGCCTCCGACAGATAAGTTATTGAGTTTCGCTGATAACTGGTTAATCTCACGCGCTCCGTTCGCAAGCCGTTCATTCACACTACCTGCCCCGTTGCCGTCTATCAGTGCGATTTTATCGCGCAAAGCCTTGTTCAGATTGCTTTCTGCTAAATCTGTGACTGACACATCAGTAACGGTAAAAGCAATACTGTTGCTGACGTGCATGCCGTCTTTGCCGAAGCTGTCATAACCGGCGGCGCGTAAATAATAGGTCTTACCCTGTTGCAAATCCTTTCCGTTGCATTTCGTAATAGAAACAAATGTTTCCGCGCCATCGTAGGCTTTATTCGCGTCTGTTGTTGGGACGGCCTGATTCTCAGACACCCAAATAACAATGCCTGCGAAATCCTCTTCAGACGGCATGGAGCATTTGAAAAATGCCTGACGTAAACCGCTATCAATCTCAATACCTTGCAATGGTTTGAGTTGAGGGTTTTGAGCGGCCACTTGCGCCCAATTGCCAGTCTTACCAGTAACAGCGCGTCCACGAACTTTAAAAACAACATCACGCACTTGGCCGCCGTCAGCTTTCATATCGGCCTGCGTGTAGGTAAATCCGTTGTCAACGATACCGCTCAAGCTTCGCAGTCGTTTTTGCGTATTACCTGCATAGACTTCTACGTCGTAGGTATCAGCACCGCCCAACTTATCCCAAGCAATAACGGCTTCTTTGCCGTATGCCCAAGATGATGTGAGGCGTAAGTTCTGAATTTGCCCAAGTGGTGCGCCCTTGATGGTATAGGAATATGCCGGAACTTCTGCAAGCTCCTGTACACCACTGCCAAAGACGTTGAAAGACACCAGCTTAACCCAAACCGTGCGCCCTACCCAGTTTGCAGGGACGGCGTATTTGAACAACGCTTCATCAATGCGCACGAACTGGCTGCCTGCATTGTGTCGGTCGATGGTTGAGCCATACGCGCCGCGTGTCAGATTGCCCAGCGTGTAACGTCCCACACCTTTCAGTTCGGCAGTCTCGTAGGCCAAAAACTCGCCGTCAACGTAACACAAGGTCAGCAAATCGCGGCTGTCTTGCTCCGTTCCGCCTGTCATTTGTCCGGCAGAAATTTCAACGTTCAGGGTATTGGCACGGTCGAAAACTGCACCACTTGACAAAGGCGCGGACAGTGAGCCGAAACGCGCTTTCTTGTTGGTCGCACCGATTCGCATGTAGCTGTCGCCATCGGTCGAAATCCACACTTCAGCACCGCCCCACATATCGCCGCCAGCGGTTGCAAGCCAAATTTGCGGCTCGCCGCCAGTTAATTGCAAAGGGGCTTCAAAAACAACAGGCGCGTAGGCGTTTCCGGGCGATTTGTTGTAATCGGCGGAATAACCTAATGACGGCTGTGTTGGGTAGGCCGTCGCCGTAGCCGCGCCCATCGGGAAATCTTCGGCCTTGACGGTCAAAACGCCCTCTTCGTCCTCCTCAATCTCAATGATTCGGACAGGCGTTTTATCAAGCCCCAAACCCTCGTCTGTCAGCGTTACCAAGTCCATAGGCTCAAGCAGGCAGTATTTCCAACCTAGCTTAAACTCATATTCATTGCGGACGTACAAGGCACGCTGTAACAGCAGTTGTGCTACATGGTTTGCGACTTTAGCATCACAGATTCCGTGCATTTTTACCGCGTCTTTGGGACGTAGGCCGTATTGCTCAATATTCGCTTGGTCTTTAACTTCAGCCACGGCGATATTGTAGTCATTGGCGCGGTCGAGATACTCAACCTGAATTTGGTTGTAAGCGTCCGCATTGGTTTTGCGCTCAACCTTTAAAGGGTCTTCCGCGCCTGAAACGATAAAATCGTCATCGGTCAAGTCGTAAACAGGGGTCAGGTTTGGCACATAGGCCGCGCCATTCCCTGATAGCTTCACGTCGCCATAAGGGACAATTTTCAGACGGCCTTGCGAAAACACTGCCGCGCTATTGGTCTGCTCCAACAGTTCGGAAATGTTTTGTTGCGCCTCTGTCTGTTCACTGTAAACAGGGCTTAAAAAGATACCGGCCGCGCGGCAATAAACGCCGTAAACGCTCGTGTCGCCTAAGTTTTCAGCAGGGAATCCGCAACCGTAGTTCTGATTTGTCAGCATATCGCGAATAATTTCGCTCGGATTTGCGTCAGGAATTGAGGACGAATACCCCATTTTCCCGATAACCTCGAAATTATGGCTATAGATTTGCGCCGACTTTGTCAGCTCGTAATTTGGGCTGTAAATGTAAGCCGTGCCGGAATAGTTGATTGCCTGCGCTTGGTGTTTCGGCTGTTGCAAGTGCGTCCAAGTCGGCTGTTCATCGCCACCTTTTGCAAGATTCAGGCGCAATTGTGAAAGCGATTCAAACTTTTCTTTATCGCGCCAAATGCGCCCGATTCCCTTAATCTCGCCCTCGCACAAGGCCATCATGACGGCGGCTTCGTAAGTGTAGGAAATATCCTCTTGCTTTACGCCACCGCCGCCCTTGCCGCCTTGCCGGGTCGTTGTCTTGGTCTCAATGGTGGTAAAGTCGCCGTACCAAATCAAATTACCAGCAACACGCGCCCGACCGTAAACAACAGGCAGGGTCAAGCCTTGAGATGATTGCTGAACTTGCAGGGACAGAATCCGTTGTTCAGAATTTGAAATAGTGGAAGTCTTACCGCCCATGAGTAACCTCTAATTTATAAATAGCCTAAATCTTTAGCTTTTTGAATGATTTTTCCGGCAATCACTGTTTCAACCGCTGGCAAGAAATGCGCTCCGCCGTCATGCGACAGCGACAACGGCATTACCTTGTCTTTCTGCGCCTGCTTGTCGGACTCGTTCGGGGTTATTCCGGTATCAGTCCAAATCTGATCGGACGTCATGTATGCCTCAATATCCCAAACGTGGTTGCCGTATTTTTCTCTGAGCCAGTTATTAAACTGGTCTTTCAATTCCCAGCGGTAGCTATGAACCTCTTTCGACCAACCCGGCTTATTGTCTGCCCAAATCGGCAAAACGATAAAACGCGGCGATTCGTGCGGCTGAACTTGGTTAATGCACTTCTCGACATACATTTCACGCGTTCTAAAACTGTCTGCCAGTTGCCGATATTCGCGCCGTTAATATCATTCTTGGCCGTTGCCAACACGCAAATGCCATCTTCCCCACCGCTGTTTTTCAGGCGTACAGGGTAACGTTTGCCCGGTGTGACGGTTTGCACGTATTCATCACGCGGAATCACTTTTACGTTAGGCGTTTGGCCTGAAATCGCAGCCGTGATTTTCTCGTCGATAACCGCTAATGTTGAGTGCATACTAAAAGGCACTGTTCCCTCGTGATACACGAGTTTGCCGTCAACCATTGCGCTATTAGCTCGTGCCGGGATTGTGCTGACATCAAAAACAATATCCACAGGGCTACCATTCATTGACATCAGCGCGTATGAGGCCAAGCTACCGCCTTGTGCGTTATTGATAACAGGGATATTGTCTTTTTTCGCTACGGCGATTGCCTGCTCCCCGATTCGCGCGTTTGTCGAATCGCCGAAGAAATTGAGGCTTCGCACTAAATTTGTCGGTTTCGTGTTAGGACTGTTTGACGGGGGCGTTGCCGGTGCTGGTGTTGCCGGCGTTGGTTTAGGCTGAATCGGTTTTACAGGCCTGCCCATCGCCATTGCTTCCCTCATTTCGTCAAGTTCCGCCTGTAATTGATGGTAATAGCCGCCCAATCCGTAAACCGTTACTTGGATATTCATTCCTTCGCTCCAAAAGTAAAAAACTTCATCGGACGGCCTGAAAGTTCAGCCTGATCCAATTCGTCCAAAACCACACCGCGCCCGATGTAGCTGTGAATAATCTTGTTGTCGCCAACATAAACCGCACCATGCGAAAACGTGCGCCCAAACTTCCAGACGACAACGTCGCCCGGTTGCGGCGTGTCGGTCTCATGGCAGACTTTCAAAACCCAGCCAAGATAACGCTCCTCGTCGCGGTGCAAGTGCCAGTCTTGAGGATATGGCCGTGGGTCGAAATCAGCAGGCAGTAAGCCTGCCTCCCGATAGATTGCGACAAGAATCATCGCGCAATCCACACCAGCACCTTTTACCATCGCTTGATGATGGTACGGCGTACCAAGCCACGAATAAGCCTCTTCAACAATCCGTTTTCTTAAATCCATTTCAGACGGCCTCATTTAAACCACCGTATCAGCAGATGGGATATAAGGGAAACCACGGAAATGCACGATGTTGTCAAACTTGTCTTTACAGGTGCTTTGTCGTTTGTCGCAACCCGGATAGATTTTGAACACATCGCCTGCGCGTGGAGGGTGAGGCAGGCGCAAAGCAAAAGACAGCGTGCCGTCTTTGTGTTCTTTGACGGTGCGTGTCAATCCTGCGTTAAGGCCACTTGTGAACTTGATAACGCCCTGATTGAACCAGCCGTTAGCCTGTGTCAGATTGCAAGTCAGTTCCGTTCCGATCGTACTGTTTGCGGTTACACGGCCATTCACTGTGAACTTCTCTCGGTTGACTTTACAGCCTCCGTCATAAAGCGTTCTCATACAGCCGGCCTGATAGATATTGCGTGGGCTTGATACGTTCAGCAGTTCAATATCCGATTTAACGTCAACCTTGACGGACGAACGACTGCCCGACACATCAGACACGCGCCCAGAAAGATGATGACCGTGCCAACAGGTTCAGGATTTGGCGTAAGGAAATCGCGGAAAAAGACACGCTCAATAACCACCCTTGCACCGTCCAAAGCACCGCCAAGCGCGGCCTCTGCCCACTGCAAGCCCTCAAGTCGATAACTTGGCTCGGCGGCGATTTGCAACGTATTGGAATCAACATCAAGCCCTACCGCCGTTCTTGTCGCGCCACGTTTGATAATCAGCTTATAAGCCTCGTATTGATTCCCCTGCCATGTAACAGGCTTATCAAAATTCGTATGACGCAATACTTGCCCATTTGCCAAAGTGATTGCGAACAAATCGGCCATCAAAAATCTGTCTTCGTTATGAAGCAGATTCATTAATTCAGCGCTTGCACTTTTCATAATTTCAAACTCGTAAACTCGATTTTCTTAGCGTTCCACAGATGGCCGATGAAGTTTTCAAAATCCACCGTATCAGATGTAAAGCGTACGCGGAAATAAAAACCGCCTGTCCATGTGATGGGTCTGCCGGGCGTTTGCGGCGTGTTCAAAACCAATACGCCGTTACTGTCTATCGAGAAATCACGACCATGTGTCAAAACAACGCCGCCGACTTTAACCACCGGCACACCTTTGACCGCTAAAACAGGCTCGGTAAACCCGCCATAATTGCGCACAAGCTGGTATCTCGTTACACCCTGAACAACATTCCCGATAAGCTGATCTGTAACCTTGTTATCTGTCGGGTCTTCGTACAAAAAGCTGTCGAAACTGCCGCGGCGTCCATTGAAAAAGCCTGCCAGCTTCTCAAGTTCGTTGATTGAAGCTTTTGTTCTCAGCACCTCAAACGACAGCGAGAATTTCCATTGCGGATAGGTGTAGTACGCGCTGCGAATTTCACGCCCCGAAGCTGACTTTTGAATATTTGTACTCCAGACAGCCGTTCTTTTTCTCCCCCACTTCAAGCCAGGGAACGTTGGGAAAACTGCGTTGCTCATATCAAATAATCCCCTTCGCTTTCAGTAATGCGTTAAATTCGTCCTCTGATAGCTCGCCACCGCCAAGCATACCAATAGCCTCTGCTTCGTCTGTTTCGCTCTGTACAGGGCTAGACGACGGCTTAATGCCCATGTATGAGGCTACCAAGATATGCACGGGCGGATGTTCACGCCAGTAGTCGTTTAAATACCCGATTCGCGGCAAATCCAAGTTGTCGGCAACGTAATCCCACGTCCACCCAGTTGAGGCGCAGACGTGGGCAATCATCGCGCCGAAACTTAAACCGCCGCCTGAGCTTCCCCCCGCTTGTGCGGCTTCCTGCTCCTTGCGTTTCAAACCGGAAACATCCATCACAGCGGCGAATACTTCATTCATGTTGCCGATATCAATCAAGTCGGCCACTTCTTCGCGCGTCATATCGGGATAGTTGCGTTTCAGCGCGGAATGGGCGCAATCGATAACGGTAGAAATCTGTTTTGCGTCTTGCACGTTACCGTCAAATGCACCAATACGGCTTTGCAACTGCTCCAATGCGCCTAAAGCGATTGGCGGAATAACATATTCAGTGCCGTTCAATTCAACGGTCACGCCTTTAATTCGTACGGTCATTTTGTTTTCCTTTTTTGGGGTAAATGAAAAAAGGCCGTCATTTTCAGACGGCCTGCATTATTACTCTTGAATCCACAACGTGCCGACTTTAAAGCCTGCCTCGTCGGTCGAGGCGGTAAAGTCAATTTCAGGCACGGAGAAGTCATCGTTTTTGGTTGAGAACAAGCCCAATTTACCACTGGTTACGCTTTCCAACTCCAACAAGGCTTTTTTGCCTTTAAACTGAGTCAGGTATTTCAGTTTAAAGGTCGGCGTGTTACCCATTGCCATATTAGTCAGCTCAATTTTCTTGGCAGACGGCATGGGCAATGTGTAGGTAAAGCTAGGGTAAACCGTTTTGCCTTTGTCCGCCTCGTTGAACGTGTAAACGCCGCTGGCATTAACGGAGTATTGGCCTGCTTTCGGATTGCTTGCTACTTTAATCATAGCCGTACCATCCTCGGACATAACACCTTGGTCTTCAATGAAAGTACCGCCCGGCGCCATGCCAGTCAAAGGAACGTTATACGGCGCTTGTGCAGGAATACTCTTGCCGTCAGTATTTGCCCATAACGCTTTCATCAAGCCAGTCGCAAACTCAGCGCCGAAGAACAAAGTATTCAGTGTCAAGCCGTTAATCAAAGCGCCTTTGAATTTGCCTGAAACTTTAACCTTGCCTTGAGCAACAGCCAGCGCAAAGCGGTTTTGGCCGTAAAACTCTTCAATTCTGCCGACAAGTCAACAGACATTTCCTGCAAGCCCATGATTCGCACGGGCGTTGCGTTTCGCACACGGTTGCCGTAAGCATCCGTAATCATTTCGGCGAATACTTCGCCACTACCAAACGTCAACTGCATGACATTTCCTTTCTAATTGCCGACTAAGCGGCGCAAATCATAATTGGGATAATACAGACGGCCTGATTGCCAAGCGTTCCCTCGTCTGTTTCTACCGTACCTTCAACGCGACAATACTCAACGTCCGCGCCGTCGACCGCTAAAGCCGTCTTGCCTGTGATTGGGTGTACAGCGTTCACAGCATTACACACCGCATCAATCAGCGGATTCATGATGGGCGCGGGCGGCTCGCCTGACGTTTGGACGTACAGATACACATCAACGCGCAACAGCCATTTCGTCTCCTGCCCGGTTGTCGTTACCGCCTGCATATCGCCCTGAGCCATAAATAACGCTGGCTGGTCGTAACCCTTCACGTCATTCCAGTGCAACAGTTTGCGGCTCTTGGTCGTAAAGCCGTCCAACGCCTCAAGCTTCGCCCACAGCGCGGAATAAATCGCTTCACGATTCATCGCAATGCCCTTTCAATGGATTTTTGCAAATCTGCTTCAATATCCGGCTTCATATCGCGCAAAGCCGACCGTAAAAACGACCGTTCAGGCAGTTTTACATTGCGAGAATGGGCGCGGATTTGAACATAACGCGGCGATTTCAACGGCCTGCCGAAAGCTTGACGTATCTGCCTCATTGAGGCTTTAACGTTGACTGTTCCGGCAAAGCCATATTCGTGCGCCACGCCGTAGCGGACATTCGTGTTGACCTCGCCAACGACCAAGCCGCCCGAACTGGTTACTTGCTGATGTATTGAGCGGCGAAGATTGCCAGTCCGTACATTCAACACTGCCCAGACAGGCGGTTTTGCATGACTTCACGTTGCAACTTCAAAACCGACCGACCGATTGACTTCTCAACCGCCGACTGCACGCCGTCAGAATAAGCTTTCAAGACGGCCGCGATTGCGTCGCCTCCGATAAACTCAACATTCAGCATTTCAGACGGCCTTTCGCTTGTATTCCGTCAAGATGGCGTAAGCGGACGGCGGAATCCCGCCCGACTGGCTAAAGCTCGAAAAGGATATTGTTTCCCCTGCAAGGCTTTTACTCTGCACGCCCTTGTTCTCGATTTCGTTCAAGCGTTGCGTTGCGATAATCAAAACAGCTTCCTGAATATCGGCGGGCATGGTTTCATATCCTGCACGGTACGACACTTCAACGTTACGGATTCCCTGCGCAAAGCAGGCATGGCGAATCAACAGCCAGTTATCAAAGTCCCAGTCATCTACTACTCGTCCGTTGATTTTTACAGACGACACGGAAATGACAGGCCATTGTTCCAGCACAAGGCGATTCTTGCCGTTGCCGTTGTAACGCTCGACATAATCCGCCGCTTCCAGTTTTCGACCGATAAAAGCCTCAACCGCCGCCAAAACACCATCAAGCAAGGTCTGAAAATATAAGTCCTGTTTGTCATGGGTAACGCCAAGCCGTTGCTTAAGCGAATCAAGTAGGAAAAGGTCGGTCATCGTTATTCAGTCTTTTCAGGGTCAACAGGCTGTTCTTCCTGTTCAGCGTCAGCTTTTTTACGGCTACGCTTACCTTTTTCAGGCTCTTCAGCTTCAGCAGGCTCTTCAACCACGTTACCGAAACCGAACTGATACAGGAATTGCGCTGATTCAACAGGCACTTCGACAACGCCGTTTTCGCCCACTTCGTAGCTTTGGCTACCAAAGGAAACGTCTGTAAAGCCCTCAGGGGCTTGTAATTTAACCATTTCAGTCATTTCAAAATCTCCAAAAGAAAGAGGCCGTCCGAAAATTCAGACGGCCTGTTTAGGCTTAACCCACGTTGGTAATCATACCAAAGGCAGGCATGAACATACCTTGCAACACTTCGTCCGCGTAAACGCCATATTCATACATGCGGGTACGCAGCGGCCATTCGATTTGGTAATACTCTTGACGTGTGCGCACCTGCAACAAGTTACCCACGCCTTGAACGTAGGCAGGCAGACGGCTTGAGTAGAACAGGTAAGTACCGGCAGGCAAGTTCGGGTGTACGACAATGTTCAATTCGTCGCCTGTGATTTGTTCAGGTACGAACCGACAACGACACCGGCTTTAATGTTGGCAGTGTTGTTCACGTCCACATTCAGCTTAATCAGCGGTGCGCCGCCGTTGCCGATAATCAGCTTAGTCAAAGCGGCCAAATCGCGGGCGTTGACGTAGATTGTGTCAGGGGACAGGCGATATTTTGAGTAGAAGTTTGCAAATGCTTCTTCAAACTCATACACACCACCTGCGCCGTCTGAGGTCAGGCCGCTGCCTTTGTTATCCGCCCAATATGCGCCGGAATCAGGCAGGGCAATTTGGGTCAACAGGCCGTCAAATTCCAAGATAGAAGTAGAATTGTCTTCAGACGGCAAAGAAGCAGCGGTTTGAGTGCCTTCAGCGTCAGCCAAAATATCCACTTTGGCAGAAGTAGTAACCGCGCCCAGTTTTTCAGAACCGGCAGCGCCCCAGAACCAAGCGTAGGCAACCGCACCACGAACGGCAGGAACCATAGCGGTTACTTTTTTACCTGTCGCAATACCGGAAACGGAAGCAGCAGCAGATTTTTGAGCAGAACCGCCGCCGAATGTATCGGTAGAACCGTCCGCGTTTTGGCGTGTGATTTTAGTCGGTACTTGGGCAGTTTTGATGTTCAGGCTTTGACCGATTGCGCCGTTGTTTGCGCCTGCCACGTCCCAATATGCTTGCAAGCCCAATGCCACGCAGATGATGGACAAGGTGCTACCGCTGATTTTACCCATCGCGTCAGCCGAAACAGCGGCGGTCGGAGTTGGTGTAACGCCTGATTTCAGGCTGGTGTTACCGCCAAGTAAAATCATTTCTTCGGCAATCATAGTAGCCTGCAAGGTTTGGGCAACCGCCAACGCTTTCACGTCCTCGAAGCCACGCGCGGCGTAGTCAGCTTCAAAGGAAACTTGGTTTTCCAAGCCGATAGCGCGGAATTGGGCGTTACGCTCAACCATTTCATGATTGATAACACCGCCGCGTTTACCCTCGCTGATACCGGCGCGCTGGTTACCGACGTTGATGTTGGTAATGGCTTTCCAGTTTGAGCCGATGGTGCGGCCACCGCCCACGCGTGGGATACGGTTTCGCAACGGGGTCAATACCGGATAAAGTTTGAGACGGCGCGGACAGGTCGTAGGTTTGCAAACCAGTGGTAAAGTCGGTCGGCTGAGTATAACCTTTGTTCAACGGCTCGCCGTTTGCTTGTGCTGACTTCATCAGCTCAATCGTTTCTTGTGTGAGTTGATTCACGTTCATGTATCGCTCCTGATAATAAAAAACCGCCTGTAAGCGGTGTTACAGACGGCCTGTTTGTTTTGCTTTGATGAGTGTCGCCACATCATCAAGCGAACCGTCATTCTTTACAATCGGCTCAAAACCATTTAAAGGGTCTTCGCCGTTATCTTCTGCCTTGCTGATAGCTTTGGTGCTACCTTTCGGCGGCGCTGCCTGTTTCTTCAGGCTTTCGATTTCCGCCTGCGCTTTGGCAAGTGCGTCATTCGATTTCTTCAGCGCGTCCTGTGCTTTTGCCAGTTCGTCCACTGATTCAGCTTTGGCAAGGTCGCCCGGGACAGATGACTTCTCAAGACGTGCCAAGATTGTTTTTAACAAGACGATTTCAGACTCAGACAAATTCACGCTTTCCGATTTCTCGGTCTCGTCTTCTTTGTCGTCGTCCTTATCGTCTTTGCCGTCTTTATCTTCGGCTTCAGGCTCTTTGTCGCCTTCTTTAGGTTTGTCGCCTTCATCTTCGGCTGATTTGTCAGACGGCTTGTCGTCTTTATCCGCAGCCTCTTCCTCGTCTTTCGGTTTGTCTGCCTTAAAGCAGGTGAGCACCGCGTCGGGATTGGCAGGACGGTCAACAAGGCTGATTTCTGTCAGCTTTAAGCCCGTGATTTGCGACTTATTCAATTCATCGCGAGCGGTAACACTGCCGCCGATTGAAAAGCCTTTGTAAACGCCTGTTTTGACTTTCGTCACGGCAACAGGGTCAACGATATGCGCACCAAAGAAAGTGCGCCCATCGTCTTCTACGTTAATCTCAATAGCCGTTCCCGCCGCGTTTGAGCCGTGCATTTCTCGCACCGCACCAAACTTCATGTAATCGGGAATAGCCGCTTTCATTGCTTCCGCCGCGACAACTTCGCCGTCCGAATCGACCGCTTCACTTGAGGCGTAACCCCAAACTTTGACAGTGCCGTCGTCCTGCGCTTCCATCTTGGCAATTTCTGCGTATAACTTCGCCATTCATCGCTCCAAAAAAAAAAAGCCGCCCCACGAAGAGGCGGCAAACACACTCACTTTACCCAAAGGAATCAAGATTTAGGCATATCCTCTGCCAAAACAGGGATAACCGTACATCTGCAATTCGGGTGCCCCGGAATCGTCAGCGAGCCATGCGCAAAATGCTCATGTAGCCCAATAACGCCCATATCCCCATTGGTATTGCAAATCTCTGACACTTTGTCGTCTTCAGCTGTCAGCCACTGCTTACCGGCAACAAGCCCGGTCTCTTCCCAGCCTATCAGGTTGCCCATGCCGTCCGCCATCGCCGTCTCAGTTCGGGCAATGGTACGGGCGCGGGTATTACTGAAAGCGTGAGATTCTTTCAGACGGCCTGCCAACTCCTGCACACTGTCGCCGTTCTTCATGGCTTCGACCACTTGGGCGCGTATCATTTCGCGCGTTCCATCTGTGATTTGCCATTCGGCGGCAGGGTTTTGGATAAGCTCGCCGCCTACCCACTTCATGCCGACCATTTCGGCGGCGCGGTCATGCGCCCACTTGACGGCACGGCTGCGAATATTCGTAACCATTCCGACAGCAGGGTCAGGCATGACATGCAACAAGGCGGCAACCGCCCCGTCTTCCGCCGCTCGCCTGATTATCGGCTCGACCACATCAGACAAGCTCGACCAGTCGCCAAAGTCCAAACCGTCGGTAACGATTTTGGCTACCCGATTCAGTTCGGCGGTCAGGTCATCGGCCTGCCAGTCAACAGCAGCACCACTAATCAGCGCGGCAATTTGTTCAGCCAAGCCATCCACGCGCGTCAGCAAATAAGCCTCAATAAGCGCGGCGGCTTCGTCTTCGCTCATCGGGCTTTCCGACTTTCCCAACTTTTCAGCCTCTTGATTCGGCTGCTCTTCAGGCTGTTGGTCGTCTTGCTTATTCGGATCAGGCTGTTCTTGTTCCGGCAGCGGCTCTTTACCCAGTTCGGCGCGGATTTCGTCAGCGGTCAAAATGCCTGCGTTTTTGTATATGGCGTAGATTTCAGCCTGTTCTTTCGGGTTGAGTGATTCCTCTTCCCTCCAGACAAACTCATACGCCGCCATATCCATGTAGCGGGCAAGCACGTCGTCAATCAGGGCTTTCACCCAGTTTTTTAGACTACTCATACCGTCTGAAAGTGATTGCTCACGGCTCGTTTCCGCCACACTGCGGTTTACCTGCGCCACGAATGGCGTAGGCTCGACACTAAACGCAAAGCAGACGACACGCGCCAACCATTCGTCGTAAACGTCCTTTAGCGGCGGCTGTTTCGTCTCTTTGAAGTTTCGGGATAACTCGCCCGGCACGAAACGCATTTGCGCCGCTCCGCTGTCTCGCCTGACAGCAGCAAATCCCAATACTCTTGGAATCGCTCAATATCGTTGGCTGACCACGTTTCAGGCACCCCGACAAGCGCGTCAGGCACACTGCCTGCTGTGTAGTATTCCAGCGCATGAATTTGCCGTTTCAAGGCAATATTCACGGTCATAATGATTTGCTCAACAGGCGAATAACCGTAAACCTTGTAGCTTCGGTTATTGCGTGAGCGGTAAATCAACTCGTCCGCCGTATAATCAACCGCCGCCATGCCGTGCAAGATTTGCTGATATGCTGTATTAGGCGGCAATGGCAGACGGCCTGTATTGTCCAGTACGCGCTTAATCGTTGCGCCGTCTATCACTTCAAGGGCGTACAAGTCGCCGCCCAGTGTTTTACGCGGATAGATGCACGGCGCGTCAATGACAAACAGGTCTTCCAGCAAGATACGCAGCCAGTCCGCCCATGTGTGTTCTTTGTCAGGCGATTGGAAGAACGCAATGGCTTCATCGACCTTTCGGTCTTTGCGCTGTGATTCGTTGTCTTTGGTTGACTCAATATCGCGCTTCTGAATCGTCCATTTCAGACTTTCCATTTGGTCTTTGCGCTTCTCGATTACCAAGCGCAGCACGTCGTAGTTATCGGCAAGGGCGCGTAATTGTGTAAAGCCTATCGCCTCACGTTCGCGCGGCTTGGAATGCCCTACGTTGTAGAACGGCTCATAGTCGAACCGCCGCCCCTCTGCCTGCTGTGCGACAGGGGCTAAAGGCTCGCCCACATCCATCCAAGCATCCGCGTTGCCGGTAAAGGCGTAACGGACACCAGCGGCAACGCGGGCAATAAAGCCTTGTGATAAAGGTGTCTTTTTACTCATTTGTTTGCCTCAACCTGCGACCGCAGGTAATCAATCATGCCAGTTCGGGTGTCCAGTAGCTCGCCAAACGCACGGCTTAAGCAGTCGACTTGGTCGTCATGCTGACCGTTTGGGAACATCCGCATTTCAGCAATCAGCGCGTCTGTGTCCCATGTGCCATCATCCAATACCATCACGTTACCGATGTTGACCTGTGCTGCGAATGGCTCGGCTCGCGTTACCTTGTCGCCCGATTCAGGACTAGCAGATACAGAAAAACCCGCCAATTGACGGGTTAAATACAGGGTTTGCGACTTACCGGCCTGTCCAGGGTCTTGAGGAATAGATATTTGTTTTCACGCCGTCTTTTTGCGCCGTGTTTTTCAAAATTCTGTCTCGCTCATCCGCGCCATACTGGCCGCGCACAATATTGGCGATGATGTACCGCCCATCTTCTGTAACACCAAGCCTACCGCCTGCCGTATAGTCGCCATCGTTTGCGGTGGACGCTAAGTCCCATCCGCGCACCCATCGAATATTTCCAGCTGGCAATGCCTTAACAAATTGCAGATTATCAGGCTTGAACGTACCGCCATCAGGCGGTGCAGGACGTTGCAAATACTGCCCGGCAAACACATACGGCGCGGCTTGTTCCATACGGCGTAGTGTTTCAATATCGTGCTTTTCAGGCCACAATGCTGTGCCGTCGTCTTGAATAGCAGGCAAACAAAGGTGCTCCCACTCTTCGCCATTACCACCATCAAGCAACCAGCCTGCCAAGTCTTTCTCGTGTAGGCGTTGCATAATCAGAATAATCGGCGTTTCAGGGCTGTTCTTACGGGATTCGACTGTGTTTTGAAACCAGTCGATGATGTTTTGCCGCCTTACCTCGCTTCGTGCTTCGTCTGCTTATGCGGATCGTCAATGATGATACACCCACCAAAGCCGTCCCGATGTTTACCAGCACCGAAACCGGTAATCGTACCGCCTGCGCCTGTTGCGTACATCACACCACCTTCGGTTGTCTTCCAGTGATGACTACTCTCGCTTGCAAGCTCCACCCCGGGGAATATCGCCCGATACTCTTCGTGCTGTAACAGGTTTCTGATTTGCACTGAGTTATTGACGGCCAATGTGGCCGAATAACTCGCATGAATAAACTCGCTGTCAGGTACGCGACCCATCGCCCACGCAATGAAATTCACTACCGCAATCTCTGTCTTAGAGTATCGCGGCGGAATGTTGATGATCAGGCGTTTCGTTTCGCCATTAAAAACACGCTCAAGCGCGTTACAGATTAGGGCATGGTGTCTTGCCTGCGTCCACTGGTAGCCTCGCCGCTCGCGGAACATCCACCGCGTGAACATATACAGGTTAATCGAGCTTAAATCACGGATTACCGAAATTTCAGCTTCATTAAATTGCTCTAGTGCCATTTTATTTTAAATTCCTTTGGAAAATTGCTTAAAAATGGCAATACAGCCCCTCTTATGATTAGCATTTTATGCTAAACCTTGCTCAAAACATCTTCGGCAATCTTGCGAAACTCTTCAGCGTCAAGCCGTACAGTCGGCCTCATGCTGCCATCGCTCGATTTAACGTCAAGCTCCGTTTTGTCGCCGTACTTCTTCGGCGCAATCTTGGAAGCCGCCCATTTACGCGCATCAACCTGCAACCTTGCCTTTGCCACCGCCGCGCTATCAGCTTCTACGCTATCGGCGATTTCAACTATCTCTTCGAAAAAATAATCTGCCTGCCTAGTTCTAGCTCGCGCGTATTGTTCCGAAAACTCTTTATTCTCAATCAGCCATTTACACACGGTTGATGTTGTAGGCATACCATCTTCAGCGCATATTGAGCGCAGGCTTCTGCCATTTGCGATTTTCTCGCATATTTTTTCCGCCATCTCGTCGCTGTATTTACTTGGACGGCCTGTTTTGCGTTTTGTGTCGCTCATAGCACCTCCTCTAAAAAAGAAACCGTCTAACTCCGACCCCTCTCAGAATTAGACGGCAAAACACACTCGACTCACAGGAAAAATGGAACGCCCTATACCAGCAAGGAATATGGTGCAAGGCATAGGGCGAAGTGCAAGAACCGCTTTATAGTCTGTCTTGGCATGACAACCATCAGGTCGGGCAACCGCGTTTCACTCGCACCGCGCTTTGTTAACTTTCTGCCTGAATCACAGGCTATCTTGAAACGCAAAAAACCGCCCTATAAAGGCGGTTCACATAGCTATTTCCAAACTATAGCATAATAGTACATAAAAGGTAACATCATGTCAACAGATTAGAACAATTTCATATTAGAAATTTTTTCAGTTTCAACCCCATAACTGATTTGGTCGCCACGCACAACAAAGGCGTAGTCTTTAAAGCCTGTATATCCGCCATGCTGATTTTTTGCATTAATACGCGCATTGAAGATATGGCCGAAGTAAAACATACGCGTCATGCAATTACCCATAGACGGGTCAATTTTCGTACAAACCGCAATCCAACCTTTACGCGCTGGTGTTGTGTCAACGCTGCGAATATTCATAGAATCAGGGTCAACAAGGTTATCAACCGCCCATTCCTTTATTGCTTTCTCAAATTGGCTTGGCGGCATTGGGTCGGGATAGGTCGCGGCGGCTAATTGCTGTTGGCTTGGCTCAATCGCCGCTGCACAAGCAGTCAGCAATCCTGCAACAATAGCAGTCAGTAACAGTTTCTTCATGTTGTTTTCCTTTTTTTTGTGATCAAGAGTGTTATTAAATTATGCCACAGCGCTTAAACTCGTCATAGAGTTTTATTTGAATGGACTCTTCTAGCTTGGCAATTTGTTGACTTACTTTTTTAGAGTGTCGCCATAATGTCATCTTGCTAATATCGTACTTATCCATAATATCCACCTGCTTTGGCACTTCCCTCAAGATATTCGACACCAGCGCATCACATATCAGCAAATTCACGCCCTCGTTTTGTTGCTCAATATAGGCGGTTATATCCACGATTCCGCTTAAGTCCTCGCTGTATTTACATTCCACCACTGCAAGCTCGTAGCGGTTTAATACGCGCTCTATTCGGCTGATAATCATCGCGGCGTTTGCGTGTGTCTCTGCTTGTGTCAAATCTCCACCGCCGCCGGTAACGCCTTTACTCTCGCACCAAGCGCAGACCGAAGCCGTGTTGTTCATCGGCTCTATTCTTACGCCCCTGATTTTATAAACATCCGCTAAAACCTGCTCAACCGTGTTATACATTTTCGCCCCGTTCATATTTCAATTAATACTTTCCAAGCGGTACAACTCGATAATATTTCCTGCTGCATCATCGACAATAGCCTCAACATTCTCAATACTAGTCAGCAACGACAATGGGAGTTTTCCTGATTGGCGAATAAAATAAGCAATCAACCATCGTTCTTCACAGCCTGAGAAATCCAAACGCTTCAGCATGGTTTTCAGTGTCTCTTCAGGTAGTTTGGTTGTACCGCATAAAATTGCAGAAAGAACGCATACCCAACGCCAATGCGTGAAGCAATTTCCGCTTGAGTCATTCCCCAGTCTTTTTGTTTCAGTTTCATTAACTCTTTAAGTGTCATTTTCCGCCCTTAAAATTCCCAAATTAACCCGAAGTTCCCTGCCGCCCACGCCTGCAAGCGGTTTTGATAGTCTGTCATCTCTGCCGTGTTTAGCGTTGTCGTGCTTATCGGCGTTTTAAGCTCCGTTCCGTCCGGCATAGCCTTTAACTCATAGCCTAGAAACATTCCCTTGCAATACTCATGCCACGTTTCTGCGCTGTATCGTCTGCCGTTTACCCACGCTTTATCTGCTAATTCGCCGTAGATTTTCCATAGCCGCCTGTTTTGCTCTATGCTCCGTTTTGAGTTGTACGGCCTAATACAAACTTCAAGTTCTGCGTTTGCCTCTAACCACGCGCCTAGATTGTTGTAGATGGTCGTCATCAGCGGCCGCTTGTTGTCTTTCGTCAGTCTGTACGCTACGCTTTGCATTTAACGATTCCCTTGTCTATCAGCTTTAACAGCGTTCTAAACTGCGACCGGCGCATATAAAACTCTTTATCTTCCTTGCTCAACTTGATATGCGACCGGCCGTCTATCACATCATGGCAAGCACTACACCCAAAGCCTGCCGATAAATCGTTACTCTTCAGCCCCATGCCGTGCGTTTCGCTGGGAAATGGCATAAAACCACTGTTTCGGGGTTGTAATTGCACACCCCTGCGATATTGAGTGTGCAATCTTCCCCTTTTGCCGCTTTTCTGATCGCGCTCACTTACTCTTCCTCTCAAATCTCCGCAATTCCAATATCAAGTCCGCCGTCCTCTCTTGGCTCGCTCGAATATGTTGATAAAATAGATTTGACTTGGTTGTCGTTGTGATAGACAACCCCTTGCAAGGCATCGACAGCGACTTTTATGCAGTTATCAAGGTCTAGTATTACCTTGCTTGCCGTGCCGTCCTTGTTCATTTTCGGCACTAGACTGACAAACAGGATTACGTCTTTTTCAGACGGACTAAAACCTGCCCTTTCTGCCGCGTGAGAAACACAAAGCTTGTACGCTTTCGCCTCCTTGCTTAATACTTGCTGATTCCGAAACATCCTCCAATATCGGTTAGTGCTGATTGGGTATGGCAGGGAAAGAACCTTTACCCTTTCCGCCGCCTCTGCTATTTGCTCAATCGGGATTAATACGGCCAATGCCCACCCCAATCGTCATCTTGGTTGCGTACTTTCTTAGCGACCCATTCGACAAATCCGATCGCAAGAATCGCAACCGATACGCAAATCAAAAATACCGAGAATTTCATAAATAGCTCCATTTCATGCCGAATTGTTTGTAAATGCTTTCCGCCACGCCGATAGGCCAATATTGCGTGTCTAATTGCGGGCAAGCCTCGTTTGCAAGCTCTGCCGAAATACTCATGCTTACCGCGCCTCGCTTGGCTGAAAACAGCCGTTCTTCGTCTGCGTCTGTGAACTCTTTTGGCTGACGGCGTGTGCCCGGTAATTTATCTTTAATACTTGCATAGTATTTCGAGTGATATTCAGTCTGACACTGACGGCATCTGCTTTCGTATTGCTGGATCCCTTGTTTATTTAAGCCTCTTTTATAAAACTCGCTTATCGGCTTTCTTTCTCCACATTTGGTGCATCGCTTCGTTTCCATTTCCCCTACTCCTTTTCACGTTGCCCAAATTCATCAATCGGCGGCATATCTACCAAAATAGTAATTCCGATCAGTACCGCGATCGCCCCAAGCCCAATAAGAAACATCGTCATCATTTGCGGCCTCGCTTGAATTTATTGCGTTTCAGTAATTCCAATTCCCTTTTAGCCGTGAAATCTCGCTTCGCAGTGCGGAATCAGGCTTGTTTCGTAAAACGTCCAGCAACTTCACTTTCGTATCGACAAGCTCTTTGTCTTTTCGCTCCAATTCGTCTTGTAGCTCTGAAACCTTGATTCCCAGTGCCGTGCCTTTCGCCCTCAAGCCGTTGGAAACTTTGCGCTCCTCGCTCAGACTGCTTATTGTCCCCGACAGATTCTCGCTAACCATTTCCGCCGCCTTTTCCATTTCGGCTTTTTCGGCTTTCATGTCTGCGTTTTCCTTTTCCAGCTTTTCAAGCTGATTGGTGTACATCGCCAACATTCCATCGTAGCTATCAACTGCCGCCATGTAGGTTTGTTTAGGCACACCGCCCAATTTCCCGATTAACCAATTTTTCATTTCTCGTTTCCCTTTCCGTATTTCTTTTCAATCAGTCTTTCCACGCGGTTGACTGCCACTCTCAGTGATTCGTAGTTTTTCGCGAAGGCCGCATATAACACGGCATCCAGTGCGTTCAGGTGTGCGTGTTCAAATCCGCAACATTCCACCTTGTCCGCCAACAGGTCATAACCCGGCAATGTAATAATCGGCATTACCGGTCTATTCCCGATTTGGTCTCGCAAATACCATAAAGCCTTTTCCAAATCCTCTTTGCCGTTCTTGTGTTCAAATCGCCAAATGTATTTGAAAGCGTTGCCAAGATTGAAATTCAGCAGTCTTGTAAACTCGATACATTCATGCTTGCGGTTTTTGTAGTGGTTGGGGTTGATGTTGTCTTTCATTTGTCATTTCCTTTTGTTGCGCCATTCTTCAAATTTCTCGCGCCGTTTCTGTATCACGATTTCATCGGCTGGCTGGAAAGCAGTTCCGCCGCTCCAGTAATCGCCCTTGTTGCACTTATAGCCTCCGTGATAGAAGCTCGCCCGTTGCTCAGACGTTTGCGATTTCTCGCATTTCGCAAATCCTCTCATTGGCGTATTAGCCTCTGATTGGAAGTTTGCGTGTTTGCAGTAGAAGCAGGTTTCACGCACGGTAACTATCCCAGTCAAACGGTATCAACTTGCCGCCGCCATCTCTCAATCGGTCTCTGATTCGGGCATCAACGTTTTCGCGGAAATCTTTAGCCGATAAGTTAGTCAACACCAGCGTTGGCATAAGCCGCTCATATCGACCGTTGATCACCGAAAACAAAATCCGACCATCCGTTTCTGACAGGTTTCCCGCGCCAAATTCATCAAGCACCAGCAATTCAGGTTTTACAAACGTTCCAACAGCCTCTTTCTCGCTTCCGCCGTTGAAACTGTCTTTTACGGTCTGCAACATATCGCCAACAGTAATTACAACTGCACTGCGCCCCGATTCGATAACCTTGTGAGCAATGCCGCAGGCCAAATGATTTTTCCCAGTTCCGCGCTTTCCCGAAAAAATCATGTTCCTGCCAGTCTGCAAAACATCCTCGAAGTTTTCAGCATAGTCGGCGGCGGCAGATTTTGCCCTTGCCATTCCGATCACGCCTTCATCGACCTTGAAATTTTCAATTCGGCAGTTTTTAAACCGTTCCGCAATGCCTGATCGCCCAATGCGTTTTTGACATTTCATCTTGCTTTAACTCACTAACAAGGCGTTCGGCATATTCAACAGCTTCTTTTGCCGCTTTCAGCTTTCCGCAAATCGGGCAATCAGTCCAAATATTGCGGAAAACACTTTTCGCTAAATACTCGCCATGCTCCGTGCATTTGCGTGTTTCCGTTTTGGCGTTGCCATAGTTTTTTAAAAAATCGGCGGTACTTTTCAAAGCCATATCTACCCACTTAGAAATCCGTTGTCGGCTGGTCGCCGTATTGTTTGCCGTCCAGTACATAAGCCGTCATGTTGTGGGTTAAGCCACCATTTCCGCCTGACTGTTTGCCAAAGGTTTTATTTCTAACCCAATCAGCGCGGAAACTTCCCCAGCCGTTGCCAATGGAAAACACAACTGCCTGAAATGCCGTCATGCCAACTTTTTGAGCCTCGCTTGCAATCAGGCGCATGGCCGTATCGGTCAGCGGCTGGCGTTTTGCTTTGCGAATTGTCAAAAAGTCTTCAGCGATTTGCCCGTCAATTCCATACTCTGCCAACAGTGCTAAATCGGCTTCATGCTTGGTCGCTTTCGCCGTTGCTTTAGCGACGGCAGGACGTTCGGTTTCAGCCACCGCCGACAAATAAGTATTTACTGTTAAATCTTCTGTTAAATCTTCTGTTCTTATAACGGCTGTTGATTCCTCACTCCCCGAATGTTGATTTTGAAGTTCGGGGCTGTTGATATTGCATTTCGGGGCTGTTGATTCTGCATTTCGCGAATGTTGCAACATCAGGTCATCAAAAGCGTCTAAATCCAGTTTGTAGTAAATGCGATGTTCAATTCTTTTTTCTGTTTCAATCAGGATTCCACGCTCTTTCAATTTATTCCTTGCGGTTCGTTGTTCCTGAACAGAAAGCCCTGTTTCTAATTCGATTTCTTCCGCTGTCCTGTAAACCCCTAAAGGGTTTTCTGTCTTGTCGTGCCAATAGAAGAAATGGCTGAATAAAATCGAAGCGTTTGTACTGCCTAACGGCTTCGCGAGTTGCGGGTAATATGCGATTGGTTTCCCTGCAATTTTTAAACTTTCAGACGGTCTCATAATTACCCTTTCACAATTTCAGCCCAGACTTGGCAATCGAATAATGCGCTACTGGATTTTTACAGTTGCCGACCTTGAATTTAGGCTTATTGAAAACAAATCCCCTGCTCTCCAAGTCAACGATTCGGGCGCATAACTGCGTGATGTTCAGATGTTTCGCCGCTTCCAGTGATGTTATGTGTCCGTTTGCGCGGATGTAATCAATAATCCGCTTGCACTGTGTCTGTTTGGTCTATCATGTTTACTCCTTTTGTTGCAGGCCTCGTGCCTCAACCCTGCCCCACGTTTCCGCGTGGGGTTTTCCTTTTCAGTTCCGGCCAAATCTTTTCCCAATCATCAGGGAACATCTCTTGCCGTGTTACTGCCCCGTTTGTAGCCTTTTCAATCGCTGCCGCTGACTGAACCGGCACACTTCTGACGCCTCGCGCAATCTGATTAATAAATGCTGGTGCAATACCAGTCTTTTTTGCTAAGTAAGATTGGTTCCCGCGAATAGCGCAATATTCAATTAAGTTCATATTTCAACCTTGCTATATTCAATGTAGCAACAGTTTAGCAAAGCTATTTTCAAAAAGCAAGCAAAATAGTAGCATTGTTATATATAGCGTTGCTTTAAAATATAATCAATTGATTTAGCTGGAGTAAGAAAATGAGCAGACTTGATAAAGTGAAAGAATTGATTGAAAAACGGTTTAATGGCAGTCAGGCAGAGTTTGCACGAGCCATAGAAAAAGCACCGGCACAGGTCAATCAGTGGATTAACGGTTATCGGAATATAGGCAATGGCGCAGCGGCTCAAATTGAGGACGTGCTATCCCTGCCGCGTGGGTGGCTTGATAGCAAAGAGGAATTTAGACAGCCTGAATCAAACGCTACCGTAATTGGCACGTTGGACGTTTGGGACAGCAAGACGCCGTTATCGGCTGATGATTGTGAAGTCCCGTTCTACAAAGATATACACCTATCGGCGGGGAATGGATTTTCAGACGACATCGAGGACTACAATGGCTACAAACTGCGCTTCTCAAAATCAACGCTTAGGCGGCACGGCATCAATCCCGCCGATGTGGTTTGCGTTTGCGCGGACGGCGACAGTATGGAGCCGGTATTTCCCGACGGCGCGACACTCGGCATCAATACCGCAGACAAGGTCATCAAGGACGGCAAAATCTACGCCGTCAATCACGGCGGGTTATTGCGGACAAAAATCCTGCAAAAACTGCCTGATAACAAAATCCGAATCAAAAGCTACAATTCCGAAGCCTACCCAGATGAAGAAGCCGACGCAGATGAAATTAACATCATCGGTCGTGTGTTTTGGTGGAGTGTGATTGCATGATGGATAGAGACGAAGCATACAGACTCAGTTTGCAGCAAATCCGATCAGGCGACGTATCGGCGGCGTGCCGAACGGTTGCTGATTATGAATTATCACAACCGCAACCGCGCGGGCTGTTTTCGGGCGTATCCCCTCAAGAATACTGGGCGCGATACCCTGAGCCGTCAGACGTTGAAATCCTAGAGTCTATATTTTCAGAAACCCCAGAGATACTGGGCAAAATCAGCGATGATGATTTAAATGCCGCGCGTATCATTGCCGCGTTTAACTTCATTTGGGGGCTAAGCCAAATCCCTAAATGGCTTTATCGACATGAATTTGCATCATCCAATCTTTCCGATTCTGCCGTCCCTTTAATGTTGCTGTTCCGTGCAAAATCACGGCAAGAGCTTAAACAGTATGAAAAGGTTGAGATTTTAGGCTGCTCTGATAGTTGCAAGTTTTGCAAATCGCAAAGCGGCAAGACATACAGGTCGTCTGAAGCCCCTGTTTTGCCCCATGCACAATGTACACACAAATCAGGTTGCCGATGTTGCTACCTGCCAGTTATCTAAACATAGCCCGCGCAATGCGGGCTTTCCCCGCCTTGATGGAAGTGTAAATCATCATTATAAAACAACATTTTATGGTAAAATAAGAGCTTAAAAAATGACTAAATTTAATTGCGATATGACACACCAGCTTGCCGTCTTTTCCCCTCAATCAACAGTGCCATTTGACAGTTTTGCCCAATCCGATGACAACACCTTTTGGTATGCTTCAGACTTGGCAATGATGCTTGGCTACAATGATATGCAGGCCATTTTAAAAGCAATCAACCGCGCCCATTCCGTTTGCTTTCAGTTGGATATCCCGATCACTGAAAACTTTATTCAGACGGCCTCACAAAATTGCGACAATGATATTAAATTGACGCGCTTTGCCTGTTACTTAACCGTGATGAATGGGAATATCAGCAATCCGCGCGTAGCAGCGGCGCAAGCCTATTTTGCCAAGCTGGCGGAAGAAATTAACGCGACATTCCGAGACGCGGACGATGTAAACCGCGTGTTCTTGCGCGGCGATATTACCGACCGCGAAAAGACATTAAACCACCTCGCCCATAGACACGGCGTAGAGGAATATGGCCTATTCCAAAATGCCGGTTATCGCGGCTTGTACAACATGAACATTAACAAGCTGAAAAACTACAAAGGCGTAGGCGACCTGAAAGGCTCATTACTGGACTTCATGAACCCTGTCGAATTGGCGGCCAATACGTTCAGAATCACGCAGACAGAGGAAAAGATACGCAATCAGAACATACACGGACAAAAGCCGTTAGAGCGAGCCGCTGAAGAAGTTGGACGTTCAGTCCGTAACGTGATGATTCAAACGTCCGGCACATTGCCGGAAGACCTCAAGCTGTCTGACGAAAAAATTAACAAGGTTAGAACCGGAATCAAGCAGACGAAACGCGCCCTTGAGAAACACGACAAAACCCTAAACAAGGACAAGTAATCCCACTAAGCATTGAATTATAAGGATTTAAGAAGTGATGTTTTTTTCTTCTTTTTCTCAGAATATTCAGTTATAATACACACCTCTTCACAGATTTTTATCCTTTTCAGCCCGCCATGCGCGGGCTTTTCTTTTGCCGTCTGAAACGCATAAATTTGCAGTAGAAGAAAAAATGAAAGTCATAAGGATTCCATTTTTTTGATCCATGGCGCAAATCCTCATCAATAAAGACTTGTAGGTTTTTTGTGTCCATAAAAACAGGGATTCCGATCACACGAGAATTTCCCCACATACACCGCCTTTGTTGGCGGTTTTCTTTTTCCGTTCTCGCTAATTCGCAGGCGTTCGCCTAAGTGTTTTTCAGATAGCAAAAATAAATTCTCTTTTAAATCAATATATAGCAAAAATATAGCAAAATTTCTTAGCATTGCTATTTACATTCTATTTAGCTTTGCTATAATACACCCATCGAAGCAAAACACACAAAGGATCTCAAAATGAACATCGCAGAATTTAGCTCAAACCCAGCAGTACAAGAAATGGTTTTTGCCGAAACGCTGAAAACTTTAAAAGAGAAAACAGGGATCACGACAGATAAATTCAAAGAATTAATGGCAACTGATAACAAATTTTCTGAAAAGTTCTTTGACGAGATGGCCGAAACAGTTAAGGCAAAGTTTCAAAATTTTCAAAGAACAAAAAATTATCTAAGTTTCTTACCCAAGCCGCTTCAAGCGAGGCGGCTTCAATAAAAAACTTAATCTGTTCTTTAAAAATTTGAAAGCGTAGTAACCGCCCTTCAGGTAGGCGCAAGCCGATAGTAAGACATGGATAGGCATGGGGGAAATTGAACAAACGGTTACAGGTAGAGGCCGCCGAAAAGATAAGAGCCTAGCGAGATACAGCCCCTGTAACAGGGGGCTTATTTAAGCGGTTGAGAACGACTGCTTAAATAAGCAAACAACTGCAACAAAAGGACAAACAAATGATTACTTTAGGCGCATTACAAAGCCAATATGACGTAATGCTTGACGACGACATGGACTATGACGACGAGCGAGTGGAGCAGATTGTCGAGGACTACCTAAAAGAGTGGTCAGCGGCTGACCTGCTGGAAATCTTGAGCGGCAAAGTCTTAGAGGGAGCAGAAGAAGCCCTTGAGCGCGAAGCCATCAAGCAGAACAAGCGCGAGATTGCCGAAGCACAGGCGGAATATGAGTACAACCTCAAAACTTGGAATGACTAGGAGGACAGCATGAAATACGCAATCAGAACAGTTTTAGCAGTGTCAGCCATCACAATTGCGGCTTGTAGCTTTTCCGGCAAAGCCGAGAAGCCGGCAGAGCCTGAAACAATCGGCCAAGCACAAATTGAACAAGAGTATGAAGCCATGCCGGACGAAGTAAAGGTCATGGGAGACGCGGAGATTAAGCCATGCGACAACACATTTTGACAGGCTGCTATATAGCCAAGCCCAAAGGCCATGGCCATATCAACAAAAATCGCGGCGCTCGAATGAGAAACGAAAACGGCGTTTGGCACGTTTGGCAAGACGTTGAGACATTCGCCCGAAACACTCACGCGCTGATTCTCAAGAAAGGCGCAGGGCGAAAGAAAGTCAACGAGAAAACTTTTAAGACAAAAGCGGCGGCTGAAAAGTATTTCAACAAACTTTTAGGAAGTTAAAAATGACACATCCAGCAAAAACAAACGCAATGGCGATTAAACAATTTTTCGACAGCGACGCAGCAAAACGAAAAATGCAAGAACTCATTGGCAAGAACTTTGCAAGTTTCGCAACATCTGCCATGCAGATTGTCAACTCAAACAGCCTGTTACAAAACGCAACGCCAAAATCAGTGTTTAACGCAGCTTGTATGGCCGCAACGCTGAATCTTCCAATCAACAACAGCTTAGGCTTTGCGTATATCGTCCCTTTTCAAAATCGAAAAGAGAACGTAACAGAAGCGCAGTTTCAGCTTGGTTATAAAGGCTTCATTCAGCTTGCACAACGAAGCGGACAGTTCAAACGAATCAACGCCTGCCCTGTTTACGACACAGACGCCGAAGAAGATGTTTACCAACGCTTGACGTCTCTCATCCCACGCAAACCAAGCGGACAAATCATCGGCTATATCGCCTATTTCCAGCTTTTGAACGGCTATGAGGCGAATCTGACAATGACGATGGAAGAACTGGAAGCACACGCCAAACGATACAGCCAAACATACAAGCGCGGCTTTGGCGTATGGGCTGACAACTTCGAGGCAATGGCGAAGAAAACAGTTATCAAGCTGTTGCTTTCCCAGCAAGCCCCGCTGTCAATCGAAATGCAAAAGGCGGTTTTAGCCGACCAAGCAATCGTAAAAGACGTTGAGGCCGAAGAGTTTGAATATATCGATAACCAACCCATCCAGGCAGAAACGCCAAAACTGGCGGTTTCCGATGAAATGTTTGAGCAACTCAAAGAAAACATCAGCACCGGCGATATTGATATTCAGACAGTCTTAGACAGTTACGACTTGTCAGAAGAGCAGAAAGCGGAATTGGATAAATTATGAAAATTAGATGTTCATCAATCCACAAAATCATCGGCGAACCAAAAAGTAAAGCCGAAAAAGAAGCCAACGGATTGACACAGACAGCCAAGTCTTACGTTATCGAACGCCTGAAAAACGAATATTCTGGCTTCGAGAGCTTCACAGGCAGCAAGGAAACCGAAAAAGGCTTATTGCTTGAAGATGAAGCAATCCGTTGCAGCGGCCTGATTCGAGGCTTGATGTACAAGAAAAACACCGAACGGCGCGTCAATGATTGGATTACAGGCGAATGTGATATTTACGATCCGAAGCGTAAAACAATAATTGACACAAAATGTTCATGGGACATTGGTACACACCCATTCTTTCAAGAAGAGGCAGAAGCTAAAGCAGAAAAGGCGGGCTATGGCTGGCAAATGCAAGGCTACATGTGGCTTTTTGATTGCGAAAAGGCTGATATTGATTTTTGGATTTTCCCAACGCCCGAAGAGCTTTTGAAGCCTTATGACGATGTAGGCAATTTGGTTGAAGCGGTTGAGCGCCTGCCGTTTGAAAAACGACTGACAACAATCACAGTGTACCGTGATGAAAACGCAATCAACCAAATCAAGCGAAAAGCAGAGGCGTGCTTTGAGTATGCCGAGAAATTGAAACAGGAATTTGAGAAAGGTAAACCATGCTGAACAAAGTAATCCTCATCGGTCGCTTAGGCCGTGACCCTGAAACGCGCTATATGCCGAACGGCGAGGCTGTCTGTAACTTTAGCGTAGCCACAAGCGAAAGCTGGAAAGACCAAAACAGGCAACGTCAAGAGTCCACTGAATGGCATAACGTGACCATGTACCGCAAATTAGCGGAGATTGCAGGCAAATACCTAACAAAAGGCAGTCAAGTTTACTTAGAGGGCAAAATCCAAAGCCGTAAATATCAAGGCAAAGACGGCATTGAACGCACGGCATACGAGATTATCGCCAACGAAATGAAGATGCTGGGCGGCAATAGCCAAGCGGCGCAGGAACAGCCAAAGCAGGCACAAGGGAATGCCAAGCCTGTTGAAGATATTGATGATGACGTGCCGTTCTGAGTCAAGGAGTGAACGATGGAATCAAATATGACAATTTACCTAATCGAGGATAACAACAGCCCAGCAGCACAAGCGTTGCGAAGTTACCAGCAGGACAGGCACGCAATGCGAAAGGAATGGCTTAATTGGGCGCGGGAACACCTACCATCAGACGCAAGAATGAAAGAGTGGAGTGATGGGCAAGTGGCAGGGTTTGCCTTCCCTTCTGGCGTTCCTAACGGATGGAAAAAGCCCGGTAGGAACGGAGTTTGTTGGCCGCGACAAGACAACAAAATACTAGAAACAATGCCACAGAACAAAATACCTAAACGCCAAGAAAAGTATTTAGAAGAAGTAGGCATTTCCGTGCCGACAATGATTTTTGAAAAAAATAGCGACGGTGAGACTTTCGCATCTTGGGGCATTGGCAATTTCTTAAATCCTGTTCAGTTCATTTGGGCGGGGTTGGATGACGACGCGCCAAAAGGCGTTGTAACGCCAAACTATGAAAGTGAACTTAAAAAAGGTGCCGGAAGAATCAGAACTGGATGCGTGATGGAGCCGCCTGCCGACTTTGGCTGGCAAAACCTCTTGCCTGGATGCCGTCCAATCCCAGAGTATGAATGGGATTACCTGTTTGGCAAATGGGTAGATGAACATAAAAAGTCAGATGAAACTAAATAACCACAGGCAGACGGCCTAAAGCGTCCGAGCCGTTGAGAGGACGGCATAACAAAAGGAAACGGAAATGACAGAGCAAAAACCAGATTTTGACATCTACGAAAATGAAGATGATTTTATTAAATGGGCACTTGAGAACAAAGGGCTTATCTTGGAAATAAGAGCGTCTGAAATGCGCTATGGATCAGTTATGTACACCTTAGCGCACATGGTAAACATGAAAAAAGATTATGACGAAAAATTATTAATGGCCGCATTGAAGCTATCAGTGTTCCAAGAACGTCATTATTGGCAGCACATTTACTAAAAACCAACAGAAGCATTTACTTAACGGCCTCAATGAAAGGAATAACAAATGAAAAATCAAATATTAAGAGCAGACGATACCGCCCTGATTTTCCCAAGCCTATCAAACTTTCCGCAAATATTACCGGCTGGCTTTCCAGTGAGATTGACGAATATATCGGCAAGCTGGCCGCCAAGCGCGAAGAGTAGCATACAGAAAAGGAAACAAGGCGATGAAAGCAAGCGAAATGTTAGCCGCTCGCAAGGCGGCGAAGAAAGAACAAGCCGTCAAGAAATACGCACGAGACAACATCGGCAACCAACGCGCCGACCGCAACAAACTGGCAAATATTGCCGTAATCCAAGTGCAAAACAAGCTGTCTTTGCGAAGCGGTGCGCCTCAAGACTTAGACAGCAAGCTGACCGAAAACATTAAAAATCTCATGCACTATCAGGCGTTGGTTTACGAAAACGACCGAACCAGTGTAACCGTGTTTGAGAAACTCATCCGCGCTATGCGTGTTGTCGCTTGTATTTACACAGACAGCGACTTGAGCAAGACGACCAATGAGGCACAGGCGGCGATTGAGCAGTTGCAAGAATCAGCCGACCTATCGCCGAATCAACGCCGTGAGATTCTGAAGCCTGTTCTTCGATTGACCGAATATCAGGAAGCATACGGAGAAATTATCCATGAGCGTACCGTTTCAAATCGGCTTGTATTGCGCAAGCGTACAAATCGCACTGTACACCGCCAGCCTGTATAACCGCCCGAAGCGCTACATCCAAGCGTTATTCGACATCATCAACGGCGAATCATTGCGCACGATTGCGAAGAAGATTAACGAAAAAGAAAACGTCTTGCGCGAAGAAGTATTAAATGCCGCCTGGCATTTCTTCCGCGTGGCAGAGTGTAACAGTGCCGTTCAGCCGGTAAGCAGTATTCCTGAATTACGGCAAGACGGCTACAAGGTGCTGGCAGACTTTAACCGCCTGAAAGACTTTATTCAGACGGCCATGCAAAAAATTCTGATTCCGTTTGAGCAAAACACGGGAATCAGCCTGATTAATTACAACCAATTCCGCAAAGACTTGGTGCAAGCGGAAATTATTTAGGATTATCAAATGGATATTAAAGACATCATCGATTGGTTTAAGGCCGCCAAGCCGAAGCCAACAACAGACGACATCGCCGTCCAAATTGGTTGCCATTTTGAAGAAATCGCAGAAATGCAAGAAGCTTTAATGCGCGGTACTCACTTAAGAAACCATATTACAACCTACGCAAATAAATTCAAAGTTAAAGAACAAACCGCCGTCCGAACCGTTGAATTTGTGAAAGAAAGCCAAAACCGAAGCACTGAACTGCTTGATGCGCTTTGCGACCAAATCGTTACAGCCATCGGCGTAGGCTACATGATGGGCTTTGACATGGCAGGCGCATTGGACGAAGTGAATAAGTCGAACTGGAGCAAGTTTGTTGACGGCGTGCCGGTATTTGACGAAAACGGCAAATCGCCAAGTCGGACGGCTATTTTAAGCCAGATTTGGCGAAGTTTTTAAAGGCAGGCCATGCGCAGACGGCTGAATAACTACCAATCCGACAGGCGGCGGAAATACCGCCTGATGAAGATTAGAAAGGCTAAAAGATGATTCCCGACACAAGACTGAAAACGTTAAAACACTTTGAAGAATTGCTGAAAGATTCCGAACGGCTGGAATGGTTAATTAAATTTTGTGACCGACTCGGAGCTTTTGACGAAGACGACATGAAAAAAGTAGGATTTAACGGCAAAAACTTCAGAAAATTCATTGATTTAGTGATGAACGTCCCGATTGATGAATTATTAGCCGATTTGGAACAGGAGGAACAGTAATGTACCTCACATCGCAAGAATGTGCCGACCTGCTACACGTCAAACGCGCGACATTTGTAAATCAGACGTGCAAGCAGACAGGCTTCCCAAAGCCTTTTGTTATCTCGCCCAAAAAGTTTCTTTGGCCGGAAGCAGAAGTTCACGAATTTATCCGCCGCCGCCGTCAGAAATAGAGAAACCGCCGTAATAGGCGGTTTTTTCAATCCAGCAAATCGGCAAGTTCACCGACATCAGGGTTATAGTACACGTTGAGCAGGATTCTCAAGTCCTTATGGCCGCTGATTTTGGCAAGTTGCATAGGCTCAATCCTCGCCGCCATGCGCGTAAGGGCTTTATGGCGCGTATCGTGAAAGTGGAAGCCCTCAGCCCCATCAACCTTTGCCCTTGCACGTCTGAACATCACGTCAAGCGTGTGGGAGCTTATATCAAACACAGACCCACTCTCAGACCGTGGCAATCTATCCAATATCGCTATGGCCTTTTTAGACAGCGGCACGTCTCGACTGCTTCCGTTCTTCGTCATCGGCAGATGTACCACGCGGCGGCCTAAATGTACATCACGCCAATTCATGTTACAGATTTCCCCGGCACGCATGGCCGTCTCAATCGCAAACAAGACAGCCAAGCCGATACGCTGTTTTACCGTAATTATCGGCACGCCGTCAGCTACACCAAGCTCACGCACGACGGCCAAGACAATATCGTCAGGCGGGATGTAGTTCCGCGCCCTGCCTTTGCCCGGCCGCCTGATTTGCAATAGAGGATTTGACGGCAAAAGCCCCCATTCTTTGACCGCTATTTGACAGACGGCCGACAGCGTTTCAAGCTCACGCCTGACCGTTGCTTCTTGGACTTCTTTTTTCCGATTGTCGCGCCATTGGGCAAAATGATGTGGGCGCAGGTCGCTGACTTTAATATCTGCCAAATCGGATCGTAACGCACGATTCAGCCGGTATGTTTCCGCCCTGTTGCCTCGCTTCGTTGGCGTGATTTCATCGCGGTATCGTGTCAGCAAATCGGCAAAATATAGGCTTTTGGGCGCATTGCCTTGTACGCCGTCCAAGATTGCCGCTTCAGTCCGCGCCGCCCATGCGACGGCATCGGATTTCAGGGCAAATGTTTCAGACTTAGTAACGCCTTTCAGACGGACTTTAACGCGATATTTTCCGTTGCGCTTTTCGATGGTTGCCATTGGTATATTATTGGGACAGTGAGGGGACACGGCATTATATGTTATAATCAATCCTAATCAATCATAAAGGATTGAATGGTGCAGATATGAGATTGATTTATATGTATAATCTATCAAAATCAATCATAATCTACTATAATCAATTTGCTGTTTTATTGCACTCCGTCCGCACCATTAACAATAAATAAATCAGCGACTTATGACACACTGGGACAATTTAGGGACAAAAACACAGGCCATCTGCTTTGAGTAGATGGCTTTTTATCAAAGCTTAAATAACTTTAAATCAATATAAATCAGCAACTTATAAAAATATTCAAAACCTCTTGCGTTACCGCATTAAAGAGGTAATATACACACATGGACAGACAACGAGGTCTACCACCGACACCTTGACGGATTCAGGGATAAATACCGAAAGGAAAATCAAAATGTTCAAACGCGTTATCATCTTTACTTCTTTCAACGGCTTCGCAAAAGTTTCTCAAACTGAAAAACGCCGCCTGGCCAACATCATCAATTCTGAAGTTTCTATCATCAACGAACACTTGGCCGCCAAAGCAACCATCGAATCACTTGACGGCCAATACCGCGCTTTCCTTTTTAACGACGAAGCCCCTGTGATGGCTGAATTTATTGAAAAACTGAAAGCCTTTGCGGAAAGCTCCGACGGCGTCTCTATCCGCGCTTTTTGAAATCGACGAGAGCGAATACAACCGCCTGCCGCTGAAACAAAAAGACTTTTTGGCAGCCGCCAACGGCAATAAAATTTTTGAAGCATAAGCAACCGGCCGCCTGAAACAGGGCGGCTTTTCTGAAAGGTCATCATGAGTAAAAACAACGCTTTCAATCGCTATCCTGCCGTCATCCACGGCGAGGCGAGGGCGGAGAATGACGAATTTGTCGTTTACACGCGCTATCCAAGATTTTTGGCGCGCAAATCTTTTTCCGATGATTATGTCGGCCTGCTCCCCAGTCACGGCGTCAGCGGCGATTTGGTGCAAGACGAGGCAACCGGCCGCCTGGCCTATCGCTCGAATGTCGGCGTGTTTTTGTCTGATTTTATTTTTCTTGATTCAAACCGCCCAGAATTGACGGCTGAATGGCAAGAAAGTCTGAAGGCCGCCTGCGAGCGCGTGGTTGCCGATGAGGTGATGTTGTCGGAAGATGTGGATTTTACATAAATTGACAAATTACCTCTTGCATTACCGCATTAAACGCGGTAATATACACACATCGGCAGACAACACAAACCGCCGAAAACATGATTAACCAACTGACCACCTACGGGCGGATAGGAGCAAAAAATGAAAGCGAATCTTTTAAAAACCATGAGCAGCGAAGCACGCGAAGTTCTTTTTCCTAAATTAAATCCTGAAAATGACTACATTTGCCAAGCATTAAAAAAAGCTCAAGACGAATTTGACGAGAAACTTAATCAAGCCGCCCAACCTAATGGATTCTTTGGCCGCGCGATGATTGACGAAAAATCTGTTTTAGGTGCGGATGACTTTTTCAAATACCAACGCATCGGCAAAATTCTGGCAGCGCGCGAAGAGATGCTCTCAAAAAGAAAAAACCTTATTTTAAATTTCTTGGGCTTTTTTAATTAATTTTCAATACTGCCGCCTTCGGGCGGCAGAAAGGTCAAAAATGAAATACGCCAAATCAAAATCTATCAGCAAAATCGGTCAATATCATCAAACTTTTAAAAGCCTTTGGGATAAACTCCCAAAAGAATTGATTGAGAAATCAACAGCTAAGAATCTCGCCATTATTATTGATTTGATGTATGAGCAAAAAGAATATGGCCATACAGAGGCATGGCGCGAATTAACATCATAAAGTCATTGACAAGGTTGATGATTAGGCTTAAAGTCAACTTTGTTATTCAGCCCTTCGGGGCTGCGTGTTGAAACTAAAGATTAAATTATCATCAATCTTTTTGATGTGGATTACAAAAAGCCGCCTGATTTATCAAGCGGCTTTTTGTTTTTGAGGGCATTATGGCAAAAGGTAGAACAAGCATTACAGAGCGGCTCAAAAAGAGCCAAAAACGAGAGCGCGCCGCGAAATGGCGCATGATTGGGCAAATAAGTGGGAGCAGGATTATTTGAGCCTACTCTCTCAAATCAAACAGGCAATCAGCAAAGGGCATGATGACGAGCTTATCGACTTATTTGCCGATTTGCGCGCGTTGCAACAGCCTAAATTTGAGGCATTGCATCGAGTGATTGACGAGCTTATCACACCGACACGGGAGCTTATATGATTGATCTTTTGAATTAGGCTATACGCCCAACAATCTCAAAGCCCTGCGTCTAAAACATGGGCTGACACAGCAGAATGTTGCCGATATTACGGAATCAACGCTGAAAACCGCCCAAAAATGGGAAACAAGCCCAAGTATGAGCAGTTTTCGCAAACATGCCCTCACACTAAAATGGCTGAAATTGTTGGAATATTCTGAATAGTTAAATGAGAAAAAGGCCGCCTGGAAATCTCAGACGGCCTTTGTTTTTATCGAAGAATATCAGACAACGCCTTTATGCCGCGCTTTGCAGTCATTGTACAAGCCGATGACTTGCAACGACCACGGCAACACATCCGCGCCTGTTCCGCCCTCAAGTTTAGGCAGGTTTGGGCATGGCTGCACAAGGTCGGCAGGAGGTTTAATTGCCGTCGGTAATGGCGGCATTGATGACTGACACGCCGTCAGAATCAACACAGACGTTACGATAGACAGGCTTCTCGACAATCTTTTGGACTTGAACATATCGCACCCTTTCTTTCTTTTCACGCACGGCTTTTGCCGGTCTGATATGCGGCGACCGTTTCACGGTCTTGCTTCGCTTTTCTCAATTGCGGCATCTTTCAGACGGCCTGAAATTTCCGCCGCCATTGAATCACGTCCGCGCCGATATTGGGCGGCATGGTCGTATTGCCACGCGCCCACAATCAGCACGAAACAAACCACGATCAGAATCAGTTTCCAGTTTTTAAGCAGGTTGTTCATAGGTTTTCAACATCGCTTTGTAGTTTTTAATCTCGCTTTCGGCAAAATCAAACGCTTCTAGGTCTGCTTCTTCGCCTGCCTGTTTGCGTTTCTCTTCCCATTCGGCGATACGCGCTTTCAGAAATTCGACAGGATTCATAATCACGCCTCACTTGCACCATGCGCGGCGGTTGCCGTAACAGATGACAAAACATAACGTTCAGGCGCGGGGCTTGATGGCACAGCCTTACCGTTTACCAGCTTAGACGGCCAAAAGTAGCCGTCAATATCGGCAGGGTTGAACGGCACGATAGAAACAGTGTTACCCTGATTCCCACCTAAACCAAGAATCTGACCTTTTGCATTTTTTTGCCGACCACAAAGAACACATGGCCACCGCCTTTTCGGGATTTGACCGCAATGCAACCATAAGCAGGTTTTTCCAGCTTCGTTAGCCCAGCACTTGCCCACGCTTTGGCACGGTACCAATCCTTAATGACCGCGCAGCCACTCTTGCCTAAGCAATAACCAACAAACAAGCCACACCACGGCGTTTCATCTTCAAAGTACCAAGACTTTGCCGCGCCTGGAAATGTCACCATATCTTTCAACCATTGCACGATTGTTGGGTTATGCACTTTAGTGCCGACAATCTCTTTTAGGCCAATGTGTTTTTTTGCCTCTTTAATCCATTCCAACTCTTGCATTTTTCGTTCTCCAAAAAAAAAAGGCCGTCTGAAAATCAGACGGCCACAAGACCTAAATTTTATAAAAATGTATCAACGGCTTATTTTCAATATTCGCCGGAGCGAAGCGCATTAATTCTTGCTTCACAGTCCTGCAAATTATGCCTGAATACCGTATTCGGTCATCAATGCAGATACTTTTTCGGCAACTTTGGACAGGTCGTTCTGCACGAATTCAACCCCCGCACCAACAACCATATTACGGGCAGTATTTCCGTGGGTGTTTGTACCTACGCGAATTCGGTCAAACGCCACACCTTTGAGCGTGATAACTGCGACATACCATTTGTCAAGCTGATAAGCCTCAGTCGGGACAATCTCTTTACCATTGATTGTCACGCCAGCGTAATGACGCAGTTTGAATCCACCACTCTCTTCAATAGCCGAAATCAAACCGATATTTTGAACCGCTGCTCCATTGAGAACAGACAGCGCATAAGCAGCGGCATTACCAGAACCACCTTCCAAATGTTTAAACGGAATAATAATCGCCGTGTCACGACTGCCATCAGATGACAATCCTTCTGTTTCAATAAAGCGCGTACCCTTACCCTCCGAAAAAGAAGTGACCATCACTTTATGACCGCCATCCTCTTTAAATGCGCCAGCCCAACCGACAGGCTCACCCAAACGCTCGGAATTAATCACTGACTTCATCTTGGCTGATTCCTGACCAACCGCCGAAACAGCCGCCGCCGTCGCATCTACGCCGTCAAACGTGAATTTGACAGACGTTTCGGTCTTGGCCGCAGGCTGGCTTTGCGCCTGATCGCTATTTGCCGGCGTAGTCTGTATCGGAGCCACAGGTGTTGTCGGTTGTGCAGTAGCTGTACCGCCCTGATCGTTACTACTATCTGCTGCCAGTGGTTGTGCCTCCGTTGGCGTACCAGCAACTACTTGTCCATCACCACGACTCGAAGACTCAGAAGGTTTAGGAACCTCAGTTTTTTTACCCCCTGCCGCAATCAGATCCATCACGCGCAAAGATGCGTTTACACGGTCTGTCGGCGACAATGAAGTAGTGTAAAACTCTGCACCCTCAAAGAAATCGCCATCAACTTGACCATTGCCGTCAAATCTTGCACCAAACGAAATATAATTTACATTTGGTTCAAATGTGATTGCCATTGTGTAGATTTTTCCTAAAGTTAATTCAGAACCGTCATACATAACACCATCAATATGGAATCCTGTTTTAGTGAACTTGAATGTTTTGTCCGTAGTTCCTTTAACTACTACTGCCCCACCGCCGGCAATTTTATCCGGAGTCCCAGCAGTACCTGCACCAATAAAGTGGAGTCCGGTTGTTACACGAGTAGATGTACCCAAACTATTAATACGGAATGGGAACACCAAAGTGCTTCGACCTGCGGAATTGGTTGTACCTAAATCCCAGCGAGGATATACACCAGATGAGGCAGTAGGTGCGTAGAAACGTGCTTTAGCAAACTTAGGTGAGCTGGTATTATCTACCAAGTGAGTCCAACCTGTTCTTGGAACATACTCACCAGCACGAACCAAACCACCTTCACCCACAGCATTCGGAACAGTATCATCAGTTGCTTTATCCCAATCCAACAAGACATTAGGCAACGGAGGTGTTCCGCTTGAGGTAGGTCGTTTGTAGTTTGCATCCCATCCACCTGATGTAGCAGGTTTGGTAGGAGCAGGTGTTGCAGTGTTTTCAGTAGGTTTAGGGTCTGTTGTAATAGTATTTGGGATAGTGAGGATAGCACCTTTATCGTCAGTAACACGATTGTTGACCCATGTTACATTGGAACGAGACACATTAGTCTCATTTAACAGCAGGGCAGGCAACAGTTGCGAAGCAGACTGTTTAACCCAAATATTGTCTTTAACCAATATTTTAAACTTACTTGGAGCATCCCCGCCTGCCAAACGAATTTGACTTTTAGCGAAATCACCTACACGGATACTATTACCCACTATCTCATTAATCCCGGTTCGTACCTGTGCATCGAAACTAATGAGAGATACCCATCCACTTGGTTTAGTGATTTCAAAAATATTCCGGCGAACACGGATACTTTGAGTAATTTCACCAACTTTGCTTTCTTCATCAAAATACAATGGCACGTCAGTAACTTCTTCAAAATAACATTCGTTATCTTCAAACAAGATTTCACCGACACCATTAACGGCAGTATCATACCCTTTAGCAAAGAGAATGTTAGTAACTCGTTTGCCTTTGATAATGTTTTTGCTGATGTTTGTTTTAATCACGGAACCATTGTCATCTTCGCGGTTTGCCACGATAAATGCTTGATGCGCGCCCCGACCATCCCACGAAATACCGCTAATGTAGTTCTCTGTTGCCTGCAAATCAACAACAGCAGGTACTTTATACGTTTGAAAAAGTGCCTGTGGATTCACCTCAAAACGTACAGCACACCATCGGTAGTAATCGGAGTTTTTTTGAATCTGTCCAAGCAGTATGGTCATCATCCACAGCCAATCGGAAGTCAGGGTCTTGGATAAATACATTCCGAGTAATATAGCATTTAGACAGAGGATACCCACGACCTTCGATTGCAATACCGAAGAAGCGATTACCACGAGAAGTGTTATTGCGGAACTCGCTGGTATATGCGTCATGTACATCCAAACCCTTACGGTAGTTACGTTCCACCAAGTTTTCAGTAATTACACAATCTACGTTAACTGAACCACTAGCAAGAACAACCCCATACCCAGTACCACCATCCTTTTCGTGTCCGTTATAGTGGGCAGAGTTGTTAAATACCTGCATATCAACTTGGTTTTGACCCATGATACCGGCAACACGGTTATGGTGAGAGAAACAGTTTTTGACAACGTTTCCGCGACCATGTGCAGTCAGACCGTCTTTAGTAATTTCGCCTTTATACCATTTAGCGTTTTGTTTATTGATTTCATCTCCTGTTGCGGAACAGATAATGCCGCAACGGTTCGCGCCCAATACCTCCACGCCGTCGATTACGCTGTTAGTTGTAGCGTCGTACATTAAGCCGTGAACCGAGCCAAAATAACTTGTAAAGATATTGCCAGGGTAGTCTTTCGGACTCCAGTAGAAAGTCCCTTTATACCAAATGGTACAATCTTTGGTAACGAAACCGTCTTTCTCTTCGGCAACAATAACGGATTGTGGGCGTGCATCAGTCAGGTTGGTATTCGCATTCCAACGCTCTGATTGCTCGTACTCCGCAATGAATACGGTTCTGCCCATACCATCCCCCTCAATCCCTTTTACATTTGGGAAAGAGGTGGAGTTAAATCGAATACCTTTATTTAGCTTGAAAACACCGGCAGGGAATTTGGCTACCCCTTTTGCAGCATTAGCCTCATCTAAGATTTTAACTACATCTGCATGGGTATATTCTTTCAGATTAGAGACATCAACGAATGGCTTTGTTTCTTTATGGGATTTACGGAAACCAACTCCCATATTGGCACCGATAATATTCCCACCCACGAGGATATTTTCCATTGCATAAATATCCTTAGATGCATTGACTTTACCTTTATCAACAACCTGAACAGGCGCAGTATTGCCCTGTTCAGCAGGCTTTGTAGTCGCATTACCGCCTTGCTCGATAGGCGGTTTCCCATTTTTATTACCCAATCCAAGACGAATAAATTCCGCCGATACTGCCGCCGCTACTTTTTTTATCTACCTCATCATCGGTTACCCCCGACTGACAGCATATCCAAAAACTGTTTAAAGGTCGTTGATGCAGGTAGGGTGCCGTTTTTCAAACCTTCTTCGTAAATGCTTTTTTGACCATCAATTACAATAGGTAGGTTTTGCACCACCGCGCCGATAATCGTTCCACCCGTCTTAATCGTCATATCAAACTCCTAAATCAGCCGCCAATTTCAGACGGCCTTCAAAAATTACTTTAATTACCCCGTGTACATTGACCTTGACCTCATAATCGGCAACAGACCATGTAAGCATTTTGGTATCAGATGGTTTCAAAATCACCGACAGACCATCATCTGTAACATCCAAATTAAAGCTCATCGGCAATCCATAAATCGGTCGGATATTCAAAACCGCCGACTCAATAACGGAAAGCTTTAAAATCTTTCCCGACGCATCCACAGGGCGAAATAAAAGCGGCTCATGAGTGCCGCGTTTCAAATCAAAATCAACCTTAACAATATTCATAAAACACCCAAAAAAAAGCCGTCTAAATTTCAGACGGCCGTGTGTTTACTATGCCAAAATTTCCACTTCCGGCTTCGCCAAGTGCGTTGACCGAAATACAAGCAAATTCCGATATCCAAGAATTGCTTGCCCATCATCGGGTACATCCCGACCGAACATGCCTTATAAAACGTCCAAATCGACCCGCCCAAAATAAACAAAAAAGCCCAGCCTTCAAAATCCCAAATGCCGCGCTTTCTTTCGTTTAATCGGCAAATCATCATGTACGCGACCAAGGCCGCAGGGGCAACTGACAAAAACCAACATCATTTCTTCTTCCTCCGCGTCAGACGGACGCTCAAAATCCAATCGACAATTTCGTCGGCGTGTTTCTCAAACGACGGCCACAACACCCGCATCACCTTCAAAACCAACTGCCAGCACAAACCGACCATGACCGGAGCGGCGACATGCGCCAATGGCGTTTTTTTGTTCCGCCAACTCCGGCATTCCAGCTGCGCCTTTACCAAGCACGATATGCACCAACACAGGCGCGAGCGCACCGCCCAACAAGCCGCCGATAACGGTATAAGATACCGCCATCCATCGGCTTTGAGGCGCACTGACCATCGTTACCGCCGCCGAAGCCATCGCCCCAAGGACAACAGCGTCAATCGGCATACCTAAAAAATGACCTCCGCGACCGTACCCCCTAAAGTATACATAGCGACAGGCGTGACCAATGGTTCGGACATTTCCCCACTCCCGTTATTTACCTTCAATAAGCTCTGCCCCTGCATAAGGGCTGTTTGTATTTTTCCGCCGATGCGACAGACGTCAGCGCCCAGTCAATAAAATCAACCCCGCGCGGGGGCGCGCCGTTCAACGTCAACTGCAACGAACTGACTGCACGCTTATCTTGCTCAAAGCAAGGCTTGTTATACCAACTTCCGATTGTTACCGAATAAATTTTATAGGCGTAATCTAAAGACATAGACGTAACCGTATGAAATTCGACCGGCACTCCGGTTTGTTCGTCTGCCATGCTCTTTTGAATTCCAACCAACTGTTTTTCAGCCATAGGGATCTCCTAAAAAAATACCGCCTAAACCATTTAGACGGCAATACGTTAAAAAAATTAGGGCGACTGGCACATCACCCAATTCTCAGGTGCAGGTTCGCGGCTCATATCTCCATGATTGGCTGCCTGCGGAATTAAAATTTCTAACGAATGATCGGAATGTCGGTATCCGCAACCACCCCAAAAAAACAGCTTCACCATATCGGCTGGTATTGTAGTTCAACAGATTTCCCAACTGATTCATCAATGCAAAAGCGTTTTTTTGAACTCATTTTCCTGTCGCTGCGCCCATTCATTTCCCATTTGCTCATACCATGCGCCCGCTGCATTACTTCTTGCTAAAGATTCAGTTTGCAACTCTTTAGCCAAAGCATCTTCAGCCTTCTGAATATGTTCCTGATAATACTGAGTCTCAGACACAGGGTTCGCTTTACTGTAAAAAACAATATCGCCGGCGCGGACGACCTTTGAAATTTCGAGCATCTTATTATATTGACGATAAGATGCCGCCAAATTTTCCGACATCCGCGCATTAAACGCCGACAATAGTCCAACCTTGAACGACTGCCATTTCGATAAATTAAAACGCGGATCACCATCCCATGCGTCTTTTAAATAATCGGAATATTTGTAATTCAAAATCGGCTGATACCGAGGGATATTATCCAAATTCCAACGAAATACCTCGTCAGGAGTAGGTGACGGGGTGCGGATGCCATAAGCCTGCCAAAGACTATGAACACCCGCGCTCATACCCGGTTTAATTTTCTGACCAAGCAAAGCGTCCACAGACTCAAAGCCCATTATCCCAACAGGTTGACAGACACGGTTGAACAAATAACCACCAGTAACAACATATTTGTATCCGCCACCGGACTCGATCTTCTGAATTGCACTCATTGCGGGATTCACATTCCCCAACAACTTTAAAGGCTTCATACTGCTGTTGTACTGCTCATACTTCAGCTCGGCGTCAGGACTGCCCTCCAAATAAGCCGTCAACTTTTGACGCAAAGATACATCCTCGCCGCTTGTCAGTGTGCCAATCATGTTAAATACACTATCGCGCGGCTCATTTTTATTGATGTGCGAAGTAAAAAACCACCTTGCCCGCTCAATCTGACCCGTTATCAAATCAGATGGCCGGGCAGGCAGTCCAAAAGCCTCTGCCGTTGCCGCCGAATCCCCCTTTGCCATCACATAATTGAGCAAAGGCGGCGAAGGGTTATACATATCAAGCCCAAACTCATCATATTGCATTACTGTCGAGCAACGGCACAAATACTGGTACGGCAATCCAGCTGTCTCATAAAAAAATATCTCCAACTCCGTACCGCCGGTCATCTCAACCATCAAATATCCAGCACCAAGCGAAACATTACTATATCCGCTATGCTCATGGGCAACAGTTGCCTTACTGCGAAAAGACATGGTAACCGGCAGCCCGGAAACAGCATTCTGCCGCCACTTTGATTCCCTCAACATAAAATTTCGCTTTTCATCATCAGATAACTGACCCCGAATATGCTTCCTCAACAATGCCGCATTTTGAATATCCCCGCCGGACTTCAAAGCATGGCACATCAATTCCGCCATCTCCCATTTTTCAGCATCATACCCGCTGCCCCATCCGTGAATAACTGACGGGATAATACCTTTCGCATTACGCAATAAACCCACACCGCCATACAACGGCAATAAAAAGCGAATGCCCTGATTGAGCGAGTTATAAAATCCCGAAGACACAACCGCGCCGGTAGGGAGGTCAAACCGAATCGGCTCAATCGCCCCCAAATGCGCCGCAAACGGCAGATTTTTACTACCGTCCCCAATGGTTAATTCTTGACCATCTTCGGCAACAACCCTAAGCAAAGATGGATGGACACCCTGATTAAATGGGTAACGCAATTTCAGACGACCCTATATATCTCGGTACAAACACACCGTAATTACATAAATCAACCCCGCTGTCGTTATAAATCGACAACCCCCAGTCATCAGTTGAAATAGCCATAAAGTAAATTCCGTCCAGCAAACGCACCGCCGCCAAAATACATATCAGGCCAGTTGCGAGAGTGATAAAAATTATGCGCCCAGCAAAGCATCCCGTTTTTGATATAAACAGGCGACAAATGCTCGACATCCGCAGGGCCATTTGAATGAGACTGCGGCATTAAAAGATACCTTTAAAAATGGCGGCGAGGGAAAAAGCATATCGATAGGAACCATCCCTGTCTCAGCATTGCCAAGATACAGGATACCTTCCACAACTAAAGACGATTCCAAATTCAAATCAATCTGATTACCCCCGCTATCGAAGCAAAATAACCCATAGTCAGTCATAAACTACCTTAATCCGGGTCGATACCCTAAAAGAATACGCAACCCGCCCGTACTGTCTCGCGCGACAAACCCATGTTGATTCAGGACGACGCTACCGCCGCCCGCAGAGACGGAAGACTGAAATCCGCCGTCAGGATTGACGGCAAAAGTCCCCATCCGCAACGTACCCGCAACAATCGTCGGCGATTGAATCGTCTGACTTGCCGCAATATGCCGACCGTGAATCGTACCGTCTGCAATCAAATCGCCATTCAGACCAAGCGTTGATCGTCCGTTTTTTCACTTCAACAACCATCGCAGGCACGATCTGATTGCTGTTCGGATCGACGAACATAACCTTATCGGCCATCATCATGATATGACCTTCGGCAGTCTTACTGTCCGCACCTACTGCAATACCGGAAATCGCCCGCCGACCATTGCCGAATGCCTGAGTCTGCAACGAATACAGGCTCTTCATATTGCCTTCCAAGTCACTGACGACCTTTTTAACTTCGGTTACGACAGCAGTGTCAATTTTCAGCGTCTTGACTTCCTGCTTGACCTGCTCGGCAATTGCCCGACGGTCTGCCTCGCCCAAACCTTTCGGCTGATTGACCAAAGCAAACAAATCACGCGACAGTTCGTCTTGAGTGATGCGACCCCGCATTTGCGCCAAAATCGGAGCAGGGTCAGGGTCCGACCTACCAGCAACAGCCGCGGAAAATTCCCAGTATTACCGGCATTATCGACAATACGCACCCAAAAATAAAAAGCGTCCGTTACCGAAACACCTGCAAGCGTGTAGGTCGTTTGCGGATAAGCAACCGTCGCCAACTTAGTTGCAGCCGCCCGGTTATTTTCACGCGCATACCAAATTTCAGACGACACATTCTTCATGACCGTATCGGGCAGATACCAATCAAGCTGCACCGCGTTCATCTTAGCCGTTGCCCGAACACCGCTTACCGTGTAATCAACACTCCAGCCTTTCTCAATCGGGGCAGACAACACCCCGCGAGCATTGCGCCCGCGAATTTCCGCGCGATATTGACCATTTGGCAGGTTTTGCAGCGAAAGATCAGCCGTCTGAGCATCAGGAATATGCCGATACAGCTTATTATTGCGGTAAATCTTAATATCATAAGATAAAACGCCGCCGTCAGCAGTTAAGTTATCCCACGAAATTAACAACTTATCTCCGTCCGACTTCACATCAGGCAAAGACAGTTTCGGGACGGCTCCGTGAAGCGTCGTAACATCTGTATCAAACCGCGCGCGGTTATCGACAGCCTTGTATTTTTTCGGATCGTGCAAAATGCCCGAAACCTCAAAAGTACCGTCGGCGGCGTTTTCTTTCGTCCCGATAACCCGATACAGGCGCGGTTTGACGCGTCCAATTAATATCCAAACGCCGCCAGCCGCCGCATCGACAACCTCAGCAAGCTCCAAGCGGTTTTTCTCAGGCTGCGCCATCACTTTCAGCGACTTGATACCCGCCGCCGTTTCGACAGACAACTGCTTACCGACCGCATCATCGACATCGCGGTCAAGCGTGACGGACAGCCCCGAAACAGCAACCAAACGCCCCGACACTTCCGCGCCCGCATAATCGTTGTCCATAATTTGAACAACGTCATACGGCAAATGGCGCAAACCCTCACGTCCGACGGTAAACTTGATTGCCGACTGCTGACGCAACTCTGTTTCCAGCATCCACGCGCCGTATCGCGCCGCCTGACCGCGAGAATCGCAGCCAAACGCCGTGATTTGCTTAATATTCAGACCATAACGCTTGATTGCCTGCTGATCTTCGACGTATTCCGTTTTAGTGCGATATCCGTCGTATTTGTCCACATACTGCACGATGACCGCCGTCGTAATCGACTTGTACGGAACGCCCGAATACGCAAACAGCCCGTCTTTGACATTGCTGTTGTTGTACATGGCAACCGGGTCTGAATCAGCGTCCATCACCAAAGAAAAACGGCTGCCATCCCAAACAGGCAGCCCGCGGAACACGCTCGCCAAATCCAGCAGGAACTCGCCCGCCTGACGCCGATTGGTAATGTAGGCATTACAAACAAAACGCGGTTCCTTGCCGCCGAAGCCATCATCGACCAACTCATCGCAGTATTTGCCGACTTGATACAGCGTCCATTTATCAATATCAGCAGATTTCAGACGGCGCGCCAAAGTCGAGTAGCGCGGCTGCGTCAACACATCATAAAAAACCCAAGCCGGATTGTTCGTCCAAGCCTTTTTAAACGAGCCGTCCCAAACCGTACCCGAATACGTCCGTTTATCAGGGTCATAGTTAGACGGCACATTGACCAACATCCCGTCAATCAGATAATTTCGGCGCGGGTTATTGCTGCCGAACTGATCCGAATCCATCGCCAACGCCGCCAAAGCCGTATGCGGATAGCTCAATTTCGCGTCAATAATTTCGACATAGCTGGCGAAATACGTTTTATTGACTACCTTGTCAGTATTACTATCAGGCGTAGCCCGGGATACACGGATATTGAACGGGGCAGGCGGCAAATTTTCAAACAACACATCCTGATAATATATGCCGCTTGATTTTTCAGTAAATTCAACCGTCTTAGACGCATGAACACCCTTATTGTCAATAACCTCAACAACCATTGCCGTTTGAGCCGGATTCGTATCGCCGTTGTCCTCGATTCGGTAATTTCGCTCGACGCCGACCGTTACCCGCAGGCGGCTGACCAACTCATCAGACACCGCCCGCACCACCTGCGCGCGGTTTTTGACCTCGACCGACACAGGCACGGCACGCTCCGAAGCATCAAAGCCCGGAATATAAGTTTGATCGGGCGTACCGCGCTGAAAGAAGCCGACCACGCCCTTAAAATTAAAAGACCCGTCAGGATTCTGAACGGGCGTATCATCAAAATAGACAGACTTCCACGGCTTATCGTTGCCATTGGCGAAACCCCTGATTTCGCCTTCACAAATCGCATCGATAATCCGCAAAGACTGCGCCGAATTCAAAGTATTCGGAGCTTCATACGGCGTTGACGCGCCGCCACCTGATTTACCGCCCATTCCAAAATCCTCAATCTACCGTATAAACCGCCTCGTAATTCATCGCGCGGACGGAGTCGTTTTTCAAAAATCAGTGTTATATTTCTGACCGTTCGGCGCCGTTGCCGCAACGCCAGTAACAAAAGTTTTCTTCATGCCCAAAGTCAAATCAACCGCCATCGGGTCGGAATTACCATTAGGATTCTTAATTTTCGCCGCATCAAAAACCATACGGACGACACTGTTCCCGTTTGCCGCCGTATTGTTGCCCTCAATCCGCCGAGATTCGATACCCCTGCGACACCACGCGGCTGCCGCAATAAATACGGCCATACGCAAGCGGCATCGACTGCCCTTGAGCCGCCGTATTGCTCAGATTGGAAAACGAACTGTTCCGGCTGCTTTCAACGCCTTTTCCCTGTTCAAATTTCGGCGGTTTCGTCAGCATTTGCGCCACACCGCCCGCAACCATACCGACACCCGCAACAACAAGGCTCGCACCGCCCGACCAACTCGTCAGCGCACCGACCACAATCAGCGCCGCACCTAAAACCGTCTGAATGATTCCGCCGTTTTTTCCCGCGCCTTGAACGCGCGGCACAATATGCAGTACCCCCTCGGCAGGCTGACCGAAGCCGCTTTTCAATTCGCCCTCAGACCAATCGTGCCGACCGAAACGCACCTGATAAAAAAACCCCTGCCGCAGCTTTTTTGCCGCAAAGCAGGAATCTGCACAGTCAGCGCGTGAACCGCCTCGGCAGGGCTGGCAACCTGCAAATCAAAACGGCGGCCGCATTCGCGCAAACCGCCGTACAAACAAACCGTAATCATAAATTCACCGAATGCAGCAAATCATTTTCGACCGCCTGCAACATATCAGGCTCAAAGAGCGGATACCGCCAAACGCTATGCACACGCTCAGACCACCATTGATTAAACGGCTCGCGCCGGCTCAACTGGTTATAAGCATGATGCAGGATTTGCCCATCGCCCAAATATAAAAGCCGCATGGTTCGCGTGACCGCCATAACTAGTCAAAATCACATCCCCACCGCGCAGGCCGTCTGAAACACGGACAAACCCGACACGCTCAAAATGCTTACGCAAATACTCATGCTTAGCGTCATCATCAATATCGCCGCGCTTGTGATCGGGCAAATCTACACCCATCAACATAAACGCATCACGAATCAACGTCCCGCAATCCGCCTTGCCGTACTCAAACACACGACCGCGCAAATGCGGGCAACAGCGGAACTGCTTCAGACGACCGTCAACTGCTAAAATCCACGGCAAATCCGTCTGAATCTGCATCTGACGGTCAGCACCCGACAAAAACTGCTCGCCGCTTGGATGGGAGTGGACTACGGCGACTATATTTCCATACTCCTCAGCACGCACCCAATCTTCCAGCCCAATCTCAAACGTTTCTTCACAACCTCTCATGCGAGAGATATTCGACAATCTCACAAAACGCCGTCCAAAATCAGGCATATCAATAATCACACCACAGATTTCAAATGGCGCGTTTTCATTTACCCAACTTAAAACAGCCTCCGTAATCCTTTCCGGAATCTCAATCATGCCCCACCCACCTTATCCGCACTCGGAAACCCGCCGAACGGCAACACCGCCGTCGCACCGAACCGCGCACGACAGCCCGTCAACGTCCCGCTGCAAGCATCCTTTTTAATATCATCCGTCGGCATATCCAAACGGTCGGCAACCGCCCGCCCCGCATAACCGCAGCCCTCGCCGCGATACTGCCAAATGCAGGTATTCGCCATCATGATCCGCGACGGGATGACCGAGCCGTCCGATTCAGACGGCGCAGCAAGCTCAAAGACCGCCCGTTCCGCCGTCAGGCTCGTCATCTGCTCGATGACGTACTTCCCGATAATTTCCTGATTCGGGTCGGCGGTCGGATTGCCGTCTTTAAAATTCGCCGCATCCAAAAACTTCGCATACGTCAGGCGGCGGACGACATCCACCCCGACCAATTGGTTATACTGGTCAGTCGCTCCCGGTCACAAACCCGAGCAGGTTTGAAACCGTCAGCGTCGGACGGTTGCCCGCCCCCTGCGAAGTCGTTTCAAAGCCTTCCGCAGAAATAGGGTAGGGCGTATATTCCTGCCCCTTCCAGACGACCGCCTGATTCAGTTCGTTGACCTGATTGCAGAAGCGGAAGACCTCCCCGCCCAAAGCGCGGAAATTCACTTCCCACATCTCAACCAACACATCCTGCTGCGCTGCCGACAACGCCTTTGAGCATCGTTCCCGACAACGCCTTCATCCGCGCATTCATGCCATGACCTCCTCAAATTCCGCCGAAAGCTCATACACCTTTCCGCCCTTCGGCGTTTCCGTGTATTCCGACACCTTTACCAACAGCCGCTCCCGACCAATCGGCGTCCAGAAAAACGGCTCCACCCCGACGCAGGAATCAAAAAAGCCCTTGATTTCCTCAATCAAAGGCTTCATCCCCACAATACGGATTTGCCAAGTCTGCATTTTCGGCTTCAGCGTCAATTTCTGCCGCTGCTCATACCCATTGCCGAACTTGACAGAGCGCACATTAAACGAATGTTTCGCCGTACTTTCCGACGTGACCTGCCATTTAAAAACCTTAGCCATAAAAACCTCTTAGACCGAATCAACGGCTGCCGTGATAACTACCGCCTACACGAACCACATTATCGACAAACCAACGCTCAATCATCGCAGGCAGAGCCGCGCCCAATTTCTTCGCCATTTCCACATCGCCATCAACCGACGAATCAGACGACCCGTCACGGTTAATCGTAATGTTTACCGTCATGCCGCCCGTACCGCTGCCCAAAGCAGCGACCTGCGGCGCAACGCCGACCACCCCGCCCGAAGCGTAGCGGTTTTTATTGATGGCCTCCAGCAAAGCACGATGACGGCGCGTGGACGCCGCATTAATAACAAACTCGCCATTAGACAACATAGCAGGGGATACTGTCGCTCGTCGCCGTACCCGCGCCCCACACCGCGCCGCCGTTTGAAAACTGCTGCACCATGCCGCCGTCTTTGAATCCGCCGCCACCCCAAGCACTCAGCGTCGCCTTCATCGCGTTGAACAACGCCATCTTAATCAGCATCTTCGATAAGTCTTGCAGGATAGACACAGCCAACCCGCGAAAATCAGCCTTACCCGTTGCCACAAAATCCGCCAACGAATCCGACATCTTACCGAGCGACCCCGTCACAGCATCAGACATATTCTCGCGCATCGACTTGAACGAATCCGAATAATTCCGCATGCCGTCAGAAATGCCCGCCAGCCAATCGTTACCGAAAGCCTCCTTGGCTTCCTTCGCCAAGCGTAATTGCTCTTGCAGACGACCGTCATTATCCAGCTTCGCCGTTTGCAGCCCGCCGATAACATCCGCGCCCGCGCCCGCCGCATTCGCCTCCGCGATAAAGCTTGTCGTATTTGCGCGCCGCCGTCAGCCGCTCCACTTCCTCGCGCGTCTTGCCCAACAACGACAACTCAAACAACTGGTCGTCAAAATCACGCTGACTTGCAGCCTCAAGTTCGCGAAGCGCATCCGCGTATTTCTTCGCCTCTTTCGTCAACTCAGCCTGATTGTCAGCCTTGACCGCCAAATCCATAGCCGCCTGACGCTCCGACGCCGACCATTTTTCAAAGGTCGGGTCAGAAAGCAACCGAAGCTGCTCCGCATAAATCTTATTCACATTGGCAGCGGACAAAGAAAGCTCCGCGTTTACCGCAAGCTGCCGTTTGCTGAAATCCTGCTGCCACTTTTTGGTAATCGGTAAGCTCAGGCTTACTTTTTAGAAGCGGAAGGGCGGTAAAACTCACGACGCGGATCATCAACAATTTCTCCGCGCCCGCCGTTCAACCAGTTTTGCTGCGCCAACACCTCCGGCGCATACTTCCTGCCAATAGGACCGATACGACCCTTATTTACATTACCTTCGCCGCTATGATAAGCAGTCAACGCTTTGACGATATTGTTGTCATACCGTTTCAGCAAATCGCGTAAATAGCGAGCCGCACCGTCGGCAGAAGAAGCAACACTTCGAACGTCAACGCCGTACTGCTTCGCCGTCGCAGGCATAAACTGCATCGTACCGCGCGCCCCAACTGGTGAAATCGCATTCACATTGTCGCGCGACTCCTGCATAGACAAAGCAGCCAGCAGGTTCTTAGGCAACCCGTAGCGTTTTTCAAGTCCGGCATAATCATATTTCGCAGCCTGCTCCAAAACAGCGCGGTTTACCGTATATTTTGCCTTGTTTTGCTTGGCTTCCCGCTGAGACCGCTTCGCAGCGCGCGCCGCATCAGCCGCCAATTCTTCTTTGTGCTGCTGACGCAACCGGGCAAGCACCTTTTTCCGCATCGGCAATCTGTTGATTACTGCCATGCTTCTTAAGTGCATTAAGCTTTTCCTGCCATTGCCGCTCTTCGCGCGCAAATTTTTCAGCCTTGCTCTGAGTCTGATCCTTCAGACGGTCGAAATCAGCGACATATCTGACCGAATCAGACTGCTCTTTTCGGATAGCGGCGGCCTGCTTCTGCGCCTCATCACGCATCTTGATTTGCTTTTCCAACAAATCAATTTCGCGCTTCGCCGCGTCAACCTGCGGCTGCGTGTACGGATTCTCAGGAATTTGTTGCAAAAACAGCCGTTTTTTTCAGCCAACCGGCTCTCCAGCGTAGCCCTCTCGCCCGATGGACTTCATGTCCTCCCAAGCTTCCGATGCCGCCTTCTTAACCGCATTCCAGCCGCGCTCAATCGCGCCCAGATTCTCCAGCACGCGCTCAGACATTTGCTGAGATTCGTCCGCGAACTTGCCCTGAATCAAAGCCACCGCTTCCTGCTGTCTGCCTTGCTCAACCAAAGCCCGCGCCTGCTCATAGACATCCGCATTCAGCGTCTGATAAACGCGCGAAAACTTGACGACCGCCTTCAACGGGTTGTCCGCGATTTCCTCATAGACGCGCGCCAAATCCTCCACGCTCTTGCCCGTCGCCTTAGACTGCAAGACCACAGATTCCGCAAACCGACCATAGTTATCAGCCGCTACCGAGCCGCTCTCGACAAAAGCCAATATCGCCGAGCGAGCCTCAGACCATCCGCCCGTCGCATTACCGACCGAATCGGCAATCGACATCAACTTACCCGAAGCCGCGCCCGCGCTCCCACCGGCAAAGATGACCGCCGCAGAAAAACGCTTAGATTCCTCCGCCCCGTCGTAATACGCTTTGCCCAAAGCGACCACGCCGCCCGCCAAAGCACCGACCGCCACCGTCGCAGGATTGATACTCGCTGCCAGCCCCTTGAACATATTGCCGAAGCCGCCGAACGAATCACGAAGCTGACCGCCCTGTTGCAGCGCAATCAAAAACGGATTCTGACCGCCTGCCAACTGCGTAAAAATATCCGTAAACTGCGCTGGAACCATACGCATCGCATTGTTGTACTGACCGACAGAAATATTATTCAGCTTCAGTTGATTCTCTTGACGCTTCAACGCCTGAGTTACTTCACTGATTTTCGCAACATCCGCCCCGCGCTGACGCGCCAACAACTCATAATAAGCCGACGTACCGCGCCCGCCTGCCTCACGGACGGCAATTTCACGCTGAACCGCATTAATAATGGACTGCGTCGCCCGCTCCTGCTTCTTCGCCAGCCGCTCCGCTTCCTTGCCCGCCTTATCATATCCCGCCGCCGTCGCCGCCGCGCCTGCTGCCGATTGCTGACCCGCATCCTTCGCCGCCTTGCCGATACTGCGAAGCGCACCCCCCGCCTTTTTCGCGCCGGATTCGATTTCGCTGACATCCAAACCCGCCTTAATCGTATTTTCAGCCATCTTTCTTCTCGCCCATTATCGACAACGCCTCACGCTCCATCACGCGCACAAACTCAAACAACTTTTTCCGCCGCCGCTTCTTAATACCCATCAAATCCATAGCCGCAGCGACCGCCTTATAATCCAGCGCATAAGCACCCACCATACTGACGCGCCACTGACCGCAGACCGATGAAAACAACTGCACAGCCTCCCAATTGTTCGGCCACACCTCCACCTCATCCGCCGTCACATCATCCGCATCAAAACCGAAGAATCCTAACGACGAGACCGTCTTCTCGTCGGCAGAAAACATCGCACGGACGGCGGCAATCAGTTTTTTTCGCGCGCGCCTTCATAAGCCAAGTAGTACGCATCGATAATTGCAACACTGGAACGAGGATATTCATCCAAGAGGTAGGCAACATTCTCGGCATTCAGATCATCATCGAAGCCCCAAGACTTGACGATGTCCAAAAACAATTTCAGAATCACTGACAGAACCGTCTTTGAGTTTGTCGCCCAATTCCGCCAACGCAGGGCGGTTTTTTTCCACAAACTCAAACTCAACATCCAAAGGCTCGCCGGCAGGAACAGGGATTTTTCACTTCAGTTTTAAACGTAGCGGCATGCGCCAATTTCAATTTAGACATCACAATTTCCCAAAAAAAGACCGCCCCGAAGGGCGGCAAAGTTACACAAGTCCGCCAAAAGACCAGACGAAATTACAAATAGCGGTTAAACAAACCGGACAGCGAATACGTCATATTGACCGCCATCACCTCGTTACGGACGAGTTGCGGCATCGGACTCATACTCACATAGCCGTTGTACACGACCACCGATTTATTTTTTTCAGAATAATACACATCGGCGTCAGCTTGTCGCTGTCGCTTGCCGCCTGCGCCGCCTTATAGCCGGGCAGCGTCGGGTCGTCGGCAATCTTGAACGTCATCGAATACGCAGATTGGGTCGTCGGCAGCTTACGTTCGAAGTCATCTTCCAAGAAGCCGAATTCAACGAACTGCTGTTCGCCGCCCTGAATTCGACAACTCCATAATTTGCGTGACCTGTTGCCACGCCTCGACCTTCTGAAAACTGCCCGCACCCGAACCGGCAGGAAACTTGTTCAAATCGCGCGTATCGATGCCGTCCAGTTTAAAACTGTTCGCATCAACGCTCGTCACACGGAAGACACGTTCATTCAAAACACCCCAACCGGACAACAACGCCACATAATCACCATTTTGCAAACCATGCGCCGTAGCAGTACACACCGCCTCAGCCTCATTAGAGATTGCCGTGACCTTCTTCTCAGCCACCAGCTTCGTAGCAATCTGCACGATCGAACCATTAGCCAAAGTAACAGCCATATCAAAAATCCTTAAAAAAACCAAACAAAAAGACCGTCCAAACAGACAGCCACCAAATAAAAAGGCCATCCACATAGACAGTCGCAAAAATAAAAAAAGGCCGTCCAAACAGACAGTCGCCAACAAAAAAACCGCCTAAGCAGTCATAAAAACAAAAATCCTGCACCATCCCGCGCCGGCCATCATCCAAAACGACCGCATCCGCCGCCGACAGCGCATAACCTTCCAACGAATCCAACACCGACCGCTCCACCGCGCGGCTCTTTCTCCATCGCGCCCAAACGGTCAACATCCCACACCGACACCGAGAAACGCACCTCATACCCATCATCGTTATGGTCCAAAAACAAAACAACCCGCGCCGCCGACCCGCTGCACAATCACCAACGGAAATTCCGCCTCCTCCGGCGCAAAAATCATGGTAAACATCCACATCAGGCAACACACGGCTAATCGCATCAATCAGAGATTCTTCCACGCACCACCTCCAACACAGCCTCCAACATCACAGCCTCCATCCGCGCACCCTGAATCTTCAAAGCACGAGACAAAAAAAGGACGCGGCGCAATCGACTTACCATTTTTCCGACGCACCCCGTTATGCACCATATACCCATAAGGCACAGCCCGAAGCGCGCCGCCCTCATATCGGCCGCGATTACCCTCACGGTCACGCCAGCCCACCTGATAAACTGCCCGCCGACCCTCGACCGAATCCGACTTATCATAAAAAGCAAAAACCGAGCGTCTCAAATCGCCCGGCTCAAAATCATATCGCCGCTTACTCCCATCAGCATTGCGACTGCCCTTACTATAAAAAAATAATGCCGCTTATGATGGCGCGGAGCCTGAATCTTAATCTCCTCGCGCAATAAGCTCACACCCTGAAACGCCGCCCAACGCAGCTTCTCGCCCACCGCCTCCGGCAAACTCTCAAACCGCGCAATCGCGTCCGAAAAATCAGCATCAATGTCAACTTTCATCAGGCAGGCTCTCACGTCAAATCCAAAAACTCACGCCGGCGCAAATCAGGAATCACCGCGCGGATAACATAAACCCCATTCTCCGTCCGAACCCGCATATCCGCCGAAATCCCAGCGCGCCATCGGATACGCACCGAAGCCCGCACCGAAGCCGACAAAACATCATGCCGCATCGTCTCCGACCCCGACACATGACGCACATCCGCCCACACCCTACACAACAGACGCCATACCATCACAGTCGCGCCCGACTTATCCTTTTCTTTCACCCGTTGGAGAATCTCCACACGATGACGCAACAGCCCAGCATTCATAACCGCTCCAAACAAAAAAGGCCGTCTGTTTCAGACGACCTCTTCAAAAAAACACAATCAAAAACCCTTTGTCTTTTACAATTTAGTTCCCATTTTTCAGCAAACCGCTGATTTTTCCGCTTCCGACGCCAACTCGCTGTCAAACAACACCTCGAAATCACTCAACACAACAAACCGATGCGCGCCTGTAAAAGCACCAAAAACTGTTTTTTCGCATTGACAATTCCACACCGCCCGTCGATTTTTCCGAAAATCCGCAGAATCAGGGTCTTTCAAATGCGCCCTGACAATACGCTCTGTCTGTCGCTCAAAAATCGCGGCCGTCGTCTGAACAGGCGCACTAACCCAACCAACAAAGCAGACCATACCAAAATCTTCATATCCGAATCTCAACATAAAAAAATAAATCGGATATTACCCTTCCCACATCCGCTTAACAAGCCTTAAAAACAAAACACCCTTCGCCAGCCCTCTTCGCCCGCCTCTTTAACTTCCACAGGGTAAAACACCGAAATCCCACGGAAAAAACGCTCGCTGACCAAACCCTCAGCACATAAAATCTCAATATTGTTCCGCGCCAAAATCCAGCCGCTCCAACGCCACTTACCAAAAAAACCTCGTCAGAAATACTAGACAATGTGCAACCTGGATTTTTTTACGGACAAAATCCAAAAACTTCTTCTTTACTGTTAATAATATCCATCATTTCCCCCACCCAAAAAGCAAAACCGCCCGAAATCTGCCGTTCGGACGGTTTTTTACCTTGGCTCACACTCAAACACGGCAGCCGTAAGCCTTAGCTGCACTCGAAGAAGTCGGGCAACGCCGTATCAAGCCCTAATCAGAATAAAATAAAGCAGAAGAGCGTTTTTGGGGCGTACGGTTTACGCTTAACCGTCAAGGGATCCGACTACACGCCGGGTAAATTGCGAAACGGCTCCAACAGCCGCCGAGCGGCACGCGGCAACCCGACCGCGCCATCTTCGCGGGTAGAATACAAATACCCGACCGTCAGCAAAATAGCATTGCGGATAGAAGAATTCAGCACCACTCCGTCAGCCTTGCCGACTTTGGCAGCCGCTGCTGCCTCAGCATCGTCTTGGTACAAAGGACGGTTTAGATAAGCTACGCAATCAGACACAGCCGCTTCGTAATAAAGACGAATCAAATCGTCCTCATCCTCGCCGTCAACGCGAAGATGAAGCTTGACCAATTCGAGGGTTATCATTGCTGCTCAGTCTGTTGACTGCCCTCTGCACCGCCCTGACCTTCGCCTTGACCTTCGCCTTCGCCGGTCTGCTGAGTATCGGTTTTATTACCCGCACCACCATCCTGCTTATTGTCGGACGGCGGGTCTTCAGGCTGCTTCGAATCACCTTTCTTACTGCTGACACAGCCTGCTTCTTTCGCAGCATCCAGCAACTCAGCCGGCACCTCATCGCCTTTTTCATACTGAACGGGATAAATCTCCCCATCGGGAACGCCTAAAAACGATTTAGTAAATTTTGCCATGATTATTACCTTTCAAAATAAGGCCGTCTGAAAACTAAACGCCGCTACCCATACAGGCAGAAGCTCGCTTTCAGACGGCCTGTTCAAATTAAGCCGCTACTTTCAACAGCACACAGGCTTCAGGGTTATCCACACCGCCGCCAACGCGTTTAGTGGTATAGAACTGAACGAACGGCTTATTCGTATATGGGTCACGCAGGATGCTCACGCCCTTGCGGTCAAGAATCATATACGCGCGGTTGAAATCGCCAAAAGCGATACACAGCGCATTCGCGGCAACATCAGGCATATCGGCGACTTCATAAACCGGATAGCTGCACAACGTTGACGGCTGGTCTTGCTGATAGCTTGGCTGCCACAGGTAATTACCCTGACCGTCTTTTCAGTTTGCGGACGGCGGCAAGCGTTTTGCGGTTCATCATAAAGCCCGCGCCTTGCGAATATTCGGCAGGCAGCGAATAAACCAAATCAATGACCGAATCGGCAGTAACCGCCGCCGCATTACCGGATTTGACAACCTTGATTGCACCCAAAGGGTGCTTTGGTTGCATTGGTGCCACCTTCGGCATAGGTCAGCAAGCCGGTCGGCTTACCGTTCTGACCGTCGCCGCTGATAAAGGCTTTGTTTTCTGCAACTGCAAACTCAGTTTTCACTTCATCTGCAAGGAAGGCTTCCAAATTGATTTCAGCATCATCCAAAATCTGCTGAGAGGCAGCAGGATTTGCGTAGATTTTCGCCCGTTTCGAAGTCCAAAGACTTGAACTTCGGCGCATCTGTCTTGTTACGCGAATCTTCTTCACCTACCCAACCGCTGCCAGCACCGTGCATATTGTAGAGTTTTTTTGAATTTAGGGTTCGTAATCGACTGAACCTTAAACAGCTTACGCAGCGGCGATACGGTACGCAGCTTATCGGTGATGGTGCGATCCCATTCCTTCGGCACCAAATAGCCGCCGTCTGAATCTTCCGATTTTTCAAATCCGCACGGACTTCGCCGGATCGCATAAACGACACAGTCGCATCAACCGCCGCCTGCGCTTCCTTATCCAGCTTACCGGCACCACCATTCATTTGCGCGGCTGCAATTTGTACGGCAAGGTCGTCGATAGAGGCGCGCAAACCAGCCATTTCAGTATCTGCTTTCGCGGCGGCTGCTTTGGCTTCTTCACTGCCTTGCTGCAACTCAGCAATTTCTTTTTCCTTGCTGGCTTTGAATGCAGCAAAGGAACTGTTCAATTCCGCGAGCAACGCGCCCACATCAGGCGCAGTATTGCCGGCATCGGCAAATGCGGCAAGTAAGCCGCGGGCGATCATTGATTTTTTTTCATAACTAACCTTTCATGGTTTGAATTAAATTTTTGCAAGGCTTGCGCCGTCTTCAAATCGCCGCCAGCGCACGGCTTGACGGCAGGTTCGGCAGCGCGGGGCGTGCCGTGAAATAAGTTGTTGAACACATCACGTCTTTGGGCGCGACTGTATCCCTGTTGCGCGAGGCTGGATTCAATCAGAGCCATCGCCTTTTTCTGTTCGTTATCGCCGGACTGCTCGATTTCCTTCACATCGATTTCGCCGTCGGCAAAACCATCTTCAAGGGCTTTCGACTTTCCAATCCAGCTTTCACGATCCATCATGCCGACGATTTCCCGCTTTCGACAGCTTGGCGCGGGCAGCATACAAATCAGCCATCGCGTCATCAATTTGCGCCAGCGTTTCAATACTGCCCGCCAAATCGTGACGGTTGCCAATCGCAAGGCTCCATGCGTTGTGTATCATCAGGAACGACCCTTCGCCCATCAGAATCTCGTCGCCCGCCATCGCAATCACGGAGGCGGCGGAGGCGGCAAGACCGACAACCTGAACCGTCACCTTCGCCGGATGTTGCGCCAACAGGTTGTAGATGGAGATGCCCTCAAAGTAGTCCCCACCCGGGCTATTGATGTTCACGACAACCTCTTTGTCGCCGATGGCACGCAGAGCGGCGGCAACGCGTTTAGCCGTTACCCCTTCGCTCCAAAAGCTCTCACCGATTTGGTCGTACATCGTGATGACATTGTCGGTTTCGGTTTTCGCCTTAACCCCGCTGTCCCAACGGTTCGCCGCATCAGGGCGCATATCGAAAGACAGCGATTTCGGCATGGCAGACAACGCACTAATCTGCGGCAGATTTTTCAGACTCATTATTCTTTCCTTGTTGCGCCTGCCGCAAAGTATCGGCAGACTTATCTGTTGATTTCGGCAGGTCGGAAATTTCACGCACTTCGTTTTGCGTCATCCATGCTCCATGACCGCCACTACCCAAAGCTTTGGCAAAAAATTCCGCCTGATTCTCCAAGCTGCCGCGCAACAGCGCACCGGCATTAAACTTGAATATCAAGCGGTCTTGCTCAGCAGGCGTAAGCAGAGAACGTGTTAATGCCTGCTCCCACATCGTGAACCAAGGCAGGAGTCCGTATTTCAGGAAAAACACACCCAATTCACTGATACCGCTACCCCACGATGTGTCATCCATCATCAGCAATGGGCGCGGTACACCAAACATCCGCGCAATTTCCTCGATTTGATGATTTCGGTTTTTCAATATGCTGAGCATCAGAAGCAGTGTTTCCCCACTTCTCAGCCTTCAGTCCTTCCTCCAAAATCATAAAACGACCGGCATTCTCCTTGCCGCTATACCGCTTCTGCAATGATTCCTGAAGCTGGTTGTACGCCTTATCGCTCAACGCCTTGTCCGTTGCCAGATAACCGCCGGCCATTACCCTTCCGAGAAAATACGACTAGCGGCATCTTCCGCATCGAAAGCAATTCCCAACGCCCGTTTTGCCAACTTCACGCGGCTCATGCCCTCTAAGCCGTCATCGGTTAAATCCCGAAGGTGCAATATCTCGTCTGCCTCAAAATCCAGCAAACAGCCGTCTTTTCGCGTAACCACATAATGCACACTCCAATCGTCACGCTGCTTAACCTGCACAGACTTAGGATGAATCGGCACAAGCTGGATGACCTGACCGCGTGAACGGATAATCAGCGCATAGGCATTGCCATATTGCAAAACATGGCTTTTGCATCAAACTCTTGAACTCATAGGCCGTCTGAAACTTATTCGGCTGTCGTTTCAGCAGTTTCCAAACAGGATGCTCCGTAGCAGTCTCACGCCCGTCATCGTTATGCAGCACATTCAGCGGCAACATCCCGATACTTTGGCTGATTAACGTGACACACCGATACAGCGCGGCATTGCACAAAGCCTTCCGACCATCAATACCCACACCGCCGCCGATTTGACCGCTACGGATAAATTCTAACAACGCAGGGTCATTCAACCCCTCAAAAACCAAGCCGCCCGAGTCAGCACGCGGGCGGCTTTTGTTTTTGGCTTTTTTCTCTTTCGCCATATCCTATCTCACAACATTCTGATTCCGCGTGTTTCATAAACCGATGCACCACGGGCAGTCGGATTAAGTGACAAAAGCGACACCGCGTCAAACATCGCCATCAACGGGTCGATTTTCGCCGAACCGCTCGCCTGCTTGGTAATCAAAATACCATTGGCGCGTGGCTCGACGCGTGCATTCCCGACCACCCAATTCATCATCGCGCTGCCACTATGAATAAAACAGCCCTCCGCCAGCTTGCGCTCCGCCGTCTTAATCGCCGCGCCCAGCTTCCAGCCCTGCGACACCCCGACCACAGCATCTTCCGGAACGCCATATTCCAACATCGCGTCTAAAATCGCACCGACCCCGTGCGGGTCAAGGCCGCATTTATCCAGCAAACCGCTCTGATAAACCCGAGCAACAAGCCCAGCCACCTCATCGCTGTCGTCGCCGATTCGGTTGACGATGGTCAAATCGCCATGCTTGGCAAAATCCAACAACGCCGGTGCGATTTCCTTGCGCCGCTCCAACACCGACGGATGCGCCCAAGCATGAAACCACGCCGCCCACATCCGCGGATTGTCTTTCAGACGGCCAACGGCAGAAATCCCCAATAAGTCATCCAACCCACCGCCGTCAACGCCAATATCGATGACCTCGCAGTGTTCGAGCATCCAATCCAAGCCGATTTCGGGATTTTTCCCGCTATCCTCCCAAAACTCAGCACCGGGCCAATAATCAGCAGTCAGGGACAAGGCAATCTGCACATTCAAATGCTTTGCCATAAATCGCCGAAGAGCGATTTCGCCATCTGCTTTAGCCGTTTCAAATTCACCCATCAGATAGGCTTCGGAAACGGAAGCACCAATATTAGGGTTCGTGACATAAAAGTTTTCAGGAAGACGGTACGTTCCGTTGTCCAACATCTCCTGCGGGTACTCATACAAGACCGGCAACATACGGTTATCAACTCGCTTGCCGTCTCGAACTTCGCGCGCTCGCTTGAGCAAGTCTGCGAATACGCCGGCCGGTGCCTCATCAGACATCGTCGATAGGTAAATCACAAAGCCTTCCGGACGACTGGCCAAACCGCCTTTTGCCTCCGTAAACATATCGGCGGCTTTAGAGCGTTTTCCAAACAGCCAAACCTCTTCAATCAAAACGCCGGTGCCTTTGATACCGGCAACGGTATCACTTTCAGCGGCAAGAATCTTCAGCGTTGCCCCAGTGGTTCGGTGCGTGATCGTACGCGTATGGTCTTGCACCCTGAAACAAGGCGGAAAGCTCTTCGTCTGCGCGTATCATGGCTTTGGCAGGCTTAAAACTATTGTTTGCGACCTCAACAGTAGGAGCGATAATGAAAAATTCAGCTTCACGCCGCCAATTTAGAATCAGCGCAGTCAACATTACCCCGGCCGCCAAGGTAGATTTCATGTTTTTTTCTTACTAATCAACAAGAAAAAAACTCCTGAATCAACCGTACACCGGAATCAGGGTCGTATGCGCCAAAAAAATTGCCGCAACAAAGTCATATACCCATTCGCGCGTGACTTCGCCCATCATTGGCTCACCAGGCACATCAACCAAGCGCAACTGCTTGAAAATGCGCAACGCCATTTCGGCAGGCTCCTGATACAACGGAGAAAAACGGAATCAAGCTTTTTTTCTGCCTATAATTCGTTCTTTCCAATCAGGGCAAGCGGTTGACCAAGCTTTTTTTCAACATAATCTACCCTGCACCGGCTCAGGCGGCCTCATTGGGCTGAACTTCCCACCGGCAACATCATGGGCGCGTTCGCGTTCGACATCCTTTTTGCCCTGATCTGCAACTTTTCCGTGGAAATATCCCAACAACGCCTTGGCAGCATCAATCTGCTGCCGGTTTAAAGAAATCACGCCCAAAGAACACAGAATCAACTGGTCTTTCGGGTCGGTTTGTTCGTAGGAAACGCCATCTAACTCAATCGTAGTACCACGAACGATGGCACGCTCACGCGCCGATAATGCGATACGGTCTAAACTCTCCGATGTTTCAACAGACCTTTCAGCCACTGGCACAGCCTGAACCGGCTGCACATCAGGAACAACCGACACAGAAGCTGGCTCAACAGCAACGGCCACTGGCTCCGTCGGCTGAATACGCTTCAGGCGTTCAATTTCCGCCAAAACATCAACATCTTTTTGCCAAACGACTGCCGCTTGCGCTGGCCGTCTTTTTCGCTATACCCCGCCGCAATCGCAGCCTCTCGGTTCGACAACCCTCGCAATTTCGCTTTGGCAAACAACTCCTTTTGTTCATTCATTGCCATAGTGAAATTCCAATAAAAAAAGCCGCTTTTTCAAGGCGGCCTTTTGTAGCATAAAATGCTAAAAGTCCAATGTTAATCAACCTGTTAAAATATCGCTTTAACAGTTTCACAGGGGAAAAAATTCTGCAAATGGGAGGGCGGGGGGTTTCCGCTGCTAATCCCCTATGAACTTTTGATACCCCTACCCTACCAGCGACGATTTCGCCGGCGATTTTTCTGAAACAGATTTTTTTCCAAGTGACAGTCTTTGCAAAGCGTTTGCAAGTTTCCCACATCATCCGCGCCGCCATCAGCGAGCGGAACAATATGGTCACACTCAGCATCACTTGGCAGCACCACCCGACCACACTGCCGGCACTGATACTGGTCACGCAGCAGCACGGTCTCACGCAGAGCTTGCCAGCCACGACCGCGCATACGTTTTTTTCCGCCGTCTTTTGGTGGATGCTTCACGGAGATTCTGTTTTTGCTCAACAGGTCGGAGCCGTGAAGCAACTTGTTTTAAAGCGACCCATAAAATTCTTTTTCCAAACGCAAAAGGTCGTCTGAAATTCAGACGACCTTTAATAACAGATAGGGATTCTACAAATGACGAACAAAAAGCGGCATCGCACCTGAACGCACGAAACCGCAGTTTTCCATAATTTAAACAAATTATTCCAAGAAGTGCAAGCTCTTTAACAAGTATTTAACAGCTTTTAAGCACTTCTTTCCGCTTAACGCATTCATTAAAAAGCGTTTTGCATCTTCCAGATATTTATAAAATGTGCTAACACGGCAACCACATCTAGCAGCTTTTGCCTTGGATGTTGTATCCGCCACCGCTTCAACACCGCGTATAGAATATTGAGCCAGCAACACTTCCCGATGAAAAGCAGGTAATCCCATGACTGCACGGTCAATATCAGAAAATACCGAATCAGAATCTACACCATAAGGCAAAGCCATCACGCCACCGCTACCAGTATTCACCTCACCCGCCATCAAACGATTCAAGCCATTTGAACTATAACCCAAACCATGATCATTACAAATGGAACGCCAACGCGCCCATTTAAACAACAAATCATCTAAAGTCATTCAATCCTGTATCAATCTCGCCATACAGTTACCCTGTAGCCCCATCAATTAATGCAGAGCTTTGTTTTATATGAATGAAATTATATCAAACCAAGCAACAACAACCAACAAAAATTAGATTGTCCACATTTTTCAAAATTTTTATCTGGTTTGTCCATACTTGTCCAGGGTGTTGTCCATAGCAAAAGCCTTATATTTATTGGTTTGTCCAGTTTGTCCATACTTTTTAAGTAAGTCCGTATGTGGAAGTAAAAAATAAAAATAAAAAACCATGTATACACAAAAAAGCGCGTAATGAAAAAAATCATTACGCGCGTATAAGGTTTTGACCCATGGACAAACTGGACAAACTGGACAAACCACGATTTATAAGGCTTTCAGAAGACCCCATAATATGGACAAAACCATCAAAAATATGGACAAACCAAAATTACAACGACAATTTTTCTAAAATGCGGCCAAATTCCGCCACCTGATTGCCGTAATAATCCATCTTACTGACAGCATCCTCCGAATCACGGGCAGTATTATCCGTGTTAGGCTGTGGGAAGAGCTGCTGCATTTCCGGGCGCAACCAATTATGTGGCACCACAAAGATACGCAACCGCTTCTTGTCATATCCATTCATTCTAACCCAAGTTCTCACATCTTGTAAGCGCTTGGCCATATTTGAATAAAAATTCTTCTGGGTCATACTAAAAGTCTTAGTATCGTAGCACCATTTCTTGTAAACCTTCCACAAATCCGCCGCTGCACAAGTAATAAAAGGCACATCAATATCACCATTATACCAATCATCCAAAAACGCCTCCCAGCCCGGCTTATTCAGATTAATCATTCGGCGTTTAATCGGTGTCATCAACGGCTTAGAATGCGGATTAAACGGTACACGCTCCCCCTGATCATTGGTGTACATCAACGGCAAAGCACATAAAAACGCAGCAAATTCCTCAATACCGCCATTTTTTTCAATTCCGCATCCAAATTAGCATACATATCATCCGTGAATTTCCGACTACAACCTGATACCATAAAACGACGGTCATTTGATTCAATCGGTATCGAACGCTCATCATTCGAAAAAATGATATACGAATTATAATCCGAATGTTTTTCAGCATCGCGCCCTTTGCGCTCCACCATAATCACATCACTCGTAATCATATTTTTTTAAGCTTACCGATGATATTCATCCGCTCATCAGACGGACTAATCTCTTCAAAAAAATTGTAACCAACGCAAACAACAAAAACCGCATTAAAGCGAGATTCCAGCGCATTTTTGGTCAAGTTGGCGCAAATAATCACCAAACAAACCCTTAACAACACGCTCACCGAACGTCGATTTACCCACCCCCTGAGTTTCAGAGATGAAAACCAAAGCCGTTGCAGGCTTACGTTCAGGCCAGCGGAAACGGCAAGCCAACCAATTCAAAACCCACTCAACAGATGCATCAGCCTTATTACCATTGCCGGCACATAAATTTTTCAATCAAGCCAATGATATGCTTACACCTAGGGAAACGCACCTTCAAATCATCAATCGACACATCCTTGGCCGTCTCAACCTCCGGAAAAACCGCAGGCACAGGTAAACCACGAAACATATTGATATAATTGACTAAATTATCATCATTAAACGATACTCCACACGGCAAATCAGGCTCAAAAACATAATTTGAGATCGGGCATACCATTCGCGCCGGAGATTTCGACCAATCATCAAACTGCTCCGGCCACGCCGCCTTTACCGCTGCCAATGACACAACCGAATCCAACTTAATATCAAAAGCATCAGTTGTCCCATCCAAATAAATATAGCGGTTAATCATATCCGCAAACATATCATCAATCTTGGCCAACGCCTCCAACTTCAACCGCTTACCGATGATTTCAGCCTCAAATTCCTCAACCTTTTGCCGTTTAGCCTTATAAGACCAACCAAGCACCGCCTCTTTGCCGAAAATCTTGCCCAACTGACGAAAACTAAAAATCTCCCCTGTTTTCAAAGAGATAACACGCTCCTTCAAACCGACTTGAGCAAAATTATCCATCAATTCCTGCATGACCAAACCTTCACGGCTACCAACATCCGCCCCCGCGCCGCCCCCTTGGTCTTGTGGGTGCGGTGCATCGCACCCACTCATATTATCAGAAGGGCGCGGGAAGATTGCCGGGTCGGAATCATCCACAAAAGGATACGTCCGCAAAGCGGACATCACCGCCCGAACACTGGTAAGCGGCTCAGTATCCACCAACACATCAGCAATATCGTAACCACTTGGCCAAACGCCAGGACGTGGAATATCCGCGATTTCGACCGAACAGCCCAAATCAACCAATACCGCCGCAATACCCAACATCGCCGCCATACCCGGCTGTTCCAAATAATCCAAATACGGCATATCCCATTCGCTCAAACCCTCCTCAGCATCTTTTTTTGGAACGTTTTCGGCGCTGACTATCACAATCCGGCCAACACACCACCCTACGGCCGGCAAGCGGCTGCCAGTTAGATTTTTTTCCAACCATTTGCACCACCGTGCCAAGATACCGCAACATAATCAGCCAAATCATGGCAATTTGCCGCCCGCGTCCCGACATTTCTCCCCTCGACCAACAAAACAGGCGCATTCGGGCGGCGTGCCAAATCATCCAAACCATACAACGGCAAAGGCTCAAGCACACGACGATTCCGCCATTCCTGCTCGCCCTTGCCATTCTGGCACCATGCAAACGGCAGGTCTTCCTTATGCCCGTCAGCACCGATAAACCGCTGAATAACCATCAACGGACGGCCCTGCTCATCACGATAAACCGCCTGCCGATCAACCCTCTTATCCCTAGCTCGGAATTTGAACGACGATGAACCACGCAAAAAGCCCAATTTCGCCTCATCCACCGGCACAATTGGCGTCCACGTTTCCCGCGCCCGACCAGATTTACCATAGTTCGGCGTACCATCCCAAAGAACACGCTCCACCGGCTCAAAGCCACCGATATTCAACCGTTCGGCCACAGCACGAAGCGCATCTCCCTGATTACCGTGCGTAAACAAATAAGCATAAAGGCTGATCAGATCCCCGCCAGCATCATCAGTCGCATAATCAGCCCATGCGCCCGAATGCGTATTCACCGCAAATGAACCCAAATGACGGTCCGCGCGTGTCGGATTCAACGCAAAAAACTCATGCCCCTTATACTTACCGCCGGGCAACCATTCCGCCAGCAAATTATCCACCGCATTCAAAGCAGCATCAGCAACAGATTTAAAGTCTAATTTATTCATTTCAGACGGCCTTATACAAAATTTAGGCGTGAAAAAAGCCTGCCCCCTATAATGGAAAAGGCAGGTGGAAAAACATCCCGATATGGCGTATCGGAATCAGGGTATTTCAAGACACAGTCACCAAAGGCGACAGAATTAACGCAACCCGCAATTTTGAAATCCAACAAACGGCGCGGCGATCACTATTCCATTCATTTCACACCTCAACTAATTCAGGCCAAATTTTTTGAAAATCATTAGGCCTCAAATCTCGCCGCGACACTTTGCCGCCCGTGTATCGCTCAATATCGACACATACAATCACGGGGACTTGACGTTTGCCTGTCGCGTACAGGGATAAGTGCAGCGCAGCGATACCAAGCGCCTCAGACATCTTGATTTGAGACCCAATCCCTTGTGTTTTTGAAAAAGTCAGATAAAGTCATAATATTTACAATTTGATAATTTGTTAGACGAATATTATCACTAGGATAATATAAAAAGCAATAGCATTATGTGATTTTGACGACTTATTTTTTGATGATAAATTATCATTTAGATAATTTGTAAGCAGAGTAGAAAAAAATGGCTGAAAAATCAAAAATTTAAAACGATAGATCGAAACATGGCGAGACCGCCTGAACATCTTGATTGACAAATTTGGCAGTCAAAAACAACTGGCAGACATGGCGAATATCAGCCCAAACCAAATATCACAATGGCGCACATCGGCGATTGCAGGTACCGGCAAACCCCGAAAAATGAGCGTTGAATCCGCCCGTCGCCTCGAGGAGTCCTTAAACCTGCTCACGCGGATGGATGGATCAGCCCATTACCCAAAAACAACACAGCTGACCAAATGCAAGTCAGCAACAATTACGGCAACGGCGACCAAAAACACCACCTTTTACAACTTAATCCAAGAAAAACAAAAAGCATAGCGAATCAAATAAACTGAAAGAGGAAGCGACAGGCTATTTAAAGACCATGCCACTGCTTGATATAGATACAGGGATTGATTTTGCAATCAATCCAGAAGAGCATTTAAAAAAGATAAAAGAGTACGATGACCGAGCATCAACATTCATCCCGCACAGCAGCTACACATTTGGCGTCAAAATGCCCGACGACAGTATTCGCGATATCACCGCCGAGCGTATATCCAAAAACGACATATTAATTATTGAGCCGAAAATCGAGCCAAGACATGGAGACCTTATATTGGTCGGACTCAATTACAACAACCCAAGCCGACGGCGCGGATTGATTGCCCGCTGCGATTTCGACCTTAGCAACAATATAAAAATCAAATACAGCAATGAGCCGCCGGCAGACCTGCCCGAAGGGGCATTAATTTGCGGCGTCATCGTTGAGATAAAACGCCGCCTAATCCCTGTCGACACGATAAACTCACGCCTAAACGCAGATTGGGACATAAAAACGACACTCAAAAAATAATTTATACACTATCAAGCCGCGTTATGCGGCTTTTTTACGTCCCTCATATTAGCGCAATGATAATTATATTCTTATAAAAATCATAATTTTGTGGAAATAATACAAAATATTTGCCTTTTTGCTATTGCTTATAAATTATCAGATTGATAATATACACCCATCAAAACAAACAACCCACGAAAGGGCAAACCGATGGAAACCAAGAAATTAATCAGACAACACTTGTCTCAAATGCTCCGGAAACTGAAACCGGCAACTCCAAGAAAACAAGTCATGGTCGCAACGGGATTTTTTATTGAAGAAACTGAGGAAGCGTGCAAAACAGAACTTGACCGAGTCAAAAAAACACATCAAAACCGCTTTCGACAATCAAGTTACCCACCTCATTAAAGACTTCAAAATGTCAAAAGAAGAGGCAGAGAAAATCGCACTTGAACACGCTCAATTCCGAATTGACAGCCTGAATAGCTCATACAACTTATAAACAAAAGGCCGTCTGAATATTCAGACGGCCACACAAAGGGCAAAAAAATGAAAATCCGCTACATCCTAATTGCCATATTAATCGCAACAGCAGGCTACATGACCGGCAAAGCGACAGCCAAAGAAACAATTACCGTCAACATCGAATGCCCACAGGAAGGCTGCGGTTTTATCGATTTTGATAAAAATCCCGAACTAATCGGAGGCGGTCTCGTTCTTAAACCAACAGACCCGAAATAACCATGCCGGCAATATTAATCTTAGCTTTACTCATCATCCAAATCGCCGTTGAACGAATCACAGGCATCAGATTCCGCAAAATGGATAGACGGCACTCCACGGGAATAAAACCATGGCAACCAACAAACGACCACGGAAAAAATATTGCAAAAAACGTCTGTACTTAATTGATACCGCCCGGCAATCCCACGTCAACCCAATACAGCTCGTAGCACACGCAACAAGCAACAGGCCACTATCGGAAGAAAACAATCAATGCCGTATTAACCGGATACAAAAATTTTCTTGACCTAGTCAAATCCGGGAAAGCAACAGGCCAAATTTTCTTCCAAATGTGCGAATGCCATTACTTGTATGTTGCCCTACTGGAAGTGATGAAACGTGCCAAAGTCAATTTCGACAATGCCGACGACCATATGCAATTTAAACTTCGACTGTCCATCCTACTCGACATCGCGATCGACAGCACAACAGACGTTTTAGAGGGGATCGCAACGCGCGAAAAGAAAACCAACAAATTTATTTTGACTGGAGATGAGATCAAACACATTGAGCAGTCAATATCAGATTTCAAATGGCTCCTCGAAATTTCAAGCTGGCAACATTACATTGCCGCACTGAAAGAATCAGAGCCAATCCTAAACCAAGAAGCACACCGCCAACGCAGAAAAAAAAGACTGGAGGCAACACAATGAAATATTTAGCACTTTTATTAATTTGTTTTTCAGCAGGATTAATCGCCTGCTCAATCATCTACTACATAAAAATGCAAACAACCAAAAACAATGACGACTGGCACGGCGGTAATTGGCCATATCAATAGGAGCTATAACATGACTCGACACCCAAACATAGCCGTAAAACGAAGCCCAAAAACACATGGCTGGTCATCGAATACACAGGGACGTCTTATGACCATAAGCATTGGTCAACTGGCTCACACTTTAGCGTAAATCAAAAATTGCTGAATACAAGACTTTCGAGGAAGCAGAGAAAGCCGAATACATCCGAACCAACAAGAACAAAGGAAATTAAAAATGGCAAACATCGACTTATCGCAATGGACTGAAAGCGTACCAGTTCAAATCGCAGTAAACCAAGAACAAGGATTCGTGGATATTATTATCGGCCAAGATGACATTTTTATGAGCATCGACCATGCGAAGGATTTATATCGAAAATTAAAAAGAATACTTTTGGAGAAGCAAAATGATTAAGGTCAGAGACAAAAACATCATTGTATACAACGCAAGCGAGAGCTTGACCGAAAGCATAATTAAAAGACGTTTTCTCAGGATTAATGCTTGGATTCTGCTTATATATTAGCCATTGGTCAGATTCGGTATTTTGGACTTTTTATTACCGGCTTGATGTTTTTATTTTTATCTTTCAAGCAAACTCAACAGACTAATAAAAAGCCGTGTCACAAAGTTTAAAAACATGGGCAGAGTTTAAAAAAATGGGTAGATGAGCAGGCTGAGCTTGAAATGCACTTATCTGATATGCCAAACAAGGACGACAATGCGCAGACGGCTGAATAACTACCAATCCGACAGGCGGCGGAAAATACCGCCTGATGAAGATTAGAAAGGCTAAAAAGATGATTCCCGACACAAGACTGAAAAACGTTAAAAACACTTTGAAGAATTGCTGAAAGATTCCGAACGGCTGGAATGGTTAATTAAATTTTGTGACCGACTCGGGAGCTTTTTGACGAAGACGACATGAAAAAAAGTAGGATTTAACGGCAAAAAAACTTCAGAAAATTTCATTGATTTAGTGATGAACGTCCCGATTGATGAATTGTTAGCCGATTTGGAACAGGAGGAACAGTAATGTACCTCACATCGCAAGAATGTGCCGACCTGCTACACGTCAAACGCGCGACATTTGTAAATCAGACGTGCAAGCAGACAGGCTTTCCCAAAGCCTTTTTGTTATCTCGCCCAAAAAGTTTCTTTTGGCCGGAAGCAGAAGTTCACGAATTTATCCGCCGCCGCCGTCAGAAATAGAGAAACCGCCGTAATAGGCGGTTTTTTTCAATCCAGCAAATCGGCCAGTTCACCGACATCAGGGTTATAGTACACGTTGAGCAGGATTCTCAAAGTCCTTATGGCCGCTGATTTTTGGCAAGTTGCATAGGCTCAATCCTCGCCGCCATGCGCGTAAGGGCTTTATGGCGCGTATCGTGAAAAGTGGAAGCCCTCAGCCCCATCAACCTTTTGCCCTTGCACGTCTGAACATCACGTCAAGCGTGTGGGAGCTTATATCAAACACAGACCCACTCTCAGACCGTGGCAATCTATCCAATATCGCTATGGCCTTTTTAGACAGCGGCACGTCTCGACTGCTTCCGTTCTTCGTCATCGGCAGATGTACCACGCGGCGGCCTAAATGTACATCACGCCAATTCATGTTACAGATTTCCCCGGCACGCATGGCCGTCTCAATCGCAAACAAGACAGCCAAGCCGATACGCTGTTTTACCGTAATTATCGGCACGCCGTCAGCTACACCAAGCTCACGCACGACGGCCAAGACAATATCGTCAGGCGGGATGTAGTTCCGCGCCCTGCCTTTGCCCGGCCGCCTGATTTGCAATAGAGGATTTGACGGCAAAAGCCCCCATTCTTTGACCGCTATTTGACAGACGGCCGACAGCGTTTCAAGCTCACGCCTGACCGTTGCTTCTTGGACTTCTTTTTTCCGATTGTCGCGCCATTGGGCAAAATGATGTGGGCGCAGGTCGCTGACTTTAATATCTGCCAAATCGGATCGTAACGCACGATTCAGCCGGTATGTTTCCGCCCTATTGCCTCGCTTCGTGGGCGTAATTTCATCGCGGTATCGTGTCAGCAAATCGGCAAAAATATAGGCTTTTTGGGCGCATTGCCCTTGTACGCCGTCCAAGATTGCCGCTTCAGTCCGCGCCGCCCATGCGACGGCATCGGATTTCAGGGCAAATGTTTCAGACTTAGTAACGCCTTTCAGACGGACTTTAACGCGATATTTTCCGTTGCGCTTTTCGATGGTTGCCATTGGTATATTATTGGGACAGTGAGGGGACACGGCATTATATGTTATAATCAATCCTAATCAATCATAAAGGATTGAATGGTGCAGATATGAGATTGATTTATATGTATAATCTATCAAAATCAATCATAATCTACTATAATCAATTTGCTGTTTTATTGCACTCCGTCCGCACCACACACTAGCACCTTTTAGGGGCTGCTTTTTTTCGTCTATTCCACTATACACCCCTATTCAAAATCAAAACTGCTTTTAATTTTTTGACCTTTGCAAAAAAAGGGTTTATTTGGGGGTATAACAGACGTTTCCATTTTATCTTTCAGACGGCCTATCATTTATGTTGAATCCATCGCAAAAACTTGTCGAATTGGTTCGTATCCTTGAAGAACGTGCCTATATTTTTCCGGGAGATCCTGTGCAGGCGACGGAAGCGTTGCGACATATTGATGGCGGCAACGAGGAAAAACTGATACGCCGCGCCCAAATTATTGACCGCGACCAGCATTTGAAATATGTGTTGCAACAGGTGGAGACAGGCTCGTTTTGGCTTTGGATTGTTGCGGCGACGTTGTTGTTTACGGTCGGTTTTTCCAGCACTTATCTTTTGATGGACAATCAAGGGCTGAACTTTTTTCTGGTCTTGGCCGGGATTTTGGGCATGAATACAGTCATGCTGCTGGTGTGGCTGGCGACTTTATTCTTGCGTTTGAAAAATGTGCACTTTATCAGCAGTCCGACAACTTGGTTCCGAGGCAAAGATCCGGTCAATCAGGCAATTTTGCGGCTTTATGTGGACGAATGGCGCAAACCGCAAACGCGTTGGCTGATTGGTGCAACTTCACACGGCCTGTGGCTATGTACGCTGTCGGGAATGTTGGTTTCTGTTTTGCTGCTGCTTTTGGTGCGTCAATATACGTTTAACTGGGAAAGTACGCTTTTAAGCAATACGGCATTGGTGAAAACAGTTGAGGCTTTGTCATGGCTGCCGGAACGTTTGGGCTTTCCTGTTCCCGACAGTCAGGCCGTAATTGCAGGCCGTCTGAACAATCATATCGAAGATGCACGCGCTTGGGCGGGTTTACTCATCGGCAGCATTATCTGCTATGGCATTCTGCCGCGCTTGCTTGCTTGGCTGGCTTGCAAGATTACTTTAAAAACCCTTCGCGAACGTTTGGATTTGAATCAGCCCTACTATCAAAAAATCCTCCGTACATGGCAAACGAAAATTGTTGATGCCGATGATTTTCAGGAAAACATCGTTCCCGTTTCATCCAAAATTACGCTGAATAATGCGCCCAAATGGGCAGTTACACTGGAAACGGAATGGCCTGAGCCGCTTTGGTTTTCCGGCGTTTTGGCACAAGAATGGATAGATAAAGGCGTGGCCGCCGGCAGAAAAGATTTGGAACAATTAGAAGCCGAATTGAAACAAACTCCGGCGCAACTTCTCATCGGCGTACGCACGCAAACTGTTCCCGACCGCGGCATTTTGCGTCAAATCAGCCGTTTGGCCGAAGCGACGGACGGCGGCGTTATCATTCAACTTTTGAATCAAGACAGTTTCTCTGAAGATTTGGATACCAAACTGGATTATTGGCGCGATGCGCTGGCAGAAAGAAACATTGCCTGGTTGGAGCCGACCCGTTTGGCACAAGAAAAACGGCAAAGCTCTATTTGACAGATAAACCAAAGGCCGTCTGAAACCTGATGTTTGGGTTTCAGACGGCCTTATTTATTGTTGAGGATTCATCTTAATGATGGTCGTGGCGATGCTCTTGATGATGTTTGGGCTTGGCTGCGTGGTGTTTGGCTTTAGGTGCAGGTTTTTTCATTTTTTGCGGTTTGGCTTTTTTGTGCATACGTTCTTGTTTCGGATGCATTTCGTGTTTGCCGTGTGCAGAAGCGACAGGAGCCAATACCAAGCCGGCAGCCGCAAACATCAAAGAGGTCATTTGAATCAGTTTTTTCATATTTATCTTCTTTCAAGGGGTTGATTTGAGGTAAAAATAAGAATTTATTCGCACTCAAGCGATGGACAAATATTAATGGCTTTAACTGTCAGCTGCTGTCAGCATTCGGCGAAATCTGTTCAAAATTCGGCAATGGAAGTATGACAACACGATGATGTAGCAAGCTTTTGAAAGTTTACTGTCAATTTCAACATAGCGTCTTTACACATTTCCCAAACGACAAAAAGCGCGAACCTTTCGATTCGCGCTTTTTTTCAGACGGCATCAATTATTTTTTGTCGTCTTTTACTTCTTCAAAGTCGGCATCTACGATGTCGTCGTCTTTCTTAGCAGAAGACTCGGCTTGTGCGCCCTCGCCTGCTTGTGCTTCGGCTTGCGCTTGAGCGTAAACCATTTCGCCCAATTTTTGGCTGGCTGCACCCAAAGCTTCGGCTTTGGCATCGATAGCGGCTTTGTCGTCGCCTTTAACTGCTTCTTCAGCTTCTTTCAACGCAGCTTCGATTTTTTCTTTCTCGGCAGCGTCGAGTTTGTCGCCGTAGTCAGTCAGAGATTTTTTCACAGAGTGAATCAGGGCTTCGGCTTGGTTGCGGGAAGCGACCAATTCAGTCAGTTTTTTATCTTCTTCAGCATTGGCTTCGGCATCTTTCACCATGCGTTCGATTTCTTCTTCGCTCAAACCTGAAGAACCTTGGATGGTGATGTTGGCCGCTTTGCCTGTACCTTTGTCTTTAGCAGAAACGTGCAAGATACCATTAGCGTCAATGTCGAAAGTAACTTCAATTTGCGGCATACCACGTGGTGCAGGTGCGATGTCGGTCAAATTGAACTGACCCAAAGATTTGTTGGCAGAAGCGCGTTCGCGTTCGCCTTGCAGTACGTGGATGGTCACTGCGCTTTGGTTGTCTTCGGCAGTAGAGAACACTTGAGACGCTTTAGTCGGAATAGTAGTGTTCTTTTGAATCAGCTTGGTCATCACGCCGCCCATGGTTTCGATACCCAAAGACAGAGGAGTTACGTCCAGCAGCAATACGTCGCTACGGCCGCCGCTCAATACTTCGCCTTGAATCGCTGCACCTACGGCAACAGCTTCGTCAGGGTTCACGTCTTTACGAGGCTCTTTACCGAAGAAGGCTTTAACGGCTTCTTGTACTTTCGGCATACGGCTTTGACCACCGACCAAAATTACGTCGTCGATGTCGCTGGTGCTCAAGCCGGCATCTTTCAATGCGACTTTACAAGGCTCGATAGAACGTTGGATCAAATCTTCAACTAGGCTTTCAAATTTGGCACGGGTAATTTTCATGGCCAAGTGTTTAGGACCGGTTGCGTCCATAGTGATGTATGGCAGGTTGATTTCAGTTTGCTGACCGCTGGACAATTCGATTTTGGCTTTTTCGGCAGCTTCTTTCAGACGTTGCAGAGCCATTACGTCTTGTTTCAAATCAATGCCTTGTTCTTTTTTGAACTCGTCAATGATGTAGTCGATCAAGCGTTGGTCGAAGTCTTCACCGCCCAAGAAAGTATCGCCGTTAGTAGCCAATACTTCAAATTGTTTGTCACCGTCGAGGTTGGCAATTTCGATGATGGAGATATCGAAAGTACCGCCACCCAAGTCATATACGGCTACTTTGCGGTCTTTGTTGTCGCCTTTGTCCATACCGAATGCCAAAGCAGCTGCGGTTGGTTCGTTGATGATACGTTTTACTTCCAAACCTGCGATGCGGCCTGCGTCTTTAGTCGCTTGACGTTGGCTGTCGTTGAAGTAGGCAGGAACGGTAATCACGGCTTCGGTGACTTTCTCACCCAAGTAAGCTTCAGCGGCTTCTTTCATTTTACGCAGGACTTCTGCGGAAACTTGCGGCGGAGACAGCTCTTTGCCTTGCGCTTTCACCCATGCGTCGCCGTTGTTGGCTTTGATGATTTCGAAAGGCATGGATTCGATGTCGCGTTGAACTTCTTTGTCTTCAAATTTATGACCGATCAAACGTTTTACAGCGTAGATGGTGTTTTTAGCGTTGGTTACGGCTTGGCGTTTGGCGGGTGCGCCAACGAGGACTTCGCCTCCGTCCAGATAAGCGATAACGGAAGGAGTGGTGCGTGCACCTTCTGCATTTTCGATCACTTTGGTTTGACCGTTTTCAGAAATGGCCAAACAAGAGTTGGTTGTACCTAAGTCAATACCGATTACTTTTGCCATATTATGTTGCTCCTAATAAATAAACTTTTCTAAATTAATAATCCTGTGGAACATTTCGTTCCGATGGCTTGTAAATAAGGTTACTTCATTTTTTTTCAAGGCTTAATTTGAATTTTTTTTCAAATTAAATTCAAGTACTTGATTTATTTATCCACAAGCCGTTTATTCTTTTTTTTCAGACGGCCGGTTTTAATTTTCCGATTCCGGTTTATCGGAATGATTTTCCAATAGCGAAACATTGGGATTTGAAACCGGATAAGGCCGTCTGAAAATTTTATGCTTGATAAACTTTATCAAGCGGTGCCTTCAATCTTCTTTTTTCGCCACGACAACCATCGCAGGACGCAATACGCGGTCGGATAACGTATAGCCTTTTTTCATCACGCTGACGATGGTGTTCGGCTCTTGCTCGCTGACCACTGCCTGCATGGCTTGGTGGTAATGCGGGTCAAGTTTCTCGCCTGCCTGAGGATTGATTTCTTTAATATGGGTGGCATCAAACGCTTTTTGCAATTCGTTCAAAGTCATTTGCACACCCATTTTCAGGGCATCGAAATTACCGCTTTGGTCGAGCAGCGCCATTTCAAGGTAGTCTTTGACAGGCAGCATTTCGGCTGCAAATTTTTGTCCGGCAAATTTATGGGTATCGGCAATCTCTTGCTGATGGCGGCGGCGCAGATTTTGCTCGTTTGCCAAACCGCGCAGCTCGCTGTCTTTGAGCTGGCCTTCCAACTCGGCAATACGCGCCTGCAGATCTTCGTAAGTCGGCTCGGCTTGTACTTCGGCTTGTTCGGTTTCAACTGCTTCAGCAGTTTCTACGGCTGCCGCTTCTTCGGCGGCGTTTTGGTGTTGTTCGTTACGATCCGTCATTTCTGACATCCTTTTAGAGTGTTAGCATTCAATAACCCATATATAAGGCCGTCTGAAAAAACTTCAAGCATTTGAACGTCGATTATCAAATGCCTTGTTAAAAGACGTTGGAAAACGGTAAGATAGCCATCTGATTTTATTCTTCAGACGGCCTCGAATATGAAAAAGACCATTTGAATTCAACCGAATTTAATCTGTGGCACACCATCCGCGAAGAAACCGAAGCGGCAGCCGCAGCCGAACCGATGCTGGCAAGCTTCCTGCATCAAACCGTGTTGCGCCACGATTCGCTCGATTCGGTACTTGCCTACCATCTTTCCAGCAAACTGGGCAGCCCGATTATGGATGTGCGCGCGCTGTTTGAAATCTATCAGCAGGCTTTGAGTGTAGACACCCGTATCAGCAAATGTGTCGAGGCCGACTTGAAAGCCATTTACGAGCGCGACCCAGCTTGTGATGAATATTCGCTGCCGCTGTTGTATTTCAAAGGCTTCCACGCCGTACAGGCACACCGTATCAACCACTGGCTCTATCAAAACGGCCGTAAAACGCTGGCGTATTTCCTGCAAAACCGCATGTCGGAAGTCTTCGGTGTCGATATCCACCCGGCCGCCCGTTTCGGTCACGGCCTGATGCTCGACCATGCCACCGGTTTTGTGGCCGGCGAAACCGCCGTCTTGGGCAACAATATTTCCATCCTCCACGGCGTAACGCTGGGCGGTTCGGGCAAAGAAAGCGGCGATCGCCACCCGAAAATCGGCGACGGCGTGATAATTGGTGCGAACGCTTCGATTTTGGGCAACATCCGCATCGGCGTAAATGCCAAAATCGGCGCAGGCAGCGTGGTGGTTGCCGATGTACCGTCATCGATTACCGTTGTCGGCGTACCGGCCAAACCGGTTGGCCGATCGTCCAAAACCCCGTCTGCCGATATGGATCAAAACATTCAATTATCGACTACGGATTTTGTGATTTAATCAATCTGCCATTTAAAAGGCCGTCTGAAAAGATTTGTTCTTTCAGACGGCCTGAGACCTTTGCAAAATTCCCCAAAATCCCCTAAATTCCCACCAAGACATTTAGGGGATTTTCCATGACCACCTTCTTCCAGCAAACCGCACAAGCCATGATTGCCAAACACATCGACCGCTTCCCACTATTGAAGTTGGAACAGGTGATTGATTGGCAGCCGATCGAACAATACCTGAATCGTCAAAGAACCCGTTACCTTAGAGACCACCGCGGCCGTCCCGCCTATCCCCTGTTGTCCGTGTTCAAAGCCGTCCTGCTCGGACAATGGCACAGCCTCTCCGATCCCGAACTCGAACACAGCCTCATCACCCGCATCGACTTCAACCTGTTTTGCCGTTTCGACGAACTGAGCATCCCCGATTACAGCACCTTATGCCGCTACCGCAACTGGCTGGCGCAAGACAACACCCTGTCCGAACTGCTGGACCTGATTAACCGACAACTGACTGAAAAAGGCCTAAAAGTAAAGAAAGCATCCGCCGCCGTCGTTGACGCCACCATTATTCAGACCGCCGGTAGCAAACAGCGTCAGGCCATAGAAGTCGATGACGAAGGACAAGTCAGCGGCCAAACCACACCGAGTAAAGACAGCGATGCCCGTTGGATAAAGAAAAACGGGTTATACAGACTCGGTTACAAACAACATACCCGTACAGATGCGGAAGGCTATATCGAGAAACTGCACATTACCCCCGCCAATGCTCATGAGTGCAAACACCTGTCGCCTTTGTTGGAAGGACTGCCCAAAGGTACGACCGTCTATGCCGATAAAGGCTATGACAGTAAGGAAAACCGGCAACATCTGAAAGAGCGTCGACTGCAGGACGGCATTATGCGCAAAGCACACCGCAAACATCCGCTGTCGGAAGCACAAACCAAACGCAACCGATATTTATCGAAAACCCGTTATGTGGTCGAACAAAGCTTCGGTACGCTGCACCGTAAATTCCGCTACGCCCGGGCAGCCTATTTCGGGCTGAGTAAAGTGAGCGCACAAAGCCATTTGAAGGCGATGTGTTTGAACCTATTGAAAGCCGCCAACAGGCTAAGTGCGCCTGTTGCCGCCTAAAAGGCGGCCCGGATGTCTGATTAATCAGGTATCCAAGGGGAATTAAGGGGATATTTGGGTAAAATCAGGAGTAATTAGGAGCGGAAATAGACGAAAACCTGTGTTTGGATTTCGGCTGTCGGGGGAAGGGCTTTTTTGCAAAGGTCTCAATCCTTTCTGCCTTATCATTTAAATCCTAGTGTTAACCGCGTTTGCGTCAAGGCTTCCAAGTGCGTTTTAACCTGCTTGACTTTCTCTTCGGTAAACAGGTTGGCAATGTTTTTTTCCAAATGCTGTGATAACCGTAAGGACCATGTTGCATTTCGGCTTTTGCCTCTTCCACCGGCCAGCCTTGATAGATGATGCGGTACATTCCAGCAATCAAACCGGTACGATCTGCGCCATGATAACAATGAATGAGCACTGCGCCGTTTTGCTGTTGTTTTTCAATCAGGTATAGGATTTCCGCAATCTCTTTCGGCTTAATGCTCCATGACAGCAACGGTCGGTTTAGCAAGGTCAAACCATACGCTTTCAAATGGTCGTCATCATTGCGGTCGAAAAAGCGCAAGTTGATCACGCTTTGAATGCCCAGCTTGACGATGGCTTCACCATCTTCGGCAACAGGCTGCTCGCTGCGGTAAAGCTTGTCGTCAATACGATAAAGGTTGGCATCGTGTTTGACGGGCGTTGCCCAGCGTTCGGACTGAACGGCTTTGTTGCCGTTATCCGGCGGCGCGGACGAACAAACGATGGGCAAGCCGGAAGCAAGAAGGCACAATAAAAGACGGCGCATAAAATTCCTGTATAAAAATCAATTGGAAATCAAAATATCATGCGATTCTATCAAAACCCGTTCGGATATTCTATCTGCGCAAACCGCGTTACAATAAAGCCTCTTTTTTCAGACGGCCTTTCATCATGACCTGCCTTGCTTGGAACACTACACCCACCCTTGCCGACCTTTGCCGCGCTATCGAACAACATACCGCGCCGCTTTATTTGATTGTCTGCCTGCCTGAAAACCATATTCCCGATTTTCCGCTGTCAAATCATCCCTCAGAGCTTGAAGGCCGTCTGAACAAGCGTCTCGCTCAAGCCATGAAATGTCTTCAGTTCAACAGCGTCAATGTTTTGGAAAACCTATTGCCTGATGTGCATCTCTGGCTGGTTCCGCCACACCGCGCCGACTGCTTGCACGAACATTTCCCTCATATCGAATGGCAAACCGAAGCCATACCCCAATCCACCCCAACTCCCCTAAAACCTTGGTTCAGACGGCCTGAACATCAAGCCGCACCCGAACACGTCCTGATTATCGGCGCAGGCATTGCCGGCGCGGCAACCGCACGCAAACTGGCGGAACACGGCGTACGCGTTACGGTTTTGGAGGCAGGCAAAGCGGCGCAGGCAGGCAGCGGCAACCGCCAAGGCTTGCTCTACGCCAAAATCTCGCCACACGATACCGAACAAACCGAGCTGCTGCTGACAGGCTACGGCTACACGCGCCGATTGCTGGATGATTTACTGCCTGATTCCGACGTATGGGGCGGCGACGGCGTATTGCATTTGAATTTTTGACGATAGCGAACGCAAACGCAATCAGGCCTTGGGTTTGCAACACCAGCATAAACACCTCTACCGCAGCGTATCTGCCGAAGAGGCTGCGCACATTGCAGGCATAGACGTATTTTCAGACGGCCTTTACTGGCCGCAAGGCGTATGGCTGAATCCGCCCGCCGTCGTGCATACCTTATTGAATCATCCGCTGATTGAGTTGCACGAACACTCGCCGCTGACCGCAGTATCGCATGACGGTACACAATGGACAGCACACACGCCAAACGCGCATTTCAGAGCCAGCCATATTGTTTACTGCATGGGCGCGCACAGCCCGACTGCCGCCGACACCAATGTCTCCGCCCTGCCTTTCCGCCAAATCCGCGGCCAAACCGGCGTTGTGTCCGCCAGCCCGTTTTCACAAAAGCTGCGTTGCGCCATTTCCGGCGAAAGCTACATCAGTCCGAGCTGGCAAGGCCGCCACTGCTACGGCGCGACATTTGTCCTCAACAGCAACGATGAAACTTGGTATCCAAACGAAGAAACCGAAAACCGCGCTGCCCTTCAACAACTCAATCCGCCATTGGCACAATCCCTGTTTGAGCAAGATTCGTTTTCAGACGGCCTTCAAGACACACAAGGCCATGCCGCCCTGCGTTGCGACAGCCTCGACCACTTGCCCGTTGTCGGCGCACTCGGCGACATTGCCGCCATGCAGTCCGCCTATGCCAAGCTGGCATTGGACAAAAACTACCGCCTCGACAATATCCCCTGCCCTTACCTACCCAATGCCTACATCAATACGGCACACGGCACGCGAGGCCTGGCGACAGCCCCCATCTGCGCCGCCACCATTGCGGCCGAAATACTCGGCTTGCCGCACCCACTATCGCAAAGACTGAGAACCGCGCTACACCCCAACCGCGCCATCATCCGCGCGATTGTTCGGCAGTATCCGTTGTTGTCCGTTTAAAATTTTCGTTTTAAATAAAAAAGGCCGTCTGAAAGTCATCAAAACTTTCAGACGGCCTTTGCTATCCGTTAACTGCTTAGAATTTCCATTCCAGCGATACAGCGTAATTGCGGCCTGGGGCGCGATAGCGGTCTAAGCCTTTGCCATCGCGGTCAACCCCGTTGGTGGTGCTGTAGCTGTACCAACCTTCCTTTCTGTTCTAATTACCTTAGAACTTAGCTTCAAGTGTAAAGTTGTAACTTCTTCCTGGTGAAGAGAAACGCTCTATACCTGCATGTGTCTTATTATCAACACGATTAACTGTACCAAATTCGCGGATGCTGCGCAGCGATTCCCAAGTATAGTATTTTTTGTTGCCGATGTTGTACGCACCGGCGCGCAGGGTGAAGTATTTGCCCAAGTTGACGTAGCCTGTCAGGTCGAAAAAGCGTATAGGCTTTGCTGTGCTTGGCAAATGGCCATGGGTTGTTCAAATCATCACTGCTGTGAACGGTGTCAGACGGTTTTTTAGCTGCGGTGTGTGTCAGGTACGCATTGATACCCCAGCGTTTGGAGGGAGCATCGTAGCCCAAATTGTAAACGGCAGACCACGGGGAAAGGGCGTTAATCGGGGTTTCCTGTCCGTTGGTTTGTTTGGCTTTGCCTTTGATGTAGCTGACATTAACACCTGCGTGCGTGCCTTGCGGCAAACCGATGCTGTCAAGGTTCCATGTGCCGTTAAATTCCAAACCTTTCACCCATGCGGAGGAACGGTTTTGGTTTTGCCAAACGGGTGAGCTGACCAATGCGGTACCGTCGGAAATCGGTGCATAATTAGGGCTGTTGGGGTTGTCTGAGGACACGCCCATGTAGGTCAGTTCGATAAAGTTGCGGTAGCGGGTTTGGAAGCCGGAGAGTTTAAAGTTTCCGGCTTTGCCACTGCCGGCAAGTCCCAGTTCGAAGTTTTTTTGGCGGTTTCTGCCTTAAGGTTAGGGTTTGCTTTAAGGTAGAAGTCAGGATGCGGGAACAATAGCCAGGTTTCGTCTGAAGTCGGCGCGCGGAAGCCAGTGCTATATTTTGCCAAAAGATTCAGACGCGGCGTGAATTTCCAGTCTAATCCTAAACCGTAGCTGAAACCGCTGTGTTTACGCTCGCTGCCAAGATAGGGGATTTGACCGCGGATGGCAGGGGTATAGTTGGGGTTGTCCTTGGCTTTGCTGCTGCTGTTGTCGTAGCGAAGCCCGGCATTGAGGCGGTATTGGCTGCTGTCGCCGAATTGGAAGGTGTTGTTCCAGTAGGCAAAACGGTTTTTGGAGGAGCTTTCGACCAGCATAGTCAATTCTTGGTTGTTGGACGTTTGATATTTCGGGTCGTATAGGCGTACCCAATAGCTATGATCTCTATTGCCGTTGTCGTTTTGGGAACCACCCAATCCGTATTGCATTGCCCATACCAATTTGGAAAAGTCGATTTGTTTTTCGGCATCGGCACCAAATTGGGTATTTTTTTGACGGATGTTGCGAAACATATGGTACACGTCGCTGTTCACACCGCTGCGATTATAATCCGTCGGCAAATCCCAGGTCCATGTGCTCATGTCGATGGTTTGACGGTCGTAACGTAGGTTAAGACTGTCCCATGGACCTTTGTCAAGTTGGTTTTTGTATTCGAAACCGATGCGTTTGCGGTAGGAAATATCTTGACGGGAACGGGTATCGCCCAGTGCCTCGCCTTTCCAGTTTGCCGCCCACATATTGGACAATTCAATCGTCGTGCGGTCGGTGCGTGAATCTTCGTAAATCCAGCCGATACGGTTTTGATCGTTGAAGTTGTAACCCAGCTTGAACAGGGTGCTTATGTTTTTCCCAATTTTTGAGGGTCAGGTTTGCTGCGCGCTATGCCGCGGCTGCCGTAGTTGGTACTGCCGGCATTCGGACTCCAGCTTTGTTTGTTGTCGGTGATGACGGTATCGGCAGCGTCGCTGTTGTTTTTTTGGTTTCTTTACCGAAACGGCGGGTGTAGACCATCAATGCGTCCAGACCCAACCAGGTTCCCGCGGCGGTTATGCTGCTGAATTTTTTTGGCTGTTGCGTCCGATATAGCCGCCTTTAATGCCTAAGTGGTAGGGTTTTTCTTCGGAAACATAGTCGCTTGCGGATTTGGTTTTTATAGTTGACGGCACCACCCAATGCACCGCTGCCGGATTTGAGCGAGTCCGCGCCTTTGGTCATGGTTACTTCCGAGAAATTTTCAGGTTCGGAAGTGTTGCGGTTTGCATTGAAGTTGCCGTATGCACCGAACAACTCTTGGAATGCTTCAGATGACCTGCTTTCTGCTTGTGCCAGTCCGTCCACGTTGATGGCAACGCGGTCTTTATCGACACCGCGTATGGTAAAACCGTTAGAACCTGAGCGTCCGCCTTCAACGACGCTGATGCCTGGATCGTAACGCACCAAGTCGCTTTCATCGGAGACCATTTGTTTATCCAAAGCCTGACGGCGGATTTTCTCTTCACCGAGTTTTTGTACTTTGCGGCCGCCAATGACTTTGACTTCATTCAACTCCTGATAAGCTTGAGGAATAGGATCGGCCGCTAAGGCAGGGGAAAGTTTGGCTGACAATAGCTGCCAGCAGTACAGGTTTAAAAATGGAAGGACATTTTTTTGCCTCTTATATATATATTGATTATCTATTATTGGAATGCTTGATGTGCAGTTACTTGCTGACAGGTGTCAAACTTGTATCCGTCGTATTGCGGTCGTCATCATTCTTCACGCCGCCGAACACGGTATCCAACGATTTATCGGCATTAAAGGTAACTTTACCGCCTATACTGACTTCTGTTTTATCGCCGTTAAATTGACCAAAAAAATTTCCCTTCGACTTTGCCGTTTTTTTACCATCGGATTCGGCAGTGCCTGAGAAATCAACGCCGTTGATGCCTACATCTTTCATCACAACGTCCGGACCGTAATCCGCATTACCTAAAATCGTGCCGCCGAGTTTGTTGGTGTTGAAATTAGCTGTCAGCAGTGAAAGTTTGGGAGCGATTTTTTCAGAGGCCCCATAGGATTTTTTTGGGCTCGTAGGTAGAGGTAACGATATTGCCGTTGCGGACGCGAACCGCCCAAACTTCGTATGTAGTTTTGCCTTTTGCCACAGTACTGTCAGACGGAGTGTAATAAGACGGTTTTGCCGTTCCGACAGGTTTGCCGCCGACAAACAGGTCTGCCGTACCGTCTGAACTTATCCATGCGCCAAATTTAAGGTGATCATGTTTTGGTTGCAGGGGCATTGGTGAACTGTCCCGAACTACTGCAACAGACAAACAGTTTGCCACCTTCAGATAAAGGTTGTCCTTCATGGCGGGTACGAAGGGCATAAGATGGGCTGGAATATGATGGGACAATCGGATCAGAATATGAACTAATGTTGTAATAGTTACCAGAAGGGGTTTGATAGACATATTGTTTATCGGTATAGCTGCCCCATGATGTTTTCACTTCGAGCTCCGCTTCATGCAGGCTGCCACCTTTTTCCGGAAAGGGTATTGATGGTCTGTATCGCACTGCTTTCATCGCTCAACTTAACATTGGCGATAGGTTGCGCTGTCGGAATAGCAACGGGAACTTTGGGCTCAGATGCACCTCCACCTGCACATGCAGTCAAAATAAAGGTAGTTGCAATAGGCACTATAAATACATTAATTTTCATAACCAATCTCTCTAAAATACAAGCTTCTCAGATACAATAATGATAAGTATTACTAATAATATGCAATATTGTGTAACAAATATTTTTATTTTTAGCAATACCAATATTTTTTTATATCAGTAGTTAGGGTGAATCTTTATGCCATCCTCTCTCTGTTAAATATATTTACGCAATTTATAATCCTATAAAAATAAATAAGTTATATTTATTTCGTAAATTTGCCGTTATAATGATAAATCTAAATACGAATCTGTATTTTTTTATGCAAAAAAATAAAATCGCCTGAGATATTTCAGGCATTTCATGACAAACGCAAATCTCTTATTTGGAAACGGTTTGCCCTGCAATATATATATAAATTTCGGATGACTTTAAATGCTAAAAAAATAAAACAAAAAAATTGTCTCAGCTTCTTTGTGCTACCTATTGCCGTCAGCAGTCTTTGCTGAGTTTCCCGAAGAGGGGGTTCGGCAGAATATTTCTTCTCAGAATACTGCTGTACAAGTACAACAGAAACAATGGTTAGATATTCTATCTGAGGAGGAAAGGTCGCCTGAAAAGAATGAGAATATAGGCAGACCAACTCTGGTTAATGATGATTTTTTAGCGGCAAACCCGCATATTCTTGAAGATGCACTGGTTCAAGCACTTAACAGCAATAGCGCAGACCTGGTTTCCTCGCTTGTCGCCCTTTACCGTAAACAGCCCAACCACAATCCCAAACTGATTGCACGTGCCGATGCTTTGCTGGCAAAGCTGAAAGGACGGACTTCCGAAGCGGTCGAACGTTATCGTACCCTTTATGAATCTGACGTTTCAGACGACCGTATATTGTTGGATTTGGCAGCAGCAGAGTTTCAGGACCATCGCTTGGGTGAGGCAACGATGCATTTTCGCCATGCCGCGCAACGCGATATACCCACCCCCGTTTTTGGAAAATGTTAAACGTTTTCAAGAAGCCGTCAAACGGCAGACAGAATGGAAATGGTCTGGCGGAATTAGCCCTGTGCATAACGATAATGCCAACAACGCTGCTCCGCGTTATTGCATCGAAACAAAGGGGCAAAACGCATGCAGTGTTACCCTACCTGTCAGTGCCAACGGCTTGGATTACGAATTGAACACCGAAAAAAACTTACCCCCATTGTATGGGCATCACGCCATCAAATTCCGCGCCAACCTCAGCGGCACAAGCTATTTTTCGACCGCCAATCGGCTTACGACGATGCGTTCGGCAGGAGCTTATTTGGGCTGGCAACGCAAGGACGGCAAACAAACCGTCAGCGTTTTTACCGTTTTATCAGGCACAGTTGGCAGGCAGCAGCGAGTTTGACAGCAAAAAGAAAAATAACCGCCGCGTTGCACCTTATATGCTGGCTCACGGGTTGGCGTACAACTTTCGCATATGGTCAATCTCGGCAATGCGACTCAACTTTACTACTCACTGGAACGCTACCGCCAAAACTATCGGGAAACTGATCGTGCACTGCGCAATGATGGTTGGCACGACAGTACTTATCTTTCCCTGGCTCGCCGTTTTTGGCAACACGACTCTGTTCGGCGGTTGGCAATACAACCGCTTTGTTCCTGAAAAACAAAAACATACACAATATTGAGAACAATGCAGCCTACCACCGCAACGGTTTCAATATAGGTTGGATACAGCAATGGCAGGTTTTAGGTGGGCTTAACAGCAGACTTACCGCTTCATTTGCCAACCGTCGCTATAAAGGCATTATGGCATTCGGCACGGAGCCGCAACGCAATCGGGAGCGCGCTCTCTCTATCAATCTTAGTCACAACAAATTATCTTATAAAGGCATTACCCCTACTTTGAATTATAGTTATAGTCACACCCGTAGCAATGCACCCTATGCAATGCGTAATATTCATCAATGGTCATTAGGGTGGTGAATGGAATTTTTTTAAAAAGAGAATCAAATCTGAGTAG
>BNJS01003846.1_pt1 | contig 169498 bp, 234 predicted proteins | sample 8540461 | NCBI WGS metagenome assembly BNJS01 (sample SAMD00202454, study PRJDB9452) | human saliva metagenome | isolation source: human saliva | place: Japan
CCTGCAACATAATAGTAGGGTTGGTCGAGAGTTGTTGAACGACCAGAGAGGTTAACAATACCTCGGTAGAGGGCCCCCGCAGTTGCCGTAGCAACTGCTGAGTTCCAAAGATTGAGAGTGAGTCGAGAAAGGCCTTTTACCACTAGTTGCAGAGCCACTAGCAGGATGCCGCCGATCAAAGGAATCAAGAAAAGGTAGTGCATGAAGGCAGAGGTTTCGCCAAAACTAAAGTGTTCGTAGATGCGACTACCGACGAAGAAGAAAGCTGAAATCAGATTGTACCAGAGGATGGTCTTTTTCAACCGTTGTTTGATAGGATTAGTAACCGATGTAGACAATGTCACTCACCGCCCTTTCTGAGATAGTACCATTTGTTGTTGGTTTGTTAATAACTTGGCCATTGAAGTAAAGTGTAGAAGATCCACCCCCGTCTAGGTTGTAGGCTGTTTTAACGCCATAAGACTTCATCACTTCCGCTAATTGGTAGAGAGAAAGCCCTTCACTCTCAGAAGTCCGTCCGTCTGACACTACGATAATGTAGTGGTTTTCATCGATGATCCCAATCGCTGTCCGTGGATTAGACGCCATGGATTGTCCTACCTCTGAGTTCGTATCGACTGTAATTTCTCCATCTTCAACCAAGGAAGGTCCGAAGGCAAGGAGATTGACGACGCCATCTTCGACCAACTGATCCGCAGAGATTTCATCTTCGTAGATAACCTTGAAGGAACCATCTTTATAAATCGCCAGGTCGCCATTGCTAGAGTCTTCACGAACCGTATCACGGTAGACCACTCCATTTCGGATGACATAGCCGGTGCTATTAGCTCCATAGTAGTCTCCATTGACGGCTAGAATAGCATTGTTCTCAGCTGCAGTGACGGAAGTTTTAGCCGTCACATTGGTCCCATAGGTATTTTGCGCAAAAGCAGTTTTTAGATAGTCAGAAGAGCTAACCGTAATATCTGCAATGTAAACTTGGGTGTTTTCAACTGTTGTTTCTGTCAGGCTTACCTGGATATTGTTATCGGAGTAACTGGTATCTGTTGTAGTAGCAGAGGCTGCTGCCTCCTCAGCCGACTTGGTATCAGTGGTCGTAGCTTTGACTGTTTGGATAGCATCCGATAAGACAAAGATCTTGAGCATAGAATAGCTGAAGGAGCTTGTTAGCAGGATGCCGAAACAAGCAGCATAGGTATAAGATTTTTTAAAGAATTTCATGAGTAGGTGCAGTCCTTTCCTTGAAAATGATTTTTTTCTGAATCAACCATGAGACGACGAAAAGCAAGAGTCCGACGATCACTTTGCTGAGGAGCAAATGGAGACCAAAGCTTGTATAGAAGAGTCGAATCAAGAGGGTATCGAGAATAAAGAGTCCAATCGCAAGTCCCAAGTAACCACTTCCGGTTCGAGCCACGCTGTCTTTGTTCTTAAAGACTAGATGTTTGTTGGTCGAGTAGTTAAAGATGGAGCTGGTCACACGAGCGATCCCGTTTGCAAGGAGGATCCGAAGACTAATCGGCACAGCCATCATCACGAAAAGGAAGAAGGCATAGACCAGGTAATCCACGATAAAGCTACTCAGGGAAGAGAGGGCAAACTTGAACATGTCCTTGTAGATCATGAGACCGTCGCGAATAGGACGGAAGTGGGACCCTTCATTGTCATTGATATAAACTGTTTTAATCGGAACTTCCAAGATGGGGAAGGCCTTGCTAGCTGCAAGAAGCACATTCATTTCGTACTCATACCGTTGTCCCTCGATATCTAACATAAAGGGGATCATGTTGGTTGTAAAGGCTCGAAGGCCAGTCTGCGTATCTGTCACAGCGACCCCTGTTTGTTGCTTGAACAAGAAGCGGGTCAATTTATTTCCGAAAGCAGAACGCAAAGGAACCTTGCCTGAAAAGGCGCGTGCCCCTAGAACCAATTGGTTCGGATTTTCTTGCGATTGATTGGCTACGCGGAAGATATCCCAAACCTTATGTTGACCATCAGCATCAGCTGTGATGACTGTTCCATATTGCCCTTGCTCTTGAATGTAGGTGTAGGCTGTTTTGAGAGCCCCTCCTTTTCCAAGGTTGGTTTCGTGGTGAAGGACTGTAGTTAGCCCGTCTAACTTTTCAAAAATCGCTTGGCAGTCCTCAGAACTACCATCGTCCACAACGATAATGGAGAAGTCACATTTTTCTCTCAGTTTTTTTACCAGTTTGAGAAGTTTTTGATCGGGTTGATAAGCGGGGATGACTAAATAATTCATAAGCGTTCCTCGTTTCTTGTTTGTGATGAAGGTAGTATAACGGCCCTTTCTTAAAGCTAACTGATATCAGTTTTCTTTAAGGAAAGGGAGAGATTTCCCTTGTTGTAAAAAAGGAGAGAAAATAATAGAAGAAAAATAAAACTTTTCGAAAAGAATGTAGAGAAGGTATTTTTACTTGCCTTCTATCCCAAAGTCTGGTATAATAGTTTCTTGTGAGCAAACCTCACTTACCCCTTGCAAAGACTTGGGGTCATTAGACCAAAAGGAGGAACATATCAATGGCTAAATACGAAATTCTTTATATTATTCGTCCAAACATTGAAGAAGAAGCTAAAAACGCTTTGGTAGCACGCTTTGACTCTATCTTGACTGACAACGGTGCAACTGTTGTTGAATCAAAAGATTGGGAAAAACGTCGTCTTGCATACGAAATCCAAGATTTCCGTGAAGGACTTTACCACATCGTAAACGTTGAAGCGAACGACGATGCAGCTCTTAACGAGTTCGACCGTCTTTCAAAAATCAACGGTGACATTCTTCGTCACATGATCGTAAAAGTTGACGCGTAAGCCCTAACGAATAAAGAAGGTGACTAATGATTAACAATGTTGTACTTGTAGGTCGTATGACTCGAGATGCTGAACTTCGTTATACCCCTCAAAATCAGGCTGTTGCGACATTCTCACTCGCTGTTAACCGTAATTTCAAAAACCAAAATGGTGAACGAGATGCGGACTTTATCAACTGTGTGATTTGGCGTCAACAAGCTGAAAATTTAGCGAATTGGGCTAAAAAGGGTACCTTAGTTGGGATTACAGGTCGTATCCAGACTCGTAATTATGAGAATCAGCAAGGTCAACGTGTTTATGTCACTGAAGTCGTAGCGGACAGCTTCCAATTGTTGGAAAGCCGCGCGAATCGTGAAGGACAAGCAGGTGGTGGTTATGCTTCTGCTGGAGGATTTGCAGGAAATGCAGCTCCAAGCTTTGGAGGATCTGAACCATCTAAACGCAACACCAAACTTTGGACGTGATGACAATCCATTTGGAGCTAATCCAATGGACATCTCGGATGACGATCTACCATTCTAAGAATGGGTTTAACGAATTAAAACTATAAAGGAGAAATAAACATGGCTCAACAACGTCGTGGCGGATTCAAACGCCGTAAAAAAGTTGATTACATCGCAGCAAACAAAATTGAATATGTTGATTACAAAGATACTGAGCTTCTTAGCCGTTTCGTTTCAGAACGTGGGAAAATCCTTCCTCGTCGTGTAACTGGAACTTCAGCGAAGAACCAACGTAAAGTAACAACAGCTATCAAACGCGCTCGCGTAATGGCTTTGATGCCTTTCGTAAACGAAGATTAAAGAAAAGACCCGGGTGGGTCTTTTTTTCAGGTCCGGTGGACCTCTTTTTCACGAGCTTGGAAATGTGAGAGCGAGTTGAGGTTCGGGTGGACCTCTTTGACCTTTCCCTAGCTCTAATCGTGTTATAATGTGGGAAGAAATGTATCAAGGAGGGAACTATGAAGGAAGGTGTAATCATCAGGAGGATGATAAAGGCAGATATTGAGCACATCTCTCAAGCCTTTATCCACCAAGGGTGGCCGGGTAGAAAGGATATCTTGACCAGCTATTTTCAGGATCAGGAGAATGGAGAAAGGGACGTATTAGTAGCTGACTTGGATGGATGTGTGGCAGGCTATATCACTATATTGCCTGATGCCAAGCACGGCCCTTTCGTGGGAGTCTATCCTGAACTATCTGATTTTAATGTTTTTGAACCATTTAGAAATCGAGGGATTGGGTATCAACTCTTAGAGGAGGCAGAAAAAAGAGTCTGGCTACTATCAGAGATTGTTACTTTAGGGGTTGGTTTACACTCAGGTTATGGCCCAGCTCAAAGACTGTATGTCAAACGGGGCTATATCCCAGATGGATCTGGGGTTTGGTTTAGGGATCAGCCCTTGGCCCCTTACAGTCCATGTGAAAACAATGATGACTTAGTCCTCTATTTTTCAAAAAGGTTGAACAAGGAAATGTAGTAAATCGAAAAACGGATGAAAACTTCATCCGTTTTTTTTAGCGTCGTTGAGGTGCTGTATTGGCGCTCTTGATATTGTATTTTTTCTTCAAATAGTAGCGGAGAAGAAGTGCTCCACCACCGAGTAAGAGCATGAACCAGTTTGGTACACGCGGGTTGAGGAATTGTGGAAGTAGAGCAGTCACCATGAGAATCACCACCCAAAGGATCATCGCTAACATTAGGATAGGAAGTGACTTGGTTAAAGCAGGTCGTTTCATTCCACGTTTAGAAACTTCGTAGTATTGGTAGAAGTAGTAATACATCAAATAGAGCACAACCCCACCAGCCAAGCTACCAAGAGTCAATGTGAGGAGTCCATAAGTGGTTCCCTGAGGAGCAAATAAGTTCATGAAGGCTGAAATAGCAGCAAAGAGACCAAAGACGAGAAGGAAAGAATCTGTGATCATGAGATGAGGAGCATCATTCTCTTTTGGATGCTCTTTTTCGTAGCGTTCCTGATCACTAAAAGCATTGGCCCAAACAGTTGGCGCTCCAAAGAGAGTTCGCGCCGTTACTCCTTTTGGTTGGTTTTCAAAGATAGCTGGAAGAATTTCTTCAATCAGGCTAGTAGCCTCTTCTTCTGTTTTGCCGTTTTCAATCAATTGGTGTTTAGCGATGCGAACGAATTCTTGATTTTTTTACTTAATTGGGTCAAATCAAATTGAGACATAAATACTCCTTAGTGTTATTAGTAGGTGTTAGAACCATTTTTTATGGATGAGGTAGACAACGAGCGATCCGGTCATGGCAAAGGCAATAAAGATAATGAGCCAGAAAGCATTAGGTTCTCCATTGAGGGGGAGATCATTGTTCTTAAAGTTCATGCCATAGGCTGAGAAAATCATAGTTGGGATGGACATGACGATGGTCACCATGGCCAAAGGTTTTCATGATATTGTTCTGGTTGTTGGAGATGATCGATGCGAAGGTATCGGTCATAGAGTGGAGGATGTTTCCATAAATATCCGCCATCTCAATGGCCTGTTGAGTCTCGATCAAGGTATCTTCCAACAGATCCTCGTCTTCCAGGTATTTCTTGATGTTGCTAGTGGCACTGGTCAATTTTCTTGATCACGCGCTCATTGGTTTTCAGAGAGGCCTTAAAGTAGACGATGGTTTTTTCCAGCTCCATCAGTTCAATCAGTTCTTCGTTTCGAGTAGACTTGTGCAGTTGACTTTCAATCTGTTCACTCTTGCGATCCAAAGTACGAAGCGCGGTCAAGTAGAGCTCTGCATTGCGATAAAGGATCTGAAAGATAAAGCGGGATCGCATGAAGGTATAGAAATTCCGCAAGCGACGATTGATAAAGGTGTCTAGAAGAGGCAACTCTTCCAAGCAAGTGGTGATGATAGCCTCTTCTGTTAGGATAATTCCCAAAGGGATGGTGACATAGTAGGTCTGATTGTTCCGCTCTTCCTTGATGGGAACGTCTACGATGATCAAGGTATACTCATCTTCGATGGTCATACGAGACATTTCTTCCGCATCGAGCGGTGCCCGTAAGTCGGCAATATCGATGTTAAAAGCAGAGGCGATTTCCATCGATTCACTTTGGGAAGGATTGACAAGGTTGATCCAGCTACCGGGTTCCAGTGTCTCTATTTCTTTAAATTCAGTCGTTGTCGATAAAAAGACCTGTTTCATGGTGCCTCCCCTTGTTTTTTTACACCTTAACATTATAACAGAAAAAGCACGCTTTTGGATAAAAGAATGCTGAAAAATTTGATATAATGAAGGATAAATAAATTGATGAAAAGTGGAAGAAATGCTCGATAAAATTGTCATTCATGGAGCGCGTGCTCATAATTTAAAAAATATTGATGTTGAAATCCCTCGAGATAAGCTGGTTGTGGTCACTGGTCTGTCAGGTTCTGGGAAATCGAGCTTAGCCTTTGATACTCTCTATGCGGAAGGACAAAGACGTTATGTAGAGAGCCTGTCAGCCTATGCTCGTCAGTTTTTAGGAAATATGGAAAAGCCCGATGTGGACTCGATTGATGGCCTAAGTCCAGCCATTTCCATTGACCAAAAAACAACCAGCAAAAATCCGCGGTCAACGGTTGGAACGACAACAGAAATCAACGATTACTTACGCCTTCTATATGCTCGTGTGGGGATTCCTTACTGTATTAATGGCCATGGAGCGATTACGGCTTCTTCAGTTGAGCAGATTGTTGACCAAGTTTTGGAATTGCCAGAGCGCCAACGCCTGCAAATCTTAGCTCCCATTGTTCGTAAGAAAAAAGGCCAACATAAGAACATCATCGAAAAGGTACAAAAAGACGGCTATGTCCGGGTGCGGGTGGATGGTGAAATCTTTGATGTGACAGAAGTCCCAGAATTATCCAAAAGCCAACAGCACACAATTGAGGTTGTCGTAGACCGGATTGTCATCAAAGATGGCATTCGGTCCCGTCTCTTTGATTCGGTCGAAGCGGCCCTTCGGATCGCAGATGGCTACGTGGTCATCGATACCATGGACGAAAATGAACTGCTCTTTTCAGAGCATTATGCTTGCCCGGTTTGTGGCTTTACCGTCCCTGAGTTGGAACCTCGTCTCTTCTCCTTTAATGCCCCCTTTGGCTCTTGTCCAGATTGTGATGGACTGGGGATCAAGCTAGAGGTGGACTTGGATTTGGTTGTTCCAGATTCTAGCAAGACTCTCCGTGAAGGAGCACTAGCACCCTGGAATCCGATTTCTTCTAACTACTATCCTCAGATGTTGGAGCAGGCCATGATCCAGTTTGGGATTGATATGGACAAGCCATTTGAAGACTTGTCCCCAGAAGACCGACACTTGATTTTCTATGGTTCTGAGGGCAAGGAATTCCATTTCCATTATGAGAATGAATTTGGTGGGGTTCGCGATATTGATATTCCTTTTGAAGGGGTCGTTACCAATATCAATCGCCGCTACCATGAAACGTCTAGTGACTTCACTCGTAATCAGATGTTGTCCTACATGAATGAATTGACTTGTGCCACCTGCCATGGGTATCGCTTGAATGACCAGGCCTTGTCTGTCCGAGTAGGAGGAGAGAAGGGGCTACATATTGGGCAAATCTCTGACTTGTCCATTGAGGACCATCTTAAGGTGGTAGCTGATCTCAAATTAACCAAGAATGAGGAGATCATTGCTCGACCGATTCTCAAGGAAGTCAAGGATCGTTTGACCTTCTTGAACAATGTTGGCTTGAGCTATCTGACCCTGTCTCGCTCGGCCGGGACTCTATCTGGGGGAGAGAGTCAGCGGATTCGCTTGGCGACTCAGATCGGATCCAACCTCTCAGGTGTCCTCTATATCCTGGATGAGCCTTCGATTGGCCTTCATCAGCGGGACAATGACCGCTTGATTGCTAGCCTCAAGAAGATGCGTGATTTGGGCAATACCTTGATCGTGGTCGAACACGATGAGGATACGATGAGAGAGGCTGATTACCTGATCGACGTCGGTCCAGGAGCCGGTGTCTTTGGAGGCGAGATTGTTGCGGCTGGAACGCCTAAGCAGGTAGCCCGCAATAGCAAATCCATCACTGGTCAGTATCTTTCTGGCAAACGGGCTATCCCCGTACCAACGGAACGACGGGTTGGCAACGGACGCTTTATCGAATTGACAGGGGCTGCTGAAAATAACTTAAAAGAGGTGACCGCACGCTTCCCGCTGGGCAAGTTCATTGCTGTTACTGGCGTTTCTGGATCAGGGAAGTCAACCTTAGTCAACAGTATTTTGAAAAAAACGCTGGCGCAAAAGTTGAACCGCAATTCAGAGAAACCCGGGAAATACAAAACCATTTCAGGTGTCGAGCACATTGATCGACTGATTGATATCGACCAAAGTCCGATTGGCCGCACTCCACGCTCCAATCCGGCTACCTATACAGGTGTATTTGACGACATTCGTGACCTCTTTGCCCAAACCAATGAAGCCAAGATTAGAGGCTACAAAAAAGGCCGTTTTAGTTTCAACGTCAAAGGAGGCCGGTGTGAGGCCTGTTCGGGAGATGGGATTATCAAGATTGAGATGCATTTCCTACCGGATGTCTATGTACCGTGTGAAGTCTGTCATGGACGACGCTACAATAGTGAAACCCTAGAAGTTCACTATAAAGAAAAAAATATCTCCCAGATTTTGGACATGACCGTCAATGATGCGGTGGATTTCTTTAAACATATTCCAAAGATTAATCGCAAATTACAAACCATCAAGGATGTCGGCTTGGGCTATGTGACCCTGGGACAACCGGCAACGACGCTTTCTGGTGGAGAAGCCCAGCGGATGAAGTTGGCTTCAGAGCTTCATAAGCGCTCAACTGGCAAGTCCTTCTATATCTTGGATGAGCCGACAACAGGACTTCATACAGAGGACATCTCTCGTTTGCTCAAGGTTTTGGAACGCTTTGTGGATGATGGCAATACCGTTTTGGTCATTGAGCACAACTTGGATGTCATTAAGACAGCGGACCATATCATTGATTTGGGACCAGAAGGTGGTGTCGGTGGTGGTACCATTATTGCGACAGGAACACCAGAAGAAGTAGCCAGCAACCCAGCTAGCTTTACAGGACAGTATTTGAAAGGGAAATTACAATGAACCAACGAATTACAAATCTACGAACTAAAATGAAGGCACAGGATCTAAAAGCTGTCCTCATTAACAACTTGAAAAATGTCTACTATTTGACAGGTTTCTGGGGATCAAATGGGACTGTTTTGGTGACAGAAGAGCGCGTGGTCCTCTTCACCGATTCGCGCTATACCATTCATGCCCATGCGACTTGTTTCCCCTTTGTTGAGATTGTTGAAACCCGCAATGAATTGGAAGAAGCAGCAAAAATAGTCAAAGATGCAGCGATCCAAGAACTTGGCTTTGAGGATGAGATCACAGTTGCCTATCATACTCGTCTGGCGACAGTTTTCTCAGGAGTCTCTCTAAGAGCCTTGTCTGATTTTGTGATGGAGTTTCGTTTGATTAAGGATGAGACAGAAGTGGCAACCATCCGCAAGGCCTGCAGTATTTCAGATCAAGCCTTCCTAGATGTGCTGGAGTTTATCAAGGTTGGGCAAACAACAGAGTTAGAAGCGGCGACCTTCCTGGATTTCAGAATGCGGGAATTGGGGGCTTCAGGTGTATCCTTTGATATCATCTCCGCTGCGGGAGAGCGCTCTGCTATGCCCCATGCGACTCCAAGTGATCGCATCATCTCTCCTGGGGATGCCTTGACTTTGGACTTTGGCTGTCTCTATAACCATTACGTCAGTGATATGACACGGACCATTTATGCAGGTCATGTCAGCGACAAGGAAAGAGAAATTTACGAAACGGTCTTGAAAGCCAACCAAGCTCTCATTTCTGAAGCCAAGGCTGGACTCGGTTTCCGTGAGTTTGATAAAATTCCTCGAGACATTATCGAGGCTGCAGGATACGGTCAGTACTTTACTCATGGAATTGGTCATGGAATTGGCTTGGACATCCATGAAGAGCCTTACTTCAGCCAAACTTCCAAAGAAGTTATCAAGGCGGGGATGGTTTTGACAGATGAGCCAGGGATCTACATTGAAGGCCTGTCTGGTGTTCGGATTGAAGATGATCTTTTGATTACGGAAACCGGTTGTGAAGTCTTGACCTTGGCACCGAAAGAATTGATTGTGATCTAAGGAAATTTGCAGAGACAGATTTGAGAAATCTGAGCATTTGTGATAAAATAAAGAGTAATATATTTTTAAAAAGAGGTATGAAAACATGATTGAAGCAAGTAAGTTGAAAGCTGGTATGACCTTTTGAAACAGCTGATGGAAAATTGATCCGCGTTTTGGAAGCTAGCCACCACAAACCAGGTAAAGGAAACACAATCATGCGTATGAAATTGCGTGATGTTCGTACTGGTTCAACTTTTGATACAAGCTACCGTCCAGAAGAAAAATTTGAGCAAGCTATTATTGAAACTGTACCAGCTCAATACTTGTATAAAATGGATGACACAGCTTACTTCATGAATACTGAAACATACGACCAATATGAAATTCCTGTTGTCAATGTTGAGAACGAATTGCTTTACATCCTTGAAAACTCAGAAGTGAAAATTCAATTCTACGGAAGCGAAGTGATTGGGGTGACGGTTCCTACAACTGTTGAATTGACAGTTGCTGAAACTCAACCATCTATTAAAGGTGCTACAGTTACAGGTTCTGGTAAACCAGCTACAATGGAAACAGGTCTTGTGGTAAACGTTCCAGACTTCATCGAAGCAGGACAAAAATTGATTATCAATACAGCTGAAGGAACTTACGTTTCTCGTGCCTAATCAGCTCTAAAATAGGTCTGATAGAAAGGAACTTCTATGGCAACTGAACAATACGGCGAAATCGTCATTGCACCTCGTGTGCTAGAAAAAATTATTGCGATTGCGACTGCAAAAGTAGATGGTGTTCATTCTCTTGAAAATAAGAGTGTATCGGATAGCCTTTCAAAACGTGCTCTTGGACGTGGGGTTTACCTTCGTACACAAGAAGATGGTCAAATTTCTGTTGATATTTACCTCTATCTAGAGTATGGTGTAGCAGTCCCTAAAGTAGCGGTTGCGATCCAAAAGGCAGTAAAAACAGCTGTCTACAATATGGCAGATGTGACCTTGGATGATGTCAATATCCATGTGGTTGGAATCGTGACTGAAAAAGCAGCGAAACCTGATTTGAAAGATTTGTTTAATGAGGATTTCCTCAATGACTGATATTTTATTTGAATCACGTCGTGATCTACGGGAGCGTGCCTTCAAGCTCTAATGAGTTTAGAGTATGAAGGGGATGTTGTAGAAGCCTGTCAATTTGCTTTTACTCATGACAAAGAGGAGACTAACCAGGAAGTGGAAATTCCAGCTTTTCTACTCAATTTGGTATCTGGTGTTCGTCAATCAAAAGATGAATTGGATCAACAGATCGCCCAACACTTGAAAACTGGATGGACCGTCGAACGCTTGACTCTAGTGGAGAAAAACATTCTTCGTTTGGGGGTGTTTGAAATCACTTCCTTTGATACCCCTCAGTTGGTTGCAGTGAATGAAGCGATTGAATTAGCTAAAACATTTTCAGATGAAAAATCTGCTCGGTTTGTGAATGGTGTCTTAAGCCAATTTGTGACAGAAGCAGAATAAGATAGAAAAGAAACCACCTCCATGGGTGGTTTCTTTTTGAGTATAGAGCTTCGCTTGATCATGATAAGGAAAAAGACTGGTACAAAAGTCCGGCCTCTCAATTGACTTTGGATTGTCTAACAAGACGCAGTGGTTGAGTGGGCTCTACTACGCTGATTTTATCAGCTTTTACAGCCCTACTCAACTGTGCGGAGGTGGGACAACGAAATCGAATTCTAACGAATTACCGATTTCTGTCCCACTCTCTTTTAAACACTTTTGCCGGGTAAAACACTAACAGGGAGAAAATAGCCTGTTGTTTTTACGTCTTTTCCTTCGATTTTTTGAAGAAGAAGGTCGACTGTAAGGCGAGCAATCTCTTGTAAGGGTTGCTTGATGGTGGTGAGACGGGGGAAATAATTTTCGATAAAGTAGGTCCCGTCATAGCCAATGATCTTCAGGTCTTCTGGAATGGCAATGCCGAGTTCGTCAGCGATTTTCATCACCAAAATAGCCGTTAGATCGTCAGACGCAAAGATGGCATCCGGTTTTTGCTGGGTCAAGATGGACTTGATTTCCATTTCTTTGCGAATGGGTGAATAATCACTGGAAACATTGATAATTTGTGCTTCTGGTAGGACGGAAGCAAAGCCAGCATGCCGGAGACCAGTTGGGGAATTGGAGTTATCATTCCCTGTAATCATGATAATCTTTTTTGCCCCCGTCTTGGCAAGGGTTTCTGCAGCAAGGACGCCCCCAGCGTAGTTATCCGACGAGACGACTGGGATCTCAGGTGATAGGTTCCGGTCAAAGGCGATGATAGGAGCTGTGACTCGGTTATAATCTTCAATTCCCAGATTATGACTACCAGAAATAATCCCATCTACTTGATTGGCTTCTAGCATTTCGATGTATTCACGTTCTTTTTCCGAATCATGCTCGCTATTACAAATAATGGTTTTGTACCCATGTTTGAACAGTTCTTCTTCCAGTTTATCGATTAATTCTGCATAGAAGACATGGCTGATTTTTGGGAAGATTAAGCCGATTAACTTGGCTGATTTTCCTTGTAGGCTCCGAGCAATCGTATTGGGCTTGTAGCCCAATTCCCTCATAGCCTCTTTAACCTTTGAGACAGTTTTTTCAGATAAATAGCCCTTTTTGTTAATGACTCGTGAAACTGTCGTGGGGCTGACACCAGCTAGTTTGGCGACATCAGTGAGCTTTGCGACCATAGTCTAGTTCGTAGTATGTTCCAGTAGGTGTTCCGGATTTGATCAAGATACCAGTTTGATCAGCATGCGGGAAGACGCGACCAGAGAATACTTTTTCTCCTTTGTTGATAAAAATTTCAAAAATCGAGTTATCGATGAAAATTGTAGCTGTTGTCGCTTGATTTTCGATCGGGCAAGTACGAGTAGTTCCAAACTCTTGGGCATACTGTTCGCCAGCTTGGCTACGGTCGACAATGACTTGACCATTTGCAATATCAAAAGTAATAGAAAGTCCTTTGCCTTCTTTATCGGCTAGGAGAACAATCTCACTTTTGCTATTGGCTTCAAAGGTTAATTCTAACTCGTAGCAATTATTGGTTGTTTCCTTGTTTGTAAATTCGGAAGAAGTGGAGCGGAGCTCTTTTACAGCTTCAACCGGATATTGATAAAGTTTACCGTCCTGAATGGTTAGCTCTTTGACCAAAGAGAAGGATCCTTGGTGGTCATAGCGATCGGATGGGTATGCGACATCTGGTAAACCTAACCAGCTAACCGTTAAGGCTCTTCCATCAGGAGTGTTGAAGCCTTGAGTTGCATAGGCTTCGAAGCCGTAGTCCAAGTTGTGCAATTCAGATACGTCAACGAGACGAGCTTGTTCAGGATCAAAGAAGCCCCAATCTTATACATATTTGGGTAGATATTGTCGTAGTCGAGGACTGCTTTGTCCAAACCTTGAGGGCAATAAAGAAGGATAGGTTGCTCGCCGACGAAGACCAAGTTAGGACACTCCATCATATAAGCTGTACGATCATTGTTGAAATCAAGATCGCCTACTTCAACCCAGTTGGTATAATCGTTATTCACCGCTTTGTAAAGGCGAACGAATCCTTTTTTCTCAAGGTCTTGACCACCGACGATGGCATAGTATTGATCTTTGAATTTAAAAATTTGTGGGTCGCGGAAATGATCGGTAGCATCCTCTGGTTGATCAATGAGGATTTGGTCGATTTTTTCGAGGTTTCCATCCTGGTCTAAGAGGGCTCCGATTTGGTAGGGATGACGGATCCAGTTCTCGTCTCGTACATTTCCTGTATAGAATAAGAAAAGTTTGTCATCGAATTGCATAGCCGAACCAGAATAGGCTCCATGGCTATCCAAAGGTGTGTCTGGTAAAACCTTAAGACCAGTTTCTTTAAAATGAACTAAATCATCACTTTCCAGTTGTACCCAAGACTTCAATCCGTGAGCGGCTCCAAAGGGAAAAGTTCTGGTAAAAAAGAATCCATTTACCATTAAAATAGGAGAAACCATTCGGGTCATTTAAAAGACCAGTTTTGGGTTCGACATGGTAATGAGTATGCCAAGGAGAATTAGCCATGTTTTCTTTTATTTGTTTCTTTTCTTCTTCGGTCCAGTCTTCATATCGTTTGTACCGAAGTTCTGTTGTCCATTCCATTTGACTCCTCCAAAATTTTTCTTACTTCCATAGTACCGATTTCTATAAAAAAAAGCAAGACTTTGGCCAAAGAATTGAGAAAAAATGTCAAACGTTTATCATAAGATTTAGTAGGAGAAACTAGATTGAGTTTTTGAAAATAAATGAAAATATGAAAGTTTTTGAAAATAAATTAATATAAAACATCCAATAGGATAGGTAGATTAGGTATTTATGTGAATGAAAATGAAAAACAATTGTTTCAAACAATCAAAAATAGCAAAATGTTATCAAAAACTTTCTGCAAAACGGTTGACATATTCTTAATACGTGGTACAATTAAATGCGTAGAGACGGGTGAACCGTTTTCAAAACAATAAAAAATAAGGAGATTTTTGCAAATGTCAAATACAGAAATTGCAAAAAAAGTCATCGATGCGATCGGTGGAGTTGAGAACGTTAACAGTGTTGCTCACTGTGCGACTCGTCTTCGTGTGATGGTGAAAGATGAAGCGAAAGTCGACAAAAATGCTGTCGAAAATATTGAAAAAGTTCAAGGAGTTTTCTTTAACTCAGGTCAATACCAAATCATCTTTTGGTACTGGTACTGTAAATAAGATTTATGATGAAGTAGTCGCTCTAGGTTTGCCAACTTCAACTAAGATGAGATGAAAGCTGAAGCCGCTAAACAAGGAAATTGGTTCCAACGGGCTATCCGTACTTTTGGTGATGTCTTTGTACCAATCATCCCAGTTATTGTTGCGACAGGTCTCTTCATGGGTGTCCGTGGACTCTTGAATGCCCTTGGTGTGACTCTTCCAGAAGATGTTACGACTTATACTCAAATTTTGACGGATACGGCCTTCATCATCTTGCCAGGTCTTGTCGTTTGGTCAACCTTCCGTGTCTTCGGTGGGAATCCAGCAGTTGGTATCGTTCTTGGTATGATGCTTGTTTCTGGTTCACTTCCAAATGCCTGGGCTGTTGCATCTGGTGGTGAAGTGACTGCTATGAAATTCTTCGGCTTTATTCCAGTCGTAGGGTTGCAAGGATCTGTTCTTCCAGCCTTTATTATCGGGGTCCTTGGTGCGAAATTTGAGAAATCACTTCGAAAAGTTGTTCCAGATGTTCTTGATCTTTTGGTAACACCATTCGTAACCCTCTTTGTAATGTCTATTCTTGGACTCTTTGTTATTGGTCCAGTCTTTCACGTAGTTGAAACTTATATCTTAATTGGTACAAAAGCAATCCTTAGCTTACCATTAGGTCTTGGCGGATTGCTCATCGGTGGCGTTCACCAATTGATCGTCGTATCAGGTGTTCACCATATCTTTAACTTGCTTGAAGTTCAATTGCTTGCTGCTGACCATGCCAACCCATTTAATGCTATCATCACAGCTGCCATGACTGCTCAAGGTGCTGCTACTGTAGCGGTTGGTGTGAAAACTAAAAATCCTAAATTGAAAGCTTTGGCTTTCCCGGCTGCTCTTTCTGCCTTCTTAGGTATTACTGAGCCTGCGATCTTCGGGGTTAACTTGCGTTTCCGTAAACCATTCTTCCTTTCATTGATCGCTGGTGCTATCGGTGGTGGATTGGCTTCACTTCTTGGTCTTGCTGGTACTGGTAATGGTATCACTATTATCCCAGGTACAATGCTTTACATTGGTAATGGTCAACTCTTCCCAATACTTGCTTATGGTTGCAGTATCATTTGCACTTGGTTTTGCTCTTACTTACATGTTTGGTTTTGAGGATGAAGAACCTGCAACTGTAACTGAAAGTGCTACAACAGATCGTTTTGTTGAGGAAGCTGTGACTGGAACTGTTCCTGCAACTCTTCAAGATGAAACCATCATTTCTCCAATCGTTGGGCAAGCTGTTGCTTTAGAAAATGTGAATGACCCTGTCTTCTCAAGCGGTGCTATGGGTCAAGGGATTGCAGTGAAGCCATCTGAAGGTGTCGTTTATGCTCCTGCAGATGCTGAAGTAACCATTGCTTTTGCAACTGGACATGCCTTCGGTTTGAAGACAGCGAATGGTGCTGAAATCTTGATCCACGTTGGGATTGACACTGTTTCAATGAATGGTGACGGTTTTGAGCAAAAAGTTGCTCAAGGTGACAAGGTTAAAGCTGGTGATGTTCTTGGAACATTTGATTCTGCTAAAATTGCAGCAGCTGGTCTTTGATGATACAACAATGGTCATCGTCACAAACACAGCTGACTATGCTTCAGTAACTCCAGTAGCTACTGGTGCAGTTGCTAAAGGCGATGCGATTATTGAAGTAAAAGCATAATTTAAAATATGATTGCTCAAGGACTGGTTAGGGTATCCTCCAGTCCTTGAATTTTGTTTGGAGATGAGGTTTGGAATAAAAAGTTGCTCACCTAATGTTGAAACATAAATAAGAGTAGTTTTTTCTTTAAGGAATAGAAGTGAACCGTTTTCCTTTATGATATAATAGAAAAAAAGAGAATTGAAGAAGAGGATTGATATGACTAAATTATATGGAAGTCTTGAAGCTGGTGGAACAAAGTTTGTTTGTGCTGTAGGTGACGAAAATAATAACGTCATTGAAAAGACACAGTTTCCAACAACAACCCCTATTGAAACCCTTGATAAATGTATTGAGTTTTTCTCTAAATTTGAAAGCCTTGCTGGTTTAGCGATTGGTTCATTTGGACCGATTGATATTGATAAAAATTCAAAAACATATGGTTTTATTACAACAACTCCCAAACCCCATTGGGCGAATATTGATGTGGTAGGGGCTTTCCGTCGTGCGTTAAATGTACCGATTTACTTTACAACTGATGTCAATAGCTCAGCTTATGGTGAAGTTGTCGCTCGTAATAATGCGGGTGCACGGATTGAAAACCTAGTCTACTATACAATTGGTACAGGGATTGGTGCAGGTGTCATCCAGCGTGGTGAATTCATTGGTGGAGTGGGACATCCTGAGATGGGCCATTACTATGTTGCCAAACACCCAATGGATGTTGAAAAAGAATTTAATGGTGTGTGTCCATTCCACAGAGGTTGTTTAGAAGGTCTTGCGGCTGGTCCAAGCTTGGAAGCTCGTACTGGTATTCGTGGGGAAAATATCGAACTCAATAGCTCTGTATGGGATATCCAAGCCTACTATATTGCCCAAGCTGCTGTCAATGCGACTGTAACCTTCCGCCCAGATGTGATTGTATTTGGTGGAGGAGTGATGGCACAACAGCACATGTTGGATCGCGTTCGTGAAAAATTCACAGTATTATTGAACGGCTACTTACCAGTTCCAGATGTTCGTGACTACATCGTGACTCCTGCGGTAGCTGGAAATGGTTCAGCAACCTTGGGTAACTTTGTCTTAGCAAAACAAGTCAGCAAAAAAGACTAATCAGGTAAGGCTGAAACAACAAAAAGCATGAAATGCTAGGGGAGGGAGTTCTTCGTCGGGAAGATGGATGAATGACCTTCTCTTTTTTAAGCAAGAGAGGAGAAAAGATGGAAAAAGCCATTATGAAGGATCCCTTCTTTTTGAGTCAAGTATCTGAAGAAGCGACAAAAGAGGATTTGTATCTGGCGCAAGACTTTACAAGATACCTTACGAGCTCACCAAGATTCCTGTGTTGGCATGGCGGCTAATATGATTGGTGTACGCAAGCGAGTGATCATTATCCAATTTGGTTTGATGCCCTTGGTTCTCTTTAACCCTGTTCTAGTCAAGAAAGAAGGGAGCTTTATGAGACAGAAGAGGGTGTCTTTCTTTGGCAGGGAGCCGAAAAACGAGCCGCTTTGAAAAGATTCAAGTCTCCTACTGCGACATGAATTGGAAGCCTCAGCTCATAAGCTTAGAAGGTTTTGCTGCCCAGATTTGCCAGCATGAGCTAGATCACCTGGAAGGGATTTTGATCTAGGTCCAGTTGCTGCTTGTTAAGGAATCGATCGAAGAGAAATTGTTGATGAAAAAAGAATATTTGTTCTATGAACGTGTTAGACCATTTTTTGTGTCCCATCCCTATTATCTTTCTTTATTAAAGTGGGCTAACCGCCTCGTCACCCTGCTGATGCCACTCCTTTATTTTTATGTTCTTTGGGCAGCTTATCTGAAAGCTTCCGAGATTTGGGTTGTTCTTGCCTATCTATTGGTTCCGGCATCTGGCTTTATTTTATTGAGTGTCATTCGAAAAGCAATCAATTGGCCCCGTCCCTATGAGCTTGGCGCGCTTCCACCTCTCCTTGAGAGAGAAGGTAAGGGGAGTTCCATGCCAAGTCGGCATGTCTTTTCAGCGGCAATCATTTCGACAGTAGCCTGGGGAGTGAATCCTCTTCTATCTAGCCTTGGCCTCTTCCTGGCTCTTCTATTGGCAGGAGTTCGTGTTCTGGCAGGACTCCATTTTGTCCGTGATGTCGTGGTCGGATTTGTCGTTGCACTCCTATGGGGAATTGTCAGTTTTTCTCTATTAGGAATTTTCTGAGAGAGGCTGTATGAGAGAAGAAAGAAATGATTAAAAACTGCCTAAGTTTGTTAGGCAGTTTTTAATTATGTGAGTTTTGGTATTGGAATTTTTGGAAGAACCGTTCACGTTCTTCTATAATAGCTGGAGTTGGGTTTTTGAGGGAAGTTAACAAATCAACCAAGTCAGGTGTGACTTCTCGAATCAGCTCTCCCAGTGACCAAATGGCTGTTGCAATATGAATCTGGTTTTGCGAGGTTTCGATAATTTCTAACAGTTTAGGAATAGCAGACCGGTCATTAGCATTGGCCAAAGCAATGATAGCATTGCGCTGGAGAATATTCTTTCCCCGCCAACTACCAGCGACCATTCCAAAATTTTCCTTGAATTGTCCATTGGATAACTCAATAAAGGGGATTAATTCTGGATGAGCTAGTTCAGGATCGATATCAGTGGCTAATGGATTGTCCAGACCACGATTGTAGGGGCAACAGATTTGACAGATATCACAACCGTAGATGACCGTTTTAATCTTTTTACGGAATTCCAGATCCATCATCCCCTTGTCTTGGGTCTGAAAGGAAAGGCAACGTCGGGCATTTATAGAGCCATCTCCGATTAAACAAGAAGTCGGGCAGGCTTCTACACAGCGGTTACAATCTCCGCAACCATAGTCAACGGCTTGATCGGGTTCAATCTCTAGGTTGGTGATGAGTTCACCTAAAAACATATAAGAACCGTATTCTTTTGAGATGACGAGGCCGTTCTTTCCGATAAAGCCAATCCCAGCTCGTTGAGCAACCGCGGTATCCACTAAGGCACCGGTATCCACCATGCCCTTGTATTCGAAGTCGGCGGTTAATTCTTCAATCCCTCGTGCTAGGCGGTCTAATTTATCCTGCAAGACATAGTGATAATCAAGGCCCCAGCTATTGGGGGTGAATTTTCCGCGTTTATAGGCCGTCTTCTGAGGTTGTTGCTTTAACTTGTGGGGATAGGCAACGGCAATGGAGATAATCGTCTTAGCAGAAGCTAAACTTAAGCGTGGTTGGATTCGTTCTTCAATATTTTTGTGCTCAAAACCAGAATTTCGGCCTTCTTCCACAGCTAGGCGGAGGGATTTTTCTAAATAGGAAAAATCATCCGCAGTGGTAAAGCCAATTTTTGAAATACCAATGGAGTGAGCCAATTCGATAATGGATTCTTTGAGGTTCATATTCCTATTATAGCGGAAAGCCGGTAAAAATGTGAAAAACGTGCAAAAAATTAAAAAGGGGCTAAACAGCTTGGTAGGGCTTTCAAAAAAGAGTGGAATTTGGTATAATAAGGTATTGAATACAAGGATATATGGAGGCAGGTATGTCACAACCGCTATTTTTACAATCAGTTATGCAGGAAAAGATTTGGGGTGGAACTAGATTACGAGATGAGTTTGGCTATGAAATCCCGAGCGATCATGTTGGTGAATACTGGGCTATTTCGGCCCATCCACATGGTGTTTCTGTTGTTAAGAACGGACCTTATGCTGGAATGGGCTTAGACCAACTATATGCTGAGCATCGCGAATTGTTTGGGAATCGACCAGAACCGGTCTTTCCTTTGTTGACAAAGATTCTAGATGCCAATGACTGGCTCAGTGTTCAGGTTCACCCAGATGATGCCTATGGAATGGAGCATGAAGGAGAACTTGGGAAAACTGAATGCTGGTATATTATTGCCGCTGATGAAGGGGCAGAAATTATCTATGGTCACCACGCCCAGTCTAAGGAAGAATTGCGCCAAATGATCGAAGCCAAAGAATGGGATGATCTGTTTAGCGCGGGTTCCTGTGAAAGCGGGAGATTTCTTCTATGTGCCAAGTGGTACCATGCATGCCATCGGTTCAGGTATCTTAATCTTGGAAACCCAGCAATCGAGCGATACAACTTATCGAGTTTACGACTTTGATCGCAAAGATGATCAAGGGAAATTTACGTGAGTTGCACATTGAACAGTCCATTGATGTGCTGAACTTAGGGGCTCCAGCGAATAGTCGACCGGTTGAGGAAAAAGTCGATCACTTGTCGTCTACTTTGTTAGTGGCCAATGACTTCTTTGGGTGTTCACAAGTGGGTAATCAATGGGGAAGTTCGATTTGAAAAGACCCATGATTATAGCTTGGTGAGCGTTCTCTCAGGGCAAGGAAGTCTTCAGGTAGATGGGGTAGATTATCCGATTGGAAAAGGAGACCACTTTGTCTTAACGAGTGATGTCGAGATCTTGGACCTTTGTCAGGGCAAGAGTTGGAATTGATCGTGAGTCATCCATAAAAAAGAAAGGGTTTGAGTTAAAAGCTGTGGACAACTCAACCCTTTTTTATCTGAAAACTATTTTTATGTTAAGTCTTGACTCTGACCTAAGGGGAGGGATTATACTATCTTTGTAAGGAGGAAATCATGTACCATATCAAAGAAGCTGCAGAGCTGTCAGGTGTCTCTGTCAAGACCTTGCACCACTATGACAAGATAGGACTTCTCGTCCCTGTGAAATCTGAAAATGGCTATCGGACATACAATCAAGAAGATTTAGAACGATTACAGGTGATTCTCTACTACAAGTATCTAGGGTTTTCCTTAGACCAAATAGCAGAACTCTTAGCCGAAGAAAAATCTAACTTATTGCCCCATTTGACCAAACAGTTGGACTATTTGACTCAAGAAAGGCAACGCCTGGATACCTTGATTTCCACCTTGCAAAAAACCATTCAGGAACAAAAAGGAGAAAGAAAAATGACCATTGAGGAAAAATTTACTGGATTTAGTTACCAAGATACTAAAAAATACCATCAAGAGGCGGTAGACAAGTACGGTCAAGAAGTCATGGACCAAGCGCTTGAACGCCAAAAAGGTCGAGAAGAGGAGGCGACAAGAGCCTTTAATCAAGCCTTCCAAGTCTTGGCGAAAAACTTCCAGGCTGGTTTGCCAGTAACAGCATCGGAAAATCAAGAAGAAGCAACCAAACTTTTAGATACGATTCGAACGTATGGATTTGACTGCTCTATAGAGGTTTTTGGCCATATCGGCAAAGGCTATGCCTATAATCCAGAATTCAAGGAAAACATCGACAAGTTTGGCGCTGGTACAGCCCAGTACACTTCGGATGTCATTGCCTTTTATGTCGAAAATCAAGCAAAATAAAAAAGTGAGAGTGGGACAGAAATCGGTAATTCGTTAGAATTCGATTTCGTCGTTCCACCTCCGCACAGTTGAGTAGGGCTGTAAAAGCTGATGAAATCAGCGTAGTAGAGCCCACTCAACCACTGCGTCTTGCTCGACAATCCAAAAATAATTGAGAGGCTAGGATTTTTGTCCCAGCCTCGTTTTTTGCTTGGATCAATTTGAAAAGAAGCTGGCAGATCTAAGAGAGCTCGAATGAATGAAGACAATGAAAACTTTATGAAAATTTCACAATTTAAGTTGACAGTCTTGAAAAAAAGGAGTAGAATAACCCCTGTTTTATGAAAAGAGGCAGGGAATTCCCGGCCTCATGATCTTTTTTCAAGGAGTTTTTTATGTTTTCAACATTGAAAAAATGGTTTATTGGCCGTCCGTTGAAATCTGGTGCAGAAGGTGAAGGAGGATTGCTAGGGAAAATGCAGGCCTTGGCCATGCTCTCTAGTGACGCACTTTCTTCTATTGCCTATGGTCCAGAACAAGTTATCCTGGTCTTGATGACCGTATCAGCAGGAGCTATTTGGTGGTCAATTCCAATTGGGATTGTGGTCCTGGTTCTCCTAGCCAGTTTAACGATTTCTTATCGTCAGGTCATTCATGCCTACCCTCAAGGGGGAGGAGCCTATATGGTGACTTCGGAGAACCTGTCTCCCAAAGCGGGGTTGATCGCTGGTGGAAGTCTTTTGGTTGACTATATGCTGACGGTAGCGGTATCTGTTTCTTCTGGTGCAGATGCCATCACGTCAGCGATTCCCTCTTTTCATCCTTATAATCTTCACATTTCCATTTTGTTGGTCTTGCTTTTGATGCTGATGAACCTTCGGGGACTGCGCGAATCAGCCACATCCTTGATGATTCCGGTCTATCTGTTTATTGTCAGTACCATTGCCTTAATCGGCTATGGCGTGATCCAAATTTTGACAGGGCATTTGGCCTATAACGCGACTGCGCATGTTGGCCAAACCATTTCAGGAGTCAGCATCATTCTCTTGTTGAGGGCCTTTACGAGTGGATCCGCTTCCCTAACAGGGGTGGAAGCCATCTCCAATTCGGTTCCCTTCTTTAAGAAACCAAAAGCAAAGAATGCAGCTTCTACCTTGACCATTATGGCTTTGATTTTGGGGATCATGTTTGCAGGGATTACCTTTCTCAATTACTGGGTGGGTGTTGTTCCAGCAAAAGGGGTAACAACTCTAGCCCAAATGGCCCAAGCTATCTTAGGGAATTCCCCAGTCGGTCAAGCCTTCTTCTACGTTTTCCAATTATCAACAGCCTTGATCTTGGCAGTTGCGGCTAATACAGGGTTCTCCGCCTTTCCAATGTTGGCCTTTAACATGGCCAAAAACAAATACATGCCACACATGTATATGGAAAAAGGGGATCGTCTAGGCTATTCCAATGGGATTTTGACATTGGCGATTGGTGCGATTGTTTTGCTCTTGATCTTCGATGGACAAACAGAAAGCTTGATTCCGCTCTATACCATTGGGGTCTTCATTCCTTTTGCCCTTTCTCAAACAGGGATGGTCATTCATTGGAAACGCCAATATCAAAAAGGATTTCTTAAGTATTCCCTTGCCAATATCCTGGGGGCAGCCATATGTTATGGGATTGTCTTGATCCTCTTATTATTCCGTTTGGGTGAGATCTGGCCCTTCTTCCCTATTATTGGTCTCTTGCTTTGGATGTTCTTGAGTATTCGTAATCACTATGATAAAGTTGCGGCTCAATTGCGCTTGGGAGGTAAGATTGAAAAGACAAGTTATGCGGGCAATACCGTGATTGTCCTTGTTGGGAATGTCACTCAGGTAAGTGTGGGAGCTATGAGTTATGCAAATAGCCTAGGAAACGATGTTATAGCTATGCACGTCTCAACGGAAGAAACCAAGGTCAAAGATGCTGAGGTAGCAGAAGAATTTAAGCGGTATTTCCCTCATATTCGCTTTGAAAATGTCATGACGAGTTACCGGGATATTATCCAGCCAACGGTTGAATTTGTCTCAAAAGTAGCTGAGGAGGCCAAGGAAAAAGGGAACACCGTCACAGTCTTAGTTCCTCAATTCATCCCTAAAAAACATTGGCAAAATATTCTCCACAACCAAATGAGTTTGAAATTGAAGTATGCGCTTCGTTGGCATGAAGAAGTGGTTGTGGCAAGCTATTCTTACCATTTGTCTGAATAACTATCGCATAAAGAAGAGATGTCTACTATAGAGGTGATTCGGATTAAAAACAAAGTTTTAGTAGATGATTGAATAATTCTAACGAGTATAATTTTTATAGAATTTATTAGATTTGTATCAATGAACAGTTTGTCTTCACTTTCAGATGTCTGCTTGAGCAGCCATCTTTTTGGATTTTCTCACACGAAAAAACCACTCGAAAGTCTTGTAAGATACAGCCTTAATCTTGAAAAAATGTTTAAAAAATGCTACAATAAAGAGAACGTTTAAAATTTAAGAAATTTGAAAAGTAAGGAAACTAATGGCTAATTTATTAAAAACAATTATCGAAAATGATAAAGGTGAATTAAGACGATTGGAAAAGATGGCAGACAAGGTCTTCTCATACGAAGATCAAATGGCTGCCTTGTCAGATGATGAACTGAAAGCGAAAACAGAAGAGTTCAAGCAACGCTACCAAGATGGCGAATCATTGGATGACCTCCTCTATGAAGCTTTTGCGGTAGTTCGTGAAGGTGCCAAGCGTGTCTTGGGCTTGTTCCCTTATAAAGTACAGGTCATGGGTGGGATTGTTCTTCACCATGGTGACGTTCCGGAAATGCGTACAGGGGAAGGGAAAACCTTGACTGCGACCATGCCGGTGTATTTGAATGCCCTATCTGGTAAAGGAGTTCACGTTGTCACTGTCAACGAATACCTGACAGAACGTGACGCGACAGAGATGGGGGAATTGTACTCATGGCTAGGTCTTTCAGTTGGGATCAACTTGGCTGCGAAATCACCGTCTGAAAAACAAGAAGCTTACGCTTGTGATATCACCTATTCAACCAACGCGGAAATCGGTTTCGACTACTTGCGTGATAACATGGTTGTTCGTGCTGAAAACATGGTACAACGTCCTTTAAACTACGCCTTGGTCGATGAGGTAGACTCCATCTTAATCGATGAAGCCCGTACGCCACTGATTGTCTCAGGTCAGACTTCTACAGAAACTAGCCAACTTTATCACATGGCGGATGCCTTTGTGAAATCTTTGGAAGAAGACGACTACATTATTGATGTCCCTTCAAAAACGATTGGTTTGTCAGATTCTGGGATTGATAAGGCTGAAAGCTACTTTAATCTTGAAAACTTGTACGACATTGAAAATGTTGCTTTGACACACTACATCGACAATGCCCTCCGTGCTAACTACATCATGATTTTGGATATCGACTATGTGGTCAGTGAGGATCAAGAAATCTTGATCGTCGACCAATTTACAGGTCGTACCATGGAAGGTCGTCGTTATTCAGACGGCTTGCACCAAGCGATTGAGGCTAAAGAAGGTGTACCAGTACAAGAAGAAACCAAAACATCCGCTTCTATTACTTACCAAAACTTGTTCCGGATGTACAAGAAACTTTCAGGGATGACAGGTACTGGTAAAACAGAAGAAGAAGAATTCCGTGAAATCTACAACATTCGCGTTATTCCAATTCCAACTAACCGTCCGATCGCTCGTATCGATCATCCAGACCTTCTCTATCCAAGCTTGAAATCGAAGTTTAAAGCTGTAGTAGAAGATGTAAAAGCTCGCTATGAAAAAGGCCAACCAGTCTTGGTGGGTACCGTTGCCGTTGAAACCAGTGACTACCTATCTCGTCTCTTGGTTGAAGCGGGCGTTCCTCACGAAGTCTTGAATGCGAAAAACCACTACAAAGAAGCGCAAATCATCATGAACGCTGGTCAACGTGGTGCCGTTACCATCGCGACCAACATGGCCGGACGTGGTACCGATATCAAGCTCGGTGAAGGGGTTCGTGAACTCGGTGGACTTTGTGTGATTGGTACAGAGCGTCATGAAAGTCGTCGTATTGATAACCAGTTGCGAGGACGTTCTGGACGTCAAGGGGACCCAGGTGAATCTCAATTCTACCTTTCTCTTGAAGATGAGTTGATGCGTCGTTTCGGTTCAGAGCGCATCAAAGCCTTGCTAGACCGCTTCAAACTAAGCGAAGAAGAATCTGTCATCAGATCTAACATGTTTACACGCCAAGTCGAAGCAGCTCAAAAACGAGTGGAAGGGAACAACTATGACACTCGTAAGCAAGTCCTTCAGTATGATGATGTCATGCGGGAACAACGCGAGATTATCTACTCTCAACGCTATGATGTCATTACAGCGGATCGTGACTTTGGCGCCAGAAATCAAGGCCATGATCAAACGGACCATTAAACGGATCGTTGAAGGAGCAAGCCACTCAAGCAAGGAAGAGCGGATCGAAGCTATCTCTGAACTTTGCCAAATACAATTTGGTCCCTGAAGATACTATTTCAGAGAGCGATATTGAAGGCAAATCTGATAAAGATGTGATTGATTACTTGTACTAAACGTGCTGAAGAGGTTTATGAAAACCAAGTAGCGAAATTACGCGATGAAGAAGCAGTCAGAGAATTCCAAAAAGGTCTTGATCCTTCGTGTTGTGGATAGCAAATGGACTGATCACATCGATGCCTTGGATCAATTGCGCAATGCTGTTGGTCTCCGTGGTTATGCACAAAACAATCCTGTGGTTGAATACCAATCAGAAGGATTCCGTATGTTCAACGATATGATTGGCTCCATCGAGTTTGATGTGACTCGTTTGATGATGAAAGCTCAAATCCACGAACAAGAGCGTCCACGTACAGAACACAGTATTTCAACGACAGCGACTCGTAATATTGCCGCTCAAAAAACTGATTTACCAGAAGATCTCGACTTGAGTCAAATTAAACGCAATGACATCTGTCCATGTGGATCTGGTAAGAAATTTAAAAACTGCCACGGTAAAAAACTCTAATCGGATGAAAGGATCAGCCTATGTCTTTTACAGTTACTAGCCCAATCATTGATGAAACAGCAGTAACTTCTCTTTATCGCTTAGAAGGTAAACATCTGGCTCGCAAAGAAGCGCGTGACCGTGAACTAGCCTCTATTTTAAAGGGAGAAGACAAGCGGATTTTGCTTGTGATGGGACCATGTTCATCAGATAATGAGGAAGCAGTGATGGAATATGCTCGTCGCCTTGCAGCCCTTCAAGAAGAAGTTCAAGATCGGGTCTTCATTGTGATGCGGGTCTACACTGCTAAACCTCGGACCAATGGAGATGGCTATAAAGGCTTGATGCATCAGCCGGATACTGCTTCAGAACCTAGTTTTGTAGCTGGCTTAAAGGCGGTTCGTCGCCTGCATCATCGAGTGATCACCGAAACTGGTTTGACAACAGCAGATGAACTGTTGTATCCAGAGACTTACCCATTTGTTGAGGATCTCCTTTCTTATGTTGCCATTGGGGCACGTTCTGTAGAAGATCAAGGCCATCGATTTGTGGCGAGTGGCATCTCAGTCCCAACTGGATTGAAAAATCCAACGTCTGGAAATCTGTCGGTCATGTTTAATGCAATTTATGCTGCACAACATGGGCACCATTTCTTCTATAATGGTCGTTCTGTGGAGACAAGTGGAAATCCATTCGGACATGCTATTCTGCGTGGAGCCTTAGACGCGAATGGGAAAAATATTCCGAACTACCACTATGAAGATCTACTAGAAGCTGCGCATCGCTACCAAGCCTTGGGCTTGCAACATCCATTTATCCTGGTTGATACCAATCATGATAATTCTGGGAAGAAATTTGCTGAGCAGATTCGCATTGTCAGAGAAACCCTTACAAATCGTAGCTGGAATCCAATTATCCATGATGTAGTCCGTGGATTTATGATTGAATCTTATCTAGAGGACGGTCGTCAAGATCAACCAGAAGTATTTGGTCAATCGATCACAGACCCATGCTTGGGTTGGGAAAAGACAGAAAGCTTAGTACGAGAAATTTATCAGTATGTAGCTGAATAAGAGGAGAGGGCTGGAGAAAATATTCTCAGCCCTTTCCTTCTTAAATAGAGTTGCTGATAGAAAATCATTAAAGAGGAAAAGATATGATTGTTGGACATGGGATAGATATCGAATCGATCCAATCCATTGAACAAGCCTACCAGAGACATCCGAGATTTGCTTCCAAGGTATTGACAGAGACGGAGCGAGAACGGTTCGACCAATTATCTGGGAAACGGAAAATGGAATACCTGGCAGGTCGATGGTCTGCCAAAGAAGCCTTTTCCAAGGCTTGGGGAACAGGAATTGGTCCAGTAGGATTTCAGGATCTGGAAATTCTAACCAATCAAAAAGGAGCTCCCTATTTTTCAAAAGCTCCTTTTAGTGGAAAGATTTGGGTATCGATTAGTCACTCAGGCGATTTAGTTTCGACCAGTGTCATTTTGGAGGAAAGAAATGAAAGCTAGTATACATAGACCAACGCGAGCATATGTGGATGTAGAGGCTATTGCCTATAATGTTCAACAAATACAAGCCCATATTCCGAAAGAGACCTTGACCTTTGCAGTTGTCAAGGCAAATGCATACGGCCATGGGGTTGTGCCAGTGGTAGAACGTTTATTGCCACTAGTAGATGCTTTTTGTGTCTCCAACCTAGATGAAGCCTGGGAAGTTCGCCAAGTAGCAGGTGAAAAACCGATTTTAATTTTGGGAGTTGCACCAGTAGAACACGTTGCGATCGCCATCAAAGAGGATATTCGTTATACAGTGGCTAGTCTCGAGTGGTTGAAAGCATTGTTGGCTGAAAAGTCTGATTTGACTGGGTTGAAGGTTCATATTAAAGTGGATTCAGGAATGGGACGAATTGGTTTTCGTTCGGCAGAAGACTTGCAGGAAGCTATGATCTTATTAAGAGACCATGGAGCAGAAGTGGAAGGGATCTTTACTCATTTTGCTACAGCTGATGAGAAAGATGACCGTCATTTCCAAGGCCAGTTGCAACGATTTAAGAACTTGTTGGAGCTCTTGCCCTATACTCCGAAAATCGTTCATGCCAGCAATTCAGCAACGACTTTATGGCATGCTGATACCATATTTTTAATGCTGTCCGACTGGGCGATGTCATGTATGGCCTCAATCCAAGTGGAAGAGAGTTAGAGCTTCCCTATAGCATCCGTCCTGCTTTGAGTCTGGAAACAGAATTGGTCCATATCAAACCACTAGAAGTGGGGTCAGACAGTTGGCTATGGAGCGACCTATCAGACTAGTGAGGAAGAGTGGATTGGGACCATTCCAATTGGCTATGCAGATGGCTGGACCAGAGATATGCAAGGTTTTCATGTTCTTGTTGATGGGCAATTCTGTCCCGATTGTCGGTCGCGTATCCATGGACCAAATCACCATTCGCCTACCGAAGGCCTACCCGATTGGGACTAAGGTAGTATTGATCGGAAGGGATGGTGATCTAGCTATAACGACAACGGATGTAGCAGTCTATCGAGGCACGATCAACTATGAGGTTGTTTGTGTCCTGAGCGATCGCGTACCAAGAGTTTATCGTCCAACAAAGGAAGACAGTGGGAAGTAAGTTGTTTGTCTTTTCCCAGCTTCCTTTTATAAAAAGTTCGAGATGAAAGAGGTTGATGACGGAGGTCCCAGCCTCCTTTCTTATCTAGGAGGAAAGAATGAACTTACACCAACCACTTTCTGTCCTGCCAGGAATTGGACCGAAATCAGCAGAAAAATACAAGAAATTGGGAATCGAAACGGTTGAGGACCTCTTGCTCTACTTCCCATTTCGGTATGAAGATTTTAAATCAAAAAATGTTTTAGATCTGGAAGATGGAGAAAAAGCAGTTGTTTCTGGAATTGTTGCCACCCCAGCCAATGTCCAGTATTATGGTTACAAGCGTAACCGTCTTCGCTTTACCATTAAACAAGGGGAGCTGGTCCTAGCAGTTAGTTTCTTTAACCAGCCCTATCTAGCGGACAAGATTGAACTAGGGACAAACAGTGGCTGTCTTTGGTAAATGGGATAAGGCCAAGGGAGCTTTGACAGGGATGAAGCTGTTAGCCCAAGTCGAAGATGACCTTCAACCGGTCTACCGCTTGTCTCAGGGGGTGAGCCAGTCTGCTCTAGTAAAGGTCATCAAAACGGCTTTTGAAGCTGGCTTGGACCAACTATTGGAAGAAAATCTCCCTCAAATCTTTAATGGATAAGTACCACTTGCTTTCTCGCAGACAATCAGTCAGGGCCATGCATTTTCCCAAGGATCTTGAGGAATACAAGCAGGCCCTGAGACGAGTAAAATTTGAAGAACTGCTCTTTTTCCAATTGCAACTGCAGGTCTTGAAGGAAGAAAATCGTTCCATCGGACAGGGAATCGTCCTGGATTGGGATAAGAAGAAGCTAAAAGATCTTCAAGCTAAACTTCCATTTACGTTGACAGAAGCTCAGGAGCGAAGTCTGAACGAAATTCTAGCAGATATGCGCTCTCCTCACCACATGAATCGCCTCTTGCAAGGGGATGTCGGAAGCGGGAAAGACCGTCGTTGCTGGGTTGGCCATGTATGCTGCTGTAACAGCTGGCAAGCAAGCGGCCTTGATGGTCCCGACTGAAATCCTAGCCGAGCAACATTTACAAAGTTTGACCTCTCTCTTTCCTAGTCTCAAAATCCTTCTTTTGACAGGCAGTCTTAAAAGCTGCGGAGAGACGAGAACGTTTGGAATTGATTCAGACAGGACAAGTGGACCTTATTGTAGGAACCCATGCCTTGATTCAGGAGGGGTTCATTTTCATGATCTCGGCTTGGTCATTATTGATGAGCAGCACCGTTTCGGCGTAGCCCAAAGACGGATCCTGCGTGAAAAGGGCCAAAATCCGGATGTCTTGATGATGACAGCGACCCCAATCCCTCGGACTCTGGCAATCACTGCTTTTGGAGATATGGATGTTTCGATTATCGACCAAATGCCAGCAGGTCGAAAAGAGATTATCACCCGCTGGGTCAAGCATCAACAGTTAAATTTAGTCTTTGGATTGGCTGGTCAAAGAAATTCAAAAAGGCTCCCAAGCCTACGTCATTTCTCCCTTGATTGAAGAGTCTGAAGCCTTGGACCTCAAAAATGCTATTGCTCTAGAGGAAGAATTGATTGCTTATTTTGGAGACCGAGCCCGTATTGCTCTCCTTCATGGTAAGATGAAGGGGGAAGAAAAAGAGGCCATTATGCAGGCCTTTAAGCAGGGAGAAATTGACTTACTAGTTTCTACAACTGTAATCGAGGTCGGCGTCAATGTTCCCAATGCTACCGTCATGATTATCATGGATGCAGACCGCTTTGGTTTGAGCCAATTGCACCAGTTGAGAGGTCGGGTAGGGCGTGGTGATAAGCAGTCTTACGCAGTATTAGTTGCCAATCCCAAAACAGAATCAGGCAAGCGTCGGATGAAAATCATGACCGAAACCACCAATGGGTTTGTCTTGGCAGAAGAAGACCTCAAGCTACGAGGCTCTGGGGAAATCTTTGGAACGCGTCAATCAGGTATACCAGAATTTCAAGTGGCCAACCTCATTGAAGATTATCCAATCTTAGAGGAAGCACGAAAGGTAGCTGTTCAGGTGGTCACGACTCCTAATTGGCGAGAGCATCCAGATTGGCACTGTCTGTCTCTACATTTGGAGCAGAAAGAACACCTGGATTAAGAAGGGATAAGAAAGAGGCTGGGACAAAAGTCCTAGCCTCTCAATTGTCTTTGGATTGTCGAGCAAGACGCAGTGGTTGAGTGGGCTCTACTACGCTGATTTTATCAGCTTTTACAGCCCTACTCAACTGTGCGGAGGTGGGACGACGAAATCGAATTCTAACGAATTACCGATTTCTGTCCCACTCTCTTTTTATCTTATTTTAAGTTTATGGACCTATAATCGTAAAAAATAGAAAAGAGGTCCTAGCTATGCGAACCATGTTGAAATTCATCTTGTCAATCATTATCTCAGTCCATCAGAGCTATTTTTAAATACAAAATGCGGATGTATCCACCATCACACCTTCTATTGTTATTTTAACCTTCTATATAGTCTTTTAATTCATCGCCTTTTAATCCGGCATTGAGAGCAATCAGGAGCTTCAGCCGGGCCTTAGCTGCATTGAGCTCTTTGACAAAGAAGATGCCGTGCTCGTGAAGTTTGACTCCACCTCCATCGTAAGCATAGACAGGTTCCGCAATTCCATTGAAGCAACGGGACACCAAGGCAATAGGAAGGCCAGCCTCTTGAAATTCAAAGAGTTTCTCAGCTACTTCCTTAGGAAGATTTCCTGCACCAAAGGCTTCAATGATCAAACCATCCATTTGTTGGACATCTAGTAGGTCAAGGACTTCTGTTTTCATGCCAGCATAGGCTGAAATGATGGGGACAACTCCCTTGATTTCTTGCAAATCAAAACGCACACGGGGTTCAGCTGTTTTGAAGAAAAGAACTTCTTTTTTCATGACTAAGCCTAGAGGGCCATGTGTGGGGGTCTGGAAGGTGCTGACATTGGTGGTATGTGTTTTGGTCACGTACTTGGCTGCATGGACTTCATCATTCATCACGACCAAGACACCCTTGTCTTGTGATTTGGGATCTGCTGCTACTCGGATGGCGGTCAGATAGTTATAGACGCCGTCGCTTCCTAATTCATTGGAGCTTCTCATGGCTCCTGTCAAGACTACTGAAATAGTTGGCAAGTCCATGGTATCTAAGAAGTAGGCTGTTTCTTCAAGAGTATCGGTACCATGGGTAATGACAATCCCATCATACTGGGAAGCCTCTTTCTGAATCTTATGATAGAGTTGTAACATGTGCTGAGGAGTTACATGAGGGCTGGGTAAATTTAAAAAATCTTCTGAAGTAAGCTCAACCCCTGCCAGTGACAGATCAATATGGTTCATGGGGTTGGATGAATTGGTCACGACAGCTCCAGAGTCATCCGCCTGCATGGAGATGGTCCCTCCTGTATGAAGGGCCAAAATTTTCTTAATCATGTGTGTCTCCTTGGAATGTGTGTTATAATTTATTGTATCATAAAACGGAAAGAAAGCAGTCATCATGGAAATAAAAGCGGTCTTTTTTGACATTGACGGAACCTTGGTCAATGATAGTCGAATGGTCTTGAAGTCAACTGAAAAAGCCATTCGCGCCTTAAAGGAACAAGGAATTTTTGTTGGTTTGGCAACAGGGCGAGGACCCTTCTTTGTCCGTCCTTTTATCGAGCGCTATGACTTTGATTTTGCGGTCACCTATAATGGTCAGTATATTTTTACCAAGGACAAGGTCTTATCTGCTTCTCCAATTGATAAGAAGAATCTGCATGACTTGATTGACTACGCAAAAAACCATCGCATTGAGATCGCCTTAGGAACAGAAGATGGAGTTGAAGGCTCTCGCATTATGAGTTTTGGTCTGAGTCCGATTTCTCTATGGTCTGCACGGTTTTGTACCAAAAGGCTTTTCGAAGGCAGTTAGTCAGGGCTTCAACAAGGTGGTTAGCAAGGCTGTCCCTCAGGATCAAAAGCAACTGCAACAAATTGCCCAAGGACCGGTTTATCAGGTTCTCTTATTAGCTAGTCCTAAAGACACTCAAAAAGTTGAGCAAGCTTTTTCCTGAATTAAAATTTACGCGTTCCAGTCCCTTCTGCGGCGGATGTCATCAATCCAGATAACTCAAAAATGGAAGGGATTCGGATCGTAGGAGAGGAATTTGGCTTTTCGATGGACCAGGTGATGGCCTTTGGAGACTCGGATAATGACTTAGAAATGCTCTCGGGTGTTGGCTTATCGATTGCGATGGGCAATGGAACCAGCAGGGTCAAAGAAGTAGCTCAGCATACGACGACCAGTAATACCAAAGACGGGATCCAAAAAGCGCTGGAACATTTTGGCATTATCACGGATCAGTCACTGTTTTGTTAGTCGTGACGATCACTTTAATAAGGTCAAAGCCTTCCATCAACTCATGGATGGTCAAACTCAGGAAGAACCAAAGGCCTGGGACAATCAAGAGGCTCTTTACCGAACCATGTTTAAGCAGGAGGAATTGGTTGAATTTATTCGGGCAGCGAGCAAGGATGAAGCAACCTTTGATCGTTCAATCGAAAGCTTGCATCAAGCCCTAGATGAGGCAGCCAATAAAGTTCGTAGCAAGCATCCAGCTGAGATCTCCATTGTGGGGCAGGTCGATGCTTTGATTGATAACTTGTATCTGACTTATGGTAGTTTTGTTCTAATGGGGGTCGATCCGGAAGAGGTCTTTGAGATTGTTCACCGTGCAAACATGGGGAAGATTTTCCCAGATGGTCAGGCTCACTTTGATGAAGTCACGCATAAAATTTTAAAACCGAACGACTGGGAAGAAAAGTATGCACCTGAGCCAGCCATTCAAAAAGAGTTGGAACGGCAAATCAAAGCTTATCAAAAACACTACTCTGAAAAAACAGCAGAATCGGAAGAAAATAAAAAGGTGTGAGGAAATTCGTTTTCCTTCACACCTTTTGGTTTTTATAAAGTTTATAAGGTCTTTTCTGTCTCACGAACCACTAACAAATCGACTTTGGCATGGCGGAGAATGTATTCAGAGGAAGACCCAACTAGTAAACGTTCAAAAGCATTTAGACCAGTTGCCCCAACCATGATGAGATCAACTCCCTCTGCATCAGGGATATCAGTCGCTAAGAGGACTTTTGGATTCCCCATTTCAATCACCGAAGCAATGTTTTGGACACCGGCTTCTTTAGCACGCTTGATATACCCTTCTAATAGTTCATTAGCTTCTGTTTGGAATCCTTCATACACCTCAGCATCAAAACTAGAGACACTTTGTAAGGCGCGTGTATCAACGACATGAGCAAGAGTAAGCTTTTAGATCCGTTTCGCAACGCAACATTGACCCCTTTCTCAAAAGCGAGTTCAGCTTCGCGAGATCCATCAACTGCAACCATGATGTTTTCGTATTTTTGAGACATGTTCCGTCCTCCTTTACTGCTTGAAAACGTGAAAAAGAAATGGAAGAACCCATTTATGTTACCTATAATTATATTTTAAACCTTTTACCATAGAAAGTAAAGGTCAAATCAGATATCTATAGGATTTCATTGAGAATGAAAGAGGTTGCTCAGTTGTACTCCAGATTAACTAGTGGTATAATGGAAGCAGTTTGATAAAGTGAGGAAAAATCATGAAAGAATACAATAAGTCCGTCAAGCTAGAACACGTTGCTTACGATATTCGTGGTCCAGTCTTAGAAGAAGCGATGCGCATGCGGGCCAACGGGGAGAAAATCCTTCGCTTAAATACAGGAAATCCAGCAGAATTTGGGTTTACAGCTCCCGACGAAGTCATTCATGATTTGATTATGAATGCTCGGGATAGTGAAGGGTATTCGGATTCAAAAGGAATTTTTTCTGCCCGTAAGGCCATTATGCAGTATAGCCAATTGAAAAAGATTCCGAATGTTGAGATTGATGATATCTATATCGGAAATGGTGTCAGTGAGTTGATTGTGATGTCCATGCAAGGCTTGCTGGATAATGGCGATGAAGTACTTGTGCCAATGCCAGACTATCCTCTTTGGACAGCAGCGGTCAGCCTAGCAGGTGGAAATGCAGTACACTATGTCTGTGATGAAGAGGCTGAGTGGTATCCTGATATTGATGATATCAAGTCGAAAATCACTTCAAACACCAAGGCTATCGTCGTGATTAACCCCAAATAACCCGACCGGAGCTCTCTATCCAGATGAGATTTTGTTGGAAATTGTCGAAATTGCTCGTCAACATGGTTTGATTATCTTTTGCAGATGAGATCTATGATCGCTTGGTCATGGATGGTGCCAAACACACAGCCATTGCTAGTCTCGCGCCAGATTTGTTCTGTGTCAGCATGAACGGTTTGTCTAAATCACACCGCATCGCGGGCTTCCGTGTGGGCTGGATGGTCTTGTCTGGACCCAAAACACCACGTGAAGGGCTATATCGAAGGTTTGAATATGCTCTCCAATATGCGTCTGTGTTCAAACGTCTTGGCCCAACAAGTGGTCCAGACTTCTTTGGGAGGCTACCAGTCAGTGGACGAACTCTTGCTTCCAGGCGGTCGAATCTACGAACAACGGAACTTTATCTACAAGGCTATCAATGATATTCCAGGACTCTCAGCTGTCAAACCAAAAGCTGGTCTCTATATCTTCCCTAAGATTGATCGTGAAATGTACCGAGTGGATGATGATGAGCAGTTTGTCTTGAATTTCTTAAAACAAGAAAAGGTTCTCTTGGTTCACGGACGTGGATTTCAACTGGAAAGAGCCGGATCATTTCCGGATTGTTTACCTTCCTCGAGTAGAAGAATTGGCTCAAATTCAAGAGAAGATGACTCGTTTCTTAAAACAATACAAACGATAAGTGTAAGAGAAATCGCTAATAGGCGGTTTCTTTTTTTTGAATGAATCCAGCGAATATTTTGTTACATAAGGCTAATTTTTCTGAATTGAATAGAATTGTAGAAAAAATAAATAATTTTCAGATAATTTGATTGAAATTCCCTCACTTATATGATATACTTTAGCTGACTATATGCGAGGTTTATTATGGCTAAATTATTAGAAAAAACGAGAAAAATTACATCTATCTTGAAACGTTCTGAAGAACAGTTGCAAGATGAAATGCCTTATAATGCAATTGCCCGTCAACTGGCTGATATCATTCATTGTAACGCTTGTATTATTAATAGCAAGGGAACTCTTCTAGGTTATTTCATGCGCTACAAAACCAATAATGACCGGGTTGAGGCTTTTTTTGACAATAAAAAATTACCTGAAGATTATGCGAAAGCAGCCAGTTTAGTCTATGATACAGAGGCGAATTTAGATGTAGATCACGATTTAAGTATCTTTCCAGTAGAGACAAAGTCTGATTTTTCCTGATGGGTTGACAACGATTGCTCCCTATCCATGTATCTGGGATTCGTTTGGGGTCATTTGATTATTTGGCGCAATGATAAGGAATTTGCGGATGATGATTTGATTTTTGGTTGAGATTGCTAGTACCGTAGTTGGAATTCAAATGTTGAACTTCCAACGAGAGGAAGATGAGAAAAAAATATTCGTCGCCGGACTGCGGTCAATATGGCTGTCAATACCTTGTCCTATTCAGAATTGCGGGCAGTTTCCGCTATCCTTAGTGAATTGAAGGGAAATGAAGGGCAGTTAACTGCTTCCGTGATTGCGGATCGGATTGGTATTACCCGCTCTGTGATTGTCAATGCACTGCGGAAACTGGAGTCAGCCGGTATTATTGAAAGCCGCTCTCTTGGGATGAAGGGAACCTACCTCAAAGTCTTGATCCCAGATATTTTTGAAGAAATAAAGAAAAGAGACTACTAATGACTAAAGCGTTAATTTCGATTGACTACACCGTTGATTTTGTAGCGGATGAAGGTAAGCTAACGGCAGGAGCTCCTGCACAAGCTATTTCTGAGAGCATTGCTCAGGTGACCCGGCTAGCCTTTGACCAAGGGGCCTATGTCTTTTTTGCGATTGATGCTCATGAAGTAGACGATCCCTTTCATCCAGAAAGCAAGCTCTTCCCACCTCATAATATCATTGGGACTAGTGGACGGGATTTGTATGGTCCCTTAGCTGATTTTTATCGGGAGCACAAAGCGGATCCACGTGTCTTTTGGATGGACAAGCGTCATTATTCTGCTTTTTCAGGAACTGATCTGGATATCCGCCTCCGGGAACGTGGCGTAGATACGGTTATTTTGACGGGAGTCTTAACGGACATTTGTGTCCTCCATACAGCAGTAGATGCCTATAATCTGGGCTATCAGATCGAAGTGGTCGCGCCTGCAGTGGCATCGCTCACTCCTGAAAATCACCAGTTTGCTTTAAATCATTTCAAACATGTTTTGGGAGCAAAAGTGGTGAATGAACAATTAGAAGAATTGTAAGATTAGAGTTCGAGGAGAATGGCCTAATGCCTAGCCTTCCTTGGACTCTATTTTCTTGCCAAACTACCGCATAAATACTAAAAATATGGTAAAATAGAAGGTATTGAAAAATCATCATTTCACGAAAGGAAGCAAGATGAAAATTACGCAAGAAGAGGTAACCCACGTTGCCAATCTTTCAAAATTGAAATTCTCTCCAGAAGAGACAGCTGAGTTTGCGACAACCTTATCGAAAATTGTCGACATGGTGGAATTGTTGGAAGAAGTGGACACAACCGGTGTGGCTCCCAACAACGACCATGGCGGATCGTAAGACCGTATTGCGTCCGGATGTTGCTGAAAAAGGGACAGACCGTGACCGCTTTGGTTTAAAAATGTACCTGAAAAAGATAATTACTACATCAAGGTACCAGCTATCCTAGAAGATGGAGGAGATGCCTAATGTCATTCAACCATAAAACCATTGAAGAGTTGCACGACCTCCTTGTCTCTAAGGAAATTTCAGCAACGGAATTGACACAAGCGACGCTTGATGATATCAAGGCGCGTGAAGAAGCAATCAATGCCTTTGTAACGGTGGCCGAAGAAGCTGCCCTTGCGCAAGCCAAAGGCCATTGATGAAAAAGGAATCGATGCAGACAACCTCCTATCAGGGATTCCACTCGCTGTCAAAGACAATATCTCAACAGATGGTATCTTGACGACTGCGGCATCAAAAATGCTCTACAACTACGAGCCAATCTTTGATGCGACAGCTGTTGCCAATGCCAAAGCCAAAGATATGATTGTCATCGGGAAGACCAACATGGATGAATTTGCCATGGGTGGATCTGGAGAAACTTCATACTATGGACCAACCAAGAATGCTTGGGACCACAGCAAGGTGCCTGGTGGATCTTCTAGTGGTTCAGCAGCTGCTGTCGCTTCAGGGTCAAGTCCGTTTGTCCCTTGGTTCAGATACTGGTGGTTCTATCCGTCAACCAGCTGCCTTCAACGGGATTGTTGGTCTCAAACCAACTTATGGAACAGTTTCCCGTTTTGGTCTCATTGCCTTTGGTAGCTCACTCGACCAAATTGGACCATTTGCACCAACGGTCAAGGAAAATGCCCTCTTGCTCAATGTCATTGCCAGTGAAGATGTCAAAGATTCAACATCTGCGCCTGTGCGTGTAGCAGACTTTACTTCTAAGATTGGTCAAGACATCAAAGGCATGAAGATTGCCCTTCCAAAGGAATACCTCGGTGAAGGGATTGACCCAGAAGTCAAAGAAACCATCCTCAATGCGGCTAAACACTTTGAAAAATTGGGAGCAACTGTCGAAGAAGTCAGCCTGCCTCATTCTAAATACGGGGTTGCCGTTTACTACATCATCGCTTCATCTGAAGCTTCTTCAAACTTGCAACGTTTCGACGGTATTCGCTATGGTTTCCGTGCGGAAGATGCCAAGAACTTGGATGATATCTACGTGAACACTCGTAGTCAAGGCTTTGGTGATGAGGTTAAACGTCGGATCATGCTGGGTACCTTTAGTTTGTCATCTGGTTACTACGATGCTTACTACAAGAAAGCTGGTCAAGTCCGCACGCTCATTATCGAAGACTTTGAAAAAGTTTTTGCAGATTATGACCTTATCCTTGGTCCAACAGCTCCAAGTGTAGCCTTTGATTTGGATTCGCTCAACCACGACCCGGTTGCCATGTACTTGGCTGACCTCTTGACTATTCCCAGTCAACTTGGCAGGTCTTCCAGGGATTTCGATTCCTGCAGGTTTTGCTCAAGGTCTTCCAGTTGGTTTGCAGTTGATCGGTCCTAAGTATTCTGAAGAAACCATCTACCAAGCTGCAGCTGCCTTTGAAGCAACGACGGATTACCACAAGCAACAACCCCTTATTTTCGGAGGTGACAATTAATGAACTTTGAAACAGTCATCGGACTTGAAGTCCACGTTGAATTGAATACAAACTCAAAAATTTTCTCACCAACCTCTGCTCACTTTGGGAACGAGCAAAATGCCAATACCAATGTGATCGACTGGTCTTTCCCAGGGGTGCTTCCTGTCTTGAACAAGGGTGTTGTGGATGCTGGTATCAAGGCTGCTTTGGCGCTGAATATGGATATCCATCAGCATATGCACTTTGACCGTAAGAACTATTTTCTACCCTGATAATCCAAAGGCCTACCAAATTTCGCAATTTGACGAGCCAATCGGATATAACGGTTGGATTGAAGTGCAATTGGAAGACGGCTCAACTAAGAAAATCGGGATTGAACGGGCCCACTTGGAAGAAGATGCCGGTAAGAACACCCACGGAACAGACGGCTTTCTCTTATGTAGACCTCAACCGTCAAGGGGTCCCATTGATCGAAATCGTATCTGAAGCAGATATGCGTTCTCCAGAAGAAGCCTACGCTTATTTGACAGCTTTGAAAGAAGTCATCCAGTACACTGGTATTTCAGACGTCAAGATGGAAGAAGGATCGATGCGGGTCGATGCCAACATTTCCCTTCGCCCATACGGTCAAGAGGAATTTCGGTACCAAGACGGAGTTGAAAAACTTGAACTCCTTTCTCAAACGTCCGTAAAGGTCTTGAATACGAAGTTGAGCGTCAAGCGAAAATCTTGCGTTCAGGTGGTGTCATTCGTCAAGAAACACGTCGTTATGATGAAGCGAATAAGAGCACCATTCTTATGCGTGTCAAAGAAGGAGCAGCGGATTACCGTTACTTCCCAGAACCAGACCTTCCCATTGTTTGAAATCTCAGATGAGTGGATCGAGGAAATGCGTACAGAGTTGCCAGAGTTTCCAAAAGACCGTCGTGCTCGCTACGTGGCAGAGCTTGGCTTGTCTGACTATGATGCTAACCAATTGACAGCGACGAAAGTCACTTCTGACTTCTTTGAAGCAGCTGTAGCCCTTGGTGGTGATGCCAAACAAGTGTCTAACTGGCTCCAAGGAGAAGTCGCACAATTCTTGAATGCAGAAGGCAAAGACGCTGGAAGAAATCCAATTGACACCAGAAAATTTGGTCGAAATGATTGCTATCATCGAAGATGGAACGATTTCATCTAAGATTGCCAAGAAAGTCTTCGTTCACTTGGCGAAAAACGGTGGCGGCGCGCGTGAATACGTCGAAAAAGCTGGATTGGTACAGATTTCAGATCCTGAAGTCTTAATCCCAATCATCCACCAAGTCTTTGCAGACAACGAAGCAGCAGTAGCTGACTTCAAGTCAGGGAAGCGGAATGCGGACAAGGCCTTCACTGGCTTCCTCATGAAAGCAACTAAAGGCCAAGCCAACCCACAAGTAGCCCTCAAGTTACTTGCCCAAGAATTGGCGAAGTTGAAAGAAGAGTAATAGAGAAAAAAACCAGCCGAGAGGTTGGTTTTTACTATCCATAAAATTGTGTTAGAATAGGAAAGATCATTACATATCAACTGGCATTAGGAGGAGTTACATGAACAAATTTTTAAGAGTCTTATTTATCCTGGTTATCATCGCCATGTCTGGAGCGATTGTCTTCCAGCTGTTCTTTCCATCTTATATGGGAAGTCATTCGGGATATGGTATTTCTATCGGTTGGCAACGGGAAATTGGGATTTGGAATGTGGCAGTTCTTGTGATTCTCATTGCTGTTAATTTCAAATATGATTGGTTTTATCTTCGTACGGTTTTATTGGCCTTGATTGTTGGTGGCATCGGAATTGGGACTAATCATTTATTTGCTTATCTCAACTATCATTTGCCAGTAAATGCTATTGGAGCTTTTGAAAATTATCTTCTTGTTCTGGGCTGGATTGTCGGTTGGAAACTAGAGTCATCTCGGGCCGATAATTAAGATATTAACCGTCTGTTTCTTCTTGACAAAGTTTGTGAAAGGGTTTACAATATGGTTGTCGGGTTTCCTGAAAGGGAATTGCAATTCATGGAAAAATAGGAGAATCATATGGAAACAATGAAAGCTGCCCGCTGGCATGGTAAGAAGGACGTTCGTATCGAAGAAGTAGAAGTCCCTAAAGTACAACCTCATCAAGTAAAGGTTGCGGTCAAATTCACAGGAATCTGTGGGACAGACTTGCATGAATACTTGGATGGACCAATTTTCATTCCAACAGAAGAGCATGTTTATTCTGGTCAAAAAGCACCCGTTACCCTCGGTCACGAGTTTGCTGGAGAAATTGTTGAGGTTGGAAGCGATGTGACTCGTGTTAAAGTCGGTGATCGTGTGACGATTGAACCAATTTTGGCAAAACACAACTTAATTGGTGACTACAACCTTGATCCAAACTTGAACTTCGTCGGTCTTGCGGCAGATGGTGGGTTTGCTAAATACTGTGTCCTAGATGGAGATTTAGTCCATGTGATTCCAGATAGCTTGAGTTATGAGCAAGCAGCGCTTACAGAACCTGCTGCTGTAGCCGTTTATGCAGTTCGTCAATCTGCTATTAAGGCAGGAGATACAGCTGTTATCTTTGGTTTGGGGCCTATTGGTCTCTTGATCGTGGAAGCCCTTCGTGCGGCTGGTGCTTCAAAAATCTATGCGGTTGAATTGTCTGCAGAACGTCAAGCCAAAAGCAGAAGAGTTAGGGTGCCATTGTTGTTCGTCCAGAAGAAGGTGAATCAATCGTTGAAGCCATTCATCGTTTGACGGATGGTGGAGCGGATGTGTCTTATGAAGTAACAGGGGTTCCTGTTGTTCTTGGACAAGTTGGCAGCTGTCCATAAGGCTGGTGAATGTATGGTTGTTTCTATTTGGGAACGCGAAGCGAGCATCAATCCAAATGAATTCGCCATTCAAGAAAAGACCCTTAAAGGGATTATCGCTTATCGCCACATCTTCCCTAAAGTATTGGAATTGATGGAACAAGGCTACTTCTCTGCTGAAAAATTGGTTACCAAGAAAATCAAATTGGAAAACATTGTTCAAGATGGCTTTATCGAATTAACGCAAGATAAATCTCAAATCAAGATTTTGGTTGAGCCGTAAATTAGTATATTTTATGAATAAAACCAGTCCATTTGGACTGGTTTTTATGTTACAATTAGGATGTAAATAATATTTGTGGAGGCAACATGTCTACATCTTTCAAAGGAACCTTGATGACTGTGATTGCTGGAATTGCTTGGGGGCTTTCTGGTGTTAGCGGGCAATATTTGATGGCACATGGTTTTTCAGCTATAGGGTTAACTAATTTTCGTCTACTTTTTTCAGGCATTGTCCTTATTATATTATCTTACGTAGCGGATAAAGAGAAGGTATTAGCCTTTGCTAAAGATAAATCTTCCTACCTTCCCCTTCTCGTTTTTTCATTTTTAGGATTGTTACTAACTCAATTGACCTATTTAGAGGCGATTGCAGAAACCAATGCTGGGACTGCCACCGTTTTGCAGTATCTCTGTCCAGTGGGGATTTTATCCTATACCTGTATCAAGGATAGAGTAGCTCCTACTCTTGCGGAAGTAGCTTCCATGCTGTTAGCGATTGGTGGCACATTCTTAATTGCAACACACGGTCAAGTCAACCAACTGGCCATTAATCCAAAAGGTCTGGCTTGGGGAGTGGTTTCAGCCTTTGCTTATGCTCTGTATATTGTCCTTCCTCTTAATTTAATTAAAAAATGGGGAAGTATGCTGGTGATTGGAGTTGGGATGGTCATTCCAGGAATTCTGATGATTCCTTTTAGTGGTCTTCTTTCTTTTTCTGGAAACTACAGACTGGATACCTTGATGGCTTTTTTTGGTTTGGTTGTTATTGGAACGATTTTTGCCTACACAGCCTTTCTTAAAGGGACCTCTTTGGTCGGAGCTGTAAAGGGAAGCTTATTAGCCTCTATTGAGCCAATTTCGGCAGTTTTCTTTGCCTTTATCATTATGAAGGAGCATTTCTTTATGATTGACTTCTTGGGTATGGGCATGATTCTGTTAGCGGTCCTCCTGATCACTCTAAAGGACTTCATTATTCAAAAAGAAAAAGGAATTCTATAAAAAAGATGCTGGGTGTTTTCCCAACATCTTTTTTACATCATTTGCCAGAAATAGTCGATGATATAGGTGAGACCATAAGTGTAGATGACCAGAGTAATCGGTTTACAGAGAATAATAATGGTCATATAGCGCTTAAAGGTCATATTGGTTAATCCAGCTAGCATGCAGAGAAAGTCCGCTGGACTGATAGGCCAGATCATCATGAAGATGAAGAAACGATCAAACCGCTTGTCTTCGTTGAGCCAGTTAATATACTTGTCGTAAGTCTTCTGGCTGACCATAGACTGGACAAATTTAGGCCCGTACATTCTTGCGAGGTGGAAGATGATGGCACAGCCGATGACGATGCCGATGTAGTTGTAGATGGTCCCAATGATGTGGCCATAGATAAAGACACCAGCAACAGATGTTAGAGCGCCAGGAATAATAGGGACCACTGTTTGAAGAATCTGAAGAAAGATAAAGAGAGGGGGTCCGAAGATACCTGCTTGGAGAATAAAAGCTGACAAGGTTTCCTTGGATTGGAGAATACCAGCAAAGTAGGCCCAGATACAGAAAGCAAGGGTTGCCAGGGCCCCAATGATGGAGGACCAATTAATGATTTTTTGGAGGAGAGGGGAGACCTCCCTCAATTTTTTTTCTTTTGTTATCATAACTCTTCCGCGTATTTTTTTCTTCTACTATACCACGTTTTTGGAACTTTGTAACGATTTTGTCTATTTTAGGGAATATCAAAGAGATAGATTGGGTCCTCTTACAAAGGGGAGACAACGAAGCAAGTGCAAAATACGTCTATTTATGCTACAATGAAGAGAATATAAAAAATGGAGAAAAACGTGTCAATCGAAAATTACAAACCAGATTTTGCAGTGGAAGCAGCCTATGATCTCACCGTTGCAGATTTGAAAAAACAGGGTATCAAGGCGGTCCTTGTGGATTTGGATAACACCTTGATTGCTTGGAATAATCCGGATGGGACTCCCGAGATGCGCCAGTGGTTACATGACCTTCGTGATGGGGGGATTCGGGTCATCGTGGTGTCTAATAATAGCCCCAAACGGGTCAAGCGCGCGGTTGAGAAATTTGATATTGACTATGAAGCTTGGTCGCTTAAGCCCTTTACTTTTGGGATTGATCGGGCCCTCAAACGTTTCCACTATGAGAAAAAAATGAAGTGGTCATGGTCGGGGATCAACTGATGACGGATATTCGGGCTGCCCATCGTGCAGGCATTCGCTCGATTTTTGGTCAAGCCTTTTGGTTGAGCATGACTCCATCAAGACCCAGATCAACCGGGCGCGTGAACGCCGTGTCATGAAGCAAATGGCCGAAAAATATGGTCCAATTGTATATAAAAAAGGAATTTAAGAATGGAAGAATTATTCTGTATTGGCTGTGGAGCGCCCATTCAGACAGAAAATAAAGAGGGGCTAGGCTATACTCCCCAATCAGCTCTTGAAAAGGGCTTGGAAACAGGCGAAGTCTATTGCCAACGCTGTTTCCGTCTACGTCACTACAATGAAATCACAGATGTGCATCTGACAGATGATGATTTCCTAAAACTCCTTCACGAAGTAGGAGATAGTGACGCACTCGTGGTCAATGTAGTGGATATTTTTGACTTTAATGGGTCCGTTATTCCTGGCCTACCTCGCTTTGTAGCAGGAAATGATGTCCTCTTGGTCGGAAATAAAAAGGACATCTTGCCTAAGTCTGTCAAGGATAGCAAGGTGACCCATTGGTTGATGGAGCGGGCCCACGAAGAAGGCATGCGTCCTGTCGATGTGGTCCTCACCTCTGCTCAAAACAAGAGTGCTATCAAGGACTTGATGGAAAAGATTGAGCAGTACCGTAAGGGTCGTGACGTCTATGTGGTGGGGGTGACCAATGTAGGGAAATCGACCCTCATCAATGCGATTATCCAAGAAATCACTGGTGATAAGGATATCATCACGACTTCTCGCTTCCCAGGGAACGACACTGGACAAGATTGAAATCCCACTGGACGATGGGATCCTACATCTACGATACACCAGGGATTATCCATCGCCACCAGATGGCTCACTACTTGACGGCGAAAAACCTCAAGTATGTCAGCCCTAAAAAGGAAATCAAACCCAAGACTTATCAGCTCAATCCAGAGCAAACCCTCTTCTTGGGTGGCTTGGGACGCTTTGACTTTATCAAGGGGGAAAAGCAAGGTTTTACCGCCTTCTTTGATAACGAACTCAAGCTTCATCGAACCAAGCTAGAAGGAGCGACCGCTTTTTATGACAAGCATGTTGGTGGCTTGCTAACTCCACCTAATAGCAAAGAAAAAGAAGAGTTCCCATCCCTTGGTTTCTCATGAGTTTACCATCAAGGACAAGACAGACCTCGTCATCTCTGGACTCGGCTGGATCCGCGTCAATGGGGAAGCCAAAGTAGCCGTCTGGGCACCAGAAGGCGTTGCCGTCGTCACCCGCAAAGCTATTATTTAAAAAAACAGGAAAAAATATATCTAAAGAGCGAACAAAGTGAGCTCATAAAGAGATCGTTATTGCCGTGGTGTAGTTGCCAATCGTGAGATTGGCAAGGGCAAAATGGAGACCAAGGCTCCATTTTGAGGTGAGGAAATCCATTTTTCAAAGATGAGATCTTTGAAAAATTAGTTCCGGCCGTCCCCACCACTTAAAATAACGATCAAGAAAAAAAGGAAGTAAAAACATGACATTAACATCCAAACAACGGGCTTTCCTCAACAGCCAAGCCCACAGCCTCAAACCCATTATCCAAATCGGGAAAAACGGGCTCAATGACCAAATCAAAACCAGTGTGCGCCAAGCACTAGATGCACGCGAACTGATCAAGGTGACCCTCCTTCAAAATACGGATGAGAATATCCATGAAGTAGCGGAAATCTTAGAAGAAGAAATCGGTGTGGATACAGTTCCAAAAAATTGGACGCATCCTCATCTTATACAAACAATCAAGCAAAAAAGAAAACCGGAAGATTTCAGTCAAAGTAAAAGAAATCTAAGAGACACAGGAGAGCAGGTATATGGCCATTGAACTATTAACCCCCTTTACCAAGGTGGAGTTAGAGCCAGAGATCAAAGATAAGAAACGCAAACAAGTGGGAATCCTCGGAGGGAATTTTCAATCCCGTCCATAATGCCCATCTTGTAGTTGCAGATCAAGTCCGCCAGCAATTAGGCTTGGACAAGGTCCTTCTCATGCCAGAATATGAGCCTCCGCATGTGGATAAAAAAGAAACCATTGATGAAGGTCATCGCTCTGAAAATGCTCGAACTAGCCATTGAGGGCATTGAAGGTCTGGAAATCGAGACGATTGAGCTAGAGCGTAAAGGGATCTCCTATACCTACGATACGATGAAGTTGCTCAATGAGCGAGACCCAGATACAGACTATTACTTCATCATTGGAGCGGATATGGTGGACTACCTGCCAAAATGGTATCGGATTGACGAATTAGTGGAGATGGTGCAGTTTGTCGGTGTTCAACGTCCCCGTTACAAGGCAGGGAACCTCCTATCCTGTGATTTGGGTTGATGTTCCTCTTATGGACATCTCTTCTAGCATGGTGCGAGAGTTTATCGCCCAAGGTCGGACGCCGAATTTTATGTTGCCAAAGCCAGTCTTGGACTACATCAAGAAAGAAGGTTTGTATCAATGACCTATGAAAACTATCTCGGCTTTTCTCGTGAGGTCTTGCTTGAAAAAATGGGTCAAATCTTGCCAGAAAAACGCCTAACCCACTGTTTAGGGGTTGAGAAAGCTGCGCGTGACTTGGCCAAACGCTATGAAGCAGATGAAGAACAGGCTGGACTAGCAGGTCTCTTGCATGACTATGCCAAGAAATTATCGGATCAGGAATTTCTAGACTTGATTGATCGCTATAGTCTTGATCCAGAATTAAAAAACTGGGGAAATAACGTCTGGCATGGAATGGTCGGCATTTATAAGATTCAGGAAGATCTCGGACTGATAGATCCAGCCATTCTTCGTAGTATTGAGATTCACACCGTGGGGAGTGGACAGATGTCAACCTTAGATAAGATTGTCTATGTGGCAGATTATATTGAACACAACCGGGCCTTTCCGGGGGTAGAGCAAGCACGTGACATCGCTCAAGTCTCCTTGGATCGTGCCGTGGCCTATGAGACGGCTCGCACAGTCGAACACCTGGCCCACCAAGGATTGCCCATTTATCCCCAAACCCTTGAAACCTATAACGCATTTGTGAAGTATTTGAAAGAGGAGCAGTGAGTGAAGACAGCTTTTATCATTATTGATGTACAAAATATCTTAGTGGAAACAGGTTTTGAGACAGAAAAGCTCCTAGAGAAGATTGCTTATTTGCAAGATCAGGCTAGAAAACAGCAGATTGAAATCATCTACATTCAGCATATTGAAACGCCAGAGGCTTTAACCTCGGAAGATTGGCAAATTGTCTCCTCTGTTGAAAAGACAGGAGAATGAAAAGGTATTTCAGAAGCGATACAATAGCATGTTTAAGGAGACAGGATTAAAAGAATACTTGGATCAACAAGGAATTCAACAACTGGTCCTGTGTGGCATGCAGACAGAATATTGTGTCGATACATCCGTCAAAGTGGGGTTTGAATACGGCTATAAGTTGGTTGTTCCAGAAGGAGCTGTCACAACCTTTGATGGAGAGGATATTCCGGCAGAAACGCTTAATGAATTTTATGAAAATATTTGGGCAGGACGTTTTGCGGATGTCTTAGATTACAAATCAATTTTTTAAGGAAAGAGGATTACATGAAAGAAAAAGAACTACTTGAACTTGTTGTTAAAGCTGCCGATGAAAAGCGTGCAGAAGACATTGTGGCTTTGGATGTTCAAAGCTTGACCAGCGTGACAGATTACTTTGTCATCGCAAGCTCTATGAATAGCCGTCAGTTGGAAGCTATCGCTGAAAATATTCGTGAGAAGGTCGTTGAAGCTGGTGGCAATGCCAGCCACGTCGAAGGTGACTCAGCTGGAGGTTGGGTCCTTCTTGACTTAGGTGGTGTAGTGGTCCATGTCTTCTCAGAAGAAATGCGTACCCACTATAACCTAGAAAAGCTATGGCACGAAGCAAGTGCTGTCGATCTTTCAGCAGACCCTAGCATAAGCAGGTAAACTCAGTTGGTAGCAACTGAGTTTTGTTGGTTAAATTGAAATTCTATGGAAAGAAAGGATGGAGCCTTGTGCTTGGTTAGGTTTCTAACTGAACACGAGCTAAAAGCTGTGAGAAAAAGAGGAACTTCCTCTGTATCTGACGATACGGCAGAAAGTTTCCTATTTTCTCTTTGCTTTTAACGCTCTTTGTATCTTGATTTATGGCGACTTATGAAACGTTTGCGGCGGTCTATGATGCGGTCATGGATGACAGTCTGTATGATTTGTGGACGGATTTTTCTCTCCGGCATCTCCCTAAAAGCAAGGATCGGAAAAAATTACTGGAATTGGCTTGTGGGACAGGGATTCAGTCTGTTCGCTTTTCTCAAGCTGGGATTTGATGTGACAGGATTAGACCTGAGTGCTGACATGCTGAAAATTGCTGAAAAAAGAGCTGCTTCAGCCAAAGCAGAAGATTGATTTTATCGAGGGCAAATATGCTGGACCTGTCGCAAGCAGGCACTTATGATTTCGTGACCTGCTACTCGGATTCTATCTGCTATATGCAGGACGAGGTAGAAGTAGGGAGATGTCTTTCAGAGAAGTCTATAATGTCCCTCAATGAAGGACGGAGTCTTTATCTTTTGATGTCCATTCGACCTACCAGACAGATGAGGTCTTCCCAGGCTATTCTTACCATGAAAATGCGGAAGATTTTGCCATGCTCTGGGATACCTATGAGGATGAAGCCCCTCACTCGATCGTCCATGAGCTGACCTTCTTTGTCCAAGAAGAAGATGGATCCTTTAGTCGGCACGATGAAGTTCATGAGGAACGCACTTATGAAGTTTTAACCTATGACATCTTATTGGAGCAGGCTGGCTTTAAATCTTTCAAATTGTTCGCAGACTTTGAAGATAAGGAGCCAACAAAGACCAGCAAACGTTGGTTCTTCGTAGCGCAGAAGTAGGCCAGCATGACAGTTACAGGAATTATTGCAGAATTTAATCCCTTTCACAATGGACACAAGTACCTGCTGGAACAGGCAGAAGGGGTGAAAATCGTCGCCATGTCTGGGAAAATTTTGTCCAACGTGGCGAGCCTGCCATTGTAGACAAAGTGGACACGGGCTCAGATGGCTTTGGAAAATGGAGCGGATCTGGTGGTCGAGCTCCCCTTTCTCGTGGCTGTTCAGTCTGCTGATCATTTTGCCAAGGGAGCGGTAGAGATCTTTGTCCCGTCTGGGAATCGACCAATTTGACCTTTGGGACAGAAGAAGTCTTAGATTACCAAGCGATTGCGACAGTTTACTCTGAGAAATCATCGGAAATGGAAGCTTTCCTGCGAAGCCTTCCTGATGATTTATCCTATCCACAAAAGACCCAAAAAATGTGGGAAACCTTTGCTGGAGTGGAGTTCACAGGAGATACTCCCAACCATATTCTGGGCTTGGCTTATGCCAAGGCTTGTGCTGGGAAAGGGGATTGCGCTCAAGCCTATTCAACGCCAGGGAGCAGGCTACCATTCAGAAGAAAAAGAAGGGGACTATGCTTCTGCGACTAGTCTACGCCTGCACAAGGAAGATCAGGACTTTGTCGCTAAATTCATGCCCAATAGCCAGCTCTTTCAGTCGGCTCCGCAGGTGTCTTGGGAGGATTATGACCAACTGCTCCGTTATCAAATCCTAACCCATCCGGATCTGACACAGATTTTTCAAGTCAATGAAGAACTGGCCAATCGGATAAAGGATGCGGTTCGAAGTGCTAGTTCTGTGGAAGACCTGGTGGAGAAAGTCGCAACCAAGCGCTATACCAAGGCGCGTGTCCGTCGCATCTTTGACCTATATCTTGGTAGGGGTGATGGATCAAGCTCTTCCAGATGCCATTCATGTCTTAGGATTTTCTGCAAAGGGACAAGCCCACCTCAAAGGCTTGAAAAAATCAGTAGAAATCGTGACCCGAATCGGTAAGGGAACCTTGGGATGCCTTTGAGCCAGCAAGCGGATCAGGTGTATCAGCTAGGCCATCCCCAACTGCCGGAACAAACCTGGGGTCGAGTGCCCGTGAGAGTGGAAGAATAGAAAGTTTCACGTAAATTTTTTCTGCCCACATTCACGTAAGGCAAGAACGTTATGATGCACGAAAATAGTGTTTATCCATTGACTAAAAAAATTTTTTTAGACAATGGATTTTTTTGTTTTTGCCAAATTTAAAATTTTTTACGAATAATTAGGTAGAGAGGGAATAACTTGTACAAGTTCCTGACAAGTTTTTCTTTTTCATGTATAATAATAGAAAAGAGGTAGAATGAGGTATGGTCAATGGAAAGCAGTCGTTTATTCAACATTCCGCAATCATTTGAAGGATTATATGAAGAAGGTGAATGATGAGTTTGAGCCTTTGACAGTCGTGAATAAGAATCCTGATGAAGATATTGTGGTCATCTCTAAGAGCGAGTGGGACAGCCTACAAGAAACCCTGAGACTAGCTCAGAACAAAGGAATTGTCAGATAAGGTCTTGCGGGGCATGGCAGAAGTCCGAGCTGGTCAGGTTCAACTCCATGAGATTGAGGGGTAACGGATGTTACTCAAGTTTACAGAAGATGCCTGGAAGGATTATTGTTACTGGCAAAGTCAGGACAAAAAAACACTGAAGCGGATTAATAGCTCTTATTAAAGAGATCCAAAGGGATCCATTTGCTGGGATTGGTAAGCCTGAGCCCTTTGAAATATGACTTTCAAGGAGCATGGTCAAGACGGATTGATGCAGAGAATCGTCTGATTTATATGCTAGATGAGTCAGGAGTTGCTTTTCTGTCATTTAAAGATCATTACTAAGTTTCTAACAGAGAGACTTTTTTATAGTTAAGCGAGCTATTTAAAGTTTCCAACTCATAGAAAGTTCCCATAAAATCCCCCGTTAAAAATAGAAAATTCTAGTCCAAGTTCAGCGATTTGTGATATAATGTTAAAGATTGAAAATAATATGAACCAAACACAAGGAGAATCCTCATGGGACGTAAATGGGCCAATATTGTAGCCAAGAAAACTGCCAAAGATGGCGCTAACTCAAAAGTATATGCGAAATTCGGAGTAGAAATCTATGTAGCCGCTAAAAAAGGTGAGCCAGATCCAGAATTGAATACTGCTTTGAAATTCGTTATCGACCGTGCCAAACAAGCGCAAGTGCCAAAACACGTAATTGATAAAGCGATCGATAAGGCAAAAGGAAATACAGACGAAACCTTTACAGAAGGACGTTACGAAGGGTTTGGACCAAATGGTTCCATGTTGATCGTTGATACCTTGACTTCAAACGTTAACCGTACAGCGGCCAATGTCCGTGCTGCTTTTGGTAAAAACGGTGGAAACATGGGAGCTTCAGGTTCTGTATCTTACCTCTTTGACAACAAAGGTGTTATCGTCTTTGCGGGTGATGATGCGGATGCCATCTTTGAGCTTTTATTGGAAGCAGATGTGGATGTAGATGATGTTGAAGCAGAAGAAGGAACAATTACTGTTTACACTGCTCCAACTGACCTTCACAAAGCGATTGTTGCTTTGCGTGAATCTGGTATCGAAGAATTCCAAGTAACCGAATTGGAAATGATTCCTCAATCAGAAGTTGAGTTGTCAGGTGAAGATTTGGAAACATTTGAAAAACTCTACAGCGTTCTTGAAGATGATGAGGACGTGCAAAAGATCTACACTAACGTAGATGGATTCTAATAGAAATAGACCTTTGAAGATAATTTCTTCAAAGGTTTTTTTCTTGAGGTTTGGCATTTTTAGGAAGGAAGGCAGAGGTCACAAAAATAATGATATAGTTCCTGGCTATAACTGAGAGAAAAAAATAGGAATTAGACGAATAGGGGAGGCAGTGATAGAATAGAACTATGCTAGAAAGGGGACGAGAAAATGGTATCATTTTCCTATGAACATCTAGTGCCCATTCGGCATTACGTGCATCAGCATCCAGAGTTATCTGGACAAGAATACCAAAACCACAGCTTATCTCAAAGCCTATTTGGAAAAGCTAGGTGTACGCATTTTAAACAGTGGATTAAAAACCGGTCTGATTGCTGAAATCGGAAGCGGTAAACCAGTCATTGCCCTTCGCGCAGATATTGATGCCCTTCCAATTCAGGAGAACACGGGTCTCGACTACCAAAGTCAAAACCCTGGTGTCATGCATGCCTGTGGTCATGATTTCCATCAGGTGAGCCTATTAGGGGCTGCAGAAGTCCTAAAAGGTATGGAAGCAGACTTAAAGGGAACGGTTCGGTTGATTTTTTTCCAGCCGGCTGAAGAGACTTCTGAAGGAGCATCTGCGGTATTAGCGACCGGGCTCCTAGAGGATGTACAGGCCATCCTTGGATTTCACAACATGCCGTCATTGCCTGCGGGTCAGTTGGCCCTGCGTCCAGGCGCCATGATGGCAGGAGTTGAAAAGTTCAAGGTGACTGTCACTGGGGTGAGCAGTCATGCGGCTCGACCGGATCTCGGTTTGGATACGGTTGTAGCAATCACTAGTATGGTCCAGCAGTTGCAGACCTTGGTCTCGCGTACGGTTTCGCCATTTGAGACAGCTGTCCTATCGGTGACCCATATCGAAGCTGGTTCAACCTGGAATGTTCTTCCCAAGTCTGGTTACTTTGAAGGAACCATTCGAACCTTTAATCCGGATCTCCAGAGACGCCTCAAGGCGGATTTCATTCGCGTGATCGAACAGATCTCTAACAGTACCGGAGTCATGGTCCAATTTGATTGGGGCAAGACACCACCGGTTACCTATAATGATAAGGCCCTTTGGCTAAAAAAGTCTTTCGCTGGTCCAAGTCTTTTGCAGAAGTTGTTGAGGCCCAGCCATCGACAGCGGGTGAAGATTTTGCCTTTCTATCAAGAGAAAATCCCAGGAGTCTTTGCTTTTATCGGATCGAATGGTGCAGCGGATGCACCGGATCTCCACCATGATAGCATGGTCATAGATGATGCTGCTTTTGCAGTATCAGTTCCATATTACGTAGAAAATGCCCTCGCTTTGCTGGAAAAATTTTCAACCAAATGAGACGTGATAGGTAAAACCTATCACCGCTATAAAGAAAATATAATACCCAAGAGTCAGGAATTTTGATATGATGGAAAAAGCTGTTTTTTTAAAGAGGAATAAACAATTTTAGTGAAAAAGGAGAACAAATGAAATTGAATAAATTCATCAAATATGTTGGTTTGAGCCTTGTGGGCTTAGCAGCAGTTGGGACTTTGGTAGCCTGCTCATCCAAGTCATCAAGTAAATCAAGCGGAAAACGGACCATTGAAGTCGCAACAGTTGGAACAACCAAACCCTTCACCTATGATAAGGACGGAGAATTGACTGGTTATGAAATCGAAGTCATGCGTGAAATCTTCAAAGGTTCAGATAAGTATGAAGTCAACTTTAATAAGACAGAGTGGTCTTCTATCTTTGCTGGCTAGACGGCGATCGTTACCAAATTGGTGTCAGCAACCTTAGCTACGATAAAAAACGTGCGGAGAAATACTTGTACCCAAATCCTTACGCTAAGAACCCAGTGGTCTTAGTAGTCCGTAAAGATTCAGGTATCAAATCACTAGACGATATCGGTGGCAAGTCTACAGAGGTCATCCAAGGAACTTCTACAGCGAAACAGTTGGAAGCCTACAATAAAGAGCATAAGGATAATCCAACTGAGCTCAAATATACAGAGGGTACCATCCAATCCATTCTTGCTAATTTGAGCGATGGCCGTTCGGATTATAAGATTTTTGAACGTTTGACAGTTGAATCCTTGATCAAGGACCAAGGGTTGGATAATTTGGAAGTGATTGAACTCCCAAGCGATCAACAACCATACGTTTACCCAATCCTTGCCAAAGATGAAAAAGAATTGGAAACCTTCGTCAACAAACGAATCAAAGAATTGTACGAAGATGGGACACTTGAAAAATTGTCTAAGAAGTACTTTGGTGGAACCTTCCTTCCAGAAGCTTCTGATATTAAATAAGGTTATTTAAAAACATCATAAGGAGAAAGAACATGAAATTAACAAAACTTTTTGGTGTAGCAGCTCTTGCTACCGTTGCAACCTTTGCCTTAGCAGCATGTGGGTCTTCAAAATCATCTAAATCATCTGATAAAGATGGTGTGACAACTGTTAAAGTTGGGGTGATGAACTTAAGTGATACAGAAGAAGCTCGTTGGAAAGAAGTGCAAAAGAACTTAGATGATGCAAAAGCAAACATCAAATTGGAGTTTACTCAATTTACAGACTACTCACAACCAAACCAAGCTGTTCGTGATGGGGATGTGGATATCAACGCTTTCCAACATTACAACTACCTTGAAAACTGGAACAAAGAAAACAGCGCAGACCTAGTTTCTGTAGCAGATACTTACATTGCGCCAATCCGTCTTTACTCTGGTACTAAAGATGGGAAGAACAAATACACAGATGTGAAAGACATTCCTGAAAAAAAGGAACCATTGCAGTACCAAACGACCCAACAAACGAAAGCCGTGCTTTGTATGTATTGGAATCAGCTGGTTTGATCAAGTTGGATACAAAAAGATGGGGAATTGGCTACCATCAGCAACATCAAAGACAATCCAAAGAACTTTGACAATTTCTGAGTTGGACGCTTCTCAAACAGCTTCTTCACTTCCATCAGTTGATGCAGCAATCATCAATAACACCTTTGTTCGTGAAGCAGGTATTGATTACAAGAAAGCTCTCTTTGTAGAAAAAAAGCAAACAGCAACTCTAAACAATGGTACAACTTGATTGCAGCTAAGAAAGATTGGAAATCATCTGATAAAGCAAAAGCAATCGAAGCCATTATTAAAGCCTACCATACTGATAACGTGAAGAAAGTCATCGAAGAATCTTCAGACGGTATGGACCAACCAATTTGGTAATTGATAGGATGAATAGAGAGGTGGAGAAGGTTTTCTCTACCTCTTATCGTGTATAGTAGGAGGAAATGATGTCCAATCCAAGAGAGACAGAACAAATACGCAAATTTGAAAATGATGAGGTGGCTCAACATTATTTTGAAGTCCTGAGGACCCTCATTTCCAAACGCTCCATTTTTGCCCAGCAGATTGGCTTAAAGGAAGTAGCGACCTATTTGGGAGAAATTTTCACAGCTGCAGGAGCTAAGGTAACTGTGGATGACAGTTACACAGCGCCATTTGTCATTGCTAAATTTGTTTCACCCAATCCGGATGCCAAGACCATCATTTTCTACAACCATTACGATACTGTTCCAGCAGATGGCGACCAACCTTGGACGAGTGATCCCTTTACGCTGTCGGTCCATTACGGGACCATGTATGGTCGAGGGGTAGATGATGACAAGGGGCATATTACAGCACGGTTAACGGCTATTCGCAAATATATCCGTGAGAATGGCGACCTGCCGGTCAATATTACTTTTATCATCGAAGGAGCAGAAGAATCTGCTTCGACCGACCTGGACAAGTATCTAGCCAAACACAAAAAACACTTGCGTGGGGCAGATCTCTTAGTCTGGGAACAAGGGACTCGTAACCAACAAGGGGAACTGGAAATCTCCGGTGGCAACAAGGGGATTGTTACCTTTGACATGGTGGTCAAAAGTGCAGATGTGGATATCCATTCCAGCTATGGTGGAGTGGTGGAATCAGCATCTTGGTATCTGCTCAATGGTTTGTCCAGTCTTCGAGATAAAGACGGTCGCATCCTGGTGGATGGCCTCTATGACTTGATTGAGGAGCCTAACGAGCGGGAACTGGCCCTGATTGATCGTTATGCCAATAAAACGGCGGACGATGTGACAGAAATCTACAATCTCCAATTGCCTATCTTGAAAGAAGAACGAAGTGAGTTCTTAAAACGTTTTTATTTTGAGCCAGCTATGAACATTGAAGGCTTGGGAACAGGGTATCAGGGACAAGGAGTCAAGACGATTCTCCCTGCAGAAGCTCGAGCCAAGATGGAAGTTCGGTTGGTGCCAGGCTTGGAGCCTAAACAAGTCTTGGAGTTGATTCGTAAACAATTGGATCAGAATGGCTTTGAGAAGATTGAACTTGTTTTCACACTAGGGGAAATGAGCTATCGGAGTGATATGAGTGCGCCGTCCATTCTCAATGTGATTGATCTGGCCAAACGCTTTTATCCAGAAGGGGTCTGTGTCCTTCCGACAACTGCAGGCACTGGTCCCATGCATACGGTCTTTGAGGCCTTGCAAGTTCCAATGGCTGCCTTTGGTATCGGAAATGCCAATAGTCGAGATCATGGTGGGGATGAAAATGTGAAAATTGCAGACTACTATACCCATATTGAATTAATTAAGGAGTTAATCACAAGTTATGAGTAAAGAAATTATCAAACTGGACCATATCGATGTTACCTTTCATCAGAAAAACGTGAAATTGCAGCCGTGAAGGATGTGACCATTCATATCAATGAAGGGGATATTTACGGGATTGTTGGTTATTCTGGAGCGGGGAAATCAACTCTTGTACGAGTCATCAATCTCTTGCAAGTACCGTCAGCAGGTACTATCACTGTAGATGGTGATGTCATCTATCAAGATCAGGTGACCTTGAATGCTGCGGCTTTACGCCAAAAACGCCGAGACATTGGTATGATTTTCCAACATTTCAATCTAATGGCCCAAATGACCGCTGCTGAAAATGTGGCCTTTGCCCTTAAACATTCAAACTTATCTAAGGAGCAAAAGGCTGAAAAAGTAGCCAAGTTGTTGGAACTAGTTGGTCTGTCAGATCGGGCGGACAACTATCCTGCTCAATTGTCAGGTGGACAAAAACAACGGGTGGCGATTGCGCGTGCGCTCGCCAACGATCCAAAGATTTTGATTTCTGACGAATCAACTTCAGCCCTAGATCCAAAAACGACCAAACAAATCCTTGCTCTTCTGCAAGAGCTGAATCAGAAGTTGGGCTTGACAGTGGTCTTGATTACCCACGAAATGCAAATTGTCAAAGACATTGCCAATCGGGTTGCTGTTATGCAAAATGGTGAATTGATTGAAGAAGGTTCTGTTTTAGATATCTTCTCAAATCCTAAGAATGAATTAACGCAAGACTTCATCACAACAGCAACAGGAATCGATGAAGCTATGGTGAAAATCAACCAGCAACAAATTGTTAAGCAATTGCCAGCGGATTCTGTTTTGGCCCATTTGAAATATTCTGGTTCGGTGACAGACACGGCGATTATCAACGATATTTATAAACAGTACCAAGTGTCTGCAAATATTCTACACGGGAATATTGAAATTTTGGATCATACCCCTGTTGGAGAGTTGGTTGTTATCCTGACTGGAGAAGCAGCCAATCTATCTGCAGCGCAACGGGATTTACAAGCAGCAGGTGTTTCTGTACGTGTCTTAAAAGAAGGGAGTAATGCATGATTGACTTTATTCAAACCTATCTACCAAATGTTTACCGGATGGGCTGGAGTGGCCAAGCTGGATGGGGAACAGCGATTTATCTGACCCTTTACATGACCTTTATCTCTTTTGTGATTGGTGGTTTATTGGGACTTATTGCAGGCTTATTACTAGTCTTGACAGCACCAGGTGGGATTATCGAGAATAAATTGGTTTTCCATATCTTGGATAAAATCACTTCCATCTTCCGTGCGATTCCATTTATCATCTTGCTAGCCTTGATCAATCCCTTTACTCGTATGATTGTCGGAACTGGGATCGGTCCTACAGCAGCCTTAGTTCCCCTATCTTTAGCTGTCTTTCCTTTCTTTGCTCGCCAAGTTCAAGTCGTTTTATCTGAGCTTGACCGAGGTGTGATTGAAGCAGCCCAAGCCAGTGGGGCAACATTTTGGGATATTGTTGGTGTCTATCTTCGTGAAGGTCTTCCAGATTTGATTCGTGTCACAACTGTTACCCTTATTTCCTTGGTTGGTGAAACAGCCATGGCGGGTGCGATTGGAGCCGGTGGTCTCGGAAATGTGGCTATTTCCTATGGTTACCAACGCTTTAATAATGATGTCACCTTGCTAGCAACCTTCTTGATTCTGCTTTTGATCTTCTTTATTCAGTTTATCGGTGATTTCTTGACCAAGAAAATTAGTCACCGGTAAGGATGGGTTAGGTACATGAACATGATACAGAAACATCAATTTAAGCAGGTTGCAGCCTTTGCAGGTTTGTATTTTCTTGCCATTGGATTAGGTGTCCTACTTGGAAGTCTGGTTGACCATCGAGGGAATATGTTTTATGCTCCAGCCTTCTCTGCCCTAGTTGGTGGAGGGATCTATCGCGTCTATGTTGAGAAAATTCAACGAACAGGAGCTATTCTAGTAGTTGCTCTTGTGATTGGTGCTTTTTTCCTTTTCACTCGTCATGGAGCTGGAGCCTTTCTTCCTGCTCTTGTTGGGGGGCTTTTGGCTGAATTGGTCGCAGCTCGTGGCCACTACCAGTCGAAGTTAGGCAATGCGCTTTCCTTCCTCTTCTTTTCCTTTACGACGACAGGGCCCATTCTCATGATGTGGATCCAACCAGCTAGTTACCGTGCTTCTTTACTAGCCCGTGGGAAGTCGATGGATTATATTGAACGCGTTATGGTACCGTCGAATATGGAGACGGTGAGCTGGTTTTTATTGACCCTTCTTCTTGGAGCTCTACTAGGTTATCTTCTGGGACAGTTGGTCTATCAAAAGCTAGATAGAAAATGACATGATGGAGAAGAAATATGCACAATAATTTACTAGTCCTTCAGTCAGACTTCGGTCTGGTGGATGGGGCTGTCTCTGCTATGATCGGGGTTGCTTTAGAGGAATCACCGACCCTCAAGATTCACCACTTGACCCATGACATTACCCCTTACAATATCTTTGAAGGAAGTTACCGCCTCTTTCAGACGGTGGATTACTGGCCAGAAGGGACAACCTTTTGTTTCGGTCGTCGATCCGGGTGTCGGCTCCAAACGAAAGAGTGTCGTAGCTAAAACGGCGAAGAATCAATACATTGTTACTCCGGATAATGGAACCCTCTCTTTCATCAAGAAACATGTAGGGATTGTTGCTATCCGTGAGATTTCAGAGGTGAAGAACCGCCGGGCCAATACAGAGTTTTCTTATACCTTCCATGGGCGTGATGTCTATGCCTATACAGGAGCTAAGTTAGCCAGTGGCCATATCAGCTTTGAGGAAGTGGGACCAGAACTCAGTGTTGAACACATTGTAGAAATCCCTGTGGTGGAAACTGTTATGGAGGACAATCTTGTCAAAGGAGCAGTTGACATCTTGGATGTACGCTTTGGTTCTCTCTGGACTTCGATTACTCGAGAAGAGTTCAATCATTTGGAACCTGAATTTGGGGAACGCTTTGAAGTGACCATCTACAACAATGACATGCTGGTTTACCAAAACCAAGTAACTTACGGCAAGTCTTTCGCAGATGTGCGTATTGGACAGCCAATCCTTTATATCAATTCCCTCTACCGTGTTGGTCTTGCTATCAACCAGGGATCCTTTGCCAAGGCCTATAATGTAGGAGTTGGGGCTTCTTGGCATATCGAAATTAGAAAAATGGAAAATTAATAGGAGATAAAATATGAAACAAAAACAAGCTTTTACAATTAAGGATGTTGTAGCCATCGGGGTTGGAGCGGCCCTCTTTGTGGTCATTGCGATGATCCCAATTCCAGCGCCAGCTCCAAATACCAACATTCAATTGCAATACGCTCTTCAAGCCCTCTTTAGTGTGATCTTTGGTCCGATTGTTGGTTTCTTAATGGGCTTTATCGGACATGCCATTAAAGATGCGATGACTTATGGCCTCTGGTGGACTTGGATCATTTCTAGTGGCTTGTTTGGACTCTTTGTTGGTATCTTCCGCAAGCAAATCGGTAACCTAAAAGGAGAAGTGACCAAGAAAGAATTGATCGTCTTTAACGTCGTACAAGTCATTGCCAACTTGCTTATTTGGGGATTGATTGCTCCGATTGGGGATGTGATGATCTACAAAGAAAGTGCCAAACAAGGTCTTCCTACAAGGTGTTGTAGCAGGTTCTGTCAATGCTTTAGTTGTAGCTATTGCAGGTTCTCTTCTCTTGATTGCTTATGCACGGACTCAAACAAAAGATGGAAGTTTGTCTAAAGACTAATCATAAATAAGAAGATAAAGTCTGGGAAACCAGGCTTTTTTTGTTTACCAAAAATATTTTTTACAAAATGTAAAATATATGTTGCAAAATAGTAAAATATAGTGTATAATAGAGTTATAAAAACAAGAAAGGAAAAGCATGTGACGAAAAATCTCAAATTAAAAATGGCCCGGGTCGAGCATGATATGACCCAGGGGGATCTTGCAGATGCCATCGGGGTGACACGCCAGACCATTGGCCTGATCGAGGCAGGGAAGTACAATCCGACCCTCAGCCTCTGCCTAGCTATTTGTAAGACCTTGGATAAGACGCTGGATCAACTGTTCTGGGAGTAACAGTTTTAACAATAGAAAGAGGAAAACATATGAAACAAAAGAAAGAACCAATTGTAAAAGATGAACGGACCATGCTGCTTGATGGAAAAATTGCAGGGGAACTTGTTTCTAGGAATGACCTGCTTTATCGCCCTATCAGCCTTTGTGAAAGCTAGTATTTTGGACTTAGCCCTAGTAGCTTATATTCCAGAGCTCATTTTGTTGATTGTCATGGGAGTTTATGCCTTTGTGAGAAGGATCAGCTCAGGGATCGACATTCGAGATATGTTAGAAAAAGATAGCTGGTTCAGCCGCATCGGGTCAGGCATCTTATTTGCCTTATTTGTGATCGCAACGGATGTGATTGGGAAGCGCGAAACGATGAGCTTTATGTTCAGCCCCAAGTATCTGCTCAAAATCGTCCTTGCCATTTTAGTCTTTGCCCTTTTGACTTATCTGTTAGAGAAACCACTTGCTCTTATCAATCGGAAAAAACAAAAGAAGATCGAGGCAGAGTTAGAGGATTAAGGAGATTGCTTAAAAGTTGTTTAGAAATTTGAATAAAAGTCTGGCCCCCCAGGCTTCAGATTGAAGACAAAGTCATACTAAAAACTTTCCTTAGGTGAGTACGGACGTCAGCGAACTTCTTCGAAGTTCCAAGACTAATTATTGAGCCTATGGTCTCAATAATTCCGAGTGCCTGAAACGTTATTGTTTCAGGCACTTTTCTCACAGCGGAAAGTTTTGGTATTTTTTTGAATCGATTTAAAAATTGGAACTCATTTTTATTTCTTTGCAGAATTGCTTAACTTATTTTACTTTAAAATAGTTTGTCTACATTCTAAAGTCTGGCCCCCCAGGCTTTTATTTTTCAGTCAAATAAATTGCATTCGTTTTCTCGGGAGAGTATACTAGAATGGTTGAATGAAAAATTCTGATAATTTAATCTTAGAAAAGAGAATCTTATGGCAAAACCTATTCGTGTTTTACTTTACTATAAATATGTTCCCATCGAAAATGCAGAACAATTTGCGGCTGATCACTTGGCTTTCTGTAAATCAATCGGGCTCAAGGGCCGTATCCTAGTGGCTGATGAAGGAATCAACGGAACCGTTTCTGGTGATTACGAAACGACGCAGAAAATACATGGACTACGTTCACAGCCTTCCATGGTATGGAAGACCTCTGGTTCAAGATGGATGAGGAAGAAGAGCAAGCTTTCAAGAAGATGTTTGTCCGCTATAAGAAAGAGATTGTCCACCTTGGATTAGAGGATGATAACTTCGATAACGATATCAATCCCCTTGAAACGACAGGTGCTTACTTGTCTCCAAAAGAGTTTAAAGAAGCTCTTCTAGACGAGGATACAGTTGTCCTTGATACTCGTAACGACTATGAGTACGACCTTGGACACTTCCGTGGGCGCTATTCGTCCAGATATCCGCAATTTCCGTGAGTTGCCACAATGGGTCCGTGATAACAAGGAAAAATTCATGGACAAGCGTGTCGTAGTTTACTGTACAGGTGGCGTTCGTTGTGAGAAATTCTCAGGCTGGATGGTGCGTGAAGGCTACAAAGATGTCGGTCAATTGCACGGCGGAATTGCAACCTACGGAAAAGACCCAGAAGTTCAAGGAGAGCTATGGGATGGTAAAGATGTACGTCTTTGACGAGCGGATTGCTGTCGATGTCAACCATGTTGATCCAAGCGTTGTCGGAAAAGATTGGTTTGATGGAACACCATGTGAACGCTATGTCAACTGTGGCAATCCCTTCTGTAACCGTCGCATCTTGACTTCAGAAGAAAACGAAGACAAATACCTCCGTGGTTGCTCACATGAGTGCCGTGTTCACCCACGCAATCGCTATGTAGAAGAACACAACTTGTCACAAGCAGAGGTTGCTGAGCGTTTGGCCGTTATCGGTGAGACGCTTGATGGAACTCTTGCATAAGGTAAAAACAGCCGAAAGGCTGTTTTTTCTATGGAAAGTCATGAAAATTTGTGCTATAATTTGGTAAGCGATTACAAAAAAGGAGAAAACAAATGTCCGTTGTGTTTTCAATTCGAAATAAAAAGAGTATGTTTGGCTATCAAAAGGTGATGCCAGCTAAAGATGTATTAAATTTGGTGGAGGGAGTTCTTACCTACAGTTTTGAGGAAGCTATGCTTGGTCGCTCTCTCAAAGATTTTCCAGCTATGATGTGTATCCGTTATGGCAAGAGTTGCTTGCCGATCATCCTTCGTTATCTGGATCAAGAACATGCTTATCAGTTCATCCTTGCAGATTTTGCCACCCTTGAAGATTGGCGACTCATCTTAGAATGGCTCAGTGCCCTAGCTCGCCAGTTAGGGAAATGAGATTCACGATAATTTAGGGGACCAGCTATGACGCAGACTCTATTTTCTCTTTTGACTATGAGAACTATTTGCTGAAGAATCTACAGAATCTAGAAACAAGATCCAGACCTTCATCAATATCAACTTCAGGGCTTCGCTCATCCTGTGATTTTAGATCGTGAGCTCCTTCGTAAAATTCTAGACTCCGCTCAACCTTTAGAGGAGTTCAGTCAAGTGGTTAAAAAGGTTCAATACAGCTCCGCCTTTCTTTAGTCAAGTTCGTTTCTACCGTCAGAACGAAACGGGAGGTATTATTGGCAGTTACAGTCTAACAGAAGATACGGATACTGTCTTGCCACGTGTGCCTTTTGTACCTGCAGAGTTTGTAGAGAAGGTCAATATGGATGAAATCATCGACTGGAAAGTGAATTTAGTGGAAATCACTGGAAATCCCGATATGCCAGAGAGTTATAAGCCAGTGGCAGCTGTGAATTTAGAAGCTCTACTGGATGCTTTGGACTCAAGTGAATTTGAATTGTTGGATGCCAATCAAATTGAAATCAAAAAATTGTCTAAGGAACGCTTGTTGCAATTAGCCCAACTCTAATAAAAAAGTTCTCAATTCTGAGAACTTTTTCTTTTAATTTGATTCATGTGGCAAGATCAAGTTGAGGATGATTCCTGTCATAGCTGAGAGAGCTGTTCCTGCGAGGGTCACTGGACCAAGTTTCAGAGTTGCTCCACCAAGTCCAAGAACCAACATAGCACTTGCAATAATCAAGTTGCGCATCAAGCTGAAATCAACGCGTTCTTTGATCAAGACTTTCAAACCGTTACTTGCGATAACCCCGTAGAGAAGGATAGACATCCCACCGAGAACAGAGTTTGGAATGGTAGAAATGAGGGCAGTAAATTTACCAAGGAAACTCAAGGAAATAGCGATCAAGGCTGCATTTCGGATAACAGAAACAGAAGCGATACGGGTCATCCCAATAACGCCTGTATTTTCACCGTAAGTGGTATTGGCTGGACCACCAAGGAAGGCAGATACAGATGTTGCAATCCCGTCACCAAGAAGGGTACGATGAAGTCCCGGTTGTTTTAAGAATTGACGGCCACAGATTTGGCTAAGCACCGTATGGTCACCGATATGTTCTGAAATCGTTACGATAGCGATTGGCAAGATGGCGATGGTTTCAGGTCCAAAATACAAGTTGTATTGTTTGAAGGCCCCACCCTGTATTGAAAGGAAGATAGAAACCAGGAATCTCAAACCAGTTTAGCCTTGAGGACCGGATCTAAAGTCCACCAAGCCCAAGCAGACTGCGAAGACATAACCACCGATAATGGCAAAGAGGAAAGGAATGAATTTTGAAGAAACCTTTTCCTTTGGTGTTGATGAAGGCGGCAATCAGGAAGGTCACGACAGCGACAAGGGCATTTTTCCAATCTCCCCCTTCGACAAAACCAGCGTTTTTAACAGCTGATCCTGCAAGTCCAAGACCAATAACGATAATCATAGGTCCAATGACAACGGCAGGAAGCAATTTGTCAATCCAGCGAGTGCCTGCTACTTTAACCCCTGCAGCGACTAGCACGTAGATCAGACCAGTCAGGATAACCCCAGTTTGTGCTGCATCGACTTTTCCGCCCATTTCCTTCATCGCCAAAGCCATAGCGGTGATAAAGGCGAAGGAAGAGCCGAGGTAAACAGGGACTTTAAAGCCGGTACAAGTCATATAGATCAACGTCCCAACGCCTGATGCAAAGAGCGCAACAGATACGGGCATGCCTAAGATGAGTGGTACCAGGATGGTTGCCCCAAACATGGCAAATACGTGTTGGAAACTTAATAAGATTCCTTTTAGGGGTGCCGGATTTTGGTCGACATCCAGGAGCAAATCAACAGTTGATTCTTCTTTCATAATAACCTCACTTTTGGGCACCAAAAAAGAGCCCATGATTTTTTTGCATAGCAAGGGCCCTCAGATTATTCATATTCTGTGTCTTTGTCACCTCACGGGATGACATTAAAAACCTTTGCTTCTAAGAAGTATAGCAGAAAAAATTCGTTTTGTAAACGAATTTTTCCTGAGCCTGAAAATTAGAAAGCGAGGTAGGAGTTAGTAAGTGTTATCTATTATCATCAAGAAAGAGGTCTGCGATAGACGCAGTGGTTGAGTGGCCCATCCCCCGCTCTAATTCTCGCTTGGATGGCCCTACTCAACTTTGCGGAGGAGGGACGACGAAACCGTCATTTTAAATGGTAACCGATTTCTGTCCCTCTCCCTTTTCCCGAGCCAGAAAATGAGAAAGCGAGGAGGGAGTCATTAAGGTTTTCATTTTTGCATCAGAAAAGAGGTCAGCGATTGACGAAGTGGGTGTGTGCTCTCTCTTTATTTTTTTGGGAGGACAGCTGTGTTGTTTCCTAGCACAAAAGGCGAACAAGTGAGCTTGCTTTCCCCTTTGTTAGAAGGAAAGAAGCCGATTTTATGGTATAATAGAGGACTAGAAGTAGAATATATGAAAGAGGAGCAAGAGATGCTGTTAGAAGAATTTGATGCCAATCGACAGGCGATTATCAATCCACAAGACCTACACGACCCAATTGAAGGATTTCCCAAAGTAGTCATCTCTTGCTTTTCCAGAGTAACTTTTGCGCGCCTCCTTGAAAATTATGAACATGAGGTGATTGCAAGAACTTCCATGGCTAACTTTGAAGTCATTGTCTATGGGATTACGATTGAAGACCAACAGATTGCTGTCTTTAATGCACCAGTTGGGGCTGCTTCCTGTGTGGGGATTATAGAGGATTTGATTCAATTTGGGATGGAAAAACTAGTGCTCTTTGGGACCTGTGGGGTTTTGGACCAAGATATTGAGGCGACCTCCATCATCATTCCAACAGCAGCTCTTAGAGACGAAGGGACCAGCTATCACTATCTTCCGGCTAGTGATGAAGTGGAAGTAAATAAGGAAAGCCTTCCTCTCTTCCAAGCTTTTCTGGACAGTCACAAGGTTTCTTATCAGTCAGGAAAAGTGTGGACAACCGATGCTCCCTATCGGGAAACCATCGACAAGATGAAGCGTCGAAAGGAAGCAGGAGCCATCTGCGTCGATATGGAGTGCTCTGCCGTGGCGGCCTTAGCAGCTTTTAGGGGCTTTGAACTCTGCCATTTCTTCTACGCGGCGGACCACCTCTCTGAAGAAAAATGGGATATCCGAACCTTATCTAGTCATGAGGACTTAGATGGTAAGGACCGAATCGCGGAGTTGGCAATGCAATTTGCGCTCTTATGGGAAAAGGCAAACTAAATGAAAGAAGCAATCATCGAATTGAAGGATTTTTCCTTCCAGTATAAGGCTCAGTCTGAGCCGACCTTAAAGGGGATTAACCTGACCATCTACAAGGGGGAAAAGGTCCTGATTGTGGGACCATCTGGCTCTGGCAAGTCAACCATTGGCCAGTGCTTAAACGGGATTATTCCCAATATCTATAAGGGAACCAGTAGTGGGCAATTTCTCATTCAGGGGACAGAAGCCTTTGATCATCAGTATTTATGAGAAAATCTCACTTTGGTCAGTACGGTCTTTACAGGATACGGATGGCCAGTTTATCGGTCTCAGTGTTGCAGAAGACTTGGCTTTTGCTCTTGAAAACGATATGGTGGAGCTGGAAAGCATGAAATCTCGGGTTCACACCTGGGCGGAGCGCTTAGATTTGAGCAAGCTCTTGGACCATCGGCCTCAAGATTTATCCGGTGGGCAAAAACAGCGGGTGAGCTTGGCTGGCGTTCTGATCGACGAAAGTCCGATCCTGCTCTTTGATGAGCCACTGGCTAATCTAGATCCCAAGTCGGGTCAGGATATCATTGATCTAATCGATCAAATTCATGAAGATCAAGGGACAACAACCATTATCATTGAGCACCGTTTGGAGGATGTGCTCTATCGTCCCATTGATCGAGTCATCTTGATCAATCAAGGGCAAGTCCTCTTTAATGGGGAGCCAGATGAGTTGTTGAGAACGACACTGCTGGCTGAAAATGGGATTCGAGAACCCCTCTATTTAACAACTCTTCGCCAGTTAGGCCAGGATATCAGCAAGCTACCGCATTTGGACAAGGTAGAAATTACCACTTGGGGATTTATCAGTAGATATCCCAACTCCTCATTTTGAAAAAGGAGTAGAGGCAGAGACAATCTTAGAGCTTGGTCATTTGAACTTTGCCTATCGAGAAGGCCAGCCCATTCTAAAAGACCTTTCTCTAACCATTCCAAAAGGTCAACGGTTGGCTATTGTTGGTAAAAATGGGGCTGGAAAATCAACCCTTGCTAAGGCGATTTGTGGCTTCATCCAGACGGAAGGAACCTATTTCTCAAAGGGAGATGATATCAAGGGTGATAGTGTCAAGGAACGGGCAGAGCGCGTGGGCTATGTCCTGCAAAACCCCAACCAGATGATTTCATCGACCATGGTGTTTGATGAGGTAGCTCTCGGTCTTCGCTTGAGAAATGTCCCAGAGGACCAGATTGAAAGTCGTGTCCATCAAGCCTTGAAAACCTGTGGTCTCTATGAGTTTCGTAAGTGGCCGATTTCCGCCCTGTCTTATGGCCAGAAAAAGCGGGTGACCATCGCTTCGATTTTAGTACTGGGGCCTGAGGTTTTGGTACTGGATGAACCGACGGCAGGCCAGGATCAACGAAACTATACAGAAATTATGGATTTCCTTGATGAACTCCAGCAAAAGGGGCATACCATTGTCATGATTACCCATGATATGCAACTGATGCTGGATTATTCCGACCGGGCAATTGTGGTCATGGATGGGCAGATTTTGGCAGATTTGACGCCGGCAGAGCTCTTGACCCAACCAGAAATTTTAAGACGGGCTAATTTGAAAGAAACGTCCATTTTTGCCTTGGCAAATCGACTTGGTGTCGATCCTCTTGCCTTGACCCAGTTTTATATGAATCAGAAAGGGGAAGGTCATGAATAATCGCTTAGTCGGCTACCATGCCGGAACCAGCTTCTGCATCGCCTCTCAGGCGCTAGCAAGCTCCTTTTCTTATTGTTAGTATCATTAGCTGCCATGTTGAGTTACGATACTCGCTTGTTGTTGGTCATTGGTCTAGGTGCCCTCGCCTTATTCGCAACCTCAGGCATTCGTTTGAAAGACATCTCTTTTATTCTGAGTTTTGCCCTGGCCTTTGCCCTTCTCAATGTCTTGATGGTCTATCTTTTTGCCCCTCAATATGGGGTAGAGATCTATGGAGCAAAAACAGTTCTTCTAGATGGTTTAGGAGCTTATAGTATCACAGCTCAAGAGTTGTTTTATCTTTTTAACCTTACTTTGAAATATGTCTGTACCATTCCTTTGGCTCTTATTTTCCTGATGACCACCCATCCTAGTCAATTTGCTTCGAGTCTCAATCAGATAGGGGTGTCCTACAAGATTGCTTATTCAGTCAGCTTGACCCTGCGCTATATTCCAGATGTGCAAGAGGAATACCAGATTATCAAGCTCTCGCAAGAAGCAAGAGGATTGGAGCTGTCCAAAAAAGCCAACTTTGTCCAGCGGGTGAAGGGAAATCTTCAGATGATTTCTCCCTTAATTTTTAGTTCTCTAGAGCGGATTGAAACGATTTCTACGGCGATGGAATTGCGACGCTTTGGAAAAAATAAAAAACGAACTTGGTACACCTATCAGGAGATGACGACTCGTGATCACTTGATTATCCTAGGGTCAATCTTTATGGTAGTCTTAAGTATAGTCTTGATTTGGATAAACCAAGGTCGCTTCTATAATCCTTGGAGGTAAGAATATGTCAGAGACAATTTTAGTAACGGGAGCATCCGCCGGTTTTGGACAAGCCATCTGTCGTCGCTTAGTTGCCGATGGGCATCGGGTGATTGGTGCAGCTAGACGCTTAGATAAATTGACAGCTCTTCAAGAGGAGTTAGGCACAGCCTTTTTCCCACTGCAAATGGACGTGACGGATCCTTCTCAGGTAGATCATGCACTTGCTAGTTTGCCAAAAGCTTGGGAGAGAATTGATGTTTTGGTGAATAATGCTGGCTTGGCCCTAGGCCTCGCTCCAGCTCATGAAGCAGAGATCGTAGATTGGTTGACCATGATCCAGACCAATATTATCGGTCTGACCTATATGACAAGGAAAATCTTGCCCCAGATGGTGGAAAGAAATGACGGTTATGTCATCAATATGGGGTCAACTGCTGGGACGGTGCCTTATCCAGGGGCCAATGTTTATGGTGCTTCCAAGGCCTTCGTCAAACAGTTCTCATTAAATCTGCGCGCTGACCTAGCTGGAAAGCAGATTCGGGTGACCAATATTGAACCAGGTCTCTGTGAAGGGACTGAATTCTCAGCGGTTCGCTTTAAAGGAGATGAAAAACGGGTAGAGGCTCTCTATCGAGATGCCCATGCCATTCAGCCAGAAGATATTGCCAACACAGTGTCTTGGCTCATTCAACAGCCCAAGCATGTCAATGTCAACCGGATTGAAATCATGCCGGTTTCCCAAACCTTTGGACCACAACCGGTCTATCGGGGGGACTAGTTTTACTAACCAGCTCTATCCGGTGCTGGTTATTTCTTAATTAAAGATAGAGAATAGGAGGGGACCCCCATGTCAAAAGCCTTAGTGATTGGATCCACTGTTTGTGATATTATGGTCTATCTGGATCGTCTACCAAGTCGGGAAGGGGATGCCCATATTCATGAGCAGACTTGGTCACTTGGAGGGTGTGCCTTCAATGTCGTATCCGTTCTTCATGCTTTAGGTCAAAAGGTTGACTTCATCTCGCCAGTGGGGACAGGTGTCTACGGGGACTTTGTCAGGGCAGAACTAGAGAAGTTAGGCATCCAATCCCCGATTTCAGTAGCAGGAGCGAATGGTTGTTGCTATTGTTTCATTGAGTCGGATGGGGAACGAACTTTTTTATCAGATCATGGAGTGGAATATGGTTTTCAGAAGGAATGGCTTCAGTCTCTGGAGCAGAAACGCTATGACTTTATTTATCTCTGTGGCCTTGAAGTAGAAGAGCCGACCGGTATGGAACTCATTCAATCTGTGTCAAAACTTGAAGGCCAAGTTATCTTTGCACCAGGGCCTCGCGGGCTCTTGATTCCAAAAGAGCGTTTGGAAGCAATCTATGATCTCCAACCTATTCTCCACCTCAATGAGGCAGAAGCCAAGGCTTTTTCAGCTTGTGAAGAGATTGCTGGCGCAGCTAAGAAGCTCTACCAAAGAACGGGGCAGTTAGTCATCGTCACCTTGGGAGAAAAAGGAGCGATCGCATACGATGGTAGGTTCTACGAGGTAGACGGATTTCCGACAAAAGTTCTTGATACCGTAGGAGCAGGAGACAGTCATCTTGGAGCCTTTTTAGCAGCATCCTTGAAGGGGCTAGATGTGGAGGATGCCTTAACCTTTGCTAACCATCTAGCAAGTATGGTTGTGGCGACCAAGGGAGTTCATTTAGAGCGCCATTACTACCATACCCTAGAGCAAGAGTTAAAAAAATTAGTTTATTCAAAAAGAAGCTGACAAACTGTCAGCTTCTTTTTAGTATCATCTTATAATGGACGCTTATTGGGCATGCCCGCTTTTCTTGGGTATTTATTAGGAGTTTCTTTTTTCTTTTCTACAAGAGTGATATAGCGTGGATCCCCATTTGGCAATTCATACTGTAGATTGTCTTCAACCTTGCTAAACAGTAAGTTAAGGGCATTTTTAGCTTCTCCCAACTCTTCTGGAGCATTGCTAGCCTTGAGAGCAAGAAGCCGTCCTCCTACTTTCAGATAGGGAATGGTCAGCTCAGAAAGGACCTGCATGCGGGCTACAGCACGGGCAGTTACGATATCAAATTGGGCACGAAAGGCCTTGTCTTGTGCAAAGTCCTCAGCTCGTCCATGGTAGAAATGTACTCCGCTCAAGCCCAACTCTTCAGCCAGCAAGTTAAGGAAATTGATCCGCTTATTGAGGGAATCAATAATGGTCACATCTAGCTCAGGGAATAGGATCTTCATTGGTAGGCTTGGAAAGCCGGCACCAGCTCCGATATCCAAGAGACGGATGGGTTGGTTTTCGATCAAACCTTGTAAAATGGGTGCGATAGAATCATAAAAATGCTTGAGATAGACTTCGTCTTTATCGGTGATAGCGGTGAGATTAATTTTCTCATTCCATTCCACGAGGAGCTCGAAATAGCGTTCGTATTGCTCTTTTTGTCGATCAGTTAATGGGAAGCCGAGGTCGGCTAAACGGTCATAAAATTCTTCTGGTTTCATAAGATAATTTTACCACAAAATAAGGGAAATTTGATATACTGGTAGAAAGAAATGAAAGGAATTCAATAAAATGATTTGGATTATTCTTGGGGTCCTAGTGGTCCTCGCATTATTAGTTGTTGGAGTATACAACGGCTTGGTAAAAAGTCGGATGCAGACTCGCGAAGCTTGGAGTCAAATCGATGTGCAATTGAAACGTCGGAATGACTTGATTCCAAACTTGATCGAACCGTTAAAGGGTATGCTAAGTACGAAGGAGATACACTAGCAAAAGTAACTCAACTTCGCCAACAAGTAGCTCAAGCATCTTCACCTGCAGAAGCAATGGCAGCCAGTGATGCTCTTTCACGTCAAGTGGCAGGTATCTTTGCGGTGGCTGAAAACTACCCAGACTTGAAGGCTAACACCAACTTCATGCAATTGCAAGAAGAATTGACTAACACAGAAAACAAAATTTCTTATGCTCGTCAATTGTACAATAGTGTAACTAGCAACTACAATGTCAAGTTGGAAACTTTCCCAACAAACGTGATTGCTGGAATGTTTGGCTTCAAACAGGCCGAATTCCTTCAAGTGCCTGAAGAAGAAAAAGCAGTACCAAAGGTGGACTTTAGCGGATTAGGAGACTAATATGCTTTTTGACCAAATTGCAAGCAATAAAAGGAGAACTTGGATTCTCCTTATTGCTTTTTTCATACTCTTAGCTCTCATCGGAGCAGCCGTAGGCTACCTCTGGTTAGGATCCTCACTTGGAGGCGTCATCCTAGCTTTAATCATTGGTGGTATCTATGCCTTTAGCATGATTTTCCAATCAACCGAAGTTGTGATGCGGATGAACGGGGCGCGTGAGGTGACGGAAGAGCAAGCCCCTCAACTCTACCATATTGTCCAAGATATGGCCATGGTAGCTCAAATCCCTATGCCTCGAGTTTATATTGTAGATGATCCGTCCATGAATGCATTTGCGACAGGGTCTAATCCTCAAAATGCTGCTGTTGCAGCAACGACAGGTCTTCTAGCTGTGATGAACCGTGAGGAATTGGAGGGAGTCATCGGACACGAAGTCAGCCATATTCGCAATTACGATATCCGCATCTCCACGATTGCGGTTGTCCTTGCTAGTGCCATCACCATGCTCTCTAGTATTGGTGGCCGTATGATGTGGTGGGGCGGTGGCCGTAGACGGGATGATGATCGCGAAGGAGGCAGTGGTTTAGAAATTATTATTCTGATCCTTTCCTTGCTTGCCATCGTCTTAGCTCCATTAGCGGCGACTTTGGTTCAGTTAGCCATTTCTCGTCAACGGGAGTTCCTAGCGGATGCTTCCAGTGTCGAATTGACACGGAATCCTCAAGGAATGATCAATGCTCTTTTGAAGCTGGATAACAGTGTACCTATGCAACGAGAAGTCGATAGTGCAAGTAGTGCTCTCTTTATCAACGATCCTAAAAAAGAATCCGGCTTTCAAAAGCTCTTTTATACCCACCCACCCATTGCTGAGCGGGTTGAAAGATTAAGAAATATGTAAAAGAATCCACCAAACAGTGGATTCAGATTGAAGACACAATCATCTTAGAACATTTCCTTAGGTGAGTACGGACGTCAGCGAACTTCTATGAAGTTCCATGACTTAGTTTTGGACCTAAGGTTCCAAAACTCCCGAGTGCTAGAAACAACCTTGTTTCTAGCACTTTTCTCACGGCGGAAAGTTTCAGTAGATGATTGAATAACTCTAAAGAATAAAAAGTATTTACCTTTATAGAAGTAAATAGAATTGTATAAAAGATAACTTTGTCTTTAAGCTCAATCCACCCAATGGTGGGTTTTTTATTTAGTTGTTAAGAGGAGGGTAGTGAAACCAAGGATAGCAAAGGTCCCCCACGCTAGGGGAAGGCTCCAGATAGCTAGACTAGAAAAGAGAGCTGTCCCAAGTGGCATGGCAAAGCTGACCATCAGTCCCAAAAAGCTGGAGGTAGAAGCTAATTTTTCAGCGGGTAATTTACTCATTAAAAGACTAGAAACTTTTGGGTTGATTTTTGCTACAAGATAACCAAGGAAAGTGATGAGTAGAAGGGAAAGGAAATCCCAGTGCACCAGAATATTTGTGAGCCCAAGCATAGTCAGCCCACCTGCTATCCACAGGAGGATATGGTGGAGGCTTTGCTTGGAAAAATAATCGTGGGGTGTCAGGCTAGCCCAGACCATACTTAAAATAGTCACAGCCTCTAAGATCAAGAGGGATTGGCTATAGCTCAACTGAAAAAAGGGGGAGTGAAGCAGTTGCAGATTGTAGATGCCAGAGATGGACCCACCTAAAGCATTGATGAGAACCAATGAGAAGAGCAACTTACCAAAGTGGTGGACCTCCTCATCTGCAAAAATACTTTTGGCGTTCTGGTACATCTCTTGGCATTCGTGTACCAAAGAATTCTTATTTTGGGGCTCAATGACGGGGTCATGTGTCAACTGCTTTTTTCTCATCAGGAGACAAGTGGAAGACAGGAGAAAAGTCACTGCATTGATCGAAGCGACCAGGGCGAAATGTTGATTGCTGATAGCTAGCAGCCAAACCCCTAGGGCCTGTCCAGAAATCGAGCAGACCATACTAAGTAGTTGATTGAAGGAGTAGGCCTCCATCAAATCCTCGCTAGAGATGTTCTTTTTCATGATGGGGAGTTGCAAGCCTCCGCGATAATCACTCAAACAATCTGAAACAATGTTTAAGAAGCAAACAATCGAAAAGGCTAGGTAACCCGGAATCTTGGTCATGAGAGCAATAAGGATGAAGAGGATGGCTTGGAGAAAGCCGATGCGGATCAACCAGTTAGCTTTTTTCTTCGTATGGTCAGCCTTCATCCCAACAAAAATGCTAAAGAGGCTAGGAATAAACACAATGAGATTGGCAATGCCAACTGCCAGACTCGGTTGTGGCATGCTGGCAGCAAAGACCACAAAGACCAGATTGTAGATGGCAGCACCAAGGGTATTCAAAAAGCGAGAAAGGCTGAGTAAGGCAAAAATTTTATTACGAGCTAAGAGTTTCATAAACCTTCCTCCTTCATGTGATCAGTTGCTAGGACTTGTTTGATGGATCGAAAGATCTGTTTTAAGACCTGTAATTTCTCATTATCAGAGAGAAGAAGTTTCTGATCTTTTAGGTAGACGCTGGTATGTTTGAGAAACAAATGAAGGAAGTATCTTTTTAGTTTGATCATCATGGAAGGGGCCTTCTTTCTTTGATTGATGATCCTATTGTAGACCTCAAAAACAAGAAAAACAAAATGTTGCATATTTTCAACAAAAAGAGACTGGGACAAAAGTCCTAGCCTCTCAATTGTCTTTGGATTGTCGAGCAAGACGCAGTGGTTGAGTGGGCTCTACTACGCTGATTCTATCAGCTTTTACAGCCCTACTCAACTGTGCGGAGGTGGGACGACGAAATCGAATTCTAACGAATTACCGATTTCTATCCCACTCTCTTTTCAGGATTCCTTGATGAGTTCTTGCATGCTCTGTTTGTAGTAGTTGGTACTGTCCTTGCAATCAAGAATGGATAGGACCTGAATGGCCTGTTCCATCTTTTCAAGACCGATTTCTTTTTCTCCCTTTCGATAGAGAAATTCTCCTTTGGCGTAGAGATAAACCGTCCGAAGGTAGGCTTCGTTCTCAGAGTAAAAGTGGTTGTTAATCAGGTGATCAAAATAGGTTGCATCTTCAAATTCATTTGAACTAATGGCCAGAAAAAAGCCATTAAGAAAAATAGAGTTAAGGGCAGGACGAGAAGATTCTAGGAGAAGTTTGAAATCCTCCCGTTGGACCAACTCCTCTGTGTATTGTCGATAGAGCTGACTAGAGAAAAGAGGAGAGGTCAGTGAAAATAGGCTTAACTCAAAATTTCCCCAGACCATGACAGAGAAGAGGTAGTCATAGAGGAAATCTAGTTCCTCTTGGCTAGCAGCCAACTCTACCTCAGGATAGTTGCCAAGCATTTTGGCCTTGAGAATAATGCTGGCTAAGAAGTCTTCTTTTTTGTGATCTTTCTGATAGGCTAGTTGGTAGCTTTGGTACAAGGCTTGGTCGTGTTCCAAGCTCATGTTTTCATAGTGCTCTTTCAACAATTTGGGAATAAAGGAGTGCTGATCGATACCAGCTAGATGGGAAAACTCACTGAGGCTGGTTTTGATCTGTTGAAGGGCCTGAAAAAACCGTTGCGTCGTCAGGTCATTTTCCCCTCTTTCAAATCGCGACAGCATAGAGCGCGAAAATTCTCCCCCTGTAGCCTCCTCTAAAGAGATGTGGCGACTTTCACGTATTTGTCGAAAAACAGCTCCGATTTCTTTCATGAATTCTCCTCTATCTAACATTGCTCAATGCCCTAGCAAGTGAACCTCTTTTGTCCAAGAGATGGTGGGACCCTTGTGTACAACACCAATTTGCCTAGCCTCTGTATCTTTTTTCATGATTATAACAAATTTTTGAGGAGACATCTTGGTTGAAGGGACAGCTTCATGATATACTAGTAGTATCTAGAAGATTTGAGGACAAAAGAATGAACTTATTTACACAAGAAATCCGTAAAAATCCTGAAGGACTAGCATTTAATCAAGAGTTGGATTTGTTAAAGGATCTGCAAAAGCGTAATCCAGAAATTCTTGATTTGAAGAATGTGACAGCGACAGGGGGAGTAGCCTATGATACAGGTCTCTATGTCCTGGATTACCAGTTGAGCTACACTATCGTTTTGGCCTCTAGCCGAAGCATGGAGCCTGTCGAGATTCAAGAGAGCTATCCTGTAACAGAGGTATTTGCGGAGGATGTACAGTCAGAGGCAGATATCGAAGCTCTTGAGGAAGACTTGATCCTTCCAATCGAAGGTGGGAAGATTGACCTGAGTGAGAGTGTAGCGGATAATATTCTGCTCAATATTCCTCTCAAGGTTCTCACTCCAGAAGAGGAGGCTGGAGAAGGTTTTATCGAGGGCAATGATTGGAAAATCATATCCGAAGAAGAATACCAAGCTGCTCAAGCGATCAAGAAAGAAGAAAACAGTCCCTTTGCTGGTCTCCAAGGTTTATTTGATGGAGAAGAATAATGTTTGATAAGAGCCTCCTAAAGGAAAGCGAAAGTAGGGTTCGGGGAACAGAAAATTGAATGTCCCATTTTGCTGGGAGCTAGTCGAAGTTAGAAATGGTGTCTGTCTACAAATAGCGAATTATGGAAGCTAATGAATGAATGTCTAAAACCGATGACTAGAATCCATTAGAAAGTGTCTGAGGACTGTAACTCAGGCACTTTTTGTTTTTTGCTTCAAAGTAGATAGGAGCTATCTTTCTGCATGAAGGGGCAGGGTATGATTTTCTACTTTCATTTGATGTCAAAAAATGGTAGAATATAGGCAAACTATAAAGAGGAGTGTCACATGACAAAAGCAAACTTTGGTGTTGTTGGTATGGCCGTAATGGGTCGTAACCTTGCCCTTAATATTGAATCTCGTGGATACACAGTTGCTATCTATAACCGTAGTAAAGAAAAAACAGAAGATGTTGTTGCTTGCCATCCTGAAAAGAACTTTGTGCCAAGCTATGATATCGAAAGCTTCGTAAACTCTATCGAAAAACCACGTCGGATCATGCTTATGGTTCAAGCAGGACCTGGTACAGATGCGACTATCCAAGCCCTTCTTCCACACTTGGACAAAGGCGATATCTTGATTGACGGAGGAAATACGTTCTACAAAGATACTATCCGTCGTAACGAAGAATTAGCGAACTCTGGTATCAACTTCATCGGTACTGGTGTCTCTGGTGGTGAAAAAGGTGCCCTTGAAGGTCCTTCTATCATGCCTGGTGGACAAAAAGAAGCGTATGAATTGGTAGCAGACGTTCTTGAAGAAATCTCTGCCAAAGCACCAGAAGATGGCAAACCATGTGTGACTTACATCGGTCCTGATGGAGCTGGTCACTACGTGAAAATGGTCCACAACGGTATCGAGTATGGGGACATGCAATTGATCGCAGAAAGCTATGATTTGATGCAACACTTGCTTGGACTTTCAGCTCAAGATATGGCTGAAATCTTTACTGAGTGGAACAAGGGCGAATTGGACAGCTACTTGATCGAAATCACGGCTGATATCCTTGGACGTAAAGATGATGAAGGTCAAGATGGACCAATCGTAGACTATATTTTGGATGCTGCAGGAAACAAGGGAACTGGTAAATGGACTAGCCAATCAGCGCTTGACCTTGGTGTGCCTTTGTCACTTATTACGGAGTCAGTATTTGCACGTTACATCTCTACTTACAAAGAAGAACGTGTACACGCTAGCAAGGTGCTTCCAAAACCAGCAGCCTTCAAATTTGAAGGTGATAAGGCTGAGTTGATCGAAAAGATCCGTCAAGCCCTTTACTTCTCAAAAATCATTTCATACGCACAAGGTTTTGCACAATTGCGTGTTGCATCTAAAGAAAACAACTGGAACTTGCCATTTGCAGACATCGCTTCTATCTGGCGTGATGGCTGTATCATCCGTTCTCGTTTCTTGCAAAAGATCACGGATGCATACAACCGTGATGCAGACCTTGCTAACCTTCTTTTGGATGAGTACTTCTTGGATGTCACTGCTAAGTATCAACAATCTGTTCGTGATATCGTAGCTCTTGCGGTTCAAGCTGGTGTGCCAGTCCCAACCTTCTCAGCAGCCATCACTTACTTTGATAGCTACCGTTCAGCAGATCTTCCAGCGAACTTGATCCAAGCACAACGTGACTACTTTGGTGCTCACACATACCAACGTAAGGATAAAGAAGGTACCTTCCACTATTCTTGGTACGACGAAAAATAATTGTAGGTTATGACAAAGCGGATATTACTAGTAGAAAATGAAAAGAATTTAGCGCGCTTTATTGATTTAGAACTTCAGAAAAGCAGGCTATGTAGTTGATTTGGTAGAACAAGGGGAAATGGCCTTGAAACTCCTGCAGGCTACAGAATATGATTTAATTCTTCTCAATTACGAACTAGAAGATATGAGTGGGGAAGATTTTGCTCAACGTCTGAGTAAGATTCGTCCTGCAGCAGTCTTGATTGTCTTAGATAGTCGTGAGAAAATTTCTGAGCATATGGAGAGTATCCAACGATTTGCAGTGTCTTATGTTATCAAACCATTCGTGATCAGTGATTTAGTTGAGAAAATCATCGCTATTTTTAGAGGCCGTGATTTTATTGACCAACATTGTAATCAGATGAAAGTTCCTACTTCCTATCGGAATTTACGAATTGATGTCGAGAATCATATGGTGTATCGGGGAGAGGAAGTAATTGACCTGACACGTCGTGAATATGATTTATTAGCGACTTTGATGGGAAGCAAACATGTCCTTAGTCGGGAGCAACTGCTGGAGCGTGTCTGGAAGTATGAGAGTACAGCAGAAACCAATATCGTTGATGTCTATATTCGCTATCTTCGTGGAAAAATAGATCTCCCAGGACAAAAGAGCTATATCAAAACTGTCCGAGGTGTCGGCTACCAAATGCAAGAATAACAACATTCCCTTTGATGAGAAATCTCAAAGGGATTTTTTGTTTGTCAAAAAGGAAAAGGAAGGAAGAAGAAATTTTTTAAAAAATTTTTTTAAAAATTTTAAAAAATTGTGAAAGGAGCAAACGTTTGCCTGGATTATAGGCTATTCCCAAGGCCTTTGTATATAAAGTTTGTGAATTAAAAATATAGATGTAAGGGCTTTACAAATGAAAAAAAAGTGGTATAATAGTAACCGTGATATGCAAACGTTTTCTTATATTCGGGCATTTCAATTTTATAAGGAGGTCGAATGATGAATAAACAATCATTCAAAAGTCTATTTAGCTTTGAATTTTGGCAAAAATTCGGTAAAGCGTTGATGGTGGTCGTTGCAGTTATGCCGGCGGCAGGTCTGATGATCAGTCTTGGTAAAACGATTGCAATGATTAATCCAGAACTTGGTTTCTTGGTAACTACCGGTGGTGTTCTTGAACAAATCGGTTGGGGAGTTATCGTTAACCTTCACATTCTCTTTGCATTGGCTATCGGTGGTAGCTGGGCAAAAGAACGTGCTGGTGGTGCCTTTGCAGCAGGTCTATCTTTTATCCTGATTAACCGTATCACTGGTGTGATGTTCGGTGTAACAGGAGATATGCTGAAAGATCCAAAAGCACAAGTTCATACTCTTCTTGGTGGATCTATCAAGGTTGCTGATTACTTTACGAGTGTTTTAGAATCACCTGCCTTGAATATGGGAGTTTTCGTTGGTATTATTGCCGGTTTTGTAGGGGCAACAGCCTTTAATAAATACTACAACTACCGCAAGTTACCAGATGCCCTATCATTCTTTAACGGGAAACGGTTTGTTCCATTTGTCGTTATCCTTCGTTCTGTAATTGTGGCTCTTGTCTTGTCATTCTTATGGCCAGTAGTCCAAACAGGAATTAACAACTTTGGTATCTGGATCGCTAACTCAAAAGAGTCAGCACCAATTATTGCACCATTTGCCTTTGGTACTCTAGAACGTCTTTTGCTTCCATTTGGTCTTCACCACATGTTGACCATCCCAATCAACTATACACAATTGGGTGGTACCTATGAAGTGCTTTCTGGTATCTCAAAAGGTTCGACTGTATTCGGTCAAGACCCACTTTGGTTAGCTTGGGTGACTGACTTAGGAAATACAAAAGTTTCTGATCCTGCTACTTACCAACACTTGTTGGATACCTTCACACCTGCTCGTTTCAAAGTGGGACAAATGATCGGTTCATTTGGTATCTTGATGGGGGTTGCTCTTGCCATTTATCGTAATGTAGACCCTGATAAGAAACACAAATACAAAGGGATGATGATTGCGACTGCTCTTGCAACCTTCCTTACAGGGGTTACAGAACCAATCGAGTACATGTTTATGTTTGTAGCTATGCCTCTTTACCTCGTATATGCAGTGGTACAAGGTGCAGCCTTCGCGATGGCAGATATCGTCAATCTACGTGTCCATTCATTTGGATCAATTGAGTTCTTAACTCGTACACCAATGACCATTAAAGCGGGTATTGGTATGGATATCATTAACTTCATCTGGGTAACTGTTCTCTTTGCAGTGATCATGTACTTCATTGCAAACTTCATGATCCAGAAATTTAACTACGCAACTCCTGGACGTAACGGAAACTACGAACAAGCTGAAGGAGATGCAGAAGCATCTGAAACTTCAGGTAAAGTGGCCGCTGCTTCACAAGCAGTTAACGTTATCAACCTTCTTGGTGGACGTGCCAACATCGTAGATGTGGATGCATGTATGACTCGCCTTCGTGTGACTGTTAAAGACGAAACTAAAGTTGGAACAGAAGAACAGTGGAAGGCTGAAGGTGCGATGGGACTTGTCATGAAAGGACAAGGGGTTCAAGCGATTTACGGTCCAAAAGCGGACGTATTGAAATCAGATATCCAAGATTTGTTAGACTCAGGTGAAGTGATTCCTGAAACTCTCCCAAGTCAAAAAGCATCTTCTCAACAAGCAGAAGTCAGCTTTAAAGGGGTGACAGAAGAAGTTCACTCAGTTGCTGAAGGACAAGTCATTGAATTAGAAAAAGTTCAAGATCCAGTCTTCTCACAAAAAATGATGGGTGACGGATTTGCAGTTGAACCAGCAAATGGTCAGATTGTTTCACCAGTAGCTGGTAAGGTGACAAGCGTCTTCCCTACCAAACACGCACTTGGTTTGGTAACAGAATCTGGTCTTGAAGTTCTCGTTCATATCGGTCTTGATACTGTAAGTTTGGAAGGAAAACCTTTCACAGTGAAGGTAGAAGAAGGTCAAACAGTGGCAGCGGGAGATTTATTAGTAGAAGCAGATTTGGATGCTATTCGTGAAGCTGGACGTGCAACGTCAACAGTTGTAGTCTTCACAAATGCTGCAGCTATTCAATCTGTCACTCTTACACAAACTGGTCAACTTCCAGCAGATGCTGTGGTTGCCAAGGTTGAATTATAATCTATGAGAGTCATTCCTTGTATCCATCGGATACAGGGAATTCTCTATTAGGAGAGTAGGATCATGAAATTTGACTTTGAACACTCATAGTTGGATGGAAGAAAATCCCCAACAAAAATTTGAGGACTTATTAACAGACATTCTTGAAAAGAAATACGATCTGATTTGTTTCCAAGAAATCAATCAGGCCATCGAAAGTCCAGTTGTTCCAGTTAATGACTTATATCATCCAACTCCTTCTGCGGAGCCGATCCATCAGGATCACTATGTTCGTTGTTTAGTTGAAAAATTAGAAGAAGAAGGATTGAGCTATCACTGGACCTGGGCTTACAACCATATCGGCTATGACCGTTATCATGAAGGTGTAGCAGTTCTATCACGTACCCCAATCCAGGCAAGCGAAATCTTGGTTTCAGATGTGAATGATCCAACAGATTATCATACACGACGGATTGCCATTGCAGAAACCCAAGTTGATGGGAAAGAAATTGCGGTTGCCAGTGTCCATCTATCTTGGTGGGACAAAGGTTTCCAACAAGAGTGGGCACGTTTAGAAGAGCGTTTCAGCCAATTGCAGAAACCCTTAATCTTAGCCGGAGATTTTAATAATCCAGCTGGTCAAGAGGGTTATGAGGCCATTTTAGCGAGTCCTCTAGCTCTTCAAGATAGCTTTATTGAAGCCCGTCAGACCAAGGGGACTTACACAGTAGGTCCTGGAATTGATGGATGGGATGATAATCAGGTACCTTTGCGGATTGATTATGTTTTCACTTCAAAAGAATGGGTTATCGAACGACTAGAAGTTGTGTTTGATGGTTCCAACCAACCTCTCGTCAGCGACCATTATGGTTTGTCAGCTGACTTGTATTTACCATAAGATTCAAATCCCTATGCCTTTAGGAGGCTAGGGATTTTCTTTGTTTCGCTTTGCTTTCACTTTAGCCCTAAATATGATAGAATAAAGTATTAAGAAACGATAAGGAGGGTGTCCATGCGGTGTCCAAAATGTGGCGGAAACAAGTCTAGTGTTGTAGATAGTCGCCAGGCAGAAGATGGGAAAACGATTCGTAGAAGAAGAGAATGTGATGAATGTCATCATCGCTTCACCACTTATGAACGAGTAGAAGAGCGGACTCTTGTTGTGGTGAAAAAAGATGGCACCCGGGAACAGTTTTCTAGAGATAAAATATTTAATGGGATTATTCGATCTGCTCAGAAACGTCCCGTATCGAGTGACGAAATTGAGGAAATTGTGGGGTCGCATCGAACAAAAGATTCGAAGCCAGAGTGAAAATGAGATCCAGAGTGACTACATCGGATCACTGGTCATGGACGAGTTAGCAGAGTTGGACGAAATTACCTATGTCCGCTTTGCGAGTGTCTATCGTAGTTTCAAGGATGTTGGTGAATTGGAAAGTCTCTTAAAACAGATTACCAAAGGAACGAAGAAGAAAAAGGAAAAATAGATGAAGCCCAATACTTCATTTTCTTTCTTGAAGAATAATTATTTGGCGCCTACAGGAGCCTCCTTTACGCATCTGTATGGACCAATATTAGGTGTTCAAGCAAGTCAATTATATACTTTTCTGCTGAGTCTCTATGATCAGGGGAAAGAAAAACGGCTGATTGCTGTCATTTTAAATCATCTGGATCTAGGTTTCGCTCATTTTCTCGAAAGTCTAGACCGCTTGATTGCCATGAATTTATTAGAGGTTTATGAAACAGAAGAAGGACTTCAGTTCCGATTTGTGCCTCCGCTAGAAGCAGATCAATTTTTTGCCAATGTTGCTTATCAGAAATTGCTGGAGAAAAAAATAGGAGAAGCGGCAGTTCGTGACTTGCTTCCTGAAAAACCAGAGGGCGAAAAACGGAAGGTGAACTTTGCCTCTGTCTTTGGGATTGATGGAGTTTCGACCCCATCAGAAGAAAACATCTTCCTTCAGTTTGGAGCACTTTAAACAATTAATGGCGCGAGATGGTCTCCGTTTTGAGAAACGAACAAGAGGACCTCTTGGTTCTCTATGCCATCACAGAAGAGAAGAATTGGACTTGGTATGAGACCTATCTCTTGGCTAAGGAGACAGCGGCTAATTTGATCATTTCGACCAAGCGGATGAGACAGAAACTAACCCAACAACCACAGGAAAACGGCAAGGATGAGTTTACTCCGCAGGAAAGAGCCATTATCCGGGAAGCAAAAAATAAGACCAGTCGTCAATTTTTAGCAGGAATTAAAAAAGCACGTAAGGCTGTCGTGACCCAATCTGAGCGTCAAGCGATTTCTGATTTGGCCCAGTTAGGTCTCTTAGATGAAGTCATAAACGTGATCTTGTTGTTGACCTTTAATAAGGTTGCTTCTGCTAATCTCAATGAAAAATATGCTTTAAAAGTTGGGAATGATTTTGCGTATGAGGGGAATTAAAACGGCTGAAGAGGCTGTCCTGAAGATCCGCCAGCGCCAAGACTCTCATACACAAAAAGCAAAAGAGAAAGCAACTAAGAGTGGACAAGCGACTGGAAAAACCAATGTTCCTAAGTGGAGTCAGCCTAACTATACCAATCAGACCAGCCAGGAAGAACAGGCTGATCTGGAACAACAAAAACGAGCCTTGCTCGAGAAATTAAATCAAGGAGGGGAGTAAATGGAGAGCGTAGGGAAAACCATATCCCAGATGAATCGATCACAGCAGTTCAATTATGAAGAATTGGTAGCTCAAATTCTCGCCGAACCTGAGATTGCAAACTTTATTCAAAAGGAAGCCTTGTCGGAAGCAGAAATCCGTCGCAGCATTTCCAAATTTAACCAATACATCAGTGAACGGAATCGTTTTGTCCTAGGGGATGAAGATTATATTGCAAGAGGGTATAAGCCTGTATTGGTCATGAATGAGGGCTATGCGGATGTTTCCTATGAAGAGACACCTGAGTTGATTGAGGCACAAAAACAAGCCGCTATCAATAAACGCTTGCAGCTGATCAACTTGCCAAGTACCTTGAAGGAAGCTTCCTTAGCGAAAGTCGACTTGGATGATCGGGGACGTTTTGGAGCCTTTGAAGAGTTGGCCAATTTTGTTGCTTCCTATCCTCAAGCTCGTAAAGGAATTTTTCTATACGGAGATTTCGGAGTTGGGAAAAGCTATATGATGGCAGCTCTTGCTCATGACTTGTCTGAAAAACGGCAGGCTTCTTCAACCCTCTTGCATTTTCCAAGCTTTGTCATCGATGTCAAAAATGCCATCAACACAGGGCAAGTTAAAGAGATGTTGGATCAGGTCAAGAAGGCTGAAATCTTGATTCTAGACGATATTGGGGCGGAGCAGATGTCGCCTTGGGTCCGGGATGAAGTCTTGCAAGTGATTTTGCAACACCGGATGCAGGAGATTCTTCCAACCTTCTTTACTTCGAATTTCAATTTTGAAGATTTGGAACGTCATTTTGCTACATCTCGGAATGGAGATGAGACTTGGCAAGCCAAACGTGTCATGGAGCGAATTAAGTTCCTTGCTAAAGAAGTCCGCCTAGAGGGAGAAAATCGCCGATGAATACTATAATTGATTTGATGAAATCTCATTCTTCTGTCCGTCGCTTTAAGGAGGAGGACATCAAAGAGGATGACCTTCAAGCGATCCTAACAGCAGGACAGATGGCTTCCTCTTGGAAGAACTTCCAGTCTTATTCCATTATCTTAGTGAGAAGCCAGGAAAAGAAAGAGGCGCTCTATCAATTCGTCCCTCAGGAGGCGATTCGTCAATGCTCTGTTTTCTTACTGTTTGTAGGAGATCTCAACCGAGCTGAAAAAGGGGTTCGGATGCATACGGATCAATTCCATCCAGAAGGACCAGATAATTTATTGATTACTTCTGTAGATGCTGCCTTGGCAGGTCAGAATACCTTGCTGGCTGCTGAAAGTCTAGGCTACGGAGGAGTCATTATTGGTTTGGTTCGGTATGAAGCAGCTGAAGTGGCGAAACTATTTAACTTACCAGACTACACCTATCCTGTCTTTGGGATGGCTTTAGGAGTGCCAAATCAGAACCATCCTGTGAAGCCCCGCCTTCCTTTGGAAGCTGTTGTCTTCAAAGAAAGTTACCAGGAGCAGACTCCTGAAGTGATTGAAGCCTTTGATCGAGTACAGACTGCCTATGCTGGGAGCACGGGCAACGGATACTTGGAGCCAACGTTTGGCTGCCCAATTTGGACAGGAAGAACCAGCTGCTACGGCAGAATTATTAAAGAAACACCAACTAGAAAAATAAGAGAAAAGAGGACACCATGGCTTTACCTACTGTTGCCATTGTAGGACGTCCAAATGTCGGGAAAGTCAACGCTCTTTAACCGGATTGCCGGTGAGCGGATTTCCATTGTCGAGGATGTCGAAGGGGTTACTCGGGACCGTATTTATGCAACGGCTGAGTGGCTCAACCACCAATTTAGTATTATTGATACTGGCGGGATTGATGACGTGGACGCACCTTTCATGGAGCAAATCAAGCACCAAGCGGAGATTGCCATGGATGAAGCAGACGTCATTGTCTTTGTCGTATCTGGAAAAGAAGGGATTACCGATGCAGATGAGTATGTGGCTCGGATGCTCTACAAGACCCACAAACCAGTCATTTTAGCGGTCAATAAAGTCGATAATCCCAGAGATGCGAACTGACATCTATGATTTCTATGCTCTTGGCTTGGGAGAACCCTTTGCCAGTGTCATCTGTGCACGGGATTGGTACAGGGGATGTCTTTGGATGCTATTGTTGAAAACCTTCCGACGGATCGGGAGCCAGAAAATCCAGATGTCATTAAGTTCAGCTTGATTGGTCGCCCAAATGTCGGAAAATCTAGTCTGATCAATGCCATCCTTGGGGAAGACCGCGTCATTGCCAGTCCTGTAGCAGGGACTACGCGGGATGCGATTGACACCCATTTCACGGATGCAGAAGGCCAAGAGTACACCATGATTGATACAGCCGGAATGCGAAAATCTGGTAAAGGTCTATGAAAATACAGAGAAATATTCTGTGATGAGGGCTATGCGGGCTATCGATCGCTCGGATGTGGTCTTGATGGTCTTGAACGCAGAAGAAGGAATCCGCGAGTACGATAAGCGGATTGCCGGATTTGCCCATGAAGCTGGGAAAAGGGATGATCATCGTGGTCAATAAGTGGGATACCCTTGAAAAGGATAACCACACCATGAAGCAATGGGAAGATGATATTCGAGATCAGTTCCAATACTTATCTTATGCACCCTATTATCTTTGTCTCTGCTTTGACCAAACAACGCCTGCACAAGTTACCAGATATGATCAAGCAGATCAGTGAGAGCCAAAATACACGGATTCCTTCAGCTGTCTTGAACGATGTCATCATGGATGCCATTGCCATTAATCCGACACCGACAGATAAAGGAAAACGTCTAAAAATCTTCTATGCGACTCAGGTTGCTACCAAGCCACCAACCTTTGTGGTCTTTGTCAATGAAGAAGAGCTCATGCACTTCTCTTATCTTCGTTTCTTGGAAAATCAAATTCGGAAAGCCTTTGTCTTTGAAGGAACCCCAATCCATTTGATTGCTCGGAAACGGAAGTAGGTATTTATGAAAATTTTGAAACAAGGACTCATGTTGGATGTCCCATTCATTGTGTTTCTAGGACTGACAGCTTGTAGCATTGAAAGAGAAGAAACCTATGAGAAAAAAGATAAAGACATTCTTCTTCGAGTGACGATTCGACATAGAGCCAATCAAATGATCTCTGAAGAGTTTTGGGCTGATAATTTTAATGTAAATATTGAAGATGACTCTGAGTTCGAATATATTAAAAAAGAAATTGTTGAACCTAAAAAAGGAATTTCGGGCTATACAACAGATGTGAGTCGGACGAAAGAGGGTGGACTGATGATTCATACCAAGATCGTCTACCAAGACTTAGATGTTGAAGCCTTAAATAAAGCCAACGATGAGAAAAAAACGTTTGGAGAACTGGCCAACTATTCAGAACATATCAAAAATTTCAAAAAAGAAGGCTATAAGAGAATAAAATAAAAGGAACACACTTGGTGTTCCTTTTAGAATCTAAACAAACCATTTTTAACATAAAATAGCTAGCTATATTTCAAATAATGACTTTTATTTTTGGAGTCATTCAAGTAGATCTGAAACTTTCCGCCGTGAGAAAAGTGCTAGAAACAAGATTGTTTCTAGCACTCGGGAGTTTTGGAACCTTAGGGTCCAAAACTAAGTCATGGAACTTCATAGAAGTTCGCTGACGTCCGTACTCACCTACGGGAAGTTTCTAAGAATACCTCTTCTTTAATTTGAATGGAAAAAGAAAAGTAGAGTAGGTGATAGTAAAATCAGGTATTGAATTCTTTACAATTCTTTGTCTTTTTTTCTATTTTAGAGGGGATATGATATAATAAAGGGATAAACATAAGGTGGTAAATATGGCAAAATTAATTCCTGGTAAAATCCGTTCAGAAGGAATCCTTCTCTATGAAAACGGGAAAGTATCCCTACAGGAAATGAAGAATCAGTACCTCTATTTCAGAATTGACAATGAGTCCCTCCGCTATAGTCTAGATGATCAAGCAATTTTTTGTAGTTGTGAGTTTTTCCAGAAGAAAAAATTCTGTGTGCATTTAGCCGCAGGAGAAGCCTTTTTAAAAAATGATGAAGAAGGGAAGGAACTCTTGCTTGGTTTGGAGCAAGATGCAACAGAAAGTCAAGAAACAAAGGAAAAAGTATCTTTTGGAAGTTTGTTTTTAGATCAAGTCCTACCAAAAATTGAAAGCAAAGAAGTCCGTTTTGGTCTTTCAGCAACCGGTCATGTAGACGACTATTCCGGTCAGTTTTTGTGGACCCTTCGTATCTATCGCAGACCGGATGAGAGATCTTATGTGGTGCGGGATGTTGTAGCTTTTTTGCAAGCCATCAGAAAACAGTCCCATTTTGCGATTGGAAAAAGTTATTACGAGCCGATTTCCTATGCAGCCTTTGACCCTGAAAGTCGTGCCTTAATTCGATTCTTAGAAGGCTTGTTATCGGGAGATACGGTGCATGATGCCCTCTTCTTTCCAAATGGGGGTCGTCATCTTTACTTTTCAATGAGCTTCTTTGAAGAAGCTGTGCAATTATTGATGGACTTACCGTCCTTTACCCTTGAAGTCGGACTGGATACCTATCAGGAAGTATTCTTTCAAGAACTCCAGGAAGATTCCGGCTTGTTTTCTTTCCAAGTAGTGGAAATGAAGGAGTTTATCGAACTACAGGTCCAAGTGGCTTCCTATAAAATGGTGGAAGGTCGCTTTCTTTTGGCAAATGGCCATTTTTATCAAATATCACCGCTTCAAAAGATTTTGATTGAGGCTGTGCAGAGTTTACCCCTCTCCAGTGATCAGAAAAGACATGTTCAATTTGATTTGTCTGATCAGACCAAATTAACTTATAGCTTAGAGCAATTTAGGAAAATTGGTGAGGTGAAAGCACCAAGTAATTTCTATATTCACGATTTTCAACCTCACTTTGCTTTTGATTTATCTGAGACAAGGAGAAGTGCTGCTGGATCTAGTTTTTGTCTACGAGGACCGTATCGTTCGCTCTGAGAAAGAACTTAAGGATCTGCCTTATTCCAGTAATTTTGATAAGGAACGTTTGGTTTTTGAAACCATCTTGACAGCTGGCTTTACCAATCAATTTCAAACAAAACGAGCTCCTCTCCTTCCCAAGCAGATCTATCCCTTCTTTCAGCAGACCCTTCCCTTGTTTGAAGAACTGGGAGAGGTCGAAGTTTCGGATAAGTTGTTAGATCTGTATCAGGTTGAAAAGCCAAAGATTGCCATTCAAACCAGTGGTCGTCTCCTTGAGATTGGTTTTGAATTTGACTCCATTGATCCCTCTGAGGTTGAGCAAGTGATGAGTGCCTTGGTTGAGAAGAATGACTATTATATCAGTCAATCAGGAAAGGTTCTAATCTTTGATGAAGAAACCAAGCGGATCAGTCAGACTTTATTGAATCTTCGTGCAAAGAAGACAAAAACAGGTCAGTTACAAACCAATCGCATTGCAGCCTTCCAGCTCTCCCGAGTTATTTGAGTCAGCTGACAATGTCCAATTTTCTGAAGAGTTTCGTCACTTGGCTCATGACTTTGATTCATCCAGAGCAATTTCCATTTGGGTGAGCTGCAAGTAAATGCTAAACTTCGAGATTATCAGGAAGTCGGAGTCCGCTGGCTATCCATGCTCAATCACTATGGTTTTGGGGGGATTTTGGCAGATGATATGGGGCTTGGAAAGACCCTCCAGACCATTGCCTTTCTCTCAAGTGTTGCGACAGTCGGATTCTAAGATTTTGATTTTAGCTCCCATCTAGTCTAATCTATAATTGGAAAGAGGAGTTCGAAAAGTTTGCTCCACAAATGAAAGTGGAGGTTATCTATGGCCTCAAAGCAAGTCGCGACGAGGTGATTGCAAGCAACCCTCAGGTAGCGATTACCAGTTACGCTTCTTTCCGCCAGGACGTAGAGCAATACGAAAAAAATCAGTACCAATACTTAATCTTGGATGAAGCCCAGGTCATGAAAAATTCCCAAACCAAGATTGCTCAATACTTACGGAAATTCGATGTTCCCTCATACCTTTGCTTTGTCGGGAACGCCAATAGAAAACCACGTAGAGGAACTCTGGTCGATTTTCCAAATTGTTCTTCCTGGTTTGTTTCCGGGTAAAAAAGAATTTAAACAATTGAGTCCAGCGACTATTTCTCAATACGTCAAGACCCTTTATCATGAGACGGAAAAAAAGTGAAGTCTTGCAGGAACTTCCAGATTTGATTGAGATGACCTATAAGAATGAATTGGCTGACGATCAAAAAACGATCTATTTAGCCCAGTTGAAACAAATGCAAGACCGCATTCTAAGCTCTTCTGAAGAGGAACTCAATCGCAGTAAGATGGAAATCTTATCTGGTTTGATGCGTCTTCGTCAGATTTGTGATACTCCATCCCTCTTTTTAGAGGACTATACTGGGAGATAGTGGGAAGTTAGATAGCCTTCGAGAATTGCTAGAGCAGATCAAAGATGGAAACCAACGAGTGTTGATCTTCTCACAATTTAGGGGCATGCTGGATATCATTGAAAAAGAGTTGGATGCTCTGAAGATGACTTCGTTTAAAATCACAGGATCTACGCCAGCTAATGAGCGCCAAGATATGACCAACGCCTTTAACTCCGGTCAAGGAGATGCCTTTTCTCATTTCCTTGAAAGCAGGTGGAGTTGGCTTGAATTTGACAGGTGCTGACACGGTTATTTTGGTTGACCTATGGTGGAACCCTGCGGTAGAAGATCAAGCCATTGGCCGTGCCCATCGAATGGGACAAGATAAGAATGTTGAGGTCTACCGGATGATTACTCGAGGGACCATCGAAGAAAAAATTCAAGAGCTCCAGACTAGCAAACGTCATTTAGTTTCTACCATATTAGATGGCACCGAAACGCGCTCCAGCCTTTCTATTGAAGAAATTCGGGAAATTTTGGGTATTTCGGTAGAATAACTTGAAAAATAAAATGAATAGTTTATAATTAATGGAGTGTCGAAAGGAAGAAATAGGATGACGGATAAGCATTTTCCTCAAGTAGCAGATGATGAAATTGATGCTAACTCAAATGCCCCATATGAATTTATATGATGATGGGGACTTCATTAGTAATATTCTTGGGGAGTATACAGATAAAAACTATTTAGAATGGGAGCCAATTGCAACCGAAAAAGGTAGCAGAGCAACCTTATCAAAAAAATCTACAAAAATCCCTTCAAAAACCATTTGAAGTGCCTACTAAGTCAAGAAGGCAGCCAATGACTCCTGATTTCAAGGAGCCTGTTGATAAAAAGAGCCCAGCGAATCGCTACGCAGAAGAAGCTCGTGAAGCAGCGCGTGCGGATTTGAAAAAGAAGCGGACGGCTCCGTATTTGACGGCGGATATTGCATCTAAGTCTAATCGTAAGAAATTCACCGCTTCTTTCATGCCAAAAGGGAAGCCAACAGCTCCATTTCGAAAAGAAACCCCAGGTGAATTGATCAAATACGGCGAGAGACTGAAACAAGAGCAATTAATCCTTTTAGAAGGTGCTGAGGAACATCCAGTTCAAGAATCCCACCAAGAAGAGAAACCCCAAAAAAATAATTATGATTTCTTGAAAAAGAGTCAAATCTATAACAAGGATCAACAAAACATTCCAACGAGACTTATTAAACAAGAACTCAATGTGACCAATCTGGACTAGCAGGAGGAGAAACTATGTCAAAAACATTTCATTTTATCGGAATAAAAGGAGCTGGTATGAGTGCCTTGGCACTCATGCTCCATCAGATGGGACACACTGTACAAGGATCTGATGTAGAGAAATATTACTTTACCCAAAGAGGTCTGGAGCAAGCAGGGATTACTATCCTACCATTCAGCGAAGAAAATCTTACTGGAGATCAAATCTTGATTGCTGGGAATGCCTTTAAACCTGAGAACAACGTAGAGATTGCTTATGCAGATGCTCAAGGCTATACCTATCAACGCTACCATGAATTCTTGGGTGAATTTATGCGTGATTTTGTCAGCATGGGAGTAGCAGGAGCTCATGGGAAAACCTCTACTACAGGAATTTTGTCTCATGTTCTGTCTAATATCACAGATACTAGCTATTTGATTGGGGATGGAACTGGTCGTGGTTCGAAAGGTGCTAAGTACTTTGTCTTTGAATCAGACGAGTACGAACGTCACTTTATGCCTTACCACCCAGAGTATTCGATTATCACCAATATTGACTTTGACCATCCTGATTACTTTACTGGCTTAGAAGATGTCTTTAATGCCTTCAATGATTATGCCAAACAAATTTCCAAAGCCTTGTTCATCTATGGTGAAGATCCTGAACTTCGTCGGATCACAGCCAAGGCTCCGATTTACTACTATGGATTTGAAAAAGAAGGCAATGATTTTGTAGCCAGTGATCTCTTGCGTTCTACTACGGGATCAATCTTTAGTGTTCACTTCCGTGGAGAAGATTTGGGACAATTCCAAATCCCATCCTTTGGACGTCACAATATCATGAATGCAACAGCAGTCGTTGGTTTGCTTTATATCGCTGGGATTCGATCTTGATTTGGTTCGGGAACACTTAAAAACATTTTGGCGGGGTCAAACGTCGCTTTACAGAAAAGATTGTCAACGATACCGTCATCATTGATGACTTTGCCCACCATCCAACTGAGATTATTGCCACTTTGGATGCGGCCCGTCAAAAATACCCAAGTAAGGAAATCGTAGCGGTCTTCCAACCTCATACCTTTACTCGGACGATTGCCCTCTTGGATGAGTTTGCGGATGCCTTTGAATCAGGCAGATGCGGTGTACTTGGCACAGATTTATGGATCAGCTCGTGAAGTGGATCATGGGGATGTCAAAGTAGAAGATCTAGAAGCGAAAATTATTAAGAAATCAGGTGTGATTACAGCTGAAAACGTTTCTCCACTATTGGATCATGACAATGCCGTTTATGTCTTCATGGGAGCAGGAGATATCCAGACCTATGAATATTCATTTGAACGTTTGCTTGGGAACTTGACCAATAACGTTCAATAAGGAGATAACATGCAACCAAGCGTTAGGATTCGGTTTGCTAAAGAAAATGATTGGGATGAGATCGAACAGATCACGTCCCAAAATTTTTCTTTTCAAAGAGCGAATCAGCAAGAACTGAATGGGATTTAGAACTCTGGTCTTGGAATTTGAAGGGCAAGTGATTGGAAGTTGCCTGATTCAGATGGAGGATCAGTTCGAAAATCCCTCTTTAAAATTATTGTGGTTGGAAATTCTTCCAGACTTTAGAAAACAAGGGCTTTGGCACCTTGCTACTCGCCACACTCAAGTCTCTTGTAGCTCAAGAATCCTTGTTAGAGATTCATGTGACCTGCCAGGAAGAGTTGATTCCGTATTTTGAAATGAATGATTTTCAACTAGAGATAGTGGATAAGGAAGAAGGAGTGGAGGGCTATCACCTAATGTGGCACCTATCCCTATAGAAAGGAAGAAAAATGAACATTCGTCGTGCAACGATTGAAGGATTTAGAAGCCATCGTTGCCATAGAACTGGAAAATTTTAGTCCAGAAGAGGCAATAGATAAGACGGTGCTTGCAAAACATATTGACGTTTTTTCTACTAGCTTTTTGGTCGCTGAAAAAGATGGCCAAATTCTAGGCTATCTAGAAGGCCCAGTGACACAAACTAGATATGTCGAGGACCGCTCTTTTACAGCGGACGTAAAAGACGAGTCCCATCTACCAGGAGGTTATATTACCCTTACGAGTCTTTCGATTTCCCCGTCTGCCCAAGGCTTAGGGGTTGGGAAAGCCCTACTTGAAGCCATGAAGAATCTTGCCTTAGAAGAAGGACGGGAAGGGATCAGTCTGACTTGTCATGATTACTTGATTGAGTATTATGAAAGGAACGGCTTTGTAAACGAAGGTCGCTCGGACTCTAACTATGCTGGAGAAGTCTGGTACGATTTAGTATTGGAGGTCCCATCAAGTAAGTGATCAATAGGATTTGAGACGCTCAAGCCTCGTTCCTATTGCTTTTCTATCCCTTTTAAGATATAATATTAAGGATTATGACAAGGGAGGGTCAAGTATTTGACTGAAAACCAACAAGAGAATGAAAAATTATTAAGCTTCAAAGAGCGGATTCTCCGTGATCTTGAAGAAGCCAATAAACAGATTGTACAGGTTGAAAAAGAAAATGACTTACCTGTTCAAGAAATCACTATTCCAGAAATCAAAGAAGACGAGACGGAAGGACCGCTTCCTGAGCATGTATCAGAAGAGCCCGAGGTTCAGGAAACAGTAGAGATTCCAGAGAAAGTAGAAAAAGTAGAAGTGCCAGAGGTTACAGAGGTTCCTGCAATTCAGGAAGTAGCCGAAGAGAACCAAGAAGAAACACCTCTACCAATCGAAGAGCCAACTCGAGAAGCAGAAAGTTCAAGTCAGCCTGTGGCTGTTTCGAGAAAAGAAACACCTGTATCTAGTGTTTCGCGCAAGGATCGGGATCAACGAGTTCAGAAAAAGAAAAAGCAGAACACCATTGCGAAACGGATTGTCTTGACGGTTCTAGGAATTCTTTTTAGCTTTAATAGTTGCAACTGGAATTTTTGCAGTGACCTATGTTCAATCTAACTTAAATGCTATGGATGCCAAGGCTACAGAGTTTGTAACCGTTGAAATTCCTGCGGGTTCTAGCAATCGTGAAATTGGGACTATTTTGGAGAAAAAAGGCTTGATTAAGAATGGCCAGTTCTTCAACTATTACACCAAGTTCAAGAATTATGGGAACTTTCAATCCGGTTATTTCAATCTTCAAAAGAGTATGGATCTAGATACCATTATTCAAAAATTGCAAGAGCAAGGGAACTAAAACCCCAGAACCACCAGTCTTTAGGAAAAATTACGATTCCTGAGGGCTACACGATTGATCAAATCGCGAAAGTGGTTTCTGTGGATGCAAGCTCCAAATCTGGTGCCAAGACTCCATATACGCAAGAAGAATTCTTAAAAGTCATCCAAGATGATGCTTTTATTGAAAAGATGGTAGCCAAATATCCTAAGTTACTAGCAACCTTGCCGTCCAAAGAAAGTGGCGTACGCTACCGCTTGGAGGGATATCTCTTCCCAGCTACTTATGGCTATGGAAAAGATAGTAAAATGGAAGATCTTGTAGACCAGATGTTAGCTGCAATGGACCAAAATCTTTCAGCCTACTATGACACCATGGAAGCTAAAAATATTGATGTCAATGAGGCATTGACACTGGCTTCTTTGATTGAAAAAGAAGGTGCTACAGATAAAGACCGCAAGGATATTGCAAGCGTCTTTTATAACCGTTTGAATCAAGATATGCCTCTTCAAAGTAATATTGCCATCTTGTACGCACAAGGCCAATTAGGCAAGAAGACGACTCTAAAAGAAGACGCAACGATTGACACCAATATCGATTCACCTTATAATATCTACAAGAATACTGGTTTGATGCCTGGTCCTGTAGATAGTCCAGGGGCTATCTGCAATTGAAGCAGCCGTCAACCCAAGCAAGACAGACTACCTCTACTTTGTAGCAAATGTAGAGACTGGGGAAGTCTATTTTGCGAAAAACTTATGAGGAACACACTAAAAACGTGGAAGAACACGTGAATAGCAAATTAACAGAAAGCAGCTCAAACTAAGGAGGATGTGGCATGCCACACCTTTTTAGTTCGAAAAAAATAATAGAAAAGAGAAAGAAATATGGCAGAAAAAACCTATCCAATGACCCTAGCTGAAAAGCAAAAACTAGAACTTGAATTAGAAGAGTTGAAATTAGTTCGTCGTCCAGAAGTTGTAGAGCGGATTAAAATTGCTCGTTCTTACGGAGACCTTTCAGAAAACAGTGAATACGAAGCAGCTAAAGACGAACAGGCTTTTGTTGAAGGGACAAATCTCCAGCCTAGAAACAAAAGATTCGTTATGCTGAAATTGTCGATAGTGATGCTGTCGCTGTTGATGAAGTAGCGATCGGAAAAACAGTTACCGTGCAAGAAATTGGCGAAGACGAAGAAGATGTTTACATTATTGTTGGTTCAGCTGGAGCGGATGCTTTTGCTGGTAAGATCTCAAATGAAAGTCCAATCGGTCATGCCTTAATTGGTAACAAAACAGGGGACACTGTGACGATTGAAACTCCAGCAGGAAGCTACCAAGTGAAAATCTTAAACGTTGAAAAAACAGAATAAAAAATGAGAGTGAGTCACTCTCATTTTTTTGTAGTAATGGAAAAGCCGAGATGATATCTCGGCCTTTTTGCTAGTGTTAGTTACGGTTGCGTTGTTTTCCAGCGTTTCGTTTTTTGTTTCCGTTAGTTGGAAGGGAACGTTTAGCGTTGGTTGGATTAGTAGGTGTGATATCTTTTTTTACACGACGTCCATTGGATGCTGGAGCTTTTGGAGGGTTGTTTTTATATTCCTCAGCAACTTGTTTCCGCAATCTTGGACGGATGAGGTAGTTGATGACAAATTGTTGAATAATCTGTACGAAACCACCGACTACCCAGTAGAGAGTGACACCAGCTGGTGACATCAAAGAGAAGACTGCAATCATAATTGGACTTACGAGAGCTGTTTTCTTCATGGTTTCTCTTTGGGTTTTCATCTTCGATACCATGGAGAGAGAGCATACTTTGAATGTAGTAAAGAACAGCAACAACTAAGGTTAAAGCAAGACTTTTTGAACCGAGACCAATGCCAAGGAAAAGAGTCCTTGCTAATACCAGGAGTGTATTGAGCTGCAAAAATAAAGGGCAGAGAAGAAAGGCATTTGAATTAACAAAGGCAAACAGCCAATGCCGCCGAATGGGCTGACACCATTTGCTTTTTGAGCATCCATCAATTCAGAGTTGGCCAATAATTTCTCTTCTTGAGTCTCCGCATTTTTGATGCGTTCTTGGATCGGCGCAAAGATTGGTTTGAGGTAGTTCATCTTCTCAGACTGGTAGGTTGCCTTTCCAAGATTGATAAATACCTAGAGGGAAGATGATGATACGAACAATTACTGTTACTAAGATAATCCCTAGACCAAAGCCGAGGCCAAGATCTGTCGCAAAGAAATTGATGGCTTCCCCCATCGGTTTTCCAATGAGATTCCAGACGAAACCAGTTGGTTGTTTGGTTGTCTTGTCGATGCTGACACATCCTGTTAAGAGGAGGAGGGCTGACAAGCTGAGAACAGCAAGTAGATAACGTTTATATTTTTTCACGAGTTACAATCCTTTAATTTTAAATAATACCTTTCTATTCTACTGTTTTTTTATCAAATTAACAATAGTTCTCTAGACTTAATTTGAAATTTTAAAATCTTTGTAGGGTTCGAAGTTTGCCAGATGGACGTCCAGATAAGAAACCTTTGAAAAAGGAGTAGGACCTTTTCGTATTTCTTGGATAAATTTAGCCATGAGGGCATTGTCTTCGCAGGCGGCAAGGATAGTGACCGTTCCATCATCATTGTTCCAGACCCGACCTGTAATGCCTCCAATTTCTAATGCTAAGCTATAAACTCCCCAACGGAAGCCAACACCTTGAACTCGACCTTGGGCCGTCATTTCAACTTTTTGCATGCTTGTTCTCCTTGTGCTTGAATTCCTACTCAGGACGGAGAAGCTCCTCCTGTGAATGTGGTATAATAGTCTTATGAATATTATAACCTCTAAGTCCAATAATGGGATCAAAAAAGTTAAAAAACTTCATCAAAAAAAATACCGAATCGACTCCTACCTGATCGAAGGCTGGCATCTTTATGAAGAAGCTATCAATCATCAGGCTCCGATTGAACAAGTCTTTGTTCTGGAAGAGTTTGTAGATAAGATCAAGAAAGATACGAAGGTGACCATCGTAAGTCCTGAGGTTTTAGCAGAAATTGCTGATTCCAAAAGCCCTCAAGGAATCGTGGCTGAAATTAAGATACAGCCAATCCAGCATCTTCAGCTGGCTCAAGGACGGTATTTATTGTTAGAGGATGTTCAAGATCCAGGAAATGTCGGAACCATGATTCGGACTGCTGACGCAGCAGAGCTTTGACGGGGTTCTTCTAACCGATCAATCAGCAGATTTGTATAATATGAAAACCTTGCGCTCTATGCAGGGGAGTCATTTTCATCTTCCTGTTATCCGTCTGCCTAAAGAGCAACTCTTAACAGCCATTGAAGAAAGTCAGCTACCCATCTATGCGACCACCTTGTCTCAGGATTCTATTGACTATAAGCAAGTGGAGAAAGTCCCTGCATTTTGTACTGGTTATGGGGAAATGAAGGACAAGGTATTAGTGATCAGATGGCTGAGAAGGCAGATCAGCTCGTTCATATCACCATGCCAGGTCAGGCAGAGAGTCTGAATGTCGCTGTTGCTGCAGGGATTTTGATCTTTTTCTATGATTGAAGGATAGTGCGTTAGTCAGATAGAGGAGGTGAGACGCATGTATCGACAAGACAAAGAATATATGGCTGAAGTCGGACATTTGATCCAGCATCCCAAACTTCAAAAATTAAAGGAAATTCCCCACCATATTCATTCCAACCGTTTAGAGCATTCTATTCACGTTAGCTACACCAGCTACCGCATTTCTAAGAAGATGGGCTGGGATACCAAAAGTACAGCAAGGGGAGCTCTCTTACACGATCTTTTTTACTACGACTGGCGGCAGGTCAAATTTAACAAGAGCCATGCCTGGGTACATCCTCGGATAGCTGTCCGAAATGCCAAAAAGATAACAAGCCTCAATAAAAAAGAAGAGGACATCATCCTCAAACATATGTGGGGATTGACGCTTGCTCCACCTCGCTACAAAGAATCTTTCCTCGTGACCATGGTCGATAAATACTGGGCGATCAAAGAAGTCTCAGAACCAATGAGAAAAAAGTGGTCAAAGAGGAGACTTTTCCATCGAAAAATGTTAAAATCATAATAATTTAAGTTTGAAAGGAATAATTGATGATGAATCAACAAACCGTTATCCACGAACAAAGTGGTCTTAATAGCTTTTATAGCAAAATTTATTCTTTAGTTGGAGTTGGAGTTGGAGTTTCTGCTGTCGTCTCAGCATTGATGATGACCCTTTTCCGAGAAACCTTCATGTATATTCTAACTCAGGCTCCGATGGTCTACTATATTGCCATTGCCGTTGAATTGATTTTGGTCTTGGTCGCTTCGAGACAATCTGTGAAAAACAATCCCATGGCCTTGCCTCTCTTTTTAACTTATTCAGCTCTGAATGGCTTTACCTTGAGTTTTATCATTGCACGCTATGCTCAAGCGACAGTTTATAAAGCCTTCGTCGTTAGTGCCTTGATGTTCTTCATCATGTCTGCCATTGGTCGTGTGACCAAAAAAGACTTGTCTGGAATGGGACGAGCATTTATGGGAGCCTTGATTGGTATTATCATTGCTTCGATTGCGAACATCTTCTTACAAAGCTCTGGTATGGATTATGTCCTTAGCATTCTTTGTGTTATCATCTTTGCAGGTTTGACTGCTTGGGATAACCAAAAGATTCGTTATGTCTATGAACAATCCAATGGTCAGCCAACCAATGGATGGGTTGTTGCTTTGGCTTTGGAACTTTATCTTGATTTCATCAACTTGTTCATCAATATCTTACGTATTTTTGGACGCAACGATTAATAGAAAGAGCCGGGAAACCGGCTTTTTTTGTTGGAAAACTTGTGATATACTAAAGAAAATTGATAGAAAAGAGAATCTTCACATGAAACGTCCATTTATTAGTAGAGAAAAATTAAAACAAATTACGGAAACCTACCCAACTCCCTTTCACCTATATGATGAAGCTGGGATCCGACAGACAGCTCGTGCCCTCCATCAAGCCTTTTCTTGGAATCCAGGCTTTAAGGAGTATTTCGCTATCAAAGCGACCCCCAATCCAGCCATCCTAAAAATCCTCAAAGAAGAAGGCTGTGGCGTGGACTGTGCTAGCTATGTGGAATTACTGATGGCACAAAAATTGGGATTTACAGGCCAAGAAATTATGTTTTCTTCCAACAATACACCTGTTGAAGAGATGGTCTTTGCCCGTCAGCTAGGAGCGACTATCAACTTGGATGCTTACGAAGATGTAGCCTTTCTACAATCTGTTGCGACACTACCGGAGGTCATCTCTTGCCGCTATAATCCAGGAGGGGTGTTTGAACTGGGAACGGATATCATGGACCATCCTGAAGAGGCTAAGTTCGGCATGACCAAGGAGCAATTAATCCAAGCATTTACGGAGTTGAAAGATTTAGGAGTCAAACGATTTGGGATCCATGCCCTCTTAGCTTCGAATACCGTCTCCAATGATTACTATCCAGAATTGGCTAAGCAATTATTCCAGTTGGCAGTAGAAGTGGTTGAAAAGACAGGGGTTACCTTGGACTTTGTCAATCTCTCTGGTGGGGTTGGAGTGAACTACAAACCAGAAGACCAACCAAATGATATTGCTGTGATTGGGGAGGGTGTTCGTCAGGCTTACGAGGATATTTTAGTTCCAGCAGGCTTAGATCAAGTGAAAATCTATACGGAATTAGGCCGCTTTATGCTAGCACCACATGGCCTATTGGTCACCCATGTCACCCATAAGAAACAGACTTATCGGACCTATCTAGGAGTAGATGCTTCGGCTGTCAACCTTCTCCGTCCCGCTATGTACGGGGCCTACCACCATATCACCAATCTCGATCGTCCAGATGGAGAGACAGAAGTAGTAGACATTGTTGGGAGTTTGTGTGAAAACAATGACAAGTTTGCCAAGAATAGGGAATTTCCTGTCTCTGAAATTGGGGATCTCTTGGTCATCCATGATACAGGAGCGCATGGTTATTCCATGGGCTATCAGTACAATGCCAAGCTCCGCTCTGCGGAGATTTTATTAGAAGAATCGGGTCAAACTCGTCTCATTCGACGGGCCGAAAAACCCGAGGATTACTTTGCAACATTGTATGGCTTTGGCTTTGAAAAATAGGGCCTTTTTGGTATAATAGAAAATGTGTAAATATTGAATTTAGGAGAAAAACACTTATGTCTACATTTTTGACAATTTTATTGATTATCCTTGCCTTCTTTGGTGGAATGTTGGCAGGTATGTACCTACTTCGCAAGCAGTTTGAAAAAGAATTTGCATCAAACCCACGTTTGAATGTTGAAGCAGTTCGTACATTGTTGGGGGCTAGTGGTCAACGTCCAAGTGAAGCGAAGGTGCAACAAGTTTACCGTCAAATTCTGAATCAACAAAAAGCATCTTTAAATACGAAGAAGAAATAAAAGCAAAACAGATGACACAATAAAATAAGTAGGGGGACTTTAAGATTTTTCTTGGTCCCTTGTTTTGAAAGGAAGGCAGATGGACAATCGACCAATTGGTTTTTTTGGATTCGGGTGTCGGAGGGTTAACCGTTGTTCGCGAATTGATGCGGCAACTTCCCCATGAAGAGGTGGTCTATATTGGTGATTCCGCTAGAGCACCTTATGGCCCGAGACCAGCAGATCAAATTCGTGACTATACTTGGGAGATGGTTCGTTTTCTCCTAACGAAAAATGTGAAGATGATTGTTTTGGCCTGTAATACGGCGACAGCTGTTGTATGGGAAGAGGTGAAAGAAGCCTTGGATATTCCTGTTCTAGGAGTGATTTTGCCAGGAGCTTCCGCAGCGATCAAGGCGACAAAAAGCAAACGAATTGGAGTCATTGGGACTCCAATGACGGTCGCCTCAGATATTTATCGGAAAAAAATTCAAAGCCTGTCACCAGAAATGGCAGTAGAGAGTTTAGCTTGTCCGAAATTTGTCCCTCTGGTTGAATCCAATGAGTTGCAGTCCAGTGTTACAAAAAAAGTTGTCTATGAAACCTTGAAACCTTTGGCTGGGAAAGTGGATACACTGGTTTTGGGATGCACCCATTATCCTCTCCTTCGCCCTATTATTCAAAATGTCATGGGGCCAGAGGTTCAGTTAATTGATAGCGGTGCTGAGTGTGTCCGGGATATCTCGGTCTTGCTCAACTACTTTGAGATTAATCGCAGTCGTCAACTGGAGGACTGCCACCATCAGTTTTATACAACGGCCAATGCAGCCAGTTTTGCAGCGATTGCCAAGACTTGGTTGCATCAAGTTGTTCATGTGGAGCATGTAGAATTATGAACCAAAAGATATATGAATACAAAGATGCCTTAAATTGGTTTCTAGCTGAATGGGGAGATCGGAGTGACTATAACGAATATAGTGAAGTCTCTTCAGAAGCTTCTGAGCTTGTTGACTTAGTAGAATCACTAGTTGGAGACACAGACTTGGGCTTCCCCTAAATGTAACGGTTGTTCGTTACGCCTCTAGTTTGCAGTTTTTGACCTTCCTCTTTCAAATCGTTGAGGAAACACTAGGTCGCAAAATTGAAATCGTGCAGCGTCAAGGAGCTCTTCTCATTGTAGAAGGAGAGCAATTGCTCTCAGTCTATCTGCCAAAGAATGGTCTTCCACTTGCAGATTTTTTGGGCCAGGAAGGTCTTAAGGATCGCTTGCTAATCGCTACTCGGAATGAAGGAAAAACCAAAGAGTTTCGTCAGATCTTTGAACAAATGGGTTTTGAAGTCGAGAATCTCAATGACTATCCAGATCTTCCAGAAGTCGCTGAAACAGGAATGACTTTCGAAGAAAATGCTCGCCTAAAAGCTGAGACAATTTCACAGCTAACAGGGAAAATGGTGTTGGCAGATGATTCAGGACTCATGGTCGATATCCTTGGGGGCTTACCAGGTGTCTGGTCTGCTCGCTTTGCAGGTGTGGGAGCGACCGACCTAGAGAACAATGCCAAGCTCTTACACGAGTTGGCGATGGTCTTTGAATTGAAGGATCGGTCAGCAAAATTTCATACAACCTTAGTGGTTGCCAGTCCTGGTAAGGAGAGCCTTGTTGTGGAGGCGGATTGGCCAGGATATATCAATTTTGAACCAAAAGGTGAGAACGGGTTTGGCTATGATCCCCTCTTTTCTGGTAGGAGAAACAGGTAAGACATCTGCTCAACTAACTCTAGAGGAGAAAAATCAACAATCGCATCGTGCTTTAGCCGTGAAGAAATTAGTGGAGGTATTCCCAGCATGGCAGAACAAGTAATTATCGTCATGAGCGATTCTCATGGAGATCGTCAGATCGTAGAAGAGATCAAAAACCACTATAAAGGAAAAGGTCGATGCCATTTTTCACAACGGGGATTCTGAGTTAGAAAGTACCGACCCTGTATGGGAAGGCATTCATGTTGTCAAAGGGAACATGGACTTTTATGGGGAGTACCCTGAACGTCTGGTGACGCAATTGGGTCCTACTCGGATTATTCAAACCCATGGTCATCTTTTCCAAATTAATTTTAGTTTTCAAAAGTTAGATTTGTGGGCCCAGGAAGAAGATGCAGATATCTGCCTCTATGGCCATCTGCATATTCCGGATGCTTGGAAGGAAGGGCGTACCCTTTTTCTAAACCCTGGGTCAGTCAGTTTACCGAGGGGGCCCATTCAAGAGTGCCTCTATGCTAAAGTGGAAATTGATGCAGATTCCTATCGAGTTGAATTTTTAAATCGGAAAGCATGAGGTCTATGAACCTCTTACAAAGGAGTTTGATCGATGATCGCCAAGGAATTTGAGGAGTTTATTCTCCGAGAAGAAAAGACTTTTTTGACTCCAGCTCGCAATTTGGCTGTCTTGATTGATACGCATAATGTGGATCATGCCATCTTGGTGCTGAGTCAAATTAGCTACACTCGTGTTCCTGTTGTGACCGATCAAATGAAGTATGTAGGGACGATTTCTTTAACAGATATTCTTTCTTACCAGATGAAACATGATTATTCTGATGAAGTCTTTTCATCCATGGACATCGTTCATATGACAAAAACGGATGGGGAGCGCCTTGGAAAAGACTATACTGTGACGGAAGTCTTACATAAAGTTGGTAGAGGAATCCTTTCTACCGGTTGTTTCAGAGGATGGAGTCTTTGAAGGAATCATCACTCGAAAATCCATTTTAAAAGCCATCAACTCCCTCATGCACAATTTCTCAAATGAATATGAGATGAGGAAAAAATGAAAGAATACATAGCTAGTTTTATCAAAGAAAAAGATTTAAGTGAAAATTCACAGACGGCTTATTCTTATGATTTGGATCAGTTCGTGGATACTGTTCATAACCATGTCTCAGATACCAATCTTCGAATTTATCAAGCTTCGATTAAAGATTTATAAACCAGCTGTTCAAAAACGGAAGCTTTCAGCCGTCAACCAATTTTTGTTTTATCTTTATCAACATCAAGTTATCGAGGATTACCATCGTTTGGTCCTTCCGAAAAGTCTCTGTGCCGAAAAGCCACGATCAAGAACTATTGGACTTATCCCTCTTGTGGGAAGGGTCAGAGCAATCTCAAGGACGCTTGATTGCTCTATTGATTGTCGAGATGGGCTTGTTGCCTAGTGAAATTCTTCAGTTGAAAATCGTTGATATTGAGCTCGATTTTCAGGTTTTACGAGTAGGAAAAGAAGGACAGAAAACGGGTCTTGCGTATTCCGGATGCTCTTCTAGGAGAGTTGACGGATTTGATGACGGGGACTTATTTATTTGATAACAAGGGCAAGGCCTACTCGCGTCAGTGGGGCTTCCGTCAATTAGAGTCCTTCCTATTGGAAAAAGGGTTTGAGAATCTTTCGGCACAATCCTTACGGGAACAATACATTTTAAAACAAAGAGAACAGGGGATGGATCTGTTTAGCATCGCCCGCGAGCTCGGGTTTAAAAACTCTTGTTACCTTAGAAAAGTATAAGTAATGGATATTAAAATAAAGGATTTTGAAGGTCCCTTGGATCTTCTCTTACACCTCGTTTCAAAATACCAAATGGATATTTATGAGGTTCCTCTGATTGAGGTGATCGAGCAGTACTTGGCCTATCTAACGACCCTTCAAGCCATGCGACTTGAGGTTGCTGGTGAATACATGCTGATGGCCAGTCAGTTGACCTTGATTAAGAGTCGGCGTCTCCTTCCAAATTGCGGAGCAAGCAACGGATGAAGAAGATTTGGAGCAGGATCTCCTATCTCAAATCGAAGAGTACCGGAAGTTTAAACTATTGGGTGAAAAGATGGCCCTTCAACACGAGGAGAGAGCCCAGTACTTTTCAAAACCCAAAACGGAATTAGTCTATGATGATGCTGAATTGGTCCATGACAAGACCACGATAGATCTTTTCTTGGCCTTTTCAAAATTGCTAACGAAAAAGAAGGAAGAATTTCGACAAAATCATACGACCATTGTTCGAGACGAGTATAAAATTGAAGACTTGATGAATGTTGTTCGTCAGTTGTGTCAACCTGGTAAGAGAATCTTGCTACAAGATATTTTTGAGGAAGCCAAGGATGTCAACGAACTGATTACAGTCTTTTTGGCGACTTTGGAATTAATTAAAGTACAAGAAGTTGAGGCTCTTCAGGAAGAACCATTTGGAGATATTATTTTAGTAGGATTAAAGAATGAGTAAAATTGCAGAGATGGAGGCCCTCTTGTTTGTTGCAGGAGAAGATGGTTTGACGGTGAGGCAGATTGCCGACCTCTTATCCCTTCCTCCCACAGGGGTGATTCAAAGTTTAGAAAAATTGGCCCAGAAATATGAGCAGGATCAAGATTCTAGTATGGCCTTATTAGAGACAGCGTCAACCTATAAATTAGTGACCAAGTCCCAATATGCAGAGCTGTTACGTGAGTATTCAAAGTCACCAATGAATCAAAGCCTCTCTCGTGCCGCCTTGGAAACTCTCTCCATCATTGCCTATAAACAGCCGATTACTCGGATTGAAGTCGATGATATTCGAGGGGTTAACTCAAGTGGAGCTATTTCAAAATTACTTTCTTTTGAGTTGATTCGGGAAGATGGGAAGAAAGAAGTCATTGGGAGACCTAATCTCTATGTGACGACAGATTACTTTTTGGATTACATGGGGATAAACCATCTAGACGAGCTACCAATTGTTGAAGAGACTGAGTTAATCGGTCAAGAAAGCCAATTATTTACAGAAAGAACTGAGGAAATTGATGAGAATTAACAAATATATTGCTCATGCTGGTGTCGCAAGCCGCCGCAAAGCAGAGGAATTGATTAAGCAAGGCCTTGTCACTGTAAATGGCCAAGTTGTCCGTGAATTGGCGACAACGATCAAGTCTGGAGACAAGGTAGAAGTAGAAGGTCAACCAATATACAACGAGGAGAAGGTTTACTACCTCTTAAATAAACCAAGAGGGGTCATATCCAGTGTATCAGACGATAAAGGGAGACCAACTGTTATTGATTTGTTACCGCAAGTCAAGGAACGGATTTATCCTGTCGGTCGTTTGGACTGGGATACTTCTGGTGTCCTGATTTTGACCAATGATGGTGATTTTACAGATGAAATGATCCACCCGCGTAATGAGATTGATAAGGTTTATGTTGCGCGCGTGAAGGGATTGGCCAACAAAGAAAACTTGCGTCCCTTGACTCGTGGTGTGACCATCGATGGCAAGACCAAGCCAGCAACCTATGAGATTCTAAAGGTGGATCCAGAAAAGAATCGCTCAGTTGTCCAATTGACCATCCATGAAGGACGCAATCACCAGGTCAAAAAGATGTTTGAAGCCGTTGGCCTCTTGGTGGATAAATTGTCCCGGACCCAATTTGGAAATCTAGACGTTTCTGGACTTCGTCCTGGTGAATACCGCCGTCTCAATAAAAAAGAAATTAGCCAATTGCATACCCTTGCAGTGACAAAGACGAAAAAATAATGAAGAAATGTGCGATCGGCCTTGTTCGTCTCTATCAACGCCTTCTTTCTCCCCTCTTTCCACCTTCCTGTCGCTATAGTCCTACCTGTTCCAACTATATGATCCAGGCTATTGAACGGCATGGTTTAAAAGGGATTCTGATGGGGTTTGCTCGGATTCTTCGTTGCCATCCCTGGAGCAAGACTGGAGTAGATCCAGTTCCAGATCATTTCAGTCTGAGAAGCCACCTAGAAGAAGAGAAAAGCGAAAATTAAGTTAGAGCAAACTTCTATAAGAAGTCATACTCAGAGCAAAGAAAAAAGTTTTGGAAATTCTCCAAAACTTTTTGTTTTTAGCGATCTGACCAGGTGCGAGGCATAAAGAGCAGTAACATCGGGTAGATTTCTAACCGTCCAGCAATCATGGCAATTGATAATAAGAATTTAGAGATGGGGCTAAAGATAGCGAAGGTATCCGTTGTCCCAATCATCGGTCCGATATTGTTAAAGCAACTAAAGACTGCACTGACAACCGTCATAAAATTGTTGCTGTCAAAGCTGACAACCGCAATGAGGGCGATCGTAATCAAGGTATAGACTACGAAATATTTTAAGATTTTGTGCTGGGTGTCCTTATCCAAGGCAGTGCCATTCACATGTAGGGTCATCACCCGGTTGGGTGAGAGAGTCGAACGAATTTGATTCTTCCCGATCCGAGCTAAAATCAAGCATCGAATCACTTTTAGTCCCCCAGCCGTTGACCCAGCGGATCCACCAACCACCATGAGCATGAGGAGGAGGAACTGAGAAAAGAGCGGCCAATCAACAGTATTGCCATAACCAAATCCAGTCGTGGTAATGACATTGGAGACTTGGAAAAAGGACATTTCAAAACTATCTGCAAAATTATGATAGAGATGGAAAATGTTGCAGGCAATCAGAAGGGAAGAAACCCCGACAATCATCAGGTAGGTGCGAAGTTCTTCATCGCCGAAGAAGGCTTTGAACTTGCGAAGCATGATGTAGTAATAAAGGTTAAAATTGACCCCAAAGACCAAGACTCCAAAGCTGACCAAATAGGTGATGAGGGTCGAATGGTAGTGAGCAATGCCGTCATTGAAGACGGTGAACCCACCAGTACCAGCAGTCCCCATAGCAATGATAAAGCTATCATAAAGAGGCATGCCAGCACAGAAGTAGATCACGACAAAGAGGAAGAAGAGGGCCAAATAGAGGTAATAAAGGATTTGAGCTGTGTTCTTCAATTTGGATACAATTTTACCAAATACGGGACCAGGAACTTCTGCTTTCATCACTTCGAGGTGGCTGTTCTTATTGTTGTCCATAATAGCTAGGGCAAAGACCAGCACCCCCATCCCTCCGATTAAGTGGGTGAAACTACGCCAGAAAAAGAAGGGAAGGACTGAGGACGGAGACGTCATTTTAAAAATGGTTGCCCCTGTAGTCGTAAAAACCAGAGCTAACTTCGAAAAAAATGCATCAATGATGTTTGGGATTTGTCCTGAAAAAGACAAAAGGAAGAGCACCAAAGAAGGACCAGAGGATCCAACACAAAGCCACAATCAGAACGCCTTCCTTAGCATAGATGTGAAAAATCTTTGGGTTTGAAAAAGGAACCAATGCCCTCCCAATACAAGGAGGATGGCAATGGTTGCAAATAGGGAGATAAAGACAGTCGGGCTATCCTTGACAACAAAATCGTTCTTTAGATTGAGAAGTGCAACCACAATCGGCACACAGAGCAACATGGCTTCAATCAGAAAGGAGTTTTGCTAAAAGGTAGCGAATCATACTTTTGTTCATGGCTTACCCCTCTAACAAATCATAGATTTTAGTGATGTTGCTGATTAGGGTAGTAACGATAATGCGATCCCCTATCAAAAGATGGTCATCTCCCAGTTGGGAAAATAGCTTTCCCATTTCGAATAATGGCTGCGATGAGAACACCTTTTTTTCAATTTCAGTTGTGCCAAAGGTTTGCCCGTCATTTTTGGTTTTCTTCGCGAATCTGGAATTGAAGGGTCTCGATTTGACCGTTGGCGACGTGGTGCAAGGCTTCAAGATTTAGAATAGCGGGCATTATAGCGACCACGAATGAAGTGCATGATGGTATCCACCGCAATTCCTTTGGGTGTCACAATACTTGAAAAATCTTGCCGATCAATAATTTCCAGCAGGCTAGTCCGGTTGACCTTGGTAATATTCTTTTGAACGCCTACACTATTTAGGAACATAGAAGCGATAATGTTTTCTTCATCGACCCCTGTTAGAGTCGCCACAGCATCAAAGTTACCAGCGCGCTCTTCCATTAGAATATCTTTTGATGTCCCATCTCCCTGAATAACATAAAGATCCGGGAATTCTTGACTAAACCATTCTGCCCGTTTTTGATCGATTTCAATGACTTTTAAGTCGATCTTCCGTTTACTATTTTCCAAAATATTTAGGAGATAGTAAGAAATCTTGCCAGCTCCGATCAGAAGCAGGCTTTTAACAACTTGCGGTCGAATGCTATTGTGGAAGTCTACGATTTCCACTCGATTTCCAGTCATAAAAATCTTATCAAAGGCTTGTAAAGTGAAGTCGCCATCCGGAATCGTTAACTGACCTTGCCGTTCGATAGCACAGATAATGATGTTTCCGTATTTCTTTCTGAATTGAGAAAGAGTCATCTGGCAGAGCGGGCTTTCCTCCTTGATTTTGAACTCCATGAAGGCCACTCGCCCACCAGCGAAGTGCTCAACAGATAAGGCATTTGGGAAGTCAATGCTATTAGCAATGTAGCGGGCAGCAAGAAGCTCAGGATTGACAACTAGAGAGAAGCCGAGAATATTTTTCTCTTTAAAATAAGAATTTGAGTATTCCGGATTACGGACCCGGACAATAGTTTCTTTAGCTCCCATTTTTTTGGCCAAGACAGCAGATACCATGTTGACTTCGTCTTGCTCTGTTAGGGCGACAAAGATGTCACAGTCGGCTACATCTGCTTGTTCGAGAATCTTAAAGTTGGCACCATTTCCAACAATACCAATGATATCGTAGCGTTTGGTAATATGATTAACGACGGCTTCATCTTGTTCGATCAAGATGACATCGTGATTTTCTGCGACGAGGGAACGACAGAGTGCTGTTCCGACTTTACCGCCTCCAACTACAATAATTTTCATGAATATTTCCTCCAAAGTATGATTCTATCTTACTCTATTTTCAAAAAAAAATCACCTCTTAATGGTGGAAATAGGGCATAAAGAGCCAGATTCTCTAAACTACATGAAAGAGAATGTAAAAAAGTGAAATTTTTTTGTCGAAATAGTTGACAGGAGGCATGAAAGTGGTATACTGATACAGTAACCTCATTGATTTACCTCAAACCTGTTGTGAGTTAAGTTAATGAAGTCGTAACCACGCTGTTTGCTGAGCTTGACTCCGGGCAGTGTGGCTATTTTTTTGCCAGAAATGAGATCGTGATGAATATTGAAGAATTAGCTTATACAGAAACCAAATCGAAAAACCATGTAGTTCTCTATCAACCTCAAATTCCCAAAACACAGGGAACATTGCTCGTACTTGTGCAGCTACCAATGCCCCCCTTCACATCATTCGGCCCATGGCTTTTCCTATCGATGATCGGAAGATGAAACGTGCGGGACTGGATTATTGGGATAAGTTAGATGTTCGCTTTTACGACAGCTTGGATGAATTTATGGAGGCTGCAGCTGGAGGAAAGGTCCACCTGGTTTCAAAATTTGCTGACCAGACCTATTCAGATGTAGATTACAATGATGATGCAGAACATTATTTCATTTTTGGTCGTGAGGACAAAGGCTTACCGGAGGATTTTATGCGGCTTCATGCTGAAAAGGCGATTCGGATTCCGATGAATGATGAGCATGTTCGAAGCTTGAATGTCTCCAATACAGTTTGTATGATTGTCTACGAAGCCCTCAGACAACAGGAGTTTGCAGGCTTAGAGCTGGTCCATCAGTATGAGGGAGATAAGTTGAAGTAGGAAGAGGCTCTTTGCAAAAGGAGTTTTGTTGTAACTTTTGATATTACAAAACACTTGCAATAGCAGGTGTTTTTTGTTATGATTAAGGAGTCTTCAGGGCAGGGTGAAATTCCCGACCGGCGGTGACTTTTACTAGGAAACGTTCTTTTCCTTTTCTACTTTGTTGTCAAGTTTTGCCTAACTAGAAGTTATGCCTAGAGCTTGTCGCCTCGTCTAAAAGAAAAATCTCCATTTCCATACTCTAAAAGAAGTCCGCGAGCGCAAGCTGATGTGGTGTGATTCCACAACCGACAGTATAGTCTGGATGGGAGAAGACGAGAGAGGAACAAACCTGTTCTTTTTAACGATGGACTTGATGGAAATTTTGTTGATTTTATAAGAAATTAGTCTTTGCGCTTTTTCTTGTAGCATCAGGGCTTTTTTCGTCAAGTACTAAGGAACTGTTTAAGTTTTCTTTAAAACGATTGAAATAGAATAAGGTTAAGGGAATCTTTCCAACTTCTTCTAATTTTAGTAAAAATTGGAGGAACCTGTGATGACAAATACTCGTAAACTGACCCTAGTGGCTGTTTTATCTGCACTTTCTTTTCTATTGATGTTTTATCAACTATCAATAGGGATTGATTTTTTAAAGGTTGACTTTAGTACGATCCCAATCTTACTCGCCTTAGTTCTATTAGATTTGAAGAGCTCAGTTGTGGTGGTTTTGATTCGATCTGTTCTCAAGTTGGTTTTGAATGGTCGAGGAGCTGAGACCTTGGTTGGCTTACCGATTAATATCATTGGTGTCTTAGTCTTTGTCTTAGCATTTGCAGTCATTTGGAATAAGAAGAAAAGCCAGGTTCGGTTTGTAATTGCTAGTCTAGTTGGGACCATTGGTTTAACCATTTCCATGCTCCTGGTCAATTACTATTATGCCATCCCTCTCTATGCCAAATTTGTTGGTTTTGACATCGCAAAGATGGTCGGAGTTGAAAAGTATCTTCTCAGTATGGTTGTTCCCTTTAATCTAATAGAAGGACTGATTTGGGCTGTAACCTTCTGGATGGTATATACAGTCGTACAGCCCCTACTTAAAATCTATGAAAAATAAACAATCTCATTTTTTAAAGGGCTCTTTTGCCCTTTTGTTATTTATGATTCTGGGCTATGTAGTCAAATTTTATCCGGAAAATTTAGTCGGAATCGATCAACCGATTCAATCGGCTATTCGCGGGGATTTACCAGCCTATTTGACAGCCTTCTTTACCCGTGTAACAGTGCTGATGAACACACCCGTTGTTGCATCCTGGGTTGGCGTCATCGTTCTCTTCTTTGTCTGGAAAAAATGGTATACGGAGGCCCTCCTCCTCACCGGGAGTTTAGTTACAACTGGAGCACTCGTGGTAATCTTGAAACACATCTATTTACGCCCACGACCAGCACTTCAACATTTGGTCCAAGAAGGGGGCTATTCTTTTCCCAAGTGGCCACTCTTGGCAGCCACCCTGGTCTTCGGTAGTTTGATCATTGTGGTAGGGCAACGGATGACCTCTCAAGTCGGGAAAGTCCTAGCTCAGATTGCCCTCTTCCTTTGTATGGCGAGCATCGTTGTATCTCGTGTCTATGTTGGGGTTCATTACCCGACAGACGTCACAGGAAGTATGCTTTTGGGATTTGGTCTTTTGCAAATGGTCTTTCCTTATTACGACCGTTTGCGTTTTGAATGGCGCTTTAAGAGTAAGCAGAAGTAAAGCATGAACGATTTATTTGAAGAAAAGGTCCTAAAGAGTCGTTGCTCAGATTCCCCTGGGATGTGTGGCCACCTATGGTCAAATTGCCCAACTCATAGGCTATCCTCGCCATGCTCGCCAGGTCGGCAAGGTCTTGGCCACTTCTACTAAAAGCTGTGATCTATCCCTGTCATCGGGTCGTGACCTCTACTGGTCGCCTGGCTCCTGATTGGGAAGAGCAAGGCACGCTTCTCTGGGCCGAAGGGGTAGAATGCAAATCCAACGGTTGTGTGGATCTTAAAAATACAAATGGAAAGCAGAGGAGACTCAACTTTGAGTTCACTCTGCTTTTTTGCTATAATGAGGGGTATGAAATCCTATACGACCTTAAATGATTATTACCGAACCTTATTTGGAGAAAAGACCTTCAAAGTCCCAATCGATGCAGGCTTTGACTGTCCCAATCGTGATGGAACTGTTGCTCGAGGGGGCTGTACTTTTTGTACAGTTTCTGGCTCTGGGGATGCCATCGTAGCACCAGATGCCCCTATTCGGGATCAGTTTTACAAAGAAATTGATTTTATGCACCGCAAATGGCCCGATGTCAAAAAGTATTTGGTCTATTTTCAAAATTTCACTAATACGCATGAATCCGTCGATGTCATTCGGGAGCGTTATGAGCAAGCCATCAATGAGCCGGGTGTCGTAGGGATTAACATCGGGACACGACCAGACTGTTTGCCGGATGAAACGTTGGCCTATCTAGCAGAATTGACAGAGCGCATGCATGTGACTATTGAGCTGGGTTTGCAGACGACCTATGAAACGACATCTGAATTGATCAACCGAGCCCATAGCTATGAACTCTATGTGGAAACGGTGAAGCGGATTCGCCAACAGGTCCCTAAGGCAGAGATTGTTTCACACTTAATCAACGGTCTTCCTGGGGAGACGCATGAGATGATGGTGGAGAATGTCCGCCGTTGTGTAACAGACAACGATATCCAGGGCATTAAATTGCATCTGCTCCATCTCATGACCAATACCCGGATGCAACGAGACTACCATGAAGGGCGATTGCAATTGATGAGTCAGGAGGAATACGTGTCGGTCATCTGTGACCAACTGGAGATCATTCCCAAGGAGATCGTCATCCACCGGATTACAGGAGATGCTCCACGCGAAATGCTGATAGGACCGATGTGGAGTCTCAATAAGTGGGAAGTACTGAATGCCATTGAAGCTGAGATGCGTCGCCGTGGAAGTGTTCAAGGTTGTAAAGTAGGAAAATAGGAGGAGTAGCATGTTGCGACCATTAGAGATGGCCCATGATTTTCTTAGGGAGATCATTACAGATCAAGATACTGTGGTTGATGCGACCATGGGCAATGGGCATGATACACTTTTCTTGGCAAAACTAGCCAAAGAAGTCTATGCATTTGATATTCAAGAGCAGGCCTTGGTCCAAACGCAAAAGCGTTTGGAAGAAGCAGGTCTTTCCAAGGCCCACCTTCTGTTAAAGGGGCATGAAGAAGTAGATCACTATGTAAACCAGGTCAAGGCGGCTATCTTCAACTTAGGCTATCTTCCTTCAGCAGACAAGTCGATTATTACCCAGCCTAAAACAACGATCCAAGCCATTGATAAACTCTGTCACCGCTTGATCAAGGGAGGGCGAATAGCCATTATGATCTATTATGGTCATGAGGGTGGGGACCTAGAAAAAGATGCTGTCTTGGAGTTTGTCTCCCAACTTCCTCAACAAGAATTTACGGTCACTACTTACCGGACCCTGAACCAGATCAACCATCCCCCATTTTTGGTCATGATCGAAAAATTAGAAAGTTATCGTCATGGATAAAGAATTTTTAAAAAATAAAATTGATGCTCTTCGCCACGATTTTGTGGAGTCCACCTCTCATGAACGTGCTGTTGGTTTTTTAGATGAAGCACGGATGAGCAAAAAGATGATCAAAATCAAGAAGAAGCTGGTTTCTCTTGAAATGGAACGTTGCCAGAAGAAAATTGAGCACAAGGATCTGACAAAGATTGATCAAAAGATCCAAGAACAAAAGCAACTCTTTGAGGACTGTTGTAACCAACGATCAGGAGGATAAGGGATGGAGATTCTTGTATACGCCATTGTCTTTTCTTTGATCCTGATTGTCTCCAATGCGACCAATAAGTTGATTCCGACCTTGCCCCTCCCTTTAATCCAGATATTATTAGGGATTGGGATTGGCTTTCTCTTACCCAATTCGGAGTACCACTTAGATACCGAGCTCTTTTTGGCCTTGGTTATTGGACCACTGCTCTTTCGAGAGGCAGAAGAAGCAGACATTACCTCGATTCTGAAGCACTGGCGCATTATCGCCTTTTTAATCTTCCCAGTTATTTTTATTTCGACCCTTAGCTTGGGGTGGTTGGCCCATCTCTTGTGGCTAGGAATTCCACTAGCAGCCTGTATGGCAGTAGGGGCAGCGCTCGGGCCGACTGATTTGGTGGCTTTTGCCTCCCTTTCGGAACGCTTTACCTTTCCAAAACGAGTCTCCAACATTCTAAAAGGAGAGGGCTTGCTCAATGATGCTTCAGGTTTGGTGGCCTTTCGTGTGGCTCTAGCTGCATGGACCACTGGAGTCTTTTCCTTAGGGCCAAGCTAGTTGGGACTTGGTCATCTCTATTTTAGGAGGGTTTGCGGTCGGGATTGTGACAGCTGCTGTCAACCGTGGGCTTCAAAAATTACTGCTCAGTGTTCGGGCAACGGATATTGCCAGTGAACTCATTTTAGAATTGAGTCTCCCCTTACTGACCTTCTTTATCGCAGAAGAGATCCATGTATCAGGGATTATTGCGGTTGTCGTGGCTGGGATCCTAAAGGCTAGTCGGTTTTAAGAAAATTACCCTACTAGAAGCCAAGGTGGATACGGTCACGCATACGGTATGGAATACAGTCAATTTTGTCCTCAATGGGTCTGTCTTTGTCCTCTTGGGGATGGAGCTGGAGATGATTTCTGAGCCAATTTTGAGGACTCCCTTTTACAACAATCTGCTCTTGATTGTGACTGTTCTCTTATTGACGGGGCTCTTGTTCCTGATTCGCTTTTTGATGGTGTATGGATTTTACTGGTATCGGGGTTTCCGATTGAAAAAATCCATTGATAAGTATCTGAAAGATGCCCTCTTGTTGACCTTTTCAGGGGTCAAAGGAACAGTGTCAATTGCGACCATTCTCTTGATACCGACGAATCTAGAAGCAGAATATCCAGTTCTCTTGTTTTTAGTAGCAGGGGTCACCTTGTGTAGTTTCTTAATCGGACTTCTAGTCCTCCCAAAACTATCCGAGGGCAAAGAGGAATCCAATGATCATTTGATGCATATTGCTATCTTGAATGATGTCGTCATGCTATTGGAGAAAGAGTTGACGGTGACCAAGCAGAAGGGTCCTTTATACGCGGCGATTGATAATTATCATGGACGGATAGAAAATATGATTCTCAATCAGGAGGATAAGGCGACTCAAAGAGACTGGGAACAACTGAAACTCCTTATTCTTAGTATTGAGAACGATGGTTTGGAACAGGCTTATGAAGAAGGAAAGATTCGAGATAGAAGTTACCATGTCTATCAACGTTATCTTCGATCCATGGAGCAGAAGGTCAACCGCAATCTGTCATCGCGCCTGACCTATTATTTCTTGGTGCTCTTCCGCCTGCTCCGACTGCTGTTGCACGAGCTTGTGACCTTTGGGTTCCGGTATTCGGGCATGGAAAAACGGAGAGAATTACAAGCTCGAAGCCATTGACTATGACCAGATTACTGCCTTGTATCTGGCCAATACGGAAATCATTATCGAGAGTTTGGAAAACCTAAAAGGGATTTATCGGAGTACCTTGATTTCCTTCCTTCAAGAATCTCGTCTGCGAGAAACATCGTTGATTACCAGTGGTGCTTTTGTAGAGCGGGTTATCAATCGCATCAAGCCTAATAATATTGACGAGATGCTAAGAGGCTATTACTTAGAAAGAAAATTGATTTTCGAATATGAGGAGCAGCACTTGATTTCGGCCAAGTATGCGCGTCGCATGCGCCAAAATGTCAACGAATTGGAAAACTATTCCTTAAGAGAAAGTGCCAATACTCTTCCTTATGACATGATCAATTATGCTCGAAATCGGTAAAACGTGAGTTTCCGCTTTAATAGAAGAAAAAGAGATTGGCGACGCTTGTCCCAATCTCTTTGTTTTGTATCTTAGTAAGTCTTTTTAATGCTCTGGCTGGATATAATAGCGTTCTTCCCCGATTGGAATCAGCTGGACCTTTCCTCCATAGAAAAGCTGATAGCGTTTCTTGAGTGAGAATTTCCTCCTTAGGTCCCTTGGGCAAAACTTTGTCCCTCCTTGAGGAGAAGGACATGGCTAAAGGACTTGGTGATTTCCTCTGCATGGTGGGTGACAAAGAGAATGGTCGGTGCCTTTTCCATCTGCTTGATCTGTTGGATCAGCTGAAAGATCGCTTCCCGAGCAAATAAGTCAAGCCCACTGGAGGCTTCGTCAAAGATGAGAAGATCGGCTCTTCCATGAGACTACGGGCGATAAGAATCGTCTGTTTTTCCCCTTGAGAGAGGGTCCGGTATTTTCGTCCCAATCAAAGAAGCAGCACCGATGCGACGCAGCATGGATCGTGCTTCCTCGAGTTCTTTTTCTCCATAAGCTGTATAGAGAATGCTACTCTTGTATTTTCCCAGTGAGGACGATTTCTTCTGGGGATAGAGATTCAGGGATGCGCTCAGAAATAAAGGAACTGACCACCCCGATTCGCTTGCGGAGCTCAGGAATGCCCTCTTGTCCAAATTGTGTTCCAAGGACAGAAACTTCCCTTCCGTTTTCCAATATTCCGCCATTAGGAGACGGAGTAGGGTCGATTTGCCAGCACCATTCAGTCCAAGGATGGCCCAGGTTTCCTCCTTATTGACGGTCCAATTCAAACGGGAAAGGAGATTTTTTCCTTCTTTTCTGAGAGTGACGTCTTTCAGTTCAATTAAGCTTTCTTTCATCTTTTTAACCTTCATAAAAATATTCTCTATTTTACCATAAATATGATAAAATAGCAGATAGGAGGAAAGGGATGTTTCATAAAAGTAAATTATTTTTCTGGACCTGTGAAGTCCTATTATTAACGATTATATTCTATATTTGGGGAAGTATGGGAAGTCTGATCTCTCCCTTTGTATCCGTTCTGAATACCATTATTCTTCCATTTTTGATTGCTGGTTTCTTGTACTATATCACCAATCCAATCGTAGAGTTTTTGGAAAAGAAATTTCATCTGAATCGAATTTGGGGCATTCTATTAACTCTGGTAACCCTTTTTGGATTGATTATTTATGGGATTGTTTATATCCTGCCTATTTTGATCAACCAGTTGACAAGCTTGATTAATTCAACCCAAGGCTTTGTATTGGGAAGTGCAAAGTTTTGTAACGAAGTTATCGAAGAATCCAGCCTTTCAGAGTATCAATATTCAATCAACCATTCAGCAGTTAAACCTATCTTATGTGGATATTCTACAAAATATCTTAAACAGTGTGACCAATAGTTTAGGTAGTGTGGTGTCAACGATTGTCAATACACTCTTCATTTCTGGTGATGACACCGATATTCCTGGTTTACTTCTTGATTGATGGGAAAAAACTGCTACCGATGTTAGAGCGGACGATCCTGAAAAATGACCGGCGGAATATTACCTCTCTCTTAGTGAGTCTCAACCAAACAGTTTCTCGCTATATTAGTGGGTATTTCTATCGATGCTTTAATCATCGGGACTTTAGCCTTTATTGGCTACAGTTTTATCGGTTTGAAGTATGCCTTGGTCTTTGCCATTTTCTCAGCCTTGGCCAACCTCATTCCCTATGTTGGACCGACGATTGGCTTGATTCCTATGGTGGTTACCTATGCCTTCACAGATTTCAATATGATGATCAAAGCGGTCATCTTCATGCTCATCGTCCAACAGATTGACGGAAATATCCTCTACCCTCGGATTGTGGGAGGGAGTGATGAAGGTGCATCCCATTACCATCATGGTCCTCTTGCTCTTATCCAGTAACATCTATGGTGTGATTGGGATGGTTGTGGCCATTCCGGTTTATTCGATCGGTAAAGAGATCGTGAAATTCCTCGTGGCCTTGTATGAAAATCATAAAAAGACAAAGGAACAGCGCAAGCAAGAAGAGTATGGAATCATCAATAAATCCTAACAGAATAAACGAGAAGGGAATGGGTGACCATTCCTTTCAAATTGAAGATAAAATCTTCTAAAAAAACTTTCCTTAGGTGAGTAGGGACGTCAGCGAACTTCGTCGAAGTTCCAAGACTAATTATTGAGCCTAAGGTCTCAATAATTCCGAGTGCCTGAAACTTAATTGTTTCAGGCACTTTTCTCACAGCGGAAAGTTTTAGCTCTACTTGAATGACTCAAAAAATAAGAGTCATTTTTTGAAAATTATCTAGCTGTTTTATGTAAAACAATAGTATGTCTACGTTCAAAAAGGGAATGGGTGACCATTCCTTTTTGAGTATAGACTTAGACAGGATAGGCTAAGTACTTGAATCTTAAAGTTTTAGCTTTCCTTTAAGAAAATATGTTATAATGAATTAGTAATGATACAAAATCAAGGAGTTTCTATAAGATGATAGAATTGCTTGCCAAAAAGCAGCGACGCCAAATGCGTTTGCTAGAAACATTAATTCGTGAAAAGCGCTGGTTTCATTTGAAGGAACTCGCTGAAATGTTAGATTGTACAGAGCGGTCATTAAAGGAGGATCTTTCAAATTTACGGACGGTCTTTAATGAATTTTTGATTGAATCTTCGACAAATGGTATTAAGATTAGCTATGACGATTCGATTGGGATTGAGGTGGTGTACCATCACTTTTTTAAAGAATCTACAGCTTTCTCCCTCTTGGAATACTTGTTCTTCCATAAAGATGTTTCCAGTGACTTAATTTGTAGACGGTATGATCTCAGCCAGCAATCATTTTATCGCTTGATTCGAAATATCAACCAAATTATTCAGGAAAAGTACAATATCCGAATCACCTTGAATCCTCTGAATGTTGTGGGGGACGAGGTCGATATTCGCTTTTTCTATTCCCAGTATTTTGCAGAGCGGTATTATTATTTAGAGTGGCCATTTCCAGATATCAGAGAGCAAGTCATTATTGATTTCATCACCTTCTTCTATAAATTGACAGAAATCCACTGACTTATTCGATCTTCCATTCCTATAAAATCATGCTGACGGTCTACCTATACCGGATTAAGCAAGGTTATCGAATTGAAGGGGCCAATAATTTTGAACAATACGCTTATCTCTATCAAGAGCTCCCAAAAATCAATGAGATGCTTCGTTATTTTGGTTTGCAGCTGGGTGTAGAATTTAATGAAGAAACCATTGAACAACTCTTTATTATCTTCCTACAGAAACGCTTCTATTTTACCCCACAGGATTTAATCGACGCTACTGAGGAAGATGCTGTTACAAAAAAATCCTATATTTTAGCCTCTCAATTTCTTGATCACCTGAGTGAATCTTATGGGTTAGAACTTGAGAATTATGAAGAGATGATCATGCATATTCACAACACTGCCTATTTGGAGCGACGTGAAATCTTTGGTGAATTTCTTCTCTATGATACCAAGAGTTATACCAATGAGGATTATCGAACCCTCTTCCCTAAATTTTATCAGGATGTTGAAACTGGTTTGTATCACTATCTCAAAGAGATGGGCTTTCATGAAAATCCTGAAAACCTCAAGCATCAGATTTATACCGTATTTTCACATTGGGAAAATCTATTGCCTCAACTATTAAGGAGACGGACAGCTGTCAAAGTCTTAATCATTAGCCGATACGATGACCACCATGCTAAGTCCATGATTGATTTCTTAAAATTCTATTGTACGGATAACTTTGAGTTTTCACAGGTCATCAAAGCATGACTTTAATCTTCATGAACTAGAGCATACTGAGTATGATGTCATTGTTGCCAACTTTATGATTCCGAATATCAAAAGGGGAAAAAATTTATTTGTACAAGTAGTTTGACCCTTTTGGAACTTGTAGAAAAACTGAATGTACTCTTTTATGATTTTACACGTTATGGAGTATAACTGAGCCTTCCCTCCTCTTTTAGGAGGGAAATTTTTGCAACTATGCACCATTTTAAAATATGATATAATGGGCATTATTACTATACATTGAGGAGAATATCCATGGAAGACCCTGGCAGTCAGGATTTAATACTGCAATTTGTTTTACTATTTGTATTGACCTTATTAAATGCATTTTTCTCTGCAACGGAGATGTCGATGGTATCGCTGAACCGTTCTCGCGTAGAGCAAAAGGCTGAGGAAGGTGATAAGAAATATATTCGTCTCTTAAAGGTATTGGAAAATCCCAACCACTTTTTATCTACGATTCAGGTTGGTATTACCTTGATTACCATCTTGTCTGGGGCAAGCCTAGCAGATAATCTTGGGAAAGTAATCGCTTCTTGGATGGGAAATACGGAGACAGCACGTGCGATAGCTAGCTTCCTCTCACTGGCTTTTCTGACCTATATTTCAATTGTATTTGGTGAGTTATATCCGAAGCGTATTGCCATGAATCTGAAAGATAGCTTGGCTATTCGTACGGCTCCAATTGTTATTTTACTAGGAAAAATCGTTAGCCCCTTTGTCTGGCTCTTATCGGCATCAACCAATCTGGTCAGTCGTCTGACCCCTATGCAATTCGATGATGCAGACGAAGAGATGTCACGGGATGAGATTGCCTATATGCTGGCTAAGAGTGAAACGAGTCTGGATGCTGACGAGATTGAAATGTTGCAAGGAGTCTTTTCACTAGATGAGCTGATGGCGCGTGAGCTAATGGTTCCTCGTACGGATGCCTTTATGGTGGATATCCAAGATGATACCAGAGAAATCATCGAAAGTATCTTAAAAGCAGAATTTTTCTCGTATTCCTGTCTATGATGATGACAAGGACAATGTCATTGGTCTGATCCATACCAAACGTTTGCTTAATGAAGGTTTTGTGAATGGATTTGATAACATCGCTCTTCGCAAGATTCTTCAGGAACCACTCTTTGTACCGGAAACGATTTTTGTTGATGATCTCTTAAAAGAGCTCCGGAATACACAAAATCAGATGGCCATTTTGCTCGATGAGTATGGAGGAATGGCTGGTCTGGTAACCTTGGAGGACCTTCTTGAGGAAATCGTCGGTGAAATTGATGATGAGACCGATAAGGCTGAAAATGACGTATTTGAAATTGAACCCAAACCTCTATATTGTGCAGGGGATTGTGACCCTAAATGACTTTCAATGAGTATTTTGATGTGAAGTTGGAAAGTGATGATGTGGATACCATTGCAGGCTACTACCTGACTGGGTGTTGGTCGGATTCCAGGTCACAAGGAACGCTTGAGTTTTGAAGTAGACAGCATGAAGAAGCATTTAATCCTTACAAACGATAAGGTGAAAAATGGTCGTGTCACAAAGGTGAAGGTTGAGGTCAGTGATCTAGTCGATGAAGATGAGCAAGCGACAAAAGTTCAAGAATAAAGAACATCAAATCAGGGAGTTTCCCTGATTTTTTTATATTCATTTTAGTTGAGTTTGCATCTCTCACCAAATTAATTTATAATAAAATAATTAGTGGTTATAAGGAGATAGCAATGAAACAAGAAGAATGGTTAGCAGAGTTTGAGAGAGCCCATGGTCGACCAGCCAATCAAGAGGAGATCCAACAGGTTTTTGGTGCGTTTGGAAGTCCTGAAACACAAGCGACACCGAATACGCCCGTAAGCCCAATTCAATCTCCATTTGAGGGAACAGCTCCTGTTTCCAATCAAGGACAATTTGGAGGTCCCTTACCGTTTCCAGAACAAGCCAAATTTGGAGGAGCAGCGCCAGCCCCAGAGCAAACGCCATTTGGAGGAGCAACGCTAGCGCCAGAACAAACACCATTTGGAGATTCGATACCAGCATCAGAGCAAACACAGTTTGGAGGAGTAGCGCCAACTCCAGAGCAAACGCCATTTGGAGGTGCAACACCAGCCCCAGAACAAACACAGTTTGGAGGTACAGGCCAAGCCCCATTTGGAGGTGCAAGTCCAACTCCAAATCAATTCCAAGGTGGAACAAGTCCGTATCAACATCAAGGACAGGCTTTTGGACAAGGTGGAACTCAGCCACAAGCTCCTGTTCAGGAGGCGGCTCAAGCAGGAGCGCCCTTCGCATCTTATAACAACGCTCAGATGCAGGGAGGCTATCCCAAACAATGGGCAACTGAATTACCAGGCTAATTCCCCATATATGGGACAAGCTCCAATGCCAGGTAAGAAGTCTAAAAAAGGGCTGATTATTGGTTTATGTAGTCTTGTTGCTGTTGCAGTTTTATCTGTGCTTGCATTTTTCTTTTTTGCTAAAAATCCAAATAGTATTCAAGGAAAATGGTCAGCTACTCCTGAAATGAAAAAGACAATGAAGTCTGCTTTTTCAGGAACTTTCTCTACTACATCAGATATTTCTAGTGAATTTGTAAAAGATATGGATATGATCGTAGAGGTAAAGGGGAAAAAAGTAACCATCAGTGTGATTGGTAAGATTGATTTCAAGGGAGCTGCAAAGGAACTCTATGATGATGGGGACAATGATTTTTACTCTGTTGAGGATGCCTTAGACTATATCCAAGAAAACAGTGAGAATTCCTATTTAGAGGATATGGGACTTGAAATCGATGTGAAAAAAGGCACTCTTAAAATGGTAGCCTTTGAAGGTGAGGTAGATGAAAAAGATCACCGATTCATTCAGGATGAAGATGCGAGTCATTTCCTTAAATACGATCTCAAGTATAAAATTGAAAATGGAACGCTGAAAGTTTCCGTGGATGGAAATGATTATGGAATTGAATACACCTTTAAAAAATAAGATATTCGCTCATTTTGTGCCCTAATCGGGCACTTTTTTGTTGATATACGTAGAAAAAAATAAGATAATTAAAAAAATTCTGAATTTAGGCTTGACAGCTTGAAAAATTTTCGGTAAGATAGTCAACATAAAAAAACGAAAGCAGAATCTTATGAAAAACACGAACTCCACATTGTTGAATCAAAACTTTTACTTTAGCTACTTTAGATAATGTTTGTAGACATGAACTCATGGATGCAAACGAAACGAGCAATTTGTTTGTATCTATGTGGCTAAGATTTTTGATTGTGGTCCATATAGATGATATCTAAATGGACGGCAATGCTGGCATACTTTTAAGTTTGTGAGGAATGATACCAACCGTTTAGAATCATCTAAACGGTTTTTGTATTCTGTTTGAATGTTTTAGATAAGGAGACATGTTTCATGAAAATTGTAAAGAAGTTAATTGCCCCGGTCCTGGTAGTTGGTCTACTGATGACCTCCCTCTTGACCCTCCACCACTTGAAGACCTCTAAGCATCAAAAGATTAAGATTGGGATTTCCCAGTATATTACCCATAAGTCTCTAGATGCGACTCGAAAAGGCTTTGTCGAAGAGTTAGCCAAACAAGGTTATGTGGATGGAGAAGAGATTGAAATTGATTATCAAAATGCCCAAGGGGAGCAGCGAAATTTGAAAAATATTTCAAATCAATTGTCACAGGAAAGTGATCTTGTATTTGCCATTGCGACTCCATCAGCACAAAGTATCGCCAATACAAGCAAAACGACCCCGGTAGTCTTTTCTGCAGTGACGGACCCTTTGGCTGCCAAGTTGGTCAAGAACTTGGATCAGCCTGGTGGCAATGTGACAGGAACGAGCGACCAATCTTCAGATGCCATTGCTACGCAAGTCGATCTGATTCAAAAGGTTTTGCCAACAGCTAAGACAATCGGTATCCTCTATACGCAAAGTGAACCCAACTCCGTCGTTCAAAAAGAGGAAGCTAAGAAGGTCCTTGAGGCCAAAGGCTACCGTGTCGTCGAGAAGACCATTTTAGACAGTAATAATGTGAAAGCGGCAGCTGATAGTTTGATGTCAGAAGTCGATATGGTCTTTGTCCAACAGACAACATCATTTCTTCCACAATGGAAACCATTAAGCAAGTGTCTTTGAAACATCAGGTTCCAGTTATTGGAGGTCTCGATTGAAATGGCCCAAGTAGGAGGGCTCTATACCTATGGGACAGACTACACCGAGTTAGGGCGTCAATCTGCCCGGATGGCGATTCGTATCCTGAAAGGGGAAAAGGCAGCCAATCTGGCAGTGGAGGCCCCTAAGAAATCTAGAATTGTATGTCAACAAAGAGATGGCTAAGAAATTAGGGAATTGATCTCTCTGGTATAAACGAAAAGAAATAGGAGATGGATGATGGATTTAGTATTATCAAGTTTATCTGAAGGTTTATTGTGGTCGATTATGGCCATTGGTATTTTCTTAACATTCCGCATTTTAGATATAGCGGATATGACAGCAGAAGGGGCTTTCCCACTTGGGGCTGCAGTCGTTGCGTCCCAAATCCAAGCAGGGCAAAACCCTTGGCTAGCGACCCTCTTCTCGATTTTAGCAGGGATGCTAGCTGGATTGGTCTCTGGTCTTCTTCATACCAAGATGAAGATCCCAGCGCTCTTAACAGGGATTGTGACTCTGACGGGTCTCTATTCGATCAATATTAAGATCATGGGGGGGTGTCCCTAATTTATCCATTGGAGATTCTAGTACCATTTTCAAGTCTGTGATGGGATTGGGTTTGTCCAATGAGGAGGCGGTCTTTGCTGTTAGTATTGCTTGTTTGTTATTGGTCTGTCTGATTTTGACCCTCTTGATGAAAACCCAGATTGGTTTGGTTCTTCGTTCGACTGGTGACAATATCCCGATGAGTGAAGCCAATGGGGTGAATGTGGACACCATGAAGATTTTCGGTTACATGATTTCCAATGGCTTGGTGGCATTGTGTGGGGCTCTCTTCGCTCAGACAGATGGCTTTTCAGACGTGACTTCTGGTACAGGGACCATCGTCGTAGGACTCAGTGCTGTTATTTTAGCAGAAGTCTTGATCCATGATTTGAGCATTGGAGGACGCTTGCTTTCGATTGGAGTGGGGGCAATTGTCTACCGCCTCATTATCCTCAATATCTACGAAATTCCAAACCTAGACCAAAACTTGGTCCGTTTGTTTAACGCTATTCTCTTGGCCTTGGTCTTGTTCGCCCCAGAAGCCCAGAAACGTCTCAAGATTCGTGGATTGAAATTAACCAGCAACTAGAAGGAGAAGATAAATGGCAACATTGTTAAAAATTGAAGATATCCATAAGACATTCGAAGCAGGTACGGTCAATGAAAACCATGTTCTCAAAGGCTTGGATCTGACAGTAGAAGAAGGAGATTTCATTTCTGTCATCGGAGGAAATGGAGCCGGTAAATCGACCTTGATGAATATTCTGGCAGGTGGCCTGCAAGTGGACCAAGGAGATATCCTTTTGGAAGGAAAATCCATTAAGCAGACTAGTGTTCGGAAGCGTGCCAAGGATATTGCGCGTGTTTTCCAGGATCCTAAGATGGGGACGGCTTCCCGCTTGACCATTGAAGAAAATATGGCCATTGCTAAAAAACGTGGGAGCAAAACGGGGACTCAGTTGGGGGGTCAAAGAAAAAGAACGCGAGGAATTTAAAGCAGCCTTGAAGGAACTCAATATTGGCTTGGAAAATCGCCTCAAAGTGGACACGCAATACTTATCAGGGGGACAACGGCAAGCTTTGACCTTGGTCATGGCTGCCTTGGTCAAACCAAAACTCTTGCTACTGGATGAACATACCGCAGCGCTTGATCCCAAGACCAGTGAAATGGTCATGGAATTGACGCAAAAAATCGTGGAAAGCCATGATTTGACAACCTTGATGATTACGCATGATATGAACCATGCCATCGCATATGGCAATCGTTTGATCATGCTCTACCAAGGCAAAATCGTGGTCGACGTTAAAGGGGAAGAAAAGAAGAACCTGACGGTTGAAGACTTGATGCGCCTTTTCCATCAGAATAGTGGTGAAACCTTGGTGAGTGACGAATTGGTTTTAGGATAAACGAAAAAGGATGGAGATTCCATCCTTTTTATTGATCTCGTCTGCCACATCAAGCTAAAGCTGTTCCTTTTTCCCTAGTAAGCTAGCTGCGAGAACAAGGCTGAGTCCTGCTAAGAAGAGGAGGTATGAACTGAGTTCAGCATTCGTTTTTGGAAGTTGTCCTTGTGAAGCCTGGTCTTGTTTAGAGTTGGGAACACTCATCAAAGTATCACCGGCCTTCCTTGGACTAGTGTTCTCTGAATTTGGTTTGTATGGCTCCCTTCTTTCTGATACAGTCGGCTCAATTTTCTCATGAAGACTTGAAATGAATGGTATAGTTTCTGATTTTGCGTTGTAGACAATGGCATAGGTTCCTAACTCTTGTGCCATGAATTCAATCATGCCCTCTCGTAGTGTAAATGCTAATGGTTGGAGTTCTTTGATTAGGAGTCAAGACATAGACTTGCTTCACTTCTTTTGATAGTGGAATTCGAACCAATACACTTCCTTTGACTGGAACTGGATTCCCTTCTTTATCCTTGAGTTGAAGGTTGAAAGCATCGTAGATTTTGCCAAATAGTCCTTGGTCAAGGACCTTTTGAATCTCTAAATGACTGTCACTACCAATCTCATTTTCTCCACTAATGACCTCTACCTGGCTTGCTTGGTCTTTCAGTACTCGAAGGACATATTCAGGTAGAGAGTGGTTAGCTGCCTCCTGTCCAGCAGTGCCGATTGGTTCTGTGTACTCAGGAAGGGTCACTACAGGAGGTTCTTGGTCTCCCAAACTTGTCACAATAGCAGGTAAGAGAGAGACGACTGGACTAGTGATGGTCTTTCCTCGGATGGCATAGGCTGAGATGATCTGAGTTTGTTTTTGATGAGCAGTTTCTGGGATCGGTAATTCAACTTGGTGGTCCTTAATCGCTAACACTCGATTTCCATCTGATAGGGTGACATGGGAATCATCGGTTTTCTTGAGGAAAACAGGATCTTTTTCCCCAGGGAAATGAAGGGCAATAGCATCCCACTCCCCAGACGGAAGTGTGAGGGTAATCGTCTGATCGCCTGCTTTTATTGGGGCCAGGCTTGGAGTATCTAGGGATACTGTTGACGGCTTCAGGATGTCAAATGAATCCAGAGAAATCATCTTTCTGTCATCAGGAGAGTTAGGATCCACTGTCAGGGTGAGGATATGATCTCCATTGCTTAAGTTTGTATACTCGCCAATCAACACATTCTTTCATAGTCAGCACTTGAGTAGAAGTCCAAACTTGGCATTTCTTTTCCATCTATGGTGACTAAGGCTTTTCCATAGTCAGAAGATTTTAAGCCGTAAATACGAATACCTGTACCAGTGAAAGGAATGGTTGCTTTGGCCTCTGAATACTGAGATGGATCCACGTTTTGGAGAGTCGAATATTTTTCTGTCGTTTGATATAAGCCTGATTCATTCCAGTCCTTGAACAAGGAGCCATAGTGGATACGAGGATCTCTGTCATCCATCTTTTCAACAGTCGCCCCTTGACCCGGATAGATTTTAAAGTAATCCAAGGAAATTTTTGAGCGTCCATTCCCTCGGTTCAAATGCTCCTTCTTCACTGTTAGAGTCAGGAGGTGCTCTCCATCAGGAAGTCCTGTGAAACGACCGATTAGAGCACTTTTTTCCGTTTCTCCCGATGTGTGGAAATCTAGGTCTCCTACTTTCTTGCCATCGATTTGTACTTCTGCTAGGCCTAATTCAGATGATTTGAGACCATAGATTTCAATTCCTCGTCCATTAAAAGAAATTCTAGCAGTGGCATCGTTGTCAGAATAACTATCGACAGTTAGGTCAGCATATTTTTCAGTTCCTGCAAATAGGTCAGCATCCTCCCAGTTATGGAAGGCAGGACCATATTGAACACGAGGATCTCTGTCGTCCATCAATTCGACAACTGGTTGGATTGACGAAGATTCTGATGCTTGCCCTTGAGCGCTCCCCAATCATGGCTCTAACAGAATAGCTATAGCTGTGAAGAGAATCAATGGAGCGGTCGATGAAATGAGTGACATTGGTTAGGAATTCCTTGATAGAAGGAGTATCACTGCTTTCATCTTTGCTTTCTCGACGGATGACATAGTGGGTCGCATCTGTAACTGGATTGAAATCGAGTTCAGCTGTTACAGCATCCTTTTCTCACAGCAGATAGGCGAGTGACCCGCTCTGGTAACTTTTCAAAGATGATCTGATCCCCTTTTTGAGTGGCAATCTGAATCCGATTGTCTTCAGAAGAGTTGGTTTGATTTCTTTCCCGTTAATCTTGACAATACTCGATTCGATGTCTGGATAATCGACCACTAAATCTCCACCTGCATGGGAAAGGAAAGCTAATGTCTCAAGATTTTTTTCTTTCCATTTCATGCTGACTTCGAAAGTTGCCACGAGCCACGAGACCCTGAGACTTGACCGTCTTTCCAGGCATCTGGAAGGGCTGGTAATGGGGCAATATAGCCTGTGTGAGATTGAAGGAGCATTTCTGCCATACCACTGGTTGCACCAAAGTTCCCATCGATTTGGAAAGGTGCATGGGTATCCCAGAGGTTTTCTAGAGTTGAAGACTTGAGCTGTTCAGCCAACAAACGATGAGCGCGGTTTCCGTCTAAGAGACGAGCCCAGAGGTTAATTTTATTAGCCTTGGACCAACCTGTATCCACCATCTCCACGATGGTTTAGAGTTGCTCGTGCGGCCTCCAGATATTCAGGCTGGTCCTTATCAAATAGAGTACCTGGGAAGAGTCCAACTAGATGGGAAACGTGGCGGTGATGGTTTTCAATGCCTTCGTTGGTGAATTGAGGACTGTCTTCCTCGTACCATTCCTTGATACGGCCGTCTTGGTTGATGTGGAGTGGTTTGAGCTTGTCAAATTTAGCCTTCACTTCTGTCACCAAATCTTGGTCGACATTGAGGTGATTGGCTGCCTCAATATAGTCGTGGAAGAGTTGCCAAACTAGAGATTGGTCGAAAGTATTTCCGATCGTGATAGTACCATGCTCTGGCGAGTAAGACGGAGAAGAAACCCAACGGTCACTAGCCTTGTCGTAGTGCAAGAAGGAATTCCAGAACTTGGTTGTTTCCTTGAGCATTGGGTAAATCTTTTCTTTGAGATAAGCCTCATCCTTGGTGAATTTATAGTAGTCATAGACATTCTGCATCATCCAAGCATTGGCAGCAGGAGACCAACCCCAATAATAATTCCAACCAGGAGTAGTCCATCCAAATGGTGTCGCCTGAGTATGAACCAGCCATCCATTTTCCTGACCTTCTTTGGATTCGATACCGGCAGATTCTTTAGCAGCAATACGGCCATAGTAACGCATGTCATCGATATAATTGATCATTGGCTTAGCCGTTTCTGCAAGATTACTCATGTAGGCAGGCCAATAGTTCATTTGTAGGTTGACATTGAGGTGGTAATCAGCGTTCCAAGGTGGATTATCTACAGCATTCCAGACTCCCTGCAAGTTGGCAGGAAGGGCATCTGTCCGGTTACGAGAAGAACTGATCAGTAGGTAACGTCCGTATTGGAAGAAGAGTTCTTCTAGTTCTTGCCCTTTTGTAGGATCATAGGTTTGGAGAGCTTCTTTTGTCGTTTGGCTAGACTTATTACCACCAAGATTTAGTTGAACACGATTGAAGAGACTTTGATAGTCCTTGATGTGGTTATTTTTTAGAGTTTCATAATCTTTTGTCTTGGCAGCTTCTACGATAGACTTAACAGTATTTTCTACGTCAATATCCTTGCGGTAATTGGTTTTTGGATTTTGAGCATAATTAGTCTTGGCACTGAGTAAAAGGGTCGCATAGCTGGCTCCTGTAACAGTTAAATAGCCATCTTGGGCTGTGACTTGTCCATCTGTCTTGATTCCAAGATAAGAGGCAAATTGAAGGCCATTGTCTTTGACAGTACCCTTGAGCAAGATACCATTTGAATCGGTCGTGACTGCTCCCTGTTTATAGTTCGAATATTCCCAAGAGTAGTCACCATTCGCAAGTAAATCCTCTGTCAAGCTATTCCAAAGGGTAAAATCGAGGGTCTTATTCCCTTTTTTACTCAAATGGGTCACAGTAACATCATCCGGATAGCTAGAGAAGGTTTCGCGTTTAAAGGTGGTTCCATCCTGGCTATAAGAAGTAGTTGTGATAGCTTCGGTAATATCTAAGTCACGGTGATAGTCGGTAACGTTCTCCAAACCTTTCTTTTGGTTGTTAAAGACCATGAAAGATATCACCGAAAGATAAGTAGAGTCCGTATTGAGCGTTGTTTGGTCCTACTAGATTTTCTTCGGCTAACTGTTTCGCTTTTTGGCGGTCTCCGGCTTCAAGGGCCTTACGGATTTCTGCTAAGACTTTGTAGCGATCTTGGTAGTTTCCTCCGTTGTAGTCGGTGCTATCCGGTTGTGGTCCACCAGACCAAAGAGTTTTTTCGTTATATTGGATTCTTTCCTCGCCGATGAGTCCGAAAACCTTAGCGCCCATTTCTCCATTTCCGACTGGGAGAGCTTGCTTTTCCCACCCATCATAGCTAGCAGCAGCAGGTTGATTGTAGCTTAAATGATAATCTGTTTGTTTGGTCACGGGAGTCTCAACTTTCATAGTTTCCCTTTCTTCATTTGGCTCAATCGAAGTAGTCGAAGTGGCTGTATGCTTGCTTTGAACTTCTGTATCAGGTGACGAGCTTTTTTCTTCAGAAATAGGAGCGATATACGGATTTTCTGGTTTGGCTTCTCCGGTTCCATCAGTCGGGCTCTCTATGGCTGGGGCAGCTTCAAGGTGGTTGCTTTCGTTTTGGCTTCCAACAATACTATCAGCACCTACCTGGTGTGAGCCGAGAAAAATGGCTCCTAATAAAACAGAAGCCGTACCAACAGTTAGTTTGCGGATACTATAACGACAGGATTTTTCCAAAAATCTTTGGTCCATAGAACTCTCCTCTAATTTTTGAGACCGCTTACATTTTTAGTTAAAGACAGTCCCTTCATATTTATTTCTATCATATCCCAATTTAATAGGGAAACAGGAAAATGTCAATAGCTTTTAGGTAAGATGCATATTTGAGAGTGTTATTTCTTGAAATAGTAGAGAAATAAGAGATAAATAAGCTATTATTTTGGGCTGAAAACAGTTTTCATTTTCGGATATCGTAAAAAAAACAGTTGAGTCCATTCTCAACTGTCAGCGGAGTACTTTATTTTTGATGTCTTTTTGCATAGTCGACAAAAGTGAAACTTGTCTAATTTGTGTCGACTTTCGGTGAACTGGAATTGTCGTCCGTCTGCTAGGTGAACTTGGGAGCGGACCGTCACCACGTGTTGGTCTTTCCCAAGATCCAATAAGATTTTGTCGCGATTATCGATTGGTGAGATCATGATTCTTAAGATATTAAAAAAAGATAAACGGCTCTTCGTTTTCTTTTTTTGCCATAGAGAATAGGAGCAATCAAGAGCGACTGGAAGGGCCTGTACTAATACAATGGGTTGAAATTGAAAAACAGTTTATTTTCTAAAAAATCATTAAAATCCTTTTATTCACAAGGAATCATGGTATAATAAAACCATAAAACGTTTTCAAGAGAGAAGGACAAGACATGGAAAATGAAACAGTTGACTATGGAAAAGTAACAGGAATGGTACACTCTACAGAAAGCTTCGGTGCAGTGGATGGACCAGGGATCCGTTTTATTGTCTTTCTTCAAGGCTGTCAAATGCGGTGTCAGTATTGCCATAACCCGGATACTTGGGCTATGGAAACCAACATGTCTAGAGAACGAACAGTGGATGATGTCCTAGAAGAAGCCCTCCGCTATCGAGGATTTTGGGGTCAAAAAGGTGGGATCACGGTTAGTGGTGGAGAAGCCCTCTTGCAGATTGACTTTTTGATTGCCCTCTTCACCAAGGCTCAAGAGTTGGGCATTCATTGCACGCTCGATACCTGTGCTCTGCCTTTCCGCAATACCCCTCGTTACCTGGAAAAATTTGATAAATTAATGGCAGTGACAGACTTGGTGCTTCTGGATATCAAGGAAATTAACGATGAACGGCACAGATTTGTAACCAGTCAGACGAAACAAGAAATATTTTAGCCTGTGCCAAGTATTTGTCTGATATTGGCAAAACCCTGTCTGGATTCGTCACGTCTTTGGTGCCTGGGCTTTGACAGACCGAGATGATGACCTGATCGAACTTGGGAAAATTTGTTAAAACCCTTAAAAATGTCGATAAATTTGAGATTCTGCCTTACCATACTATGGGGGAATTCAAATGGCGGGAATTGGGTATTCCGTACAAGTTGGAGGGTGTGAAACCACCGACAAAAGAACGGGTTCAAAATGCAAAAGATTTGATGGAAACGGAAAGTTACCAAGATTACCTGAAACGGGTTAAAGGATAAAATAAATCGAGACAGTTGGTCCTTCCAGCTGTCTTTTTCTGATGAAAATGAACAACTATCCCTTTCTTTAAAACGGAAAAACGTGCTAAAATAGAGTGAATCTACAAATGAAAATGAAGAGGTAGAAACATGTCAAAAATTCTCGTTTTTGGTCACCAAAATCCTGACTCAGATGCTATCGGTTCATCTGTAGCCTTTGCTTATCTTGCAAAAGAAGCATACGGTTTGGATACAGAAGCAGTGGCTCTAGGAACTCCAAATGAAGAAACAGCTTTCGTATTGGACTATTTTGGTGTGGAAGCACCACGCGTGATCACATCAGCTAAAGCAGAAGGTGCAGAGCAAGTCATCTTGACGGACCACAATGAATTCCAACAATCTGTATCAGATATCGCTGAAGTAGAAGTTTACGGTGTAGTGGATCACCACCGTGTGGCTAACTTTGAAACTGCTAGCCCACTTTACATGCGTTTGGAACCAGTTGGTTCAGCATCTTCTATCGTATACCGCATGTTCAAAGAACATGGTGTAGCAGTGCCAAAAGAAATCGCAGGTTTGATGCTTTCAGGTTTGATTTCAGATACTCTTCTTTTGAAATCTCCAACAACTCACCCATCTGATAAGGTGATTGCACCTGAATTGGCTGAATTGGCTGGTGTCAACTTGGAAGAATATGGTCTTGCCATGCTCAAGGCTGGTACCAACTTGGCAAGCAAATCAGCAGAAGAATTGATTGACATCGATGCTAAGACTTTTGAACTCAACGGAAACAATGTCCGTGTGGCTCAAGTGAATACAGTTGATATTGCTGAAGTTTTGGAACGCCAAGCTGAAATCGAAGCAGCCATCCAAGCCGCCAATGCAGCTAACGGCTACTCTGACTTCGTTTTGATGATTACTGACATCGTCAACTCAAACTCAGAAATTTTGGCTCTTGGTGCCAACATGGATAAGGTAGAAGCAGCTTTCAACTTCAAACTTGAAAACAATCACGCTTTCCTTCCAGGTGCCGTTTCACGTAAGAAACAAGTGGTATCCTCAATTGACTGAAAGCTTTAATGCATAATGATAGATGGGGAAACCCATTATAAAAAAGGAGTTTCGACTCCTTTTTTGCTAGGAGAGAAGCATGTTAGAATCTGGCGATTTGATTTTTGTGAGAGAAAATACGGAAATGGGGCAGGCCATCCAGGCCTCGACAGGTAACTACAGTCACGTGGCTATCTTTTTGAACGGACAGATCTATCATGCTACGATGGAAGGTGGTGTTCTTTCCCAGTCACCCGAAGATTTCTTTGAAGCTGGAAAAGTCTATGACCTTTATCGCTATGTGCAGATTGATTGTCCAGAGGTCAAAAAACGAGCAGAAAACCTTTTAGGGTCTCCCTACAATGCGTCTTTTTATCCAGATGGAGATGGTTTCTATTGTTCCCAATTCATCGCTGAACTACTTCCTATCTTTGAAACCATTCCCATGAAGTTTGGAGATGGGGAAGAGGAGATTAGTCCGTTCTGGCTGGATTACTACAAGGAGCTTGGTCTAGCTGTACCTTTAGATCAGCCCGGGACCAACCCGAGTCAGTTAGCCCAATCACCCCATCTACAGTTTAAAGAAAGGTATTTGGATGATTCGAATCATTAATCCCACACGTTTAACACGTCAGCCATTTTTCAAGGACTTGATCAACTATTTGGACCAGCACGACGATGTGATCCTGCGGCAAATCAAGGCCCAATTTCCGGATCAACCAGTGGATAAGCTGATGGAGGAATATATCAAAGCGGGCTTCATCCTTCGAGAAAATAAACGCTACACTCTCAATTTGCCTTTCTTAGAGTCAGCTGATCGAGTTGAACTGGATCAAGAGGTCTTTGTTCGAGAGGACAGTGCAGTTTATCAAGAATTAAAAGCCAAGGTCTTCCAAACAGAACTCCGCAATACTACCAATGCAGCGATTTTGATAGAGGAGACTGACTTCGAACGACATGCACAGACACTTTCCAATTACTTCTACAAGGTGAAACACCAATACCCTTTGACGGAGGAGCAAGAGAAACTCTATGCTATTTTGGGCGATGTCAATCCCTGAGTATGCTCTTAAGTATATGACCAGCTTTTTGCTCAAGTTCCTCAAAAAAGAAGAAGTCCAGCAAAAGCGCAGAGACATCTTTGTTGATAGCTTAGAAGTCTTAGGCTATATCCGCAAAAATGATGAAGGCAAATATGAATTAGCAGTGGACTTGGACAAGGAAAGACTGGTGTTTATGAAGCAATAAAAAGGCTAGGAATTTTCCTAGCCTTGTTTCGTTTGATTAAAGGTAACGTTCAGCAATGGCGGCATCACCTGGATATTCTTCTTTTACGCCATTGACGATTTGGTAGCAGTCAGCTCCTTTTCCGGCGATAATGACGGCATCTTCAGGCTTGCTGGTCGTTGCCATAGCTACTTGAATGGCTTCTTCGCGATCTGCGATTTTTTCGACAGGGCGCGTGATGAAACTGCTAATCTCTTCAGCGATAGCCAAAGGATCTTCATAGTTGGGATCATCCGCTGTGAGGAAGACTTGGATCTCAGGATGGTCTTCTAAGAGTAAGCCAAAGTCCTTTGCGGCGGCTTTCTCCCTTATTACCGGTTGATCCAAGGACCAGTGAAATCGTCCCCGTTTGATGGGTTTCAACAACTGAGAGCAGTTTTTTCAAGCTATCTCCATTATGGGCATAGTCGATGAAGACCTTGGCTCCATTTTTTGCTGAGTCAAGACTTCCATTCGGCCAGGAACGCGCGTCTTAGCAATCCCTTTTTGGATATCCCTCAAGACTCGCTCCTAGGCGAAGGCAGGCAAGACCTGCAGCCACAGCATTTTCTTGGTTGAAGTGACCGATGAGCTGGGTATCATAATCTCCCGCCAGCTTGCCAGTGACAGAAAAGCTAAAGGCTTTTGGAGTTTCTGGACTTGGTTGCTTGATTGACTACCGTAGAAGTCGTGGTCTTGCTCAGCGACTTGTTCCGCAAGAATCTCAAAATGATCCATATCGCTATTGACGACAACAGCACGGCTATTTTCCATCAAGAGACGTTTGTGGTAGAAATAGTCTTCGAAAGGTTGGATGCTCAATTGGTCCAATATGGTCAGGGCTGATGTTGAGGAAGACACCGACATCAAAGGTCAGACCGTAAACCCGTTTCACCAAATAAGCTTGGCTAGAAACTTCCATAATCAGGTGGGTCCGATCGTTGGCAACTGCCTGGGCCATCATTTCAAAAAGATCAATGCTTTCTGGAGTGGTCAAGGTTGATTTGAAGAAGGTCTTGCCATCCAAGGTTGTATTCATAGTGGATAGCATGGCTGGACGGTGTCCTTGCTCAAGAATCTTGTAGGCATAGTAAGCAGAAGTCGTTTTGCCCTTGGTCCCTGTAAAAGCTAAGAGTTTTAGCTGGCGCTCAGGGTGGCCATAGAATTCCATGGCAATCAAGCTCATAGCCTGTTTGATATCCGTAACGATAATGGCTGGGATGCTGACCTCAAAGTCTTGCTCAGCGACATACCACTGGAGACCTTGCTCGATCGCTTGCTCCAAAAATTCCTTCTTGAAATTTGCCCCCTTGACAAAAAAGAGGGTCTCGGAGTTGACCTTTCGACTATCGTAGCTAATTTGATTAAAAGAAACACCACTTGCTGAATAGTGGTATTCTCCGTCTTGTAGGATCTCACGAAAGTTATGATCCTCTTTTAAAATGTTTAGTACAGTTTCTATCTTTATCATAATCCTATTTTAAACTGAAAGACCTTATTTTACAAGTGTAAAGGAAAAGTTTATAATGAAAGAAGACTATAAAGCAGAGGAAACATATGAGTAACGAAACAAGTAATCAACAGGCCCAGATGCTTCGAGGTACAGTCTGGTTAACAGCCAGTAATTTCATTAGTCGTCTCTTAGGAGCGGCCTATATCATCCCTTGGTATATCTGGATGGGCAAGCATGGCGCAGAGGCAAACGGTCTCTTTACCATGGGCTACAATATCTACGCTTGGTTTTTGCTGATTTCAACAGCAGGCGTCCCAGTAGCAGTCGCTAAGCAGGTGGCCAAGTACAATACCAAGGGGCAAGAAGAGCACAGTTTTGCCATGATTCGTGGCTTCCTTAAGTTCATGTCTTTATTGGGCTTGGTTTTTGCTATTATCATGTATGTGCTTTCCCCAGTATTTGCAAATCTGTCTGGAGGTGGGAAAGACCTAATCCCTGTCATGCAGAGCTTGTCTTGGGCAGTCTTGATTTTTCCTTCCATGAGTGTCGTTCGTGGCTTCTTCCAAGGGCATAACAATCTGAAACCTTACGCCATCAGTCAAATTGCTGAGCAAGTGATTCGGGTTATCTGGATGCTCTTGACAGCTTACTTCATTATGAAGGTCGGCTCAGGTGATTACGTTGAAGCCGTAACCCAGTCCACTTTTGCAGCCTTTATTGGGATGGGAGCGAGTCTTCTAGTCCTCGTCTATTACCTCTGGAAAACAGGGCTTCTACAGCACATTATTCATCGCCCGGAGTCTGATAGCCAGATTGATACCAAGGCTCTCTTGTGGGATACCATTCGTGAAGCGATTCCGTTCATTGTGACAGGATCAGCTATTCAACTCTTTCAAATTATCGACCAGATGACCTATAGCAATGTCATGTCTTGGTTCACCAACTTCACTCGTTCAGAGCTTTTGGTTCAGTTCAGTTACTTCTCAGCGAATCCGAACAAGATCACCATGATTTTAATTGCAGTTGCGACATCGATCGGTGGGGTGGGAATCCCTCTTCTTACAGAGAACTATGTCAAGGGTGATTTCCGGGCTGCAGGTAAGCTGGTTCAAGATAATTTGACCATGCTAGTAGCCTTCTTGCTTCCAGCGACGATTGGAGCAGTAGCCATTGCAGAGCCTCTCTATACGGTCTTTTACGGGAAACCAGATTCCCTGGCTTTGGGACTCTTTATCTTAGCCATGTTACAAACGGTCATCCTAGGCTTGTATACGGTTCTCTCTCCAATGATCCAGGCTCTTTTCCAAAATCGGAAGGCAATTCTTTACTTTGGCTATGGAGTATTGGTAAAACTGATTCTCCAAGTACCGTTCATTTATGTCTTTAAAGCCTATGGTCCTCTTCTTTCTACTACAATTGGTCTCATGATTCCGATTGTTCTTATGTACAAGGAAATTCATCAGGTGACTCATTTCAATCGCAAGACAGTCTTCAAACGGAGCTTATTGACAGCCATTCTCACCTTGATCATGCTCTTGGTGGTCCTAGTTGCAGGCTTTATCCTCGGCTTGGTGATCAAACCAAATGGTCGAGTGACAAGCATGATTTATGTAGCTCTGATTGGTGGTGTTGGAATCGTGGTATACGGTGGCCTCGGTCTTCGTCTTCGTTTCTTAGATCGCTTCATTGGTAGCAAGGCAGCTAGTCTTCGAAATAAATTTCATATTTCATAATCAGTAGAGGTTGGGGCTATCCCACCTCTTTTTTTCATTATAGTTTGAAGCTATATCTAGCTCTTGAAAAAGGAAAAACCGAATCATCTAAAGAAGTGATACAATAGAGACAATTGAATTTACGTCCATTGGAGGTTTGTATGAGTCACAAAAAGAATATTAACACCATCCTAGCTCAAGCGGGAATCAAGTCGGATCCAGCAACAGGGGCTTTGATTACTCCGCTTCATTTTTCAACCACTTACCAGCATCCAGAGTTTGGTCAATCTACTGGTTTTGACTATATCCGTACCAAGAATCCGACGCGGGTAAACGCTGAAAAGACCTTGGCAGCTATTGAGAGTGCAGAGCATGCCTTGGTGACGAGCTCAGGTATGTCTGCCATTGTCTTAGCTTTTCAGTATTTTTCCAGTTGGCAGTAAGGTCTTGGCAGTAAGAGATCTTTATGGAGGGCTCTTTCCGCTGGTTCAACCAAATGGAACAAGAAGGACGCTTTTTCTTTACCTATGCAAATTCTGAAGAAGAATTGGTAGAGGGATTGAAGGGAGAGGTGGATATTCTCTATATTGAAACGCCTACTAACCCACTCATGCTGGAGTTTGACATCCAGAAATTAGCTAAACTCGCTCATGAAAAAGGGGCAAAAGTGATTGTAGACAACACCTTCTATAGCCCTATCTACCAACGTCCAATTGAAGAAGGAGCAGATATCGTCCTTCACTCAGCGACCAAAGTATCTAGCGGGTCATAATGACGTTTTGGCTGGTGTTGTAGTGACTGATGATGAAGGTCTCTATGAGCAACTCTTTTATAACTTAAACACAACTGGAGCTGTTCTTTCTCCTTTTGACAGCTACCAATTGATCCGTGGGTTAAAAACCTTAGCCCTTCGAATGGAGCGCTCTACAGAAAATGCGAAGAAGGTAGTGGAATTCTTGAAGGGGCATCCAGCCGTTAAGGAAGTCTTTGTATACCGGCAAGGGAGGCATGGTTTCCTTTAAAGTAAGCCACCAAGAAAAGATTCCAACCATTTTGAACCACTTGCAAGTCTTTACCTTTGCAGAAAGCTTAGGTGGAGTGGAGAGTTTGATTACCTACCCAACTACACAGACCCACGCAGATATTCCTGCAGAGGTTCGTCATTCCTATGGGTTAACGGATGACTTGCTTCGCCTTTCCATCGGAATTGAAGATGCATGGGATTTGATTGAGGATTTAGAACAAGCATTGGCTAGATAGGAGTCCATCATGGGAAAAGAACAATTTTTGACTGTCCCTAATCGTTTGGGGCATCATACTAGCAAGTGGAAGGAGTCAGAGCAAGATCCAGAACTTCTTCCTGCTTGGATTGCAGATATGGATTTTGAATCCTTGCCTGCGGTTCGACAAGCCATTCGAGATTACGCGGATCAATTGGTCTACGGCTACACCTATCCTAGTGAAGAGCTTTACCGAGGCTGTTCAGGAGTGGGAAAAGTCAGAGCATGGATATGTGTTTGAGAAGGAAGCCATTGTCTTTATGGAAGGTGTGGTTCCGTCTATTTCAACGGCTATTCAGGCTTTCACTAAGGAAGGCGAGGCTGTTCTCATCAATACGCCAGTTTATCCACCCTTTGCCCGTAGCGTCCGCCTCAATCAACGCAAATTAGTGACCAATTCCTTAGTAGAAGTGGATGGACTCTTCCAAATTGATTTTGAGCAATTGGAGAAAGACTTTGAAGAGCACCAAGTCAAAGCTCTACATCCTGTGCAATCCTCATAACCCAGGCGGTCGCGTCTGGGAACGAGAAGTCCTAGAAAAGATTGGTCGTCTCTGTCAAAAACATGGGGTCTTGCTTGTTTCAGATGAAATTCACCAAGACTTGGTGCTATTTGGAAATCGGCACGTATGTTTAATACGGTAGATCCAAGCTTTAAGGACTTCACCTTTGTCTTATCGAGTGCGACCAAAACCTTCAACATCGCAGGGACAAAAAATTCCTATGCCATCATCGAAAATGATGCACTAAGAAAATCCTTCCAAGCTCGGCAGTTGCGAAACAATCAACATGAGATTTCTGCCCTTGGCTTTATCGCCACCGAAGTCGCCTATCAGAATGGAAAGGCTTGGTTAGAGGACTTAAAGGAAGTCTTGGAAGAAAATATCAACTACACTGTAGAAGTTTTGCGTGAGCAGACAGACATTGGTGTGATGAAACCGCAAGGGACCTATCTACTCTGGCTTGATTTTTCTGCCTACGGTTTGTCAGAGGAAGAACTCCATGCTCGACTTCATGACCAGGCTAAGGTCATCCTTAATAAAGGGACAGACTTTGGAGTAGAAGGGAAGCAACATGCCCGTTTGAATGTGGCAGCTCCGAAAACCCTAGTCCAAGAGATTGTCGATCGGATCGTAACAAATTTTCCTAAAAAAGGTTGATTTTAAGGGTTGACTTTTCTATAGGGGAGGAGTATACTCAAAGGGAATAACGGTAGGTGAGGCTACCACAAGGATACGGATGACTACCGCAAAGCAGTGGAGACACTACTCGTTGGTCAACAGTCCTGATCGCAAAGGTCAAGACTAAGCTCATTTCATTGCCTTGCGGAGCTAAAGCTTGGACGGTCTATTTTTGAGAATTTTTATTAAAAAATAAACGACGAGTTTAATGAGTCCTACCTGTAAAAGGGGAGGGCTCTTTTCTTATGCTTAAGAAGCCTCTCAACCTATCAAGTAGAAAAGGAGAGCACTATGATACAAATAGACGATCATCCCGAACCGCACATAGCCAGCCAATCGCTGATTTGTGTCATCGGGACTCTATAAGCGTTTGGCTCCTGATTTAAAAGGAGATTCCAATGCAAACAACAAAAGAAAGACTCATTGCTGCATTACAAGATGCAGAAACAAAAACCTTAGCAACCTATCAATCTAGCTGGTCTGGCTTGACGGAAGACCAAGTAGAGGAGAACCGGGATAGCTATGGAGAAAATGTCCTCACAAAGGGGCAAGATAATTCTATCTGGAAACGGATTGTTGAATCCATCATCAATCCCTTCACGGTCATCTTACTGCTCATTGCCCTTGTTTCTCTGGTGACCAATGTTTGGTTAGCCAAACCAGGAGAGGAAGATCCAACGACCTCTCTCATCATTGTCGTCCTCGTTCTTCTCTCTGGAGGGATTCGCTTTATCCAAGAATTGCGAAGTGACAAGGCTGCTAGCAACCTTTCTCGCATGATTGTCAATACAGCAACGGTCATTCGAGAAGGCAAAGAAGAAGAAATTCCCATTGATGAGATCGTTGTGGGAGACTTGATCAAATTGAGTGCAGGCGACATGATCCCAGCGGATGTGGTCTTGTTAGATTCTCGAGACTTCTTCGTTCAACAGTCTGGTTTGACTGGAGAGAGCGATGCTGTCGAAAAAGTCTGCTTGAAAAAAGCGACTGGCCAAAATCGGGACAGTCTTTTGGAGAGTGAAAGTCTAGCTTTCATGGGGACCAACGTCATCTCAGGTCGAGCAACAGCCTTGGTCTTGGTCGTTGGGGATGAAACCATGATGGGAGCGATTGAGCAAACCATCAATACTTATGATGAACCAACCTCTTTTGAACGAGAAATGAACACCATCTCTTGGTTGTTGATCCGACTCATGATGGTCATGGTACCCATCGTCTTCTTTATCAATGGTTTGACAGATGGGGACTGGCTGGAAGCAGGGGGTCTTTGCCCTTAGTGTAGGGGTGGGCTTGACTCCAGAAATGCTCCCAATGATTATCACAGCTAGCTTGGCCAAGGGTTCCATTATCATGGCCAAAGAAAAGGTGGTCATCAAAAAGCTCAATGCTATTCAAGATCTAGGCGCTATTGATATCCTCTGTACCGACAAGACAGGAACCTTGACCCAAGATGAGATTGTACTCGAATACCCACTCGACATTCGTGGGGACTTGGATTTGTCCGTCCTTCGTCGGGCCTACCTCAACTCTTACTTCCAAACCGGCCTCAAAAACTTGATGGACCGCGCTATTATCAGTCGGACAGAAAGAGAAGCTAAGAAACATGAGATTGTCAGAGGCTTGGACCAAAGCTTCCAAAAAATTGATGAATTGCCTTTTGACTTTGAACGCCGGCGGATGAGTGTCATTGTCAAAGATGAGCGGGGAATCGTGAGCATGGTCACCAAGGGAGCCTTGGAAGAAATGCTAGCAGTCTCTAACTATGTAGAATACAAGGATGAGATTATCCCCCTAACAGACCAAGTGAGGGAAGACGTCTTGGCAGAAGTGGCTCAACTGAATGAACAAGGTTTGCGCGTGCTAGGGGTTAGTTACAAATCAAATCTTGAGGAAGGCTATGCCTTTGAAGTGGCAGATGAAGCAGACATGATCTTGACGGGTTACCTAGCCTTCTTGGATCCACCAAAACCATCCGCAGCACCAGCCATTAATACCCTTGCGGAATACGGAGTTGCTACTAAAATCCTTACGGGTGATAATGAGAAAGTGACCCAAGCAGTTTGTGAAAAGGTAGGACTAAATGTAGACCGCATTTTGCTGGGTAGCGATATCGACAGTCTCTCTGATTCAGACTTGGCTCAAGCAGTAGAAACCACCACCGTTTTTGCAAAATTATCTCCAGACCAAAAAGCACGCATTATCTTGCAACTCAAAGCAAATGGCCATAAGGTCGGCTATATGGGAGATGGCATCAATGATGCACCATCTATGAAAGTGGCAGATGTTGGTATTTCTGTTGATACAGCTGTCGATATTGCCAAAGAAACAGCAGATGTTATCCTTCTGGATAAGGACTTGATGGTCCTCGAAAAAGGCTTGGTAGAAGGACGCAAGGTTTACGCCAACATGACCAAGTACATCAAGATGACTGTTTCTTCTAATTTCGGAAATATCTTCTCCCTTCTCTTTGCTAGTATTTTCCTTCCTTTTCTTCCAATGGCCCCTATCCATCTCATCGTTTTAAACTTGGTTTATGACCTTTCCTGTATCGCCTTGCCTTTTCGACCGAGTGGATAAGGACTTCTTGAAGAAACCTCGGATTTGGGAAGCAAAATCCATTACCCGCTTTATGGCCTGGTTTGGTCCTATTTCCTCTGTCTTTGACATCTTGACCTTTATCGCTCTCTACTTTATCATCGTACCTATGATTACAGGCTATGGCTATGTCCATGGAGCAGACAGTGCGGGACTCTTCATCATGCTCTTTCAAACCGGCTGGTTTATCGAGTCCATGTGGTCCCAAACTATGGTCATCTATATGCTCCGCTCTCCAAAATTGCCTTTGTTCAAAGTCGGCCAGCCCTTGCAGTCATGGCAACGACCCTATTGGGCGCCCTCTTTGTGACCTTCCTACCATATGGCCCACTGGCTTCCTTGTTGAAAGTAGCGCCACTAAATAGTCTTTACTTCCTATTACTAGCGGGAATCCTCTTCCTTTATATGGCAAGTGTCACCCTGGTTAAACACTATTATATTGGCAAGTACAAGGAGTGGCTATAAGCTAGTCATTAAAATAAGAAAAGAAAAGGTTTGCATATTTGTAGGCCTTTTTCTTCCTTTTTGATATAATAAGATGAATATAGAGAAAGAAGGAACCACAATGGGAAAACTTGAAGTTATTAAACATCCACTGATTCAGCATAAATTGTCTATTTTGCGTCGGACTGATACCTCTACAAAGGCTTTTCGTGAATTAGTAGATGAAATTGCTATGTTGATGGGATACGAGGTTTTGCGCGAACTTCCTCTTGAAGATGTAGAAATCGAAACACCAATTACAAAAACAGTTCAAAAACAGATTGCTGGTAAAAAACTAGCGATTGTTCCAATCCTTCGTGCAGGGATCGGGATGGTAGACGGACTCTTGAGTTTGGTACCCGCTGCTAAAGTTGGTCACATCGGAATGTACCGGGATGAAGAAACCTTGAAACCAGTTGAATACTTGGTGAAATTGCCAGAAGATATCGACCAACGTCAAATCTTTGTGGTAGACCCAATGTTGGCGACTGGGGGATCTGCAATCCTAGCGGTCGATTCATTAAAGAAACGTGGTGCAAGCCATATTAAGTTTGTCTGCTTGGTTGCAGCACCAGAAGGAGTGGAAGCTCTTCAAACAGCTCATCCAGATGTCGAAATCTTTGCTGCAGCCTTGGATGAACGCCTCAACGAAAACGGCTATATTGTTCCAGGTTTAGGTGATGCTGGGGACCGTTTGTTTGGTACCAAATAAGCACATTTCCAATCCATCTTTGGGAAAGTAAAAATTTGACCTTTGTTGACCAATGGGATATAATAGCTTTTATAAAGAATGGAAGGAGAGCTAGCCTCTCGAATCAACCGGATGAAACTCGTGAGATGGTGCCGGTTATAATGGATAAAAGGAGATGAATGAATGATTCCAGTAGTAATTGAACAAACTAGTCGTGGCGAACGCTCATACGACATTTACTCACGCCTCTTAAAAGACCGTATTATCATGGTGACAGGACCGGTAGAAGACCAAATGGCCAATTCGATTATTGCCCAATTACTCTTCTTGGATGCCCAAGATAATACCAAAGATATCTATATGTATATCAATACGCCAGGAGGCTCTGTCTCTGCAGGTTTGGCAATCGTCGATACCATGAACTTTATCAAATCAGACGTCCAAACCATCGTCATGGGGATGGCAGCTTCAATGGGGACTGTGATTGCATCAAGTGGTGCCAAAGGCAAACGCTTCATGTTGCCAAATGCTGAGTACATGATCCACCAACCAATGGGTGGTACTGGTGGCGGTACTCAACAAACGGATATGGCCATTGCAGCAGAACACCTCTTGAAAACACGTCACAGATTGGAAAAAATCTTGGCAGAAAATTCAGGTCAAACCATCAAGAAAATCCACGCTGATGCAGAACGGGATAATTGGATGACTGCAGAAGAAACCTTAGCTTATGGTTTCATCGATGAAATCATGGCTAACAACAATCTCGGATAAGAAATCTTAACCATCCAGCCCTCTCCTTTGACAGGAGAGGTTTTTTTAGGATATTCTTTACTTTCTAGAAAAAGATAGTATTTTTACCTGAAATTTGCTATACTTGTAACAGAAGCAGAAAGGGATTGTGTATGTTTGAGAAGCAAGCTAGAACAGGCTTAATTGTAAAATTGTATTATAATCGAGATGCAAAGAAATTACAGGAAATTGGGGATGTGATCTATCATTCCAAAAAAATGCGCTATGTCCAGGTCTATGTCGATAGTCCTCAAGTTCTTGAAATTATGCAGCAATTAAAAAAAGAACGCTTTGTAAAGAAGGTTCAAATTTGCCATATTCAAGAATTGGATCGTGATTTTGTAGGAAGTTTGCATCGTCAACAGGATGAAACACAAGTAGAAAACGCAATCATTTAAAGGATTGCGTTTTTTATATTGACAATTGTCAGATAATTCGGTATATTCTTAATATGTATTTATTTTAAGATTATTTAAGGAGATTATTACAAATGAAGAAAAAATTTGCTCTTTCATTTTTAACAATTGCAAGTGTCGCTCTTCTTGCGGCCTGTGGTGAAGTTTCAACTTCAGGTTCAAACACAACTGGTAACGAAATCGGCAAAGAACTAAAAATCGGTTTTAACTTTGAAAAAACTGGTGAAGTAGCAGCATATGGTAGTGCTGAACAAAAAGGTGCTCAATTAGCCGTTGATGAAATCAATGCTAATGGTGGAGCTGATGGTAAGAAGATTGTTGTCACAGACAAAGATAACAAATCTGAAACAGCTGAAGCAGCTACAATCACTACAAACCTTGTCACTCAATCAAAGTGAACGCTCTTGTAGGGCCTGCTACTTCAGGTGCCACTGCCGCAGCTGTTGCGAATGCTGGTAAAGCAGGTGTTCCATTGGTAACACCATCAGCAACACAAGATAATTTGACAAAAGGTCAAGATTACCTTTTCCGTGCAACCTTCATCGATAGCTTCCAAGGACAAATCATTGCTAAATATACAACGGATAACTTGAAAGCGAAGAAAGTTGTTCTTTATTACGATAATTCATCTGACTATGCTAAAGGGATTGCTGAAGCCTTTAAGAAATCTTATAAAGGTGAAATCGTAGCAACAGAAACTTTCCAATCTAAGGATACAGACTTCCAAGCTGCTCTTACAAAAATCAAAGACAAAGACTTCGATGCGATTGTCCTTCCAGGGTACTACACTGAAACTGGTAAAATCGTAAACCAAGCACGTGGTATGGGAATCAAACAACCAATCATTGGTGGTGATGGATTTAGCGATGCTAAATTCGTTGAACAAGCAACACCTGCTGCAGCTACAGACATCTACTACGTAGCTGGATTCTCTACTGAAGGTGAAATGACTGATAAAGCCAAGAAATTCGTAGAAGCTTATAAAGCAAAATACAACGAAGAACCTTCAATGTTTGCAGCTTTGGCATATGATTCAGTTTACATGGTTGCAGAAGCATCTAAAGGTGCTAAGAACTCTGTCGAATTGAAAGACAACCTTGCGAAGTTGAAAGACTTGGAAGGTGTTACTGGTACAATGTCTATTGACAAAGACCATAATCCGGTTAAATCTGCACTTATGATTGGCTTAAAAGATGGTAAAGTTGAGTCAGTTGAGTCGGTTAAACCTTAATTATCATTTGTTGTTTGTACAAGAGGCTGGGAGAATGAAAATTCCTGGCCTCGCTCTTTATTATTAGAAAGGATGGTTCAAATGCTCCAGCAATTAGTGAACGGTCTAATCTTGGGAAGTGTCTATGCACTCTTGGCCCTTGGTTATACTATGGTGTATGGAATTATCAAATTGATCAACTTTGCCCATGGGGATATCTACATGGTAGGTGCCTTTATGGGATATTTCTTATTGAACTCATTGAAGGTTAACTTCTTTGTAGCCTTGCTTCTGGCTATGGTCGGGACAGCTATTTTAGGGGTTGTGATTGAATATCTGGCTTATCGTCCGCTTCGCCATTCAACTCGGATTGCAGCCTTGATTACAGCCATTGGGGTTTCCTTCTTGCTCGAATACGGGATGGTCTTCTTTGTAGGGGCCAATACCCGTTCCTTCCCACAAGTCATTGAAACTGTTCGTTACAATTTTGGTCCCATTTCGATCTCTAACATTCAGTTGATGATTTTAGGAGTGTCTATTTTCTTGATGGTCGCTCTTCAATTTATTATCCAAAAGACAAAGATGGGGAAAGCCATGCGGGCCGTTTCTGTCGATAGCGATGCCGCTCAATTGATGGGGATTAACGTAAACCGGACCATCAGCTTTACCTTTGCTTTGGGATCAGCCTTAGCGGGTGCTGGTGGGGTTTTAATCGGTTTGTATTACAACTCAATCGAACCTTTGATGGGGATGACACCAGGGATCAAAGCCTTTGTCGCAGCCGTTCTTGGAGGAATCGGAATCATTCCAGGCGCGGCCCTAGGTGGCTTTGTCATCGGTTTATTGGAAACCTTCGCCACAGCGATTGGCCTTTCAGACTTCCGTGATGCCATTGTGTATGCCATCTTGATTGTGATCTTGCTCATCCGTCCAGCAGGTATCCTAGGTAAAAATGTGAAAGAGAAGGTGTAAGCCATGAAACAAAATCTAAAAGTGAATTTAGTCTGGCTTGGTCTTTTGGTCGCAGGTTTTGCCTTGATCCAAGTCTTAGTAGCAGCGGGTGTGCTCAACCTCTTTTATATCCAAATTTTGGAACAAATTGGGATTAATATCATTCTTGCAGTTGGCTTGAACCTCATCGTTGGTTTTTCAGGTCAATTCTCACTCGGTCATGCAGGATTTATGGCGATTGGTGCCTATTCTGCAGCCATTCTCGGTTCTAAATCACCAACCTACGGGGCTTTCTTTGGCGCGATGGTTTTAGGTGCTTTGATCGCAGGTGCTGTGGCCTTGATTGTTGGGGTTCCAACCCTTCGTTTGAAAGGGGACTACCTCGCGATTGCGACACTTGGGGTTTCTGAAATCATCCGGATCTTGATCGTCAATGGGGGTACTCTAACAAATGGTGCCGCTGGTATCCTTGGTTTGCCAGCCTTTACAACCTGGCAATTGGTTTACCTTTTTGTCGTGATTACAACCATCTTTACCATTAACTTCTTACGCAGTCCAATTGGACGCTCTACCCTTTCTGTTCGTGAAGATGAAATCGCAGCAGAATCTGTTGGGATTAATACGACCAAAGTCAAAGTCATTGCATTTGTATTTGGTGCGATCACAGCGGCGATTGCTGGATCTCTCCAAGCTGGCTTTATCGGCTCTGTTGTTCCTAAAGACTACTCTTTCACCAATACTATTAATGTCTTGATCATTGTCGTGTTTGGTGGTTTGGGATCAATGTCAGGAACAGTTGTGGCAGCTATCGTCTTGGGGATCTTGAACATGGTGCTTCAAGACTTCTCAAGTGTACGTATGATCATTTACTCATTGGCTTTGATTCTCGTGATGATCTTCCGTCCAGGTGGTCTTCTTGGAACATGGGAATTCAGCTTGAAAAAACTACTCTCAAAAAAGGAGGCTAACTAATGGCACTTCTTGAAGTAAAAAATTTAACAAAAAACTTTGGTGGTTTGACAGCCGTTGGGGATGTGACCATGGAACTCAATGAAGGGGAATTGGTTGGGTTGATCGGGCCCAACGGTGCCGGTAAAACAACCCTCTTCAACCTCTTAACAGGAGTGTATGAACCAAGTGAAGGGACCATTACCTTAGATGGTCACCTATTAAATGGTAAAGCACCTTATAAAATCGCTGCAGGTGGTCTGGGACGGACTTTCCAAAACATTCGTCTCTTTAAAGATTTGAGCGTTTTGGACAATGTCTTGATTGCCTTTGCCAACCACCACAAACCACATGTCTTTGCGAGTCTTTTTCGCTTGCCAAGCTATTACAAGAATGAAGAAGCTTTGAAAGCAAAAGCCCTTGAATTGTTAGCCATTTTCGGTTTGGAAAAAGAAGCAGATACCTTGGCGAAAAACTTGGCTTACGGACAACAACGTCACTTGGAGATCGTTCGTGCCCTTGCGACAGAGCCAAAAGATCCTCTTCTTGGATGAGCCTGCTGCAGGGATGAACCCTCAAGAAACAGCAGAATTGACCCAATTGATCCGTCGCATTCAAAAAGAATTTAATATTACGATCATGCTGATCGAGCACGATATGAGCTTGGTCATGGAAGTAACGGAACGGATTTATGTATTGGAATATGGTCGATTGATTGCCCATGGAACGCCAGATGAAATCAAGAGTAACAAACGCGTAATCGAAGCATATCTAGGAGGTGAAGCCTAATGTCTATGTTAAAAGTTGAAAATCTTTCTGTACACTATGGCATGATCCAGGCTGTCCGTGATGTCAGTTTCGAGGTAAATGAAGGAGAAGTTGTTTCTCTTATCGGTGCTAACGGTGCTGGGAAAACATCTATTCTTCGTACCATTTCAGGTTTGGTGCGTCCAAGTGCTGGGAAAATTGAGTTTTTGGGTCAGGAGATTCAAAAGGTTCCAGCTCAAAAGATTGTAGCAGCAGGACTCTCTCAAGTTCCAGAAGGTCGCCACGTCTTTCCAGGCTTGACCGTTATGGAAAACTTGGAAATGGGAGCTTTCTTGAAGAAAGACCGAGAAGAAAACCAAGCTAACTTGAAGAAGGTCTTCTCCCGTTTCCCACGTTTGGAAGAACGGAAGAACCAAGATGCAGCCACCCTATCTGGTGGGGAGCAACAAATGCTTGCAATGGGTCGTGCCCTCATGTCGACGCCAAAACTTTTGCTCCTGGATGAACCTTCTATGGGATTGGCCCCAATCTTTATCCAAGAAATCTTTGATATCATCCAAGATATCCAAAAACAAGGAACAACTGTTCTCTTGATTGAACAAAATGCCAACAAGGCCCTTGCCATCGCAGACCGCGGTTATGTTCTCGAAACAGGGAAAGTCGTTCTTACCGGAACAGGAAAAGAACTCTTAGCCTCAGAAGAAGTCCGCAAGGCCTACCTTGGTGGATAAGATTTTTAAAGTTTGTTTGAAAGGAAAGGTCCTAAAGGCCTTTCTTTTTTCATCTCTTGTTTGATTTTTCTAAATTTTGAAAACAAGAGAAAACTGCTGAAAGCGTTTGAAATCATTCTAAAAATCAAGTATAATAAAACTAAGAAAAGCATAGGAGAATGATTATGGCTGTTAAAGATTTTATGACCCGTAAAGTAGTGTATATTAGTCCAGATACAACAATTGCTCATGCGGCAGATTTGATGCGGGAACAAGGCTTGCACCGCTTGCCAGTCATTGAAAATGACAAATTGGTCGGCTTGGTGACAGAGGGCACGATTGCAGAAGCAAGTCCATCTAAAGCAACAAGCTTGTCTATTTTTGAGATGAACTATCTGTTGAACAAGACCAAGGTCAAAGATGTCATGCTTCGTGATGTCATTACTGTCTCTAAATTTGCCAGCCTCGAAGATGCGACCTATCTCATGTATAAGAACAAGGTGGGAATTCTTCCGGTTGTAGACAATGACCAAGTATCCGGTGTCATCACAGACCGTGATATTTCCGTGCCTTCCTCGAAGTATCCGGTTATGGAGAAGAAGGAGTTCGTGTTCGCTTTGTGACAGAAGATAAGGTTGGTGTTCTAGAACAAATCATTCATTTGATTGTAGAAGAAGGATACAATATCGCCAATACAGTCAATATCCCAACCAAAGATGATCATGTCGTTATCGAAGTTCAGATTGATGGCATTACCGATACGGAAGTTATCAAGAAGAAATTTGAAGAAAATGGTATTCGTGTGGATGAAATTAGTCGCACATCTGCAAAAGCCTTTTAAATAAAGAAAGAGCCTGAGATATTCTCAGGCTCTTTGTTTTAGCGAGCAATGGGCTGCTTGTTGGTATCCAAGGTAAATCCTTCTCCTAGGATTTCATGGGCTTCTGTAATGGTAATGAAGGCGAATGGATCGATCTTATTGATGATATCTTTCATCTGTTTCATTTCATTCCGTGAAACCACGCAGTAGATAATCTTCATTTCTTGTTGGCTATAATAGCCCATGCCGTTTACGAATGTGACTCCTCGGCCCAAATCAGTCGTGATTTGTTTGGCAATTTCATCTGGTTTAGATGTAACCACGAGGAATCCTTTTCCTGCAAAACCTCCTTCACCGACGATATCAATGACGACGGTGTCAATCAGGATAAAGAGGAGGGTGTAGGCTGCAATTCGGAAGTCCTTGAAGACGATCAAAACAGTTGTCAAGACGATGGCATCCACAATCAACATGAGGCGTCCCATGGAAAAGCGTCGTGTACTTGTTAAAGATACGCGCGACAATATCGGTTCCACCTGTTGTGCCTCCAGCGTTGAAGATAATCCCCAAGCCCAGCTCCAAGGATAACCCCTGATCCGATACAGGCTAGGAGGATGTCTCCGTCAAGAGCCGTAAAGACTGCAGTTTTGAAGATGATGACTTCCAGGGATCAGCTCGAAGATGGCCATCCAAAGTAGAGACCGAAAAAGTTCCAATCAAACTGAGATAGAGGGATCGGAGCCCCAGTAATTTCCAGGCTAGGAAAAAGAGGGGAATATTGATGGCCAAGTTCATGACCGAAACGGGAATTTTAAAGAGGTAGTAGGTAATCAGGGTAATCCCTGTAGCTCCTCCCTCATAAAAGTGAAATGGAATGACTAAAAAGAAGATTCCAAAAGAAAAAATGCCAGCCCCCAAAATAATGGCCAGAATATTTTTTGCCTTAAACATGCTCGTTCTCCTATTCATTTTTCACCATACATTTTACCAAAAAAAATGAAAAATAGGAAATAATTTTCATCAATTTTCACGAATTCGGACAGGATTTTTACCCCTATTTTTGGTAAAATAAAAAGAAGTGATGCATGCTAGAGAAATGAGTATAGAAAGTTAAGATAAGAGAATGAAACAGGGAACATTAATTTCAATTGAAGGCCCAGAAGGTGCAGGGAAATCCTCCGTTTTAGAAGCCTTGCTACCACGCTTGGAAAAGGCAGGGATTGCCTATATTACCACGCGGGAGCCAGGGGGCGTCGAAATAGCAGAAAAAATACGCGAGGTCATTCTAGATCCATCCCATACGGAAATGGATCCCAAGACAGAATTGCTTCTTTATATCGCCAGTCGTCGCCAACACTTGGCAGAACGTGTCCTTCCAGCTTTGAAAGCAGGGAAGCTAGTTATCATGGATCGTTTTATCGACAGTTCGGTAGCATACCAAGGCTTTGGGCGTGGATTAGCAGTAGCAGATATTGAATGGTTGAACCAATTTGCGACTGATGGTCTGAAACCCAATCGGACCTTCTACTTTGACATTGATGTAGAAGAAGGGTTGGCGAGAATTGCTAAGAGTGCTAGCCGTGAAGTCAATCGCTTGGATCTAGAAGGACTCAGTCTCCATCAGAAAGTCCGTCAAGGCTATCTGGCTATCCTCGAAAAAGAACCACAACGTGTGGTGAAAATTGATGCCAGTCAACCTTTTGATCAGGTGGTCGAGGATACTTGGCTATTATTGAAAGAAAGTCTTGGAGATCAGTGAATGAAGTTAGAACAAGTGCAAAAACTTCAACCTCAGTTAGTCGATCGCTTCCAAGCTATTTTAGAACAAGACCGCTTGAGCCACGCCTATCTCTTTACAGGAGATTTGGAAGTTTTGAGATGGCCCAGCTCTTGTCCCAAAGTCTCTTTTGTACGGACAAGAAGGGTGTTTGGCCCTGTGGGACTTGTCGGCCTTGTCGCTTGATTGAAGAGGATGAATTCTCAGATGTAACGGTTGTCCGACCGGTCAATCAAATCATCAAAACAGATCGGATCCGGGATTTGATCCAGCATTTTTCTCAGTCAGGCTACGAAGGATCCAAGCAAGTCTTTATCATCTGCGATGCAGACCGGATGCATGTCAATGCGGCCAATTCCCTCCTCAAGGTCATTGAAGAACCTCAGAGTGAAGTTCATATTTTTCTGCTGACAGCAGATGAGCAGCTGGTTCTCCCGACCATAAAAAGTCGGGCGCAGCAGGTCCATTTTCCAAAAAACCAAGATTTCCTAAAAGAGTATCTCCTTCAGGAAGGTCTCTTGCTTCAACAAGCAGATTTGTTAGCCAACTTTAGTCAAGGTTTCCAAGAGGCTCAAATTCTCGCTCAGAATACCTCCTTTTTCGATCTGACGAGGGAGTGTGAGCGTTTCGTTGCAGCTTGTCTAAAAGCAGATCCGCATATCTACTTACTGGTCTCTCGCTTGGTTCAAGAGACGGATGATAAAGAAAAGCAGGCCCAAGCCTTTCGCTTGTTGGAATTGCTCTTTGCACGCTCCATCGGTCAGTCCTTAGGAAGAGACTATCTAGAAAAATTGGTCTTGGCCAAACAGATGTGGGAACGGAATGTGAGTTTTCAAAATGCTCTCGAGTATATGGTCCTACAGTTGAAAAATAGAAGGTAAAGAGATGAATAAAAAAGAATTATTTGATGCTTTGGATGGCTTCTCCCAGGAATTGCTGGTTACATTAGCAGAGGTTGAAGCCATTAAGAAAAATCTCAAACTCATTGTCGAGGAAAATACAGCTCTGCGTCTTGAAAATGATAAATTAAGAGAGCGCTTAGGAGAAGTGGAGAAAACCAGCTCCCCTAAATTCCATCGCAATGGTCGTGAAAATTTACAAAGAATTTACAATGATGGATTTCATGTTTGTACAGACTCCTATGGTCAACGTCGTGAAAATGATGAAGAGTGTATTTTCTGTGATGAATTGTTATTTAGGGAGTAAACATGCAGATTCAACGAAGTTTTAAAGGGGATAAAGCGACAGGGACTCTCTTTTTAGTGCCAACCCCAATTGGCAATCGGGATGACATGAGCTACCGCATGATCCAAACTCTAAAAGAGGTGGATCTGATAGCAGCAGAAGATACACGCAATACAGGACTCTTGCTCAAGCATTTTGAGATTTGCGACACCACAAACTAGCTTCCATGAGCACAATGCCATGGAGAAAATCCCTGATTTGCTAGCTCATTTAGAGTCTGGAAAGGACCTGGCCCAGGTATCGGATGCAGGACTGCCTAGTATTTCGGATCCAGGTCACGACCTGGTCAAGGCGGCTATTGAGCGAGAGATCCCTGTTGTGGCAGTTCCTGGTCCCGAGTGCCGGCATTACCGGCCTAATTGCCAGTGGCTTGGCACCCCAGCCCCATATCTTTTATGGCTTTCTTCCACGCAAGGAAGGGCAGCAAAAGGCCTTTTTCCAGGAAAAGCTAGCCTATCCTGAGACCCAGATCTTTTATGAGTCCCCACACCGAGTTCGAGCGACCCTTGAAAATATGCTGGCAGTCTATGGAGACCGTCCAGTTGTCCTGGTCCGAGAACTGACCAAGATCTATGAAGAGTACACGCGAGGGACCATCACAGAGTTAGTGGACTATCTAGAGGGAAATCCCCTTAAAGGAGAGTGCCTCCTGATCGTGGAGGGGGCTAGTGAGCAGGGGCCAGATCTAGAAGAAGTGGATCTGATCCAAGAGATTGATCTACTGGTCCAGTCTGGTATGAAAAAGAACCAGGCAATCAAACAGGTTGCCAAACAATTTCGGGCAGCAAAAGAGTGATCTCTATGCCCGATACCACCAAGAGGAAGAATAAGGAGAGTCTGATGGAAATTAGAATGGCCTATCCCAATGAAATCAATCGGATTATGGAAATCATTCAAGATGGCAAGGACAGCTTAGCTGCAGCTGGAGTGGACCAATGGCAGGATGGTTATCCGGATCAAGAAATCATTTTTGAGGATATCCTAGAAAGCCGTGGTTATGTAGCTGTAGAGAATCAAGAAGTCGTAGCTTATGCCGCTCTCTACAAGGGAAATGAAGCAGCTTATAATGACATTTATGACGGAAAATGGGAACATGATAACTATCTCTATATCAGTTTTCACCGGATCGCTGTTGCCAAAGAAGCTGCTGGACGAGGCGTAGCCCAAACCTTCCTTCAAGGCTTGATCGAAGGAGAGAAAGGGCCCGGATTTTCGCTGTGATACCCATCCTGACAACAAGGTCATGCAACACCTTTTAGAGAAGTTAGGCTTCCATTACTGTGGAAAAGTGCCAATTGATGGGGTTCGTCTCGCTTATCAGAAGATTAAACGGAAGGCAGAAACCAGCCTCTTCCAAGTGATTAGCGAAGATGATCGTTGGGACTACCGTGCAGAACAATCTCAAAATGACTAGGTTCTATCGGCAACTCTATCAGAGTCCCTTGGGACCTCTATCTATTGTGGTGGATGAGGAAAGCCTAGTTGGGATCTGGTTTTGTGACCAAGCCAATTGTGAGCAGGGGCTTGAGCATATCGAAGCAGCTTGTCAGCCACTTCATGGAGCTGTCTTTGAATGGCTGGATCGATACTTTATGGGGGAAAATCCTTCCATGCCCTTTCCCCTATCTCCTCAAGGGACAGACTTTCAACAAAGAGTCTGGACCTACCTAGCTCAGATTCCCTATGGGGAGAGTCGGACTTATGGAGAGATCGCCCGGGACCTTGTCTTGCAGATCGGCCCAAGCCATCGGTCAAGCAGTAGGTCGGAATCCCTTGATCCTCCTCATCCCATGTCACCGGGTGCTGGGGACGGAGAAAAAGTTGACAGGCTATGCTGCTGGACTAGATCGCAAACGTTGGCTGTTGCAACATGAGGCCATATCTTGGAAAGAATAAGGAGAAAAGATGTTATCATTTATTGAATACCCAAAATGTTCGACCTGTCGCAAGGCGAAATCGGAATTAACGAGCTTAGGCTGTGAGTTTGATAGCCAAGACATCGTGGTAGACACACCGACCAGTGAGCAACTACAAACCTGGATCAAGGAGTCTTCCCTACCAATCAAATCATTCTTTAACACCAGTGGGATGAAGTATCGGGAATTGGGCTTGAAAGACAAGGTGGATCAGCTTTCGGTAGAAGAAGCGGCAGACCTTTTAGCTAGCGATGGCATGCTGATCAAACGCCCTCTCTTAGTGAAGGACGGAAAAGTTGTTCAAGTGGGCTACCGGAAACCATATGCAGACTTAGGTTTGTAAGAGAAAAGGGAGTTGGACTCCCTTTTAATTTTGTCTTGAAGATGATATAATCATACGAGTGAAATCAATGAAAGAGAGTCAATCATGAGTATTTTAGAGGTGAAAAATTTAAGCCACGGCTTTGGAGACCGGGCTATTTTTGAGGATGTGTCCTTCCGCTTGTTAAAGGGAGAGCATATCGGATTGGTAGGGGCCAATGGTGAAGGGAAATCCACCTTCATGAGCATCGTGACGGGCAAGATGCAACCTGATGAAGGGAAGGTCGAGTGGTCTAAGTATGTGACCGCTGGCTATCTGGACCAGCATGCTGTCCTAAAAGAAGGGCAAACGGTACGCGATGTTTTACGGACAGCTTTCGACGAGCTCTTTAAAGCAGAGGCTCGCATCAATGACCTCTATATGGAAATGGCTGAAGATGGAGCGGATATGGATGCTCTGATGGAAGAAGTCGGAGAGCTCCAGGATCGGTTAGAAAGTCGGGATTTCTATACCTTGGATGCCAAGATCGATGAGGTGGCGCGTGCTCTTGGGGTCATGGACTTTGGCATGGAGACAGATGTAACGGCTCTTTCAGGTGGGCAGCGGACCAAGGTCCTCTTTGGCTCAAACTCTTGCTAGAAAAACCAGATATCTTGCTCTTGGACGAGCCAACCAACTACTTGGATGCGGAGCACATCGATTGGCTCAAACGCTACTTGCAGAACTATGAAAATGCCTTTGTCCTCATTTCCCACGATATTCCTTTCTTGAATGATGTAATCAACATCGTCTACCATGTGGAAAATCAACAGTTGACCCGCTATTCAGGAGATTACTACCAATTCCTTGAAGTCTATGAAATGAAGAAATCGCAATTGGAAGCGGCTTATGAGCGCCAGCAAAAAGAGATTGCTGATTTGAAAGATTTCGTAGCGCGTAATAAGGCGCGTGTGGCTACACGGAATATGGCCATGTCTCGTCAGAAGAAGCTTGACAAGATGGAACTCATTGAGTTGCAAAGTGAGAAACCAAAACCATCCTTTGAATTTAAAAATGCCCGAACTCCTGGACGCTTCATTTTCCAAGCCAAGGACCTTCAAATCGGGTATGATCGTCCTTTGACCAAGCCTTTGAACCTAACCTTTGAACGCAATCAAAAGGTAGCCATCATCGGGGCCAACGGGATCGGGAAAACCACTCTCTTGAAGAGCTTGCTAGGAATCATCCCACCGATTGCTGGAGAAGTAGAGCGGGGAGATTACCTAGAGCTTGGCTATTTCGAGCAAGAGGTCGAAGGGGGCAATCGTCAGACACCGCTGGAAGCAGTCTGGAATGCCTTTCCAGCTCTCAATCAAGCAGAGGTCCGTGCTGCCCTTGCTCGTTGTGGCTTGACGACCAAACATATTGAGAGTCAAATTCAGGTGTTATCCGGTGGGGAGCAAGCCAAGGTACGCTTCTGTCTCTTGATGAACCGTGAAAACAATGTCTTGGTACTAGATGAGCCGACCAACCACTTGGATGTGGATGCCAAAGATGAATTGAAACGGGCCCTTAAAGAGTACAAGGGATCGATCCTCATGGTTTGCCACGAGCCAGATTTCTATGAAGGTTGGATGGACCAAATCTGGGACTTTAATGAATTGACGTAAACACAAAAAGAGAACCGCGTGGTTCTCTTTTGCTTATTTCTTGAAATCGTAGTCTTTTACGATTTCCATTTTTTCAATTTTGACATCTTCTTTTGGTTTGTCTTTGTCGTCCGTTTCAACTTCGGCGAATTTTGTCGACTACATCCATGCCGTCGATGACTTGTCCAAAGACAGTGTAGTTCCCACCATCAAGGGTAGGGTTCCCACCATTCTTATAGGCTTCGATGATTTTAGCTGGGAAGCGATCAGTTGGAAGCTTGCTGGACCAGTCTGCTTTATTTTGGTTGATGTAGAATTGGCTACCATTTGTATTTGGTCCAGAATTGGCCATGGCTAAAGCACCACGAAGATTGTAGAGGTAAGGGGAGTATTCATTTTCAAAGCCTGCTCCTGAATCTTTAGAGGTATCTTTTCCTTTCCAAATGGACTCACCACCTGTACCATCTCCTTTAGGATCTCCTGTTTGGACCATAAAGTTATTAATCACGCGGTGGAAGAGGAGACCATTATAATAGCCTTCCTTAGCGTGAGTTAAGAAATTCTCAACGGCTAAAGGTGCGTATTTCGGAAAGAGCTTAACGGTAATGTCCCCTTTGTTGGTCGTGATTTTCACGACAGCTTCATCTTCAGCAACTTCGTTGGAGAGCTGAGGAAAGACCGCATTTTCATTGGTCATCGCATCTTGGATATCCTTACGAAGCTGATCTAATTTCTTTTGTTCACTAGCATCTACGCTAGAAGTAGTTGTTTGCTTAGTTTCTGAAGCCGAGCTAGAGGATGTCTTTGTATCTGATTGATTAGAGCCACATCCTGCCAAAGCTAAACCGGAAAATACAAGTAGGGCAATTAATTTTTTCATATTAATCCTTTCAACACATTAGTCTATCCTCTATTGTACCTTAATTTTCCATTTGATTCAAATCTAGCCTTGGAATGAGGCGATATTCAGCTTGCGGGCCTATGAAAAATGAGGTATGATGGGAGGTAAGTCGTTTTTGTTGGAAAATGAACGAATTCCTAAAATAAAACAAATCATGGATAGGAGGCTACAAGATGGATTATAAAACTCTATGCAAAAACTATAGACTCTATATTAGATCTGCAGGCCTCTTTAGCAATGTTTCTGATTTTTTGCATTGGGTTAGTGGTCAGAGATACTCTTCTTCAGACTGCTGGCCTCTTATTGGTCCTTGCATGCTTGATTTTATTCATCCAATTGCTCAAGAAAGAGCTACACCAACAAGTGCAACACCTTGCTGCATGTAGACTTAGATTTAGCTTTTTGGCAGCAATACCTTCAGTTGAACAAGAATGTGAAAAAAAGCCCTATTTTCACAGATAGATATGAAGCTGACATCGGTTGCCTATTCTTTTATGATGGGAGATTTTCGATACTGTCATAAAAGAAGCTAGGGAAGCACTCAGCCAGAAGGAACTACCGCAGAAATATAAGAACTTTTTTGAGAGTTATCTCATTCGATCAATGTGCTGACAGATCCTGATTTGTCTAGAGGAGAACTGGAGGGTCGGTTGAATGAATTGACTATCACAGACCCGACACTGGCTGAGAAAACAAGAAAGGTCTGTCTCGCTCTTTATGATTTAACCATTGCCCACCAAAGCAATGATTATTTCGAAGATTTAAGCAATGATTTCAAGTACCAACAGTTAGAAATGATCTACTACCAGGCCTTAAATGCTACTCTTAAAGGCGATAAGTCTAGAGCGGAAGAGCTCTTTCGCAAGTTGGTTTCAGAAGATGAGTCGCTCTATATCGTTCGAAAGGCGCAACAATACTTGAAGGATGAGGACAACCGTGTATCTCCTTTCCAGTCGAAATAGGGATCAAGAGAGATTTAGACGAACTATAATGACTGTCTAGTCGTTAAAAAGAGGATGTTGAAAATGAAAAAATGGAAAATTGTAGCTTTACTTCTAATATCGATTCTATCTATCTCTATGATAGTCTATAAGAAAAACTTAGACCTTCAAAAAAATGAACATAAAATTAAATGGGAAAAGTATGATGCAGGATCGATCAAAGAATTACACTATCTAGATGAAGAGAAACGAATAATTTCCTTTCGAGGCTCTGAAGATTTCACTTCCCTTAATGGATGGGCATCAATTGGTGATCGTTATTTAGTTTTAGGAACACGGACTGCAAGTAATGAAGGAATAGACGAGGAACCCAAAAAAGGTTGGACTTGGCATGCGATTGTTTATGATTTAGATTATCTAGATAAGAAACCTGAAAAGGTTGATCTCTACCAAGTTGTTAAGAATTATGATAAAAACTTTTATTTGTTATTTCAAGGAAATATAGTTATTGAGGATGAAAAGGAATATTTATTGTTGACACTCCAACAATATGAAAAAAAGAACAGAATCACCGTTAAAATGGACTTGGATTCCAATAAAATAGTGGGCGAAACGACAGAGAAATTACTCAAAAGCAATTACCCCACTAGTCATAACTTAACATCACTTGGAGACGCCATTAATAATAGTAATGTATATAACCGAAATGATTTCTTTATCTTCTCTTATCCGTATTGTGACTGTATCAACTTTGAAAAGGACTACTCTAAGTTTATTCAGTTAGGAAAGGCTAATAAAGAAGATAAGATGGTGGTAGCATTTCGGAAGAGAAAAATATCCGTAGAAGAATCCTACCAAATGCTTAGGCATTGGTTTGCGCCACTTGGTCAAGATAAATTAGAAGTGATTGGAACATATGAAAGTAATGATGGGGAGAAGCAAACTAAAGTATTGGAGACTTATCAAGAGTTTGCCGAATGGACTCATCTTGAAAGAGATTGGTAAGGATACAGTCTATTTTTTAAAAAAAGAAAGATGAAAAGGATGACAACTATTTCAGATATACTAGAAAAATTTTATGCAGATCATGAGGTGGAACCCTATATTTCGCCTGATAGGGATTTGGGAGCTTGGTTGGTGGACCCTAAGCCCGTTTCGAAGAGAAACATGGAGCTCCTCCAAGATGGCTTGCTTGCCGGAGATATCATTCTCTTGTGGTGGATCAACTTTGGAACGTTTACGACAGAGACTTGGTTTCCTAAGTACTTTGAATACACCTATGGGATTCATGCGCCGGAATATGTGAAAGTTTTTGTAGATAAGGGGTATGCCTATATCGAATCAGCTTTTGATTCGCTGGACCACATCAATGCGACCCTGAAAAAAGCCATTCTCAAAAAGAAGGGAGTCGCTGGCTTGTCCAAGATGAAAGCGGCAGATTTGAACCAAGCTTTGGCGAATCATTTTACTGAAGAAGAGTTGGCACAAGAGTTCACAGTTCGGGGCTATCAGTTGACAGAAAAAGGAAAACAAGCGCTGAAAGAGCATCAAGCCATCATCGACCGCCACCCAAAGAAAAATCTATAAGTAACAGTGCCTGTGAGGTACTGTTTTTTTTTGTTGCTTTCGCAGATGAGAGAAAAGGATTTTACTAGAGAACTAGTCTAGAAATGTGGTATAATTAAGGTTATGGCAAACAATAATCAATCAAAAAAAACACGGTCGACAAGACGACTGTCTAAAGCAGAAATAGAAAGAAAAAAAGCAATTCGCCGAATGATCATGACGATTGTCTTAACTCTCGTCTTCATTTTCGCCTTTTTACGATTAGGTGCCTTAGGTTTAGTGACCTACAACCTTATCCGTCTCTTGGTAGGTAGTCTGGCTTACGTCGCGATGACGGCTGTTATTGTCTACCTCTTCTTTTTCAAATGGATTGAGAAGCATGAGGGGACCTTGTCTGGCTTTTTAAGTCTTTTTGCAGGCTTGCTACTGATCTATCAAGCTTACTTTGTCTCCCTCTTGAAACTTGACGGCTCTTCTTTCGGGCCAACCTTCTCACGTATCTTAGGGGACCTCGTGCACCTTCGCGTCTCTTCTTTTGCAGGAGGAGGACTACTAGGAGCAATCTTATATACGCCGATTGCCTTCTTGCTCTCGAACATCGGGACTTATTTCATTGGAGGACTCTTGATCGTATTAGGACTTCTCTTGATGAGTTCTTATTCGGTTTATGATTTGTATGAGCAGGCTGTCGCAGCTTTTCACTCCTTTATGGAAAAACGAGAAATTCGTCGCCAAGAGCGCTTTGTCGAGCGTGAGGAGAAGAAGGCCCTTCAAGCAGAAGCAGAGGAGGCTGCCCGTATCGAGCAACTTGCAGAAGCTAGTCCCATGAGTACAGAAGGCTATCCTGTAAATCTTGAGACAGGTGAGGTCATGGAACCTGTGATCGAAACAGAAGCGCCTGCAGAGGAGGCCTACCCTCAAATATATCTACCAAATGAAGAGGAAGGCTATTCGGAAGAATGGTCGGAGGACTACCCAGAAGAGATGGAGGAAGTCGCAGAAGAGGAGGATATGGATGAAGAAGTCACTGTAGACTTCACGCCTAAGGAACTCCTTCAATACAAACTTCCAACGATTGATCTCTTCGCACCTGACAAGCCGAAAAATCAATCCAAAGAGAAAAACATCGTTCGTCAGAACATCCGCATTTTGGAAGAGACCTTTGCAAGCTTTAACATCAAGGCAACAGTGGAGCGGGCGGAAATCGGTCCCTCTGTCACCAAGTATGAAGTGAAGCCGGCTGTCGGTGTGCGGGTCAACCGCATCTCCAACCTAGCAGATGATTTGGCCTTAGCCCTAGCTGCCAAGGATGTACGGATTGAAGCACCGATTCCAGGGAAGTCTCTGGTCGGGATTGAAGTGCCCAACTCAGAGATTGCGACCGTTTCTTTCCGTGAATTGTGGGAACAGTCCAAGACAGACCCAGCCAAACTCCTTGAGATTCCTCTTGGGAAGGCTGTAGATGGCTCGGCTCGGACCTTTGATTTGGCTCGGATGCCCCACCTCTTGGTAGCAGGGTCTACCGGATCTGGTAAGTCCGTCGCGGTCAATGGGATTATTTCGAGTATCTTGATGAATGCTCGTCCGGACGAAGTCAAATTTATGATGGTCGATCCAAAAATGGTGGAGCTTTCTGTTTACAATGATATTCCTCACCTTTTGATCCCAGTGGTGACCAACCCACGCAAGGCCAGTCGGGCCCTACAAAAGGTCGTTGACGAGATGGAAAATCGCTACGAGCTCTTCTCGAAAGTAGGCGCTCGCAATATTGCTGGCTTTAATGCCAAGGTGGCTGAGTACAATGCCCAGTCTGAGATGAAGCAAGTGCCCCTTCCATTGATCGTGGTCATTGTCGATGAGTTGGCAGACTTGATGATGGTAGCAAGCAAAGAAGTGGAAGATGCCATTATTCGCCTTGGGCAGAAGGCGCGTGCAGCAGGGATCCACATGATTTTGGCGACTCAACGGCCATCGGTTGATGTCATCTCAGGTTTGATCAAGGCCAATGTGCCTTCTCGTGTCGCTTTTGCGGTTTCATCTGGAACCGACTCACGGACCATCTTGGATGAAAATGGAGCAGAGAAATTGCTTGGTCGTGGAGACATGCTCTTTAAACCGATTGATGAAAATCATCCGATTCGTCTACAGGGATCCTTTATCTCAGATGACGATGTCGAGCGGATTGTCAACTTTGTCAAAGAGCAGGCAGAAGCGGATTATGATGATACCTTTGATCCAGGTGAAGTATCTGAGTCAGATTTTGATGGAGGTATGGGTGGCTCAGACGAAGGCGATCCTCTCTTTGAAGAGGCTAAAGGCGCTCGTGATTGAAACTCAAAAAGCCAGTGCTTCGATGATTCAGCGTCGTTTATCGGTTGGCTTTAACCGGGCCACTCGCCTCATGGAAGACTTGGAAGCAGCAGGTGTCATCGGACCAGCTGAAGGAACCAAGCCAAGAAAGGTCTTACAGACCAATTAATCTTTCTTTAAATGAAGAAGGAATGAGATATTTGACAATAGCAAAAACCTGCCTGTACAAGGGGCAGGTTTTGTTTACGATAAAAAAGAAAAGGACAGTAGATGCATCTCGATACCATTCACCACATTGCCATTATTGGCCACGATTATGATAAAACCAGAGAATTTTATGTAGACAAGTTAGGCTTTGAACCTTTAGACGAACACCATCGACCAGAAAATCAGGATATTCTCTTTAATATTCGAAAGGGAAACCTGACCTTGGAAATATTTATCAAACCAGATGCCCCAAAAAGACCCTTTCTCCCTCATCCAGAGCATACCGGTCTCCGTCATCTGGCTTTTAAAGTGGAAGATGTTCAAGCCTGTCTAGCAGAGTTTGACCAATTAGGAATCCCTCATACAGAACTACGGGTGGATGATTTTGATGGGCGCAAAATGGCCTTCTTCTTTGATCCAGATGGCTTGCCTCTTGAACTTCACGAATAGATCTACACAATCTTCGGTCTCTAGTCCCAAGCCAGAAGACATTCTTTTTGCTAAACTAGATACAGAAATAAGAAAGAAGAAAATATGGAAGAGAAGCGATATAGCGGGCTAACGAATGAGCAAGTCCAAGCAGAATCAGAGAAGGAAAACAAAATCGAGTAACCATCACGGCAGAAAAGTCGACCAGAGAGATTATTTATTCAAATGTCTTTACCTATTTCAACCTGGTTTTTGGTATTCTAGCTATCTTATTGATACTAGTACGGTCTTGGAACAATATGTTATTTGTTCCCATTGTGGTCGTTAACTCCTTGATTGGGATTGTTCAAGAATTGCGGTCTCGGCGGATTTTGAATAAGATGCGCCTCCTTCAAGTGGAGAAAGCTCGAGTGATTCGAGAAGGAGAACGGCTGGATCTTCCTGTCGACCAGGTGGTAGAGGGGGATGTCGTCTTGTTCCAAGCAGGGGATCAAATCTATGCGGATGCCAAGGTTCTGGATGGCTCGATCATGGTCGATGAGTCTCAATTAACAGGTGAAGCAGATGAAATCCCTAAAGGTGAGAATCAGAAACTCATGTCAGGAAGTTTTGTCATCTCAGGTCAAGCAGTTGCCGTCTTGGAACAAGTAGGAGATGCGTCTTATATTAATCAGCTGAGTCTATCCGCCAAGAAAGTCAAGGGACACGAAGAATCCGAAATGGTTCATGCTGTGGATGGTCTCGTCCGAATGATCGGAATGATTCTCATCCCGATTGGCTTGCTCCTGTTCTTGCAGAGCTATCTAGGAAATCAAGACTCCCTCAAAGTTAGCATCACCTCTATGGTTGGTGCCATCATTGGGATGATCCCAGAAGGACTCTACCTCTTAATGACCCTGGCCTTGGTGCTTGGAGCAACCCGCTTAGCCCTTCAAAAGGTCCTACTCAACAGTATGAAGGGAATTGAAACCCTATCTCGTATCGACGTCCTTTGTCTAGACAAGACGGGAACCATTACCGAACACAGGATGCAGGTGAGTGAGCTGCTCCCCTTGGCACTAGATGAAAAAGAAGGCAAAGAAATATTAAGCCACTATCTCCAGGCCAGTGAGGATCAGAATGATACTATCACGGCCATTCGGCAGTATCACTCAGTCCAAACAAGTGAAGTTTGGACCGTTCAAGACCGTCTTCCTTTTTCATCCAAGAAGAAATTTGGGGGCCTTCAGTTCCAAGAAGGTATTTACCTATTAGGGGCACCGGATGTTTTGCTTCGAGATGATCTCGATGCTTACCAAGAAGTCTGGCAGCGAGAGATTGAACGAGGGGCGCGTGTCCTTATTTTGGGGCATTACCAGGGGGAGCAATTGACGGAAGTATTAGAAGCTCCAGTCCTTCCCCTCCTAGCTTTGGTCTTGGAGAATCCCGTACGGTCGACTGCTCCTGAAACTTTTGCTTATTTCCAAAAACAAGGGGTGACCATCAAGGTTATTTCAGGGGATCATCCTTTGACAGTTGCTGCCGTTGCTCAGAAAGCAGGTATTCCTGATGCAGATCAAGTGGTCGATGCGAGTCAGCTTAAGACATATGAGGAGGTAGTAGATGCAGCACGGATCTACACAGTGTTTGGACGAGTTAGTCCAGAGCAAAAACAAATCCTCGTAGAGAGCTTGCAGGCAGATGGTCATAAGGTCGGAATGACAGGAGATGGGGTCAATGATATTCTCGCTATGAAAAAGGCAGATTGTAGTATAGCCATGAATACGGGACATGATGCGACCAAAAAGGTGGCCCAGGTTGTGCTTTTAGATTCGGACTTCTCCCACATGCCTTCGATTGTAGATGAAGGTCGCCGAGTGGTCAACAATATTCAGCGTTCGGCGAGTCTCTTTTTGGTCAAAAATATCTTTTCAATATTATTGGCTATCTTGGCCATTCTCTTTGCTTTCACTTATCCCATTCAGGCTTCTCAGATGTCCTTGATCAGTGGATTTACCATCGGAATCCCCGGTTTCTTACTGGCCTTGGAGAAGAATCGTGCCCGGATAGAAGGAGACTTTATTGAAACCGTGATAGAGCAAGCTCTTCCAGCTGCTTTGACCAATCTCATATCGGTCCTTTTTCTTGTGGTTCTGGGTCCTTTCCTTGGATTAAGTCAGGGAGAAATTTCGACCATCTCGATTTACCTGCTGGCTTTGATTGGCTTTACAAAAGTATACCAACTCAGCCTTCCCTTCAATCATGTAAAATTGGGCATCATCCTTCTTAATGTAACAGGATTTTGTCTGTCGGTCTTTGTATTTTCTTCCATTTTTAATCTCAGCCACCTTCATCTGACTGGCTGGATCTTGACTCTTGTCCTTGGACTGGTCATGGAAGGAGACTTATGGGTGATGAATCGTCTTGTCTATACCTTGGTGACCCATCTGCATAAGTCCAGAAACAAATAGAAAAACGGTATTAGCTAAACCATCTTGGATCTAGTTAATACCGTTATTTTATTATTAAAATCAGATAAAGAGGCTAATCGTCATAATGAGGTAAAGGAAGAAGGTAATGAGAAAGCCTGCGCGCCAAAAGTACTTGAAAAATTTCGGATAGTAAAAGCTACGTCTCTTTTTCAAGAAATAGATAGTCAAGCCGATAGCTAAGAGGGACAAGGCCAATAACAATTGCGGCAACAAATTATGATAGTAAGCCGCATCTGAAATTAAATAGTATTCAAGCGCGAACAGAGGAAAAGCAAGATCAGCAAAATTCCAGCCATATCGACGCAGTTTAAAGACTCGAATAATAATCCCACTGAGAATCAGGGTCAAAAAAATAAATACAAGGGAAGCAACTTTTATTAACATACCTCCATTTTATCACAAAAGTAAAAAAAGTGTGATGGAAATGAAATTTTTTCTTGCATTCGGAAGAAAATAGTGTATAATAGAAAGGTATGCGCAGAGCATACTTGTGGGAGGTAAAAATCTGTAATTACCGCCAAAACCACAAAGGAGGATTTAAGAAATGGCTAAAAAAGTCGAAAAACTTGTAAAATTGCAAATCCCTGCTGGTAAAGCTACACCAGCTCCACCGGTTGGACCAGCACTTGGTCAAGCAGGTATCAACATCATGGGATTCACTAAAGAGTTTAACGCTCGTACAGCTGACCAAGCTGGTATGATTATCCCAGTTGTGATCACTGTTTATGAAGACAAATCATTTGATTTCGTTACAAAAACACCACCAGCTGCTGTTCTTTTGAAAAAAGCTGCAGGTGTTGAAAAAGGATCAGGTACACCTAACAAAACGAAAGTTGCAACAGTTACTCGTGCGCAAGTACAAGAAATTGCTGAAACTAAGATGCCAGATTTGAACGCTGCAAACATTGAGTCTGCAATGCGTATGATCGAAGGTACTGCTCGTTCTATGGGATTCACTGTTACTGACTAATTGTAACAATCCTATTTGCCCGCAATACACTTGATCATGAGACGAGTGACGTGGGAGATGAAAATCGATATGACCACATTACAAGGAGAAAGATAAAATGGCTAAAAAAAGCAAACAACTTCGTGCTGCACTTGAAAAAATCGACAGCACAAAAGCATACAGCGTAGAAGAAGCTGTAGCTCTTGCAAAAGAAACTAACTTTGCAAAATTTGACGCAACTGTAGAAGTTGCATACAACTTGAACATCGACGTGAAAAAAGCTGATCAACAAATCCGTGGAGCAATGGTATTGCCAAACGGTACTGGTAAAACAGCTCGCGTTCTTGTATTTGCACGTGGTGCAAAAGCTGAAGAAGCTAAAGCTGCTGGTGCAGACTTCGTTGGTGAAGACGACCTTGTTGCTAAAATCAACGACGGTTGGTTGGACTTCGACGTAGTTATCGCTACACCTGACATGATGGCTCTTGTTGGACGTCTTGGACGTGTCCTTGGACCACGTAACTTGATGCCAAACCCTAAAACTGGTACTGTAACAATGGATGTTGCAAAAGCAGTTGAAGAGTCTAAAGGTGGTAAAATCACTTACCGTGCAGACCGTGCAGGTATCGTACAAGCGATTATTGGTAAAGTGTCATTTGACGCTGACAAATTGGTTGAAAACTTCAAAGCTTTCAACGATGTTATCCAAAAAGCAAAACCAGCTACAGCTAAAGGTACTTACGTAACTAGCTTGACTTTGACTACAACTCAAGGTCCTGGTATCAAAGTGGATGTTAACTCACTTTAATTAGAAA